>Ga0335076_10001941_pt1 | contig 20358 bp, 17 predicted proteins | sample Lox_Sample_25_FD_206717 | JGI IMG/M metagenome (GOLD analysis project Ga0335076, IMG submission 206717) | Soil microbial communities from Loxahatchee National Wildlife Refuge, Florida, United States - Lox_Sample_2.5 | ecosystem: Environmental > Terrestrial > Soil > Wetlands | place: USA...
GATCCCCGAAGGTGCCGTCGCCATTGCCGAACCTCACGCCGAGCGCAAAATAGCCGAGGAAGTCAACCGCCATGAGGTCGGATTTCCCGTCACCGTTGACATCGGCGACTGCGGCCGACCGGATGTAATATCCCATTCCGTAGTTCACGACCGGCGAAAATGTTCCATCTCCCCTGCCGAGCAGTACGCCCACGCCGTCACCGTTCGTTGTTAGGGCGTCCAGCTTTGAGTCGTCATTGACATCTGCTGTCTGGACCCAACCGCCACCAGATGGATACGTGACCACTGCTTGAAACGTGCCGTCTCCGTTGCCCAGCATTACCCCCAATCCGTCATTGCCGACAATCAGGTCCGGTTTGCCATCCGCGTTCACGTCGGCGAAAGTCACCGAGATCGCGCTGCCCGGGTTGTAGATGGCCGGTGGCTGGAATGTCCCGTCTCCCTTGCCCAGGAACACCGCCACAGATCCTTTTGTACAGGCCTCGTCTGCGCACTGATTTGCCACCGCCAGATCGGCCTTGCCATCACCATTGATGTCGCCGGCGGTAACCCAGACCGCGACCCTTCCACCACTGGAGTAAGTAACGGCTGCCTCAAATGTACCGTCTCCGCGACCGAGCAGTACCCGTACGCTCCCCAAGATCTTCGCATCGCAGGTACTCGTCCCGCAGTTCGCAACGACCAGGTCTGGCTTGCCGTCGCCGTTGACATCCGCGACCGCGACCGAATACGGATAGCCTCCGCCCGTGTCGAACAACTCTCCGTACAAAAAGAGACTCTCGTCACTGTTGGGTGCATTCCTGCTCGCTTGCATCTCCGACCGGTTTGCCGCCACCGAGTGCAAAAGTTTTGTGCTGCTTCTAAGAGTGCGCCCCTGTCGCTCGGATACAGATTGCGGCCGTTGCCCCATCGCCTGCCAGGTGATTGAGAATACCGTCAGCAGCATCACGCAGAACACTGATCGCTTCATGGCAATTTCCTTTCGAAAGGAGTTCCGCTCGCGGGGAGTGCCCGGGAATCTGACGGTGACGACTGAGCGAGCTAGGAGCCGACGATCAGATTAAGGTGAAAGTCGGCCTCTGGCCAAGGACTCAGGTCACCGGACGGCGTGATGTTAGGATGGTGCGAAAGAGGCTGGGCCCGCGGTTTTACGACTCCTACAGCATGGACATGAAGGACCTGCGTTAACTGCCTCGCAATCCCGCACAACCGGCTTTGGCGACGCCGCGTAGTCCTGGCTCAGGCCAGAGGGGAAGTCGAACGCGGCGCCTGCGTTGTCGAGACCTGTCCCGAATCAGAGAATGCTCACACTAATTGACTAACCCGCAGACTTTTCCGGTATAGCGGAATACACTCGCGCCGGCGCCCAGGTCCACGGCTCCAATGTTGGTGATGTCACCGGTGGCTTTCGCGTACTTGCCGGTTCCGCCGGTGATATGCACCGGGTAGCTCAAGACGGCAAACAGCGTTTGTGACAGAGGCGTCGTCACTGCCGTAGCTGGATCGACCGTGATCGTGTCGCCGCTCTCCGTCACAAAGTGATGCTGTACCGTGAACGATACCGTCCCGTCGGGGTTCTGGACGATGTTCAGGATGGTGGCGGCTACCGCTCCTTTCAAATCCCCGGTCGCGATACCGAGCGTGGTGTTCTGGTCCACGACGGCAAGGTTGGTCATCACCATTCCGCCGATGGGCTGGCACTGTTTGCTGGGATTCTTTGCAGTTTGACTCAAGGCGGACACCGACAACATGGTCAGCACGACAAAAGGAAAAACTAGCCTACCCGCATTGTGGACTTGCATGCTCTTCTCCTATTCAAAAGTAAGTTGGGGGTCACCCCGGCCCTGGCTCTCTTACGGCGGTCTTTCTGCCGACGTGGTTATCCCTCGATGCGGCCGGTAACGTCAATTCGATTGGGGTGAGATTTGGGTGAGTTTCTTATGAGAGCCGCAACGCGAAGAAACTCAATGATTTGGCAACCTCGGGTATAATTCCCTCACTGCTGTTGTGCTTCCCCCATGGAGTCTTCTGCGTGGCCACTCACCCCCAGTCGTCCCCGGTTCGCTTCGGCGACTTCGCCTTTGACCCGCACACGGGTGAACTGCGCCGCAACGGAGTCGCCCTCAAGCTGGCTGTGCAACCCGCCAAAGTTTTGTCTCACCTGATCGAGCGGGCGGGCCAGATCGTGACCCGCCAGGACTTGGTTCGGCATGTCTGGGGAGCCGGGACATTCGTGGATTTCGAGCAGGGCCTGAACTTCGCCATCCGGCAAATCCGTGCCGCGCTTGAAGACGAACGCGAGCACCCCCGCTTTGTGGAGACTTTGCCCAAACGCGGCTATCGCTTCATCGCCACGGTCGCCCAGACGATCCCTCGCGCCATCCATTCGATCGCCGTGCTGCCCTTGGAAAGCCTGTCTCCCGATCCCGAACAGGAATACTTCGCCGACGGTATAACCGACGAACTCATTACCGTGCTGGCCAAGGTTTCCTCCCTCCGCGTGATCTCGCGCACCTCCGTACAGCAGTACAAGCGGGCCCGCGAACCTCTCCCTGAAATTGCGCGCAAGCTCAACGTGGACGCAGTGGTGGAAGGTACGATTTTGCGTTGGGAAGGGCGGGTGCGGATCACGGCGCAGCTCCTCGACGCCCGCACCGAGGCCCACCTCTGGGCCGAGAGCTACGAGCGTGACCTCGGCGATGTCATGAAGTTGCAGGCCGAGATTACCCAAGCCATCGCGCGGCAGATCAATGTCCGGCTCTCGAGCGAAGATCAATCACGCCTTAAGTCAGCGGGGCGCGTGAATCCTGCGGCGCATGAGTCCTACCTTAAGGGCCGATACTTCTGGAACAAGCGCACCGACGCAACCTTGAAGAAGGCACAAGAACACTTCGAAGACGCGATCTCGAAAGATCCGGCCTATGCCCTGGCTTACTCGGGCCTGGCAGACACCTATTTCTTCCGCGGATATATTTTTGGCCGATCGGACCCACGTGAAGTCATGCCCAAAGCCAAGGCCTCGGCTCTGAGAGCCCTGGAATTGAATCCCGCTCTCGCGGAGGCCCACACTTCTCTAGGCCTGGTGCTCTTTTTTTATGAATTTGACTTGCCGCGCGCCGGGCAGGAGTTTGAAGCCGCGCTGCAATTGAACCCAAACTATCCGACCGGGTACCATGCGTACTCTGCTTACCTCGCTATCATGGGGCGCCATCAGGAGGCCATCCGAGCCGCCCAGCGGGGCCTTGCAATTGATCCCCTCTCCATCCCGATCAACAATTTTCTCGGAGAGACTCTGATGTTTGCCCAGGAGTGGGAGCGGGCCGCCGAACAGTTCCGCCAGAGCATTGAGATGGATCCCAATGTCTGGCTTTTGCACTTTAACCTCGGCCTTGTGTTCGAAGAGACCGGCAAGCTTCATGAGGCTGCCGAAGAGTACCTGACGGTGTGCGCGCTGGAGGGAGCCAGCCCGCATACATTAGGAGCGTTGCGCGCCGCCTGTGAGCGCGATGGGCTGGCGGGTTTCCGGAAACAGAAATTCTCGCCAGACCTGGAGAGCTGGGACGGATGGAGTTCCGACCCTTTCCGCATCGCCCAGGATCAAGCCCGCTTAGGTGAAAACGATTCCGCCCTGGCGTTGCTGGAACAAGCCTATGAAGCGCACTCCGGATGGGTCGTCTGGATCCAGAACTATCCCCACTTCCACGGCCTGCGCTCCCACCCCCGTTTTCAGCGGCTGGCGCGTCGTTTGGGACTGCCGCAGGAGGTAGCGGCGCCACGTGCATGATCTTTCCGGATTCGCTACCATAGAGATACAATTTTTTGGCATCCTGCATCCAATCAGACATATGAAGATTCACCGCCTGCTACCCATTGTTCTTGTGCTTTGCGCGTTGGCCTTCGCCGACGAGGTGCCCAGCGTTCTCCGTCCACCGAAAGGCGCCCCGGTGGCGCTGGTCGTGTTTGAAGATCTGCAATGTCCGCAATGCGCACGTGCGGCGCCGCTCCTGAATCAGGCGTCGCAAACCTACAAGATCCCCCTGGTGCAACACGATTTTCCGCTGCCCATACACAACTGGTCGATGAACGCCGCTGTACTGGCCCGTTATTTTGATACGCAGTCTAAGACCGTGGGGAACGCATTCCGAGACTACATCTTTGAGCACCAGCGGGAAATCCTGCCCGACAACTTGCGCGGCTTCGCCGAGAAATTTGCAGCCGAGCACAAGGTCGAATTGCCTTTCGTCGTCGATCCCAGCGGCAAGCTCGCTGCATTGGTCAATGCAGATCGAGACTTAGGTAAGGCCATCAACCTGGAACACACGCCCACCGTCTTCATCGTCACCGACCGGAAAACGGGGAAGGCCTACATCGAAGTGACCGATCTCAGCCAGCTGTACGCCACGATTGACGCGGTGAAGAATCAGAAGTAGAAAAGCGGGCGGCAAAAGCTGGAGGTTAGTACCAGAACTCGTGCGAGCGGTCACTTCTGCAATCTGACTTCTGACTTACTTACTCCGCCCAGCGCCGGAACAGCAGCGCCCCGTTCGTCCCGCCGAATCCGAACGAATTCGACATGGCATAGTCGAACTGCGCTTTGCGCGCCTGGTTGGGGACGAAATCCATGCCATCGGTATCCGGATCCTGATTCTCCAGGTTGATGGTCGGCGGCATCGTCTGGTCGCGTAGCGCAAGCACGGTAATGCCCGCCTCCAGCCCCCCTGCTCCGCCCAGCAGGTGCCCGGTCATCGACTTCGTCGAGCTGACGGGAATCTTCTTCCCAAACAGATTGCGGATGGCATGGGCTTCAAGCGTGTCGCCGATCGGCGTCGAGGTGCCGTGCGCATTGACATAACCGACCGCGCTCGCATCCAGCCCGGCATCGCGCAGGGCATTCCTCATCACGCGGAATCCGCCTTCGTGCTCGGGAGCCGGCTGGGTCATGTGATAGGCGTCGGAACTCATCCCGTAACCGACGATCTCCGCCAGAATCGGCGCGCCGCGTTTTTGCGCGTGCTCCAGTTCTTCCATGATCAGGATGCCGGCACCCTCGCCGATGACAAAGCCGTCGCGATCCTTGTCCCAGGGCCGGCTGGCGCGGGCAGGATCGTCATTGCGAGTCGAGAGCGCGCGCATCGCGGCAAAGCCCCCGACGCCCATTGGGGTAATCGCCGCTTCCGCCCCGCCCGCGATCATCACATCCGCGTCTCCGTGCTGGATGATGCGGAACGAGTCGCCGACCGAGTGCGCGCTCGTGGTACATGCGGTCGCTGTCGCCTCGTTCGGACCTTTGGCCCCGAATCGCATCGAGACGTGCCCAGCGGCCAGGTTGATGATGGCCGCCGGAATGAAAAAGGGCGAGATCTTGCGCGGCCCGCCTTCCATCAACGAGGTATGCTCGCGCTCGATGATGTCGAACCCGCCAATGCCGGACCCGATGTGCACGCCCACGCTTTCCGCGGTTTCAGGCGTGATCTCGAGTCGCGACATCTTCATCGCTTCATCCGACGCCGCCAGCGCGAAGTGAATGAAGCGCCCCATCTTTTTGATTTCTTTTTTCTCGATGAACTGCAGCGGATCGAAATTCTTGACCTCGGCGGCGATCTGGCAGGCGAAGTTGGTGGCGTCGAACCCGGTAATCCGGCCTACGCCGCTCTTGCCCGCGAGCAAGGCATCCCACACTTCCGGCGTGGTATGCCCCACTCCACAGATCAGGCCCAGGCCTGTGATGACGACCCGCCGCGCCAAGCTATTTTCCCGCCTTGGCGTGTTTGCCGATGTAGTCGACCGCGTCCTGGACGGTGCGGATCTTCTCGGCATCCTCGTCGGGAATCTCGATATCGAAAGCCTCTTCGAAAGCCATGACCAGTTCGACGGTGTCGAGCGAGTCTGCGCCCAGGTCGTCCACGAACGACGCGCTGGCCGTCACTTCACCCTCGTCCACGCCCAACTGCTCGACAATAATCTGCTTCACTTTTTCGTCAACGGCTGCCATGTGTTCTCCTCGTTTCTAAATCTGGGGATTTTCCGGCCATTTTCGGCCACATCGGTTCTACCGAATTAGTGCTGCGGACAAGCAGTAGTTCTCTTCATCCACGACCGGTCAGGCTGTCAGCGTCCTCACTTCTCCGGCCACAGCCCTGCCACAATTTCCTGCAAAGGAAACTATTAGTCTAAAAGGGAGGACGAGAAGATGTAAAGGAAGCGGCCGCTCCAACGATCACCATCCTCGCCTGTCCATGCCGCACATTCGGTCGGTTCATTCTTCAAAAACCGCTTTGTACAATCCGCCCGCGATCGCCCCTCCCACGATCGGAGCAACCCAAAACAGCCAGAGCTGGCCGATCGCCCATCCGCCGACAAAAATTGCCGGGCCGGTGCTGCGCGCCGGATTGACCGACAGATTGGTGACCGGAATCCCGATCAGGTGAATCAGCGTAAGTCCCAGGCCGATCGCGATTGGCGCGAAGCCAGCCGGAGCGCGTTTGTCCGTCGCTCCCATGATGATCATCAGGAAGAAGAAGGTCAGCACGATTTCCGCCACCAGGCATGCCGACAGCGAGTACTCGCCCGGTGAATGCGCACCGTAACCGTTCGAGGCGAACCCTTTGCTCACATCGAATCCGGCCTTCCCGCTGGCAATCACATAGAGTACGCCCGCCCCGGCGATTCCACCCAGAACCTGTGCAACCACATAAGGCAGAAGTTCAGCGACCGGGAAGCGCTTTCCCGCGACCAGTCCAACCGAGACCGCGGGATTGAGATGACATCCGGAGATGTGGCCGATGGCATAGGCCATAGTTAGCACGGTCAAGCCAAACGCCAGCGCGACACCGGCAAACCCGATGCCTAACTGCGGAAACGCAGCCGCCAGCACAGCGCTGCCGCATCCGCCAAAGACCAACCAGAAGGTCCCGAAAAACTCTGCCACCGCACGCTTACCAAGAGACATAAAGCCTCCTCGGAAATCCGGCGGCCATTCTACTCACTCTGCAGCCATCGCGCACGCAACATTGCTACCTGGGCGTCGTTTGTTTTACGCCTAACGGAATCCGGCGAATAGGACCAAACAATCGATTGCGATTGCCCAGAGCCAGATGAAAATTCCTGCGCCACGAATGTAGGCCGGATACCAGGGCTTCATAACCATGCTGGAGAAGGGATAGGCTTGAACAAGCTTATTCTTCTGGTAGTTCCTCCGACCCATTTCGACCAGGAGACTCGTTTTGAAGACGCAAACCCACCCGCAGACATAGAACGCGAGACTCAACACTATCAGCCAAATGATTTTGGCAGTCGTCATCGCTTCATTACCATCTCACTGAGAACTGAGAACCGGGAACTGAACTATCACTTCGAATACTGATCCCGCAGCCACGTCTGGCGGCTGGTCATGGGGATTGCCCGGCCCTCGATGTACACCTGCTTGACGTCGGTCTTCACATCGAGGGGATCGCCGTTGGCGACAACCACGTTAGCCATCTTGCCGGCATCGAGCGAGCCGAGCCTATCCGCCACTCCCCAGATTTCAGCGGGATTGATCGTGATCGCCTTCAGCGCCTCGTCGTAGGGCAGGCCGAAGGCCGTAGCGTAGCCCGCCTGGTCGGGCAAATTCCGCACGTTGTGCGCCGAATACGAGGCAAAGGCAATCTTCACGCCGCGCTTGTAAAGCTGCGCGGGAAGACTGTACACCGTGTCGTAACGTTCGTCGTCTTTGGGGGCCTCGTAGATCGGCCCCACGATCACCGGCACTTTCAGTCCAGCCACGTAATCAAGCACGGGCTGCGAATGGCTGATGTGGTTGAGCACGAACTTCAGCTTGAATTCGTTCGCCAGATTGGCGGCAGTCTCGAGATCGCTCGGGCCTTCGGCCGCAAGCACAATCGGTCTCTTGCCATCCAGATACGGCAGCAATGCTTCCAATTTCAGGTCGCGTTTCGGCGCGAGCGGCTCGGGCTTCTTGTCTCGGGCGGCATCAGCCTTTTTGCGCTCGAAGTCGGCCAGCTTCGCCTTGTAGTCTTGCGCATCGAGAAATGCCTGCCGCAGCTGTGCGATCAGCCCCATGCGCGTCGACGGAAACTTGCGCTTGTCGAAGCCGCCTTTGTTACGGCGCTCAGCGCCGGTGAAGTTGAGCGGCATGGCGACATCGCGGATCATCAGCATCTCGGTCGCCGAGGCGCCCGCCAGCTGAATAAATGAATCCTGTCCCGGCAAAGTATCGCCGCTCTCCGGCGCCACCACGGCATTTGTGATCCCATTCATCCGCGCCACAGGAATTAGCGTGGATTCAGCATGGAACGCCTCTGCGACATGCATGTGCGGCATGATCTCATCGCTCATCTCGACCAGATCGTTGGTCATCGCCTCCGCCGAGATTTCCGTGAGCCCTAGCTGCGATTCCGAATCGATCAACCCCGGATAAACCGTCATGCCGGTAGTGTCAACGACCTGTGCCCCGGCGGGCACGTTGACAGAATTCGCAGTGCCCACGGCCGTGATCTTCCCGCCCTGCATCACGACGACGCCATTCTCGATCACCCCATGGGTGATCGTAAGCACCTTGCCGCCCTTGAGCACGACCGGTTTGTCCTGGGCAGACATCGTGACCACAGTCAACAGGATTGTCATCCCGAGCGCAGCCAGGGATCTGCATTTCCCTGAGACCTGAGACCTGACACCTGACACCTTGCCTGAGAGCTGAGAACCGAGAGCTGAGAGCTGATTTTTCATTGTCCCTCCCGGTATTTCGTCATCCCCAGCCCCGGCAGCGAGCGGTCAAAGTAAACGTCGCCATCGATCAGCACCTTGTCAGGCAGGCCGTAACTCGACAGCGGATATCCCTCCCAGATAACAATATCCGCGTCTTTGCCGACATCAATCGACCCCACGCGGTCGTCCACGCCCACAATCCACGCGGCATTCAGCGTAATCATCTTCAGCGCCTCTTCTTCCGTCGCGCCACCGTAGCGCATGGTCTTCGCCGCTTCCTGATTCAGGCGGCGCGTGTAATCTTCCGAGTCGCTTTTGATCGCAACACGCACTCCCTTGCGCATCGCCATCACCGCGTTCCACGGAATCGCGTCCCACGCTTCCTGCTTGTAGCCCCACCAGTCAGAAAAAGTGGCGATCCCGATGTTCTCCGCCGCCAGCTTCTCCGGAACTTTGTAGGCTTCGAGCGCGTGATGGAAGGCGCGAATCTTGTAGCCGAATTCGTGCGCCATCGCGATCTCGGTCAGAAACTCGTCCGCGCGATAGCAGTGGATCTGCACCATCAGCTTGCCCCGCAGCACGTCGGCCAGCGCTTCGAGTTTCAGGTCATGCTTGGGAGGCGTTGCGTCCTTGTCGCCGCGCTTGACCTTCTCGTTGTAGGCGTCCCACTCCTTCATGTAGTCCTGCGCCTGGACGAGCGCCTCGCGCTGCACCGCAAAATTCCCCATGCGCGTGGAGGGCAGCTGATCTCGGCCGCCATACACGCGTTTCGGATTCTCGCCGCTCGCGAACTTGATCGAGCGCGGCGCGCCGGGGAACAGCAACTCATCGCGCCCCAGTCCATACTTGTGCTTGATGACGATGGCCTGCCCGCCAATCATGTTGGCCGACCCGTGCAGCAGCAGCGACGTGGTCACGCCCCCGGCCAGCGCCCGGTAGATCGCCTTGTCCTGATAGTCGAAGGCGTCTTTCATCATCATGTGCGGCGTGATCGGGCTGGTCGCCTCGTTCACGTCGTCGTCGAGTGCGATGTGCGAGTGCGAATCGACGATCCCCGGCGTGACATACTTGCCGCCCGCGTCGATCACCGGCGTGCCCACGGGAGCATTCACGTTCTCGCCGACGGCCGCGATCTTGCCGTCCTTGACGTAGATCGACCCATTCTTGATGTTGCCGTGAGTCACGGTCATGACGACGGCGTTCCTGATGAGAACGTCGCCGCTTTTGGGCGAAGCCTGACCGAAGGAGGCAGACACCATTGCCATACCGCAGGCCAATAACAGAACAAATTGTCTTGGTTGCATGGATTGAATCCTCAGGCGCAGAGAGAATTGCGATTGTAGGAGGAGGGACCCGAAGGGGTCAATCTGCAAACGAGAGCGAAGTTGGTGTAATTGCCTGAATTACAACAGTTGTCTGCCGATGCAAAGTCAGGGTGGATGATTGGGGGCTGATAGTCACGAGCCGAATGGCAAGCCAGCTATAGTGTTCTTTGTGCGGAGGCGAGCATGAAGGGATCCAGTGAGTCCTCGACCAGAAGGGAGTTCCTGCAGAATTCTGCCGCGCTTCTCGCGTCTCAGGGTGTCGCGGCTACCGATGTACTTGCCAATAGCTTGTCTGATCGGCCAGAAAATTCGTTCCAGGCCTATCAGGAGACGCGACGAAAAGAGCTGTGGGATTTGCTGGGTGATCTTCCGTGGCAGCACCGCCCCGAACCAGCGAAGCTCCTTGGTAAGGAGGAGCGCGAGGGATACACGCTGGAAAGACTCGTGCTCGATCTGAATGGTACCGAGCCTGTTCCTGCCCTGATGTTGATCCCACACAAGCGAGAAAGACCGGCTCCGGGATTGCTCTACATTCACTGGCACGGTGGGATGTACGATCTCGGGAAAGAACAACTCGTAAAGGGAGTCGAGGTGCAACCTGCCTATGCACCCATGTGTGCTGAGAAGGGCATTGTGACGCTGGCAATTGATAGCTGGTGCTTTGGAGAACGCAAACACGACATAAACGGTAAACAGGGCGAAGAGGATGCTTTCAAGCTCATGCTCTGGAAAGGTCAGGTTCTGTTCGGCATGATGATGTTCGACGAAGTCCGTGCACTCGACTATTTGTCCGGTCGTGCAGAAGTCGACGTCCGAAGATTGGGGGTGTCGGGCATGTCCATGGGAGCTACCAAAGCCTGGTGGTTGGCTGCACTTGACCCACGAGTTAGGGTCTGCATGGATGTATGTTGCCTGACCGACTACGATGAACTGATACGAACACACGCTTTGAATCAGCATTCAATTTTTTACTACGTGCCCTCGCTTCTCAAACACTTTCATACGGCGCAGATCAATGAATTGACTGTGCCTCGTCCTCGTCTCAGTGTGAATGGACGCCAAGATCCACTGACCCCAGCCGCAGGAGTGGAGAAGATTCGTGACCACCTGCTCCCACTTTACCGTGAGAACGGCAAGGAATCAGATTGCCACATAGAGTTATTCGATTGCGGTCACGTGGAACTTCCAAAGATGCGAAACCTTATCTCGCAGTGGATGGATCGGCTCTGACGGGCAGGGCAGATGCTTACGGCGCTGGTCGCGTAAGCCTGTTCTTCGCCATGGCGACTTGTTTCTGGTCGGTGTCTCAGTTTGGCAGATTAAGACACCACTGTCCGATCTCACCGGCTCACTTCTCAATCAGACAGTAATAACCCAGCGGTTCGGCTTGATCGTCGTTTTGCTTCCCCTCTTCATAAATTTCGACGTTCTTGCACTCATACCTCCCGGTGTTTTCGGGAAGCTCGGCCATCAGATAATTGCCGCTCTTCAACTGCGTGCAGCCGGATGCATCCTGATTGCACTGCAATTGCGCCTTCTTTCCGTCCGTTTTCAGAACGTCCACAATGACGACACCGGTCACGACTACTGACCGATTTACCTTCACAGGTGTCCGCTCTTGTGAAACCGCCGGCGCAGCGACGAGCACAAGCAGCGCAATCCATATGGCCGACAAAATCAAAACTCTCTTCATACGCGCCCCCGGACTTGCCGAACTCGATTCGAGATTTCCCTGGCAAAACCGTCTGATTTTCCAACGAAATCCTGGCCTTGTCTGTGACTTGTGAGCAGGAGGCATGTTTGCGCTGTGCGATCCAGTTGTCTGCCGATGCCAGACGGGGTATTACTTTACTGACAATGTAATGGGGTTTGCTGACTGCCGACGGGCCTATTCGTAGCGCAGCGCTTCAATGGGATTGAGACGTGACGCCCGTATCGCCGGGATCATGCCGCTGATCAGTCCGACCAGCGTCAGAATCGCGGTGGCAACGAACACACTCGATGGCGAGATCATGAGCCGGATATCGCCCACCTCTCCGTGCTGGGCCAGCGAACTGTAAAAAGTAATGTTTCCGGCGGAGTACGAAACGACATAGGCGAACAGAATGCCCAACAGGCCGCCCAAGAATGTGATGGCCAGCGCTTCCGACAGGAATTGCACAAGAATGTCAAAGCGGCGTGCTCCCATCGCTTTTTCGACGCCGATCTCGCGCGTTCGCTGCGTCACGCTCACCAGCATGATGTTCATCAGACCTACGCCGCCGATTCCCAGCGTCAGCGTGCCAATAAAGGCAAGCAACACCTGCAGAGCCATGCTGATGACCCGGAACCGCGATAGCTGCTCCATCAGAGCGAAAACCCTCAGGGCCTGCTCATCATCGGGCCGGAAATTGTGCGCCGTTGCCAGCGTGTTGCGAATCGACCTTTGAACCCCTTGATAGTCGAAGCCGGAAAAATCCAGCCAGATCATGTCGATATAGTGGGTGTCGCGGAAGTCGCTCAGGGTCGGGAACGGAGTGTAGACGACGCGGTTGATGCTGTTCTGGCTGCCCCCTTCCTGAGGCCTTGGCTTCAATACTCCCACAACCTCGTAGGGGATCCCGTTGATGCGAATCCTCTCCCCCAGCGCGTAGCGGCCGGAGAACAGTTTCTCTTTGGCTTCCGAACCCAGAACGCACACGCGGGCGCGCAGCTGCAAGTCTTCGGGATTGTAGAAACGCCCGGCATCCACCTGCAGGTTCTGAATGTCGGGCAGCACGGGCGTACTGCCATCGACCTGCCAGGTATACGAACGGCCTTCGTAGCTGATCAGAGCTTCGAGAAACGATTCCTGGGTGATCCGGGTGACTTGCGGCACGTTGGCTACGAGACGTTCAACGTCATCGTTGGTCAAACGGATATTGCTGCCGGCTTTGTTTCCTCCCGCCTGCATGGACGTCCGGCCGCCCATCACGCCCACGGACTGCATGCTGGCATAGGCTTTGAATATGTTGATGATGGCGGTAGAAAAACCCGTGCCATAGGCCAGCAATAGCACCACGGTGGCAATGCCCCATGCCATGCCCAGCATGGTGATGGCGGTGCGCCGCCGGTTTTGCTGCAGCGCGCCGTAAGCCTCCGAGAATACGTCCTTCGCGAGAATCATTCCTTACTCCCGCTTTACTCCTGACGAAGCGCTTCGATCGGCGTCAGCAAGGCCGCCCGTCGTGCCGGATAAAGCCCTGCGATAATGCCCGCTGCCGCCAGGCTTCCCGCCGCCAGTAGAGCGCTCGCCGGGTAGATGTGGGGCAATTCGAACCCATCGATCGGCGGCGCAAGTCCAAACAGTCTGGTGACTCCGTACGCACCCGCCACGCCCACGCTGCCGCTGACCGCCGTAAGCATCAGCCCCTCCAGGAAGAACTGCAACAGAATGCTCCGCCGGGTGGCGCCCAGAGCTTTCCGAAGGCCGATCTCGCGCGTGCGCTCTGCCACCGACACCAGCATGATGTTCACAACTCCCATGGCCCCGAGAGCGAGCGTTACCAGACCGACGGCTCCCAGAAATGCGTCCATCGCATCGGAGATCTTGCCGACCATTTCGGTAATGGCGATGGTGTCCATATCATCAAAGGCGTCGGGCGTATCAGGATCGAAACTGTGGTTTCTGGCCACAATGCGGTGGACGGAGTCTTTGGCCTGGTCGTGCTGGTCCCGCGCAATGGGCTGGTAGGCCACATACTTGATGGCCTTTGCGTTGCCTTCGCCTTTCAGCGGGAAATACATCGCCATGGTGCTGTAAGGCATGACCAGCCGCATGTTCTGATCATTGGTGTTGCCGTGGCCGATGCTCTTGATGGTCCCAATCACCTCGAAAGGGACGCCATTGATCAGGATCCTGCTACCCACCGCCGGGTGGCCGGGAAACAATATGCGCACGAATTCTTTGCCGATGACGCAGACGTTATTGCGCTGGCGCTCGTCGGTCCAACTCAGCCAGCGCCCCTGGTCGATCGGCTGGTTCCGGATTTCATAGAACTGCGGCTCCGAGCCATCGACGTAGCCGTTACTGCTGCCATACTCGCTCACCAGGCGCAGGTCTCCGCGGTAGATGACGGGCGCGGCATTCCGGATAGAGGGCGAATTGCGAATGTCCAGATAGTCCTGGTAGTCCAAATAGTATTGACGAGAGGAAAGCTGGCTGCCGCCAACGGCCGGCACGCGCCCGTTGAGGATCTGCATGTAGTCTTCGCCGAACGCGGCCAGACTCTTTTCGGTCCCCGCGCGAAAACCCTCACCGAGTCCGATCAGCAGCAGCAGCGACCCGACGCCCCACGCGATCCCAAACATCGTCAGGAAGGAACGCAGTTTGTGCGCCCACATGGCCGCCAGGACCTGCGCGAAGCTGTCACCAAATCGCCGCATAATTAATTCTACGGCCGTTAGACGGACAAAGTTCCTGTTTGCTTACGATTCCCAAAGTGGGATGTGGTCGTTTCCCAATACAAGACAGCCTGCCCCACCGAAATGTTGGACCGTATTGTTGGCCGGAGCGACCCAGAGCAGGGGCAGTTGATGAGTCGCTCCTCCTTGCCCCTTTAACAAACTCATGGGACGATCCTACGGTGAGAACCATCGCCCCTTGCCTTGCGCTCTTTCTGTCTCTCCCTGCCCTCGCCGCCGACTGCCCCCAGGGTCAAACCAAGAAAGATGATCCCAAAACCGATACCGCCCTCATCGCTCTTGAGCACACCTGGGCCGATGCCCTCAACCACAAAGACACGGACGCCGTCGCCTGTCTTCTTGCCGACGAATTCGAAGACGCCGACGTCGACGGCTCTCTCCACACGCGAGCCGAAACTCTCGCCAAGATACCCAACCGCAAGCCCGGCACGAATCGCTTGTCGGACCTGCGAGCGCACATCGAAGGCAACATGGGCTATACGCGGGGCCTGGCCGAACTCGTTGCGCCTGACGGCACAGTGAAAGCCCGCGTCCGCTTCACCGATGTCTTCACCTACCGCGACGGTCGCTGGCAGGCCCTGGCCGGCCACGAATCGCTTCTCAGTGAGGCCCACCGCTGATGCGCGCCGTCCTGCAGCGCGTCAGCCGCGCCAAGGTCTCGGTCAACGGCGAGATCACAGGAGAAGTCGGTCCCGGCCTGCTCGTGCTGTTGGGTGTGGGAACGGGAGACACGAAGGCCGACGCCGACTACCTCGCCGACAAAACCATCGGCCTTCGTATTTTTGAAGACGATGGTGGCAAGATGAATCTCTCGGTCGCCGACGTAGGCGGCGCGCTGCTCGCTGTCTCGCAGTTCACCCTCTACGGCGACGTCCGCCGCGGCAAGCGTCCATCGTTCGACGCCGCCGCTCCGCCCCAGCAAGCCCGCGAGCTGTACGAGTATTTCGTCGAGAAGATCCGCGCCGCCGGCCTCCGCTGCGAGACCGGACGCTTCCAGGAAATGATGCACGTAGAACTGGTGAACGAAGGCCCGGTAACGATCCTGTTGGATTCGAGAAAGACCTTCTGAACAGAGCGTCCGCCCCACACTCTACTCCCGCTCTGGCGGCACCTCGTTATCCACAAACACATTCATCGGATGATCCGACTTCGCCCCCGGTACCGGACGATCGTCCACCGAACTCAGCGCCTCCAACTCCGGCGCAACGGCCGCCAGTCCGGCCACCGTCGTGTAGATTGCTTCATGAAAGAGCGTCCCCGCCGGCGCCTGCGCCAGCGCGAAGATCGGAAACGCTTTGCCCCCGCCGAATCCTACGGCAATGTAATCGGCCACCATGCGCCCGGAGAAAGTATCCGGCAGCCAGGTCAGGCTCATCGGCCCGCCCAGCGTAACCGGCGCGCTCCACTTCCCGCCCCCATTCGACGATTGGACGAACCCCGCATAAAGCTGGCAACTGTTGCCGCAATTCGAAACGGGATAGTAGTAGTAGGCCAGCCCGATATGCGCCGTCGTACCGGAGGTACCCGGCTCAATCGCCATGCCATTGATGAAGTGATCCACCGTGCTCGACACTGGGTCAATGGGCACGCGCTTTACTGCGCTCCACGTCGTCCCATTGCCCGACTTGCTGAAGACAATGTCGTTCGATGAGCAACTCGTACGGAAACGGCAATCTGGCCAAGCCACAAAAACCTTGCCCTTCGCGTCGATCGCGGCCGACGGCAATCCCGCGCTGCGAATATCCCCCGCTTCGGCATGATTGATGAACTGCCCGACGTTTACCGCTGCCGTCCAGCTCTGTCCGCCGTTGGTCGAGGAGAACGCCTGCACGAATCCATTGAAGGCAAGGATCGGCACGATTACTTTGCCGTTCGGCTTCACCAGCGGCAGGCCGCCAATGCCGAAATCATTCCCCAAGGTCGCGACCGCCGTGCTCCACGTCATGCCGCCGTCGGTCGAAGTGCTCATCTGGATCAGGTCGCCCGCGTTCGTGCTATCCCATTCCGAATAACAATGACCGTAGAACTTGCTCGTGGCCGTGTTGTCGCACACGATCCAGTTCTTGTCGGGGCTACCCGTCGTGGTGACAAAGAACGGATTGCTCCAGTGAAGGCCATCCGTCGACCGGCTCACGGCCACGGCCGTCGAAGAGCCGATGGGCAACGTCGAGATCAGCCATACCCCGTGCAGCGCGTCATAGGCAACGGCGGCATCGCTCGCCGCCTGGTAGGTTCCGTTGCCCTGAAAAATCGTAATCCCCGGCAGGTAGCCGTTAGTCCAGTGCGCCCCGCCATCGGTAGAAGTCGCGAAGCCGACGTCTGCTCCGCCACCGCCGAAAATGCGCGCCACCTGAAATGCGGTGACAATCGTCGACCCCCAGGTAAACGCGCCGGGTTCCACTTCTGTCATGTGTTGGCTCGAAGTGTTGGTGAAAGTATCCTGGCTGAGTTGCACCAGGCTGACCTGGGCGCGCGCCGATATTCCGAGCGCCAGGACCGCAGTCAGACAGACCACAGCAAACAGGCTTTCGACACGGGTGTTCATTTTGCCGGACCTCGAGACGACGTACCGCGGATGTGGCAGGTCATGGGCGACCGCTCTGCCCCATGGTCGAATGAGAGTAGCGAGCGCGAAAACCCCTGTCAACGTTCAATTCTGACGGGATTCAGAACGGCAGGGTCCGCCTGCTGCGCTATGTACTTCCGGCTGTCAAACTTCCTTCCCGTACTCTGCCCCGACATATATCGAATTTGCCCGAAAATCTGCCGCTCGAACCACGGACGATCGAACTTCCCCACTACCGACCACGCAATCCCCGCGTAGCCATTCGGATCGCGCCCGTCCAGTTCGTATTTGTCGTTGAGCGCCACCGCGACGCGGTATGCCTCGCCCGGCGTCTTGCTCCATTCCAGAATTTTCTTCGCCCAGTACATGCGGACGTAATTGTGCATCCAGCCCGTGTTCACCATCTGCCGCTGTGCCGCATTCCACAACGGATCGTGCGTCTCCGCGTTTTCCAGTTGCCGTTCGCTGTACACCACGGGCCGCTGGTCGTGAGCATGCTTCGCCAGCGTGCGGTGCGCCCAGCTTTCGCCGCTCTCAAAGTTGTCGTAGTTCGGATTGTAGGTAACGAAATTGATTGCCAGCTCGCGCCACACCAGCAACTGATTGAGAAATGCATCCTTCACTGCCGCAGGCGCTCCCGAATCGCGCACCGCGAGCGCAACCGTCAGCGGCCCGATCTGCCCGAAGTGCAGGTACGGCGACAGCTGTGAGGTGCCGTCCACTTCGGGACGATTTCTTTGCCCCTCGTACGTCGCCAGCTTCTTCTTCACGAACCTCCTCAGCAGCCGCATGCCCTCCGCAGTCCCGCCACGGAACGTGCTCACCGGCGAAACCGATCGGTCCAGCCGCCACCCCTTCGTGACGTCGACATCCGGCGCCAGCGACTGCAGCCCGCGCGGCCTCTTCCACGCGAACCGCGCCCGCGCATTGTGCGGCCTCACGAGGAAACGATCCACTTGCGCCTGCAGCTTCTTGCGGATGATGTGCGCCGCATACTGTTCTTTCTCGATCAGCCGCGATGGCACGATCACATCGGAATCGACGGTCCAGAGAGGCACGCGCAGTTTCTGTGTCGCGATTTCGCGCCAGTGCTCCGGCTCGCGCATCGGATTTTCATCGCCGACGACCAGCGCCGGTCGCACTTCGTCGCAAAACCGAAGCAGGCTGTGCTCGGGATAACGCCGCAGCACGAATCCCACTCCTCGCTTCGCCAGTGCGGCGGCAATGTCCGGAATTCCCTCCACGATGAACTGGTAATGCCGCAGGTTCGCGTTGGGATAGAACGGTACCGGCCCAAAGAACGCAACCGTCGGCTTGCCCAGCAGATTTGCGGCCTCGACTGCAACATCCAGCGCCGGATTGTCGATCCCTCGCTGCGACCGCTGCATCCAGTACACGACACACGTGCCTTCCGGATCGGGGAAACCTGCCCGCCGCACGCGCACGCGAGGATTCGCAATCAGCTTTTGCAATTGACCTTTCCGCTACGCAGTTCTCTGCGCTGTCATCCTGAGCGGAGTAAGGCGTCAGCCGAACGGAGTCGAAGGACCCCTACCTGACCCGAAATCTCCTGCTAGGCCCGCCGCCTTTCCACTCGCGATTCTACTGATAACTGGCAACCGGCAACTAGCGACTGAGTCGTTGTACCATCAAACTGCATGCCGTTCGTCCCCAGCCCGATGCGCCACACCAGTTCGCGCCTGCTCGAATTCGAGACCCTGCGCGATCTCCTGAGCGGATACGCTTCATCGCTGCCGGGGCGCGGCCGCATTGCAGATCTGCACCCGTCGCTCGACCCGTTGTGGATCGAGACCCAGCACCAGCTCAGCACCGAGATCCGCGAATATCGCCGTGTCGGCGGACGGTTTGAATTCTCCGGCTTGCCGGAAATTACCAGGCTGCTGGAAAAATCGCGCATCGCTGGCGCTGCCCTGGAAACAACCGAAATCCGCGACGTTGTGATGGTCGCCGATCGCGCCTCCGAGTGGCGCGAGATCGTCCGCCAGCCTCCTGCCGCCATGCGCAGCGAGTGGACCGCCGTCGCCACCCTCTCCGCCGGAATCGCCGACTTCACCGAATTCCTCCGCGCCTTCCGCAACAAGATCCTGCCCGACGGCACGCTCGACGATCGCGCTTCGCCCGAACTCAGCCGCATCCGCCGTGAGATCGAAAAGCAGCGCCGTCTCATCCAGGAATCGCTGCGCGGCTATCTCCGCCGCTTAGCCGAAGGCGGCACCGTACAGGACGAACTCATCACCATCCGCGGCGAGCGCTTCGTCATCCCCGTGAAGGTCGAGCAGAAGCGGCGCGTGCAGGGCGTAGTTCACGGGGCGAGTTCGAGCGGCCAGACCGTTTTCGTCGAGCCACTAGAGACAATCGAGCAGAACAACGAATTAGTGCGCCTGCTCGACGAAGAGTTGGCCGAAGTCCACCGCATCCTGCTCGAGATGACGCGCCGCATCGGCGAAAACGCGGAAGCAATTCACAGCGCCGCCGGCATCCTGGCCGAACTTGAACTGCAATTCGCCAAAGCCCGCTTCGCCGAAGACTACAACTGCGTGGCTGTCACTCTGTGTTCGTCGGGCATTCCTGCCCGCCCGCCGAGCGAAGCGAGGCTGATCCTCCACCGCGCCCGCCATCCCCTGCTCGAACGCAACCTTAAACTGAAGAACGCCACCGTCGTCCCCATCACCATCGAACTCGAAGGCGCCCGCCACCAGCTGGTCATCACGGGCCCTAACACCGGCGGCAAAACCGTCTCCCTCAAAACGCTCGGCCTGCTGGCCCTGATGGCCCAATCCGGCATCCCGGTTCCGGCCGATCGCGCCGACATGCCGGTCTTCGACACGATCCTCGCCGACATCGGCGACTATCAATCGATCGAACAGAATCTCTCCACGTTTTCCGCACACGTCACCAACATCGATTTCATCTCCCGCACCGCCACGCCGCACTCACTCGTCCTGCTCGACGAACTCGGCTCCGCCACCGATCCCGAAGAAGGCGCTGCCCTGGCCGTAGCGATTGCGGAGCACTTCCGCCAGTTAGCCTGCATGAGCGTGATCTCGACGCATCACACGTCGTTGAAAGTCTACGGTGCGAACACTCCCAACGTGATCAACGCCGCTGTAGGCTTCGACGAGTCCACGCTACAGCCGACTTACGAGCTGAAGATCGGCGTGCCCGGAGCCTCAGCCGGAATCAACATCGCGCAGCGCCTGGGCTTGAATCCCGCCATCATCAGTTCCGCCCGCGGGCGCCTGAGCACGCAGACGCGGGACGTGGGCAAGTTTCTTGACCGCTTGCACGCCGACCTGC
>Ga0335076_10001942_pt1 | contig 20358 bp, 20 predicted proteins | sample Lox_Sample_25_FD_206717 | JGI IMG/M metagenome (GOLD analysis project Ga0335076, IMG submission 206717) | Soil microbial communities from Loxahatchee National Wildlife Refuge, Florida, United States - Lox_Sample_2.5 | ecosystem: Environmental > Terrestrial > Soil > Wetlands | place: USA...
CCTTTCGACCGCCGCACGAGGCGGGGGTCTTGAGCAAGAACGACACAGCGGCGCCCGTGTTGCGGCTGAACCGCCAACCGCAACGCCCGAGCTGGCGGCGACATGGGACCCTCCCGAGGCGCAACGCCGACCCTGCGGCTGCGTTGATAGCAGCGATTGCGGAACTCAGCCGCCCCCAAGACCAAGGAGGATCAGATGATCGCGAATCTCCACAGCCTGGCTCTCGGCAAGCTCGCGGCCGGTCTCGTGGGCGCGTCCGTCGGCGCGGCCCTGGTTGGCGGAGCGGTGGCGTCGCCCGGCGCCGCCGTCGGCGCAACGGACCAGACCGCCGCTCACGTCGGCGCGCATCTCGCTGCCACTCCGACGTTCGACGCCCGGGTCGGCCTGAGCGCGAGCACCTCGGCCGCGCTGACGCCCAGCCTCAACGTCAACGCCGGCTCCGTGGAGGCGCATAAGGCCGCGTCGGTCGACGTCACCACGGCCGCGTCCGGCTCCACGACCATCGACATCGGAATCGGCGTCGGCGACTGACGAGCCGTCGACGGGTGGCGCCTTCTCCTGACGAACGAGGTCGATCGTCGGCTGGCCTGACGTCGTCCTCGTTCGCCGCCGCACTGGACTTGCAACAGCCGATCCCGCGGATTGCGGGCCGCTGGGCCGGCTCCCATGATCGACACGCCGCAGCCTCGACCACGACCCATCGCCAACCGATTGGGAAGGAGCGGATGGCCAGGGAAGACGCCCACGCCGTCGAGACCGCTCGACTGGTCGAGCGCGCCAAGAGCGGCGACCGAGCCGCGTTCGGGTCCCTCTACGACGACTTCGCGCCGAAGCTGTTCCGCTTCTTCCGATACCGGGGCACGCCACCGGAGGCGGCGGAGGATCTCACTCAACGGGTGTTCGTGAAGTTGATCGAGAGTCTGCCCCGCTACCGCGCGAGCGGTACGCCCTTCGAGGCCTGGCTGTTCCGCGTCGCGCGCAACGCCTGGATCGACGAAGATCGGCGCCGTCGTCCATCGGTGCCTATCGAGGCGCTCGCGGAGAGCCCGTCGCCGGCCGATGGGCCAGACGCGGTCACGTTCGATGCCCTCGAGCGTGAGCTCGTCCGGCGCGCGGTCGCCCAACTGCCCCGCGACCAGCGTGAGGTGGTGGCCTGCCGCTTCTTCGCCGGCCTGAGCCCGGCCGAAACGGCAGCCCAGATAGGCCGCAGCGAAGGCGCGGTCCGAAGCCTCCAGCATCGTGCCCTGGGCGCGCTGCGCCGCCGGCTGCCCGGCCTCGACGGCGCCCCAACCAACCCAACGAGGTCCCCGAAATGAGATTGCGACTGACGATGTTCCGGCGGCCCTTGGACCACGGGTCCTGGGACGCGAGTGACGAGCCCGAAACCGCGGCCGTCATGGAGCGATATGCCGGCGACGGCAGGGTGCGGAGCTCGTTCGAGCCGGACGGCGCCGCGCTTTCCCGGATGAAGGCCGTGGCGACTTCGGCCTATGCCGGAGCGTTCGTCTCGGCCGTCCCGGCGCGGTCGAACCGGCGGCGGCGAATCCTGGCCCTGGCCTGCGCGGTGACGATCCTGGTCGTCTCGGGCATCGGCGCGGCCGCCGCGGAGAGCGGCCCCGGCCAGCCCTTCTACCGGCTCCGACTCCAGCTCGAGGCCCTGAACCTGCCGCCCGCCGGGACGCTCCCGCGGTTGGACTCGGATCTGGACCGGGCGAACTCGCGGCTCGACGACATCGCCAACCAGGTCTCGCGCCTGAACGCGGCCGGTGTCAGCGATGCCGCGGGTGCGTACGGCCAGGTCGTCTCGACCATCCGGCTGCCCGCGAGCGGCGTCGAGCGAGCCCAGGCTGTCGAGCGCCTGACGGAGCAGCTCGCCCGCCTGGAGATCCTCCGGGCTAGCTCGCAGGGCGCCGAGATCGCCGAGCTCGACGCCGACATCGTTATGCTGAGCGATCTCCTGGGCGTCCCGGTCCCACGCGTGGCACCGGCGGGTTCGGGAGCGGCGTCGCCGGGCGGCGAGCCGAATTCGTCCGGTTCAGTCGGCCCTTCGGTCGGGCCGTCCGGATCGCCGCGCTTCCTTCCGCTGCCGGGCGTCTCCGGTCTCCTGCCGTCGTTGCCGCCCATCCTGCAACCCGGGATCCCGGTCGGGCGCTGAGCCTCGCCGCCGGCCGGGCGGGCACGGGCGCCCGGTTACCAGCTCGGCCTATCCGGCCGCGCCGATCCGAGTCGCGTAGCCGGCCATGATCGACCGCAGCGTCCGCCGGAAGGTGACAGACCGGAAGTCGCGGAGACGCTCGACCAGATCGGCCGCCAGGCCCGGCCAGTCGCCTCCGGCGCCAGCGCCGAGCGTCGCGAAACCGACCGCGAACGCGACCAGCGACTGGTACAGCTCCACGGCGTCGTCGCGCTCGAAGCCGTGCTCGATCAGGTAGTCGAGGCCCGACGTCGCGGCGGTGCCGGTTCGGCGCGCGGCCAGGGTGAGCATGTTCGGGTGGGCCGCCAGAACGCGCCAGAACTCGACGAAGATGGCCTCGAGGACGTCCGTCCACTCGCCGCTCAGGTCGTCCAGTCGCATCTCCGAGCGCATCCGGTCGACGGTCAGGTCGAGCAGCGCCTCCTTGCTGGGCACGTGGTGATACAGCGACATCGCCTCAAGACCTACTTCGTCGGCGAGGCGGCGCATCGTCAGGGCCGCCAGACCGCCGGCGTCGACGATCCGGAGCGCGGCGCCGAGCAGCTCCTCTCGAGTCAGGGGGCTGGTTCGGCGGGATCGAGTCATCGAGCCCGCGCCTCGCCCGACGCCGCCACCGGCAGATCTCTCGCCGAGGCCCCGACGAGAGCCAGCAGCACGATGCCGAGCATCGCCACCAGGGTCGACCAGCAGACGCCCTGGACCACGTCGGGGTTCGAGACGTCCGGCACGAAGCCGACGATCGCGGTCTCGAGGGCGACCGCGTAGAGCGCCCCGGCTACAACGAGCAGCCCGGGCCAGACGCGCTCGAGTCCACGCGCCAGCGGCTCCGGTGTCAAACGCCGCCACCACTCGATCGGCCGGCCGATCCGGCGCGCGATCGCCCAGCCCAGGATCACCGAGACGACCATCGCCACGCCGCCGCCGACCAGCAGAAGCATGGAGCCCAGGCCCAGGAAGACACGGCTGCCGTGGCGCCGGTCGATGAAGCCGATCGACCAGACGATGACCGCGATCGCCACCGCCACGGCCAGGATCCCGGTCACGAGGAAGTTCGGCACCAGCGTCAGGGCGTCCTCGGTCCCATAGGCCCACATCTGCTGCCGCGGCCCGATCGAGTGAACGAAGAGACCCGTCGTCGCCGAGTTGCCCTGGAGAACCTCGAAGAAGCCGTGGTCCAGGCCGGAGACGCCCGCCATCACCCCGAGAGCCGAAGCGACCACGCCCGTCGCGCCACCCGATCTCACGATTGACCTCGCATATTGATTTCCCGCGCCCGCGCGTCGATTTGGCTCGCCGGCCTGGCCGTCTGGCTTACATTGTAAGACTTACAACGTAAGATAGATCGGTCGGAAGGGCGCGTCAAGGGCGGTGGCCAGTCCCGCCAGCGGGTCGTCAATCGTCAGCGGCATCGCCCCGCCGAGCGCCGCCTCACCGTCGGGACGGCGTTCGGCGTGCTGGGCGTCCTCACGCTCGTATCCCTCTGGTGGGCGACGAGCTTGTACAGGAAGGCGCTGGCCTAGACTCCGGCCGGGTCGATGGAAGGCCCCCGATGGCCGATCGGCGCCGAGCCCGCGGTCGGCGATCGGCACCGGGCCGGCGGCCCGCCTCGGCGGAGACGAGTCGCGGTGGGCCGAGCCGTTCGGCACTTGCTGTTCCGTCTCGCCGCTGGGCAATCTAGCGAGGCGACCTCGGGGGAGGGTGGTTTCCCTGGGGCACCCTAAGAGGAGGAACGGCGGTGGGACCGTTGGGGCGGAATTGTGTGTCCAGGCCCGGAATGCACTCGACGGCGTGGCTGCCGACGCGGTCGAAGATGCCGCGACTGCTGCTGACCCTGGCGGCGATCGGAGTGCTCCTCGCGTCCGCCTTCGTACCTATTTCCTGGGCGCGAGCGTCCGGCACGACCTACACGATCAGCGGCACCGTTCTGGGGACTGATGGGCCGCTGGCGAACATCTACGTTGTGGCAAAGACGGAATCGATGAACGTGGACGTCGTGACCACCGACGCCGCCGGTCACTACTCCATGACGGTTCCCCCGGACAGCTACGAGGTCTGGTTCAACAACTGGGGCGGCATCTCCAACCCGGACTATGCCGGAGGTTGCTACTCGAGCGGCATCGCCGGGCACGTGGTGATGGTGGACGCCTGCACGGCGTTGGTCGTTGGCTCGTCCGACGTCCTCGGCATTGATGTGGCGCTTCCGGCGCTCGTTCATATCCACGGCACTGTCCTGGGGCTGAGCGGACCGGTGGCGGGGATCACCGTGGAGACCAGCGGGACGCCCGTCGGCCAGCCGGAGCTAGACAACCCAGACTGGATTCCCGCGTGGGACGCCACGACTGATGAAGCGGGAGTCTTCTCGCTCGGAGTCCCATCCGGTGGCTTCATCGGCGGCCTGACGATCGAGTTCCATGACTGGCGCAACGCCCCGGACGGCATCACCTACTCGGATGGATGTTACGAGGAGGGGGCTGCGGGAAACCTGTCTGCGGACGACTGCACGGCGCTGAACGTCGGGGCGTCCGACATGACCCTCGACACCGTGACGATGACCGTCGAGTCCATCTCGCCCACGGCCGCGCCCACGCCTACGACCGAGCCTACTCCCACGGCCGAGCCTACACCTACCACCCAGCCAACTTCCACGACCGAGCCTACGCCTACCACCCAGCCAACTTCCACGACCGAGCCTACGCCTACGGCCGCGCCCACGCCTGCGGCCGCGCCGACTGGCGCAGCGACGGTCACGTTGACTGGCGAGACCCGAGATTCGTCCGGCGCGCCCGTCGATGCCTGCGTCGAGCTCGAGTCCGAAACCGAGTCGGACCAGGCCTCCGATTGCTCCGCGACGTCCGACTGGTACTCCATCACTGTGCCGCCGGGCCAGTACACACTGTCAGTGGTCCAGTACATTCCGATTCCTGACGTCCCCGGCATCTACATGTCCACTGAGCGGGCGAGCCTGGACGTTAGCGAATCGCGATCTCTGGACCTGGTTATCCCGGCCTGGTTCACGGAGACCGTCCAGGTCACGGATCAGACCGGCGCCCCGGTCTCGGGGGCGGTTCTCACGTTCACGAGCGGAGAGAACCTTTGCTCGGGGGCCTGGAACGACACCCCCGGGGTGTCCGGGACGGTCGACAGTGGGTGGTGGACGCCGGGTCTGACAACCGACGCCTCCGGCGCGATCCTGGTGCCCTACACCAGCTGCCCCACGCCGGTAGGACTCCAGATCGCGCCGCCCGAGGGCGTCCAGGTCTCGCCGATCCAGACCTCCATACCGCCTCTTACGACCCAGGGCGTATTGCCCGTCACCATGCCTCGCCCGCTGATCTCGGGAACCGTGACCGGGCCCGGCGGTCAGCCGCTCGAGGGCATTCAGGTGTCGACCGATTGGGGCGCCGGGGCGACGACGGACGCGAGCGGTGGATACGCCATCACGGACCTCCCGGAGGGAACGACCGGGGTCGACTTCTCCGATCCCACCGGTACGTACCTTCAGGGCTGCTACTCACAGGATTCGGAGGGCGGGCTGGACACGACCTTCAACGACTGCACCGCGGTCGACGCCACCCAGACGGCCCCGGTCGATGTCTCCATGACCGCCCTCGCTTCCCACATCTCCGGCACGGTCCTGGGGCCCGACGGTCCGGCTGTCGTACAGATATCGGTCTTGAGTTCCGGGAACCTCTACGGAGCCTGGAGCACGGACGCGGCCGGCCGATACGACCTCAGCCTGCCACCGGGCACATACACGCTCGTGTTCATCCAATCGGGCGATTCGCCTTCGCTCTGCTACAACAGCGGAACTCCCGGCGGCCTGTCGCCATACGGCTGCACGCCGGTGGACGCCCCCGCGCCGGGGTCGACGACCACGCTGCCGACCGTCTCGATGCCCAGCTGGTCGAACGTCAGCGGAGACGTGGTCGGCGCCGACGGCGTCTCCCAGCCCGACGAGGTTCAGGTGTGTCTGTACAGCCCTGCCTGGTCGATCTGGCAGGAGAAGGGCCCAGTCTGCGGCCCGTATTCCGGTTACACGTCTGACCAATCCGGGGCTTTCTCGTTTCTCGCGCTGCCCGGGACGTTCACCCTCCTGTTCGAGGACATGAATACTCTTCAGGTCGGCTGCTACGCCGAAGGACCGGCAGGCCCTGGGTTCACCGAGGATCTGAATGCCTGCACCCCGTTCACCGTCGACGGCGACGTGAGCGGCGTCGACGTAGCCATTCCGGGCCCGGGCCAGACGCCCACGTCGGCAGACGGCAATCCCGTCGTCACGACGCCGGTCTGCGACGGCTACTGCGCCCACTCGACCGTGACCTTCGGTGACGTGACAGTGGCTGGCACGACCAGCATCGACCAGGAACAGACCGGTCCGGACCCGGGCCACTTCGTTCTGGGGTCGAACCCCACTTACTACGAGATATCGACGACGGCGGCGTTCAGCGGTCCGGCGACGGTCTGCCTGAGCTACGACCCCTCCGCATACGACGACCCGGGCCGGGTTCGGCTCTACCACTACGACGAAGCTCAGGGCGCCTGGGTGGACGTCACGACCACGTCCGGCTCGGACCTCCTGACCGGCCCGTTCGTGTGCGGCCAGACGAGCTCGTTCTCGCCGTTCGTCATCGGCCAGTCACTCCAGCCGACGCAGTCGCCTCAGTCGATCGCGTTCGCCGGTCCCGGCAGCCAGACATACGGCACCGGCCCGATCACCCTGACCGCCACCGCCTCGTCCGGTCTTCCGGTCAGCTACTCGACGGCGGGGCCCTGCAGCGTCGACGGCACGACCCTGTCGATCGTGGGCGCCGGCACCTGCACGATCACCGCGTCGCAGCCCGGCAACGACGACTGGCAGGCGGCCGCCCCGGTCGGCCGGTCGATCACTATCTCGAAGGCCATCCTGACCGTCGCCGCCGACAGCCAGTTCAAGACCTACGGGTCCACCAACCCAGGTCTCACCTACTCGGTTAGTGGCTTCGTGGCGGGCGACACGATCGCGGCACTCTCCGGTGCCCCGAGTCTGTCGACGACCGCCGTCGCGGGCAGTCCGGTCGGCGCCTATCCGATCACCGTCGAGGCCGGCACTCTGGCCGCGGCGAACTACTCGTTTACCTTCGTCCCCGGCACGCTGGAGGTCGACAAGGCCGCGCTCACGATCACGGCACCCAACCTGTCGCGATCATACGGCGCTCCCAATCCGACGCTCACGCCGGCCTACGTCGGGCTCGTGGCCGGCGACACGCCAGCCAGTTTGCCGGTACAACCGACCTGCGCCACGACCGCAACGATCTACAGCCCCGTGGGTACGTACCCTGTCGCCTGCGCGGGGGCGGTCGATCCGAACTACGCCGTCGTCTATCTCGACGGCTCGCTCACGATCGCGATCGCCGATCGGTTCGTGACGGCGGCCAACACGACCCTCAGCGTCGCGGCACCGGGCTTTCTGGCGCTCACCAGCGCCCCCGGGGCGACGGTCGTGATCTCGACCAAACCCGCTGGCGCGCTGACCCTCGGCTCCGCCGGCGCCTTCACCTACGCGCCCAAGTCGGGCTTCAAGGGCACCGATAGCTTTGCCTATCGGCTGAACGTAAACGGCAGCCTTTCGGCTCCTGTCACCGTGACGATATACGTCGTCGGCACAGGGATGAGCTGCGTCCGGTGCGATCTGTCGGGGTTGACCCTGTCCGGCGCGAGCCTGACGGGAGCCAACCTGAGCTCTGCCGATCTGGCCGGCTCGCAGCTGACCTCGGCCAGCCTGACAGGAGCGAACCTCTCGGGCGCGGATCTTTCATACGCCAGGCTGGATCGCGCCAACCTGACCGGGGCCAACCTTTCGGCCGGCGTCCTATCCGGCGCGACGATCACCTATGCCAATCTGACCGGAGCCAACCTGTCGAAGGCCGCGTTGGTGGACGCCGATCTGAGCGGCGCGACGCTCACGGGCGCCAACCTGAGCGGAGCGAATCTGACGGGAGCCACTCTGGCCGGTGCCACCCTGACCGGAGTCGGATGGTCGAATGCCACATGTCCGGATGGCACGAGCGCCAGGGCGGGTGGCACGTGCGTCGGTCATCTCGGCCACTAGCCATGTGGCTGTTCGGTGAACGGGGCAGTATTCGGTTGTGCGCACGATCGTCCTGGTCGAAGGGACAACGGATGAGCTTGCCCTGACGCTGGCCGCCCGGCGCCTGGGCCGCGATCTCCACGCGGAGGGCGTGTCGATCGTCCCCATCAACGGCGTCCATGCCATCGGTCGGGCGTTGCGGCGGCTGGCCGACGAGGAACCGCGAGCCACCATCGCCGGTCTCTATGACGTGGGCGAGGAAAGGGTCATCCGGGCGGCGCTGGAACGCGCGGGCCGCGGCACCGGGCTCGACCGCCCCGGGCTGGAGAGGCTTGGCTTCTTCGCCTGCAGCGCCGATCTCGAGGACGAGCTGGTTCGGGCCGCCGGCACGACCGTCCTGTCGAAGCTGATCGAGACCGAGGGCGATGCTCGGGCGTGGCACACGTTCGGGCTCCAGCAGGCCTGGCAGGGTCGCCCGATGGAGCGCCAGTTCCGCCGCTTCATCAGGAGCGTGTCCAGCCGCAACGGCCGCTACATCCGGGCGATCGTCGAGACGATCGAGCCGGCTCTGCTGCCCCGGCCACTGCGGCTGCTGCTCGACTACGTCGAACCCAGGCGATTGGCGGGCGAGGAGGCCGCCGCCGAGGAGCCGGACCCGGACCCGGACTAGTGAGCCGCGCGGCTCAGCGAGAGAACCGCTCCAGGTAGTCCCGGTGCGCGTCGTAGTGACGCGACGTGTCCCACAACACCGTCTCGACGAGCGCCTCGCCGTCCAGCCACGGCCAGCGATCGGCGGCGAAGAGATCCTCGTCCGTGCACGGCTCGAGAGCCGCCAGCAACCGGCTGAACGACTCGGAAAACGCCCGGCGGGTGAGCTCCGGCGGATCGTCCAGGTGCTGGCGATATGTACGCTCGTTGAGCACGTCGGTGGTGACCGTGGCGTCGGTCCGATCGTATGGCTCGCGGCCGGCCCGGAGCGACCCGATCACCAGCGCCGAATGGTCGTGCCACCAGGCCATATGGGCGAGCAGGTCCTTGCCGGTCCAATCGTCCATCGCAGGCTCCAGGAGCCGCTCGTTCGGGACGCGTTCGATCGTGCCGGCCATGCGCCGGTGTGCTTCTCGCAGGCTGCCGATCAGCTCGAGCTTGTCCATCGAGCGGCGATTCTACGCTCGCCCGCGCCGACGAGGGCGCGTCGCGATCTGTGGTCCCGCGGTCCAAGGCCGTCACGATCCGCGTCGTGCGACAGACGACCGACCCGGCGGTCCCCGAGTGCGGCCTGCCGGACGCTACGCCTGCCGGCGCGGATCGTCGGATCGACGTCGTCGGGCGTGATGGAGGAGCGGGCCGTGGCCAACCACGTTCGAGTACTCGCCGAGTTCGGCAAGAAGAAGGTGATTGCGGCGGCGTTCGACTGGCCGGGTTGGGACCGGAGCGGACGATCCGAGGACGATGCGCTGGCGACGCTCGAAAGCTACCGGCCCCGCTACGCAAAGGTGGCCGCGCTGGCCGGTCTGGCGGCGGACTTCGCCGCGGCTGGCGATCTGGGCGTCGACGAGCGGGTCGAGGGCTCGAGCACGACCGACTTCTTCGGCATCTCGGTCATGTCGGCGACGGCCGAGCACGAACCTATGACCGAGGCCGACTGCGAGCGGAAGCTCGCCCTGCTCCAGGCCTGCTGGGCCTACTTCGATGCCGTGCCGGGGCGCGTCTCGGCCGAGCTTCGCAAGGGACCCCGTGGCGGCGGGCGCGATCGCGACCGGATCGTCGCCCACACCCGCGGCAGCGAGCGTGAGTTCGCCAAGAAGCTCGGCATCCACGAGGAGCACGACCAGGTCCACACGCCCGACGGCCTGGTCGCCCATCGGACGGCCTATCTCGAGGCTATCCGCGAGCACCGCGCCCGCGCCGCTGGCGCGCGTTCGTGGACGCTTCAGTTCCTCATCCGGCGGTCCGCGTCTCACCTGCTCGACCACGCCTGGGAGATGGAGGACAAGGACCTCTCCGCGGTCGCCGCGGTCTAGAACGCCGCGGACGGCCTCCAGTCGAGCGAGGGGCGCGCTCCGATCAGGGCGTCGGCACAGGCAGCCCGCCAGGGAAGCCGGACGGAAGACCGGAGGGCAAACCCGCCGGCAGGATCGATCGCAGATCCGTGGGCAGCAGCGGGCCAAGAACCGCCAGGACGAGTGGGACTGTCGAGCCGCGCAGCAGTCCGACAGTCGTCGACGCGTTGAAGGCCTGGGTAAGCGACTTGAGGTAGGCGTAGTCGCCCGACTGGGCGAGGTGCGAGCTCGTCCCGAAGTACGTGTCGAGGATCACCACCACGGCCGAGAGGATGAGTACGGCCTCGACTCCGCCGACGACCGCGCCGAGCGCCTGGTCCAGCTCCTTCGAGATTCCATGCAACCGTATGTCGCCGATCAGCCGGGCGCTGACGATGTGGAGAGCTGCGAGGACCACGGGAAAGACGATCGCGTAGCCGACGAGGTTGGCGTAGTCCGTCGGGATCTTCGGGAAGAATGCCGCCGCCGCGGCCCCGACGGGCACCCTGAAATAGGCTCCGGCAAGGAAGGCGGCGACCATGAAGGCAAGCCCGAGCACGCGGCGCAGGAACCCGGTCCGCCAGCCGGCGAAGATGAACCCGGCGATGAATCCAACGAGCACGACGTCCATAGATTCTCCGCTACATCGGTGTGGGCCGCCTGAGCGGCCGGTCGGGACCGGCCGGCGGCGTCGCGGCATGATGTCGCGTCCGCAATCAGGCGTCATGGTCCGTCTCACCGCGTGCGCGACTGTCTCAAAGCCCGGACGCTGCGAGCCCATGGTGGATCGGTGCGAGCTGCCGCGGTCGCGGCGGGCCGTCTCTCGCCGGCGTACAGGTGCCTCGCGCGCCAGGTCGGGCGGACTAGACTCTGCGCGTGTCGTCGACCCTTCGCCAGTTCGTGATCGCGTTGACCGCCCTGACGGTCGCGGCCTGCGGCAGCCAGTCGCCAGCTCCGACGCTCGAGCCGACGGCCAGGGCCCCATCCACCCCGTCCGCCTCGGCCGTCTCGGTCGCTTCGGCCAGCCCGAGCGCCTCTGCGTCTCCCGGAGCCGATCCTGCCGGCATCGTCTGGCTGTGCATGCCCGGCACCGCCCACGACCCCTGCGCCGGAGACTTGAGCACCACCAGCATCGATCCGTCGGGCAAGCGCACGCCTTCCAATCCGTCGCCCGCCGCCGACCCGGCTGTCGACTGCTTCTACGTCTACCCGACCGCGAGCCAGCAGACAGCCATGAACGCCGACCTGACGATCGACCCGGAGGAGCGGGCCGTGGCCGCGGCCCAGGCCTCTCTCTTCTCCCAGGTCTGCCAGGTCTACGCTCCGATGTATCCCCAGCTGACGATCCCCGCCCTGAACTCGGGGCAGATAACGCTCGACAACGTCCAGACCGCCTACGACGGCGTCGAGGCCGGGTTCGCCGACTATCTCGCCAACTACAACCGCGGCCGTGGTGTCGTGTTGATCGGCGATAGCCAGGGCGCGATGCTTCTGGCCGACCTGCTCCATTTCCAGGTCGATACCAGGCCCGAGGTTCGCAAGCTGCTGGTCTCGGCGTTGATCCTGGGCGGCAACGTCAGCATGGCCGCCGCGCCCGACGCCGTGGGCGACTTCGAGACCATCCCCGCCTGCGCCTCGGTGGAGCAGACCGGCTGCATCGTCGGGTACTCCAGCTTCGCCGGTACGCCGCCGGTGGATGCCGTCTTCGGACGCGTCCAGGACGCCCTCGGCATGCTGCCGATCCCGACCTCGGGAGCCCAGAAGATCCTGTGCGTGAACCCCGCCGCACCGGGCAGGAGCGGCGACCTGCTGCCGTACTTCGCCACTCCCGATCTGGCCAGGCTCGCCCATGGACCCGAGCCCGCCCCGGATACCACCTTCGTTTCGTATCCGAATGCCCTGACGGCGGAGTGCAAGTCCGACGGCGACGCCACCTGGCTTCAGATCACGCGCCTGTCGGCCGCTCCGTCCACGCCGACGCTCGAGGGCTCGGAAGGCCCGAGCTGGGGACTTCACGACCTCGACGTCGGCTTGGCCCTGGGCAATCTGGTCGAGCTGGTCCGCTCGGAGTCGGCGGCGTTCCAGCCCTAGCCCCTCGCTCGCCCGCGATCGGCTGAACCGGCTGGCGGCCCCGAGAAGCCGCGGCGGACCTCGGTCGGGGCTGACAGATGCCGGCCGTGCGATCATCCCGCCGAGTGCGACGGGTGCCCGACGCCGGACACCTCCATCGTACGCAAGGAGTGGCTCATGCCCTACGTCGTCGATTTCACCAACGTCTCGACCACCGGCCTGGAGTCCTCGCCCGTGGCGCCCGCCCTGGCGGGACTCCGGGCCAACGAGGCTCGCTACTTCAAGAACAAGTACGGCCACGACTTCACGGTCCAGCCGGCCGGCGAGGCCGGCGAAATCGTCGACTGGGTGAGCGGCGTGCTGCGGGAGGAGCGCGGCCTGGTCATAGCGTCCCGCCCGCTCGAGGCGACGATCTTCCAGGTGGACCACATCAAGTGGGCCTACGTCTTCTACGAGAGCGGCCTGTCGATCAACGTGCTCTACACCCTCGACGACGCCAGCAAGCGCGCGGTGGGCTTCAAGTTGTCGGACGGAATGGAAGTTCCCGCCGAGCTCTCGCAGTTCAAGTTCGCCCGGCAGAAATCCAAGCTCGCCGGGACCATCCGCGGTTCCTTCTTCGTGATCAAGGGCGAGCACTGATCTCGGCCGGCGCCTCCGGACCCCACCTCGATCTGCCGCAACTTGAGGTAGAGGCTCGCCGGCGAGTCGCGGATCGGCCGCGCTCGGAGGCGCTACGACGGTTCCGGGCGGTTCTCGAGCATACGTTCCAGGCCGAAGATGATCAGGTCTACCGTGTTCTGCCACCAGCGGTGCGGATCGCTGAGCCAGACCTCGGCCGTGTCCTCCGCGCTTTCGATCAGGTTGGGGAACTCGTCGGGGGGCAGGCTCAGCTGGGCGAGCACGAAGCGCCGTTTCAGGAGGTCCATCTGGTGGGCGTCGATCGGCCCGGCATCCGCCGTCGTGCTCTGCTGTAGGAGGAGCATGTAGCCGGCGAGAAGGGTGGAGAGCATCCGGATCTGGACGATCGCCTCGCGTCTCGCGAAGCCCGCGTCGAGCAGGATGGCCAGGAGGTCCTCGAGCTGCCTCCAGAAGCCCAGCGGACCCACCGTGCTCTCGCCGCTGTAGGCGATGCTCAAAGGAAGAGCCAGGGGACGCGCTTCGACCTGCTCCTTGTAGTTGTCGATCGCCAGACGCATCCGTTCGGTCCAGGGCATGTCCGGTCGAAGCCCGGCCGTGGTGTCGATCCCGTCCAGGACCGCTTCGGTCATGGCGTTGATGAGGTCCTGTTTGTCGCGCACGTGGCGGTAGAGGGCCATGGGCGTGACCCCGAGCTCCTGGGCGACGCGCCGCAGGCTGACCGCCTCGAGCCCTTCGGCCGTGCCGATCTCGAGGGCACGGGCAACGACGGCTGCCCGGGTCAGGCCGGGCCGCCCTCGCCCCTGTTCGAGCTCATTTGAGTCAACCGGGTTCATCGCTTGACAAGTATACGCCGCATACGTACACTCCTGCGGTGCTGTGTACGCCGTATACGGACGCCGTAAACAGCCAGACGATCGAGAACCTCAAACGAAGAGAGAAAGGCCGATGACAGCCACCGATTCCCCGCAGACCGCGATCCACGTCCAGGGCCTGGAGAAGTCGTACAAGGAGCTCCACGTCCTGCGCGGCGTTGACTTCGACATCTCCCGCGGCAGCATCTTCGCCCTGCTCGGCTCCAACGGCGCCGGCAAGACCACGGTCGTGAAGATCCTTTCCACATTGCTCAAGTCCGACGCGGGAACTGTCAGCGTCAACGGCTTCGACGTCGCCACGCAGGCACCCCAGGTGCGCCAGTCCATCAGCCTCACCGGCCAGTTCGCGGCCGTCGACGAGATCCTGAGCGGCCGCGAGAACCTCGTCCTGGTCGCTCGGCTGCGGCACCTCGCCGACCCGGGCAAGATCGCCGACGGCCTGCTCGCACGCTTCGGGCTGGCCGACGCGGCCGCTCGCAGGGTGTCGGCCTATTCGGGCGGGATGCGCCGCCGCCTCGACATCGCCATGAGCCTCATCGGAAACCCGCCGGTCATCTTCCTCGACGAGCCCACGACCGGGCTCGACCCCGAGGCCCGCCTCGAGGTCTGGCATGCCGTCAAGGAGCTCGCCGGGCACGGCACCACGGTCTTGCTCACGACCCAGTACCTCGACGAAGCCGAACAGCTGGCCGACCGGATCGCGATCCTCCACGAGGGCCGGATCAAGGTCAACGGCACTCTCGCCGAGCTCAAGACCCTGCTTCCGCCCGCCAGGGTCGAGTACGTCGAGAAGCAGCCGACGCTCGAGGACATCTTCCTCAACATCGTCCGCGACGGCGGCCAGAGCATCGGCGACGCCGCAGTCAACAAGAACAACCAGGGCAAGTAGGGAACGACGATGACCACGCACTTCTTCGGCGACACCGCCGTCCTGACCGGACGATCGCTTCGCCATATCACCCGCAGCGCGGACACGATCATCACGACCACTATCACGCCGATCGCGATGATGCTCATGTTCGTCTACGTGTTCGGGGGCGCCATCAACACCGGCACCGACTCGTACGTCAGCTACCAGCTGCCGGGCATCCTGCTCATCACGATCGCCTCGGGCATCTCCTACACCGCGTTCCGGCTGTTCCTGGACATGCAGAGCGGCATCTTCGAGCGCTTCCAGTCCATGCCCATCGCCCGCTCGTCCGTGCTGTGGGCGCACGTCCTGACCTCGCTGGTGGCCAACGTCGTCGCCCTGGTGCTGGTCGTGCTGGTGGCCATCGTCATGGGCTTCCGCTCGTCGGCGGGCCTGTCGGCCTGGCTCGAGGTCGCCGGCATCCTGATCCTATTCACCCTGGCCTTGACCTGGCTCGCGGTGATCCCCGGCCTGACCGCTACGTCGGCCACGGGTGCCAGCGGCTTCGCCTACCCGCTCATCTTCCTGCCGTTCGTCAGCTCGGCCTTCGTGCCGACCGCGACGATGCCCGGTCCGGTCCGCGTCTTCGCCGAGAACCAGCCGGTGACATCGATCGTCGACACGATCCGCGATCTGTTCGCGCAGCGGCCTGTGGGCAGCGACATGACCGTTGCCCTAGCCTGGTGCCTCGGCATCCTCGTCGTGGCTTACGTCCTGGCGATGGCCGCCTACCGGCGCAGGATCGCCGCCTGAGCCTTCATTGTCCCGTCGTGCGTGCCGGCGCCGCGGCGCCGGCCGGCGGGCGGGCGGTCCGGCCGATACTCGGCGAGCGAGGTCCCGGCCGGGCCCGACCGGCATGGAATCGCGCCACGATCGGGCCGAACCGTCGGGTTCCGGCGGGCCGGCCGAGGAGAGACGAGATGTGCCTCAACTGCGGCTGCATGGCAGCTCATGACGACATAGGCATGCCCGACGAGAACATCACCTACGAGGACATCAAGAAGGCCGCTGATGCCAACGGTATGACGGTGGTCGAGACACTGGAGATGATCGCGCGAACGGCCGAGAAGGATCGGCGCGACCATCCCCAGGAATACGCCGAGGACTGACTGCCCGGCGGAGCTCGGCTGCGGACCCGTAAGGCCCGCGGCGCGATCTGGGTGTCGGCAACGTGGCGCCGTGGTGGTCGAGGCGGTTGGCGCCAGGCGGGGTGCGCTAAGCTGCAGCATGGAGCCGGTGTGTGCAGGCCGGCGTCGCGCCCATGATTGCCGTCACAGTCAGCCACAGATCGAGGAGGATTCCGGGTGGACGTTCTCTTTGCCGTTCTGCTCTTTCTTGTCCTCCCATTGGCCGTCGTTGTCGGGGCCCTCATCTGGGTGGCCCGGGTGATGGGCGCTTCGCTGCCGATCACCGACGGAGTCCCCGGCGAGGGGATCATCAAGGCCTGGCGAGATACCGGAATGATGGAGAGCCACGGCGCCGGCACCCTCGGCTCGACGATATACGACCTGCAGCTGGAGGTCGCCCCGGTCGGCGGCGGTGCGCCGGTCATGGCCCATCTCAGAGCCCAGCTCGACTCGTTCCTGGATCCCAACGTGGGCGATCGAGTCCCGATCATCATCTCGCGGAGCAATCCCAGGCGCGTCAAAGTCGACCACTCGCGCACGACCACTCCCCTGGACAAGAGCTGGCACACGGCCGACGACTCCGACCGATCGGGCGAGGGCGGCGGTGAAAGCGCGGCCGCGCCGGCCAGCGGCGCCAGGCCCGGGCTCGACTTCAGCTTCGACGCGAACCTGAACCCCACCTCGACGAGCCTTGACAACGTCGTCGGCGGAGTCACGGCCGGGACGATGCCGATCGTCCACAACAGCGCCGCCCAGCTCCTCGCATCGGGGACCCGCGGAACGGCCGAGATCACCACGTGCCAGCCCCTGGGCAAGACCGTTCGCCAGGTCAATCCCAACGCGACCTCGCACCTGGACGATCCGGAGTGGCTCTTCACCGTCAAGGTGACGGTCCCGGGCAGCGGCACCTGGCCGGCCGTAATGGGCCACTACGTGCCGACGGCCAAAGTGGGCGTCCTTGGGCCGGGGGTGAAGCTGGCCGTGGCGGTCAACATGGCCGACAAGATGAATGAGGTGGCCATCGACTGGGACAAGTCGCCGCTCTCGTAGCGCCCCGACGCCTCGGCGCTGGCCCGGGTCGCCCGCCGCCGGTCGTGCGGTAGGCTTGCGGGCGTGAGCGTACCTTCCTCGGCGCCGCCCGAGAGCCACACCGCCTGCCAGCTGACCGGGCAGTGGCGCGACCGGCAATACCTGCTCCACGTCCCGGCACCCAGCGCGCCAGCCGCCCAACCCCGGCCGCTGGTCGTCCAGCTTCATGGCCGTGGCATCGACGCGCTCAGGTTCGACTGGTGGACCGGCCTGTCCGGGCTCGCCGACGAGGCGGGCTTCGTGCTCGCCATGCCGCAAGCTGTTGGCGAGATCTGGAACGACGGCAGATACTCGGGCCCCACGCAAGAGATCGACGACGTTGGCTTCCTGGGGGCGGTCATCGAAGACGCCTGCGGGCGGACCTCGATCGATCGAACCCGCGTCTACGTGGTCGGTATGTCCAACGGCTCGACCATGGCCGGTCGATTCGCCTGCGAGCGACCCGAATTGATCGCCGGGATCGGTCAGGTTGCTGGCACGGCCGGCGTGGCGTTCGCCGTTGCCAGGCCGGCGATGCCGGTGCCAGTGATCTCGTTCCATGGGTCTGCCGACCGCTCGGCTCCCTACGCCGGCGGCCAGGCCGGCGGCTTGGGGCGCATGCTCATGATGCGCCATCGGGCCGGGCCGGCGATCGGCGTTGACCAATGGGCCGAATTCTGGCGGACGGTCAACGGCGACGAAGCCACGCCGAGCGTCGAGTCGCTCGCCGCGGATGTCTCGGTCCGGCACTGGCGTGGCCCGAACCCGCTCGGCGACCTGGACTTCTACCGGATCGAGGGCGGCGGCCACACCTGGCCTGGCTCGGCAGCTCGACTCTGGATCCCGCCCGTCTTCGGCAAGGTGGCGACGATCGACGCCTCGCGCCTGATCTGGGAGTTCCTCTCGGGCCATCGCCGGGCGGCGCCTGCACTCGCGACGCGATGAAGATCCGCTCAGGGTCCCGCGGGATCGGCACGTGCGAGTCACCCGAGACGGAGGCCGAGACAGACATGCGGCTTGAACCGGCGCTAAAGGAACACCCCAAAACGGTGGCCCTTGACCAGGCGACGCTGGATCGTCTGGACCTGACCGAAGAGGCGAGCATGCCCTTGCTCGAAGATCGCTACAAGATCACCGGTGCGGTCGTTGCGTGCAACCGGGCGCTGGTCGTCTTCCCCTGGCCCCGGCAGATGGATTCTCGCCAGGAAGTCGTCGACCTCTGGCTGTTGTGCTTGCAGCACGCCACCGCCACCGACTGATCGCGCCCGCCGAGGTCTGGCCGCGCCGCCCCACGCCCGCCCGGCGCCATTCGGCGCGGTCTCGTGCTCGTCCGGGGATGCACGTCGGACAGGTCAATTCCGGGGCGCGGCCCTCTGACAGTCAGGACTGCGCGCCACCGGGTACAGAACCGACGATGCCTGAGTCGTTGTCGTGGACTCGTGGGCGGCCAGGAGTGCAAATCCGACCGAGCCAGCGCCCGCGCCATTTGCGTCGGCTCGACATGTATCTCCAGACGCCCACGGCGTCGCCGGGATTGTGGAACCGGCCGGCGATGTCATCGCCGACGTGCAGAATCGCCCCGCACGGCTAACCAGGCGAGACGAGGGGTCCCGTGCCGGCGGTCTGCCCGGATCCGTCGAGCTAATCGCCCGATTCGTACCGGGATCGGCGCCAGATGAGCCGGTGAACCGGGATCCAGCGCGGGAGGTCGCGAAGGATCGGGATAAAGGGCACGAGAGCCAGCAGGACGGTGAGCAGGCCCATCAGCAGCACCACCAGAAGGTCGGCGTTGTCCGCGGTGTTGAAGGGCGGGACCTGGTACCAGAGCGTGTAGAGCCACAACCAGGTCTGACCCGGGTACTGGCCCGTCTCGTTCATCATGCCCCACTGGTCGCCGAGCAGATGCTGTTGCTGGGCCAGGCTTGCCAGGTAACCACCGTCGCCCATGAACAGCAACGGCGCCGAGTAGTTGGTCTGGTAGAAGCGGCCGGGGCTGGTCAGCAAGATGCCGTCAAGTGTCCCGTTCTGGGCGAGCGATAGCTCGTCGTTCATCAGGATCTGGACAGGACCGTAGTCCCCGGAGGCGACCGCCACCGACTCGCCCTGAACCGTGGCATCGTTGAGCGCATCTGTGTAGTTGCCGATCCACGTCTGCTGCTGGCCGGAGGTCGCCGCCTGGTAGTTTGACAGGGCAGTAGTCAGGTCGGAGTTGCCGGCGGCAACGGACGACAGCGGGCCCAGAACGAACGTCTGGGCTGTGTCGAGGTGCGTCGAGTCGCCAGCCCACTGCTGCGGCACCAGCGGCCCGAGTGCCTGCACCGCCCCGGACTGATCCGTATACGGCGGTCCGTATTGGGCGCTGTCGCTCGTGTAGCCGAGCTCGCCGGCCGCGGTCGTGACGAAGTCGACCGGGTCGGCCTTGGCCCAGCTCTGGATGGTCACGGGCGGCACGTCCGGCGACGACAGGACGAAGCCCAGTCCGAGCACGATCAAGCCGATCACGATCGTGGCCAGGACCAGTTCCTTTATCAGGTCATAGGAGACCATCGGGACGCCGGCGTAGTAGCGATCCTGCGGGATGGCCTGCGAACGCAGCTTCACGACTTAGCCTCCCCTCCCACACTCTGGACGGCGGCCGGCTCGTCGCCGATAGGTCTCACGACTCCTCGCAGCCGCACGAGAAGGACGTGGATGACGATCAGAGACACGACCGCAGCCGGCAGCAGGAAGACGTGGATCCCGAACATCTGGCCGTAGTCCAGGACGTTGAAGAAAGCCCCGAGCCCGGTCGAGTTGATCGCATCCTTGCCGTTGAGGGCGATCCACTGGGCGTCGAGGTTCTGCTGAGCCAGGTAGCCGGTGAACGCCGCGCCGATCGAGACGGCGAACAGCGCCACGCCGAACATCCACGTCAGAGCCCGGCCGTTGCGCCACGAGGCCATGAAGTACTGGCCCCAGAGGTGAAGCACCATGCAGAAGAAGAACGCCTGCACGCTCCAGAAGTGGATGCTGTTGACGAACCTGCCGGCGCTGTTGACGTGCCACCAGGTCGGGCCGAAGAAGACCAGGACCAGGCCGCTGATCACGATCCATATGAACGCCGCGATCGCCCCCACGCCGAACAGGTAGACCCACGAGCTGACATAGGCAGGCTGGCGATCGGGCAGGACCTGGTGCCAGGGCCATCGATCCGATACCGCGTCGCGGAGACGGGCGGTCCAGTTTCCCGGGGATGATTCGGCAGGCGCCGCCGGACCGGCCTCAGAGGGTGGCAGCTGCTGATGCCGGGGGAACGGAAGAACGATTGCCATGACGAACACGAGGATCATCAAGACGATCAGAAGGAGGTTTGGGAGCGAGATGTCGATG
>Ga0335076_10001943_pt1 | contig 20351 bp, 19 predicted proteins | sample Lox_Sample_25_FD_206717 | JGI IMG/M metagenome (GOLD analysis project Ga0335076, IMG submission 206717) | Soil microbial communities from Loxahatchee National Wildlife Refuge, Florida, United States - Lox_Sample_2.5 | ecosystem: Environmental > Terrestrial > Soil > Wetlands | place: USA...
TCGAACGAGAAGAGTTGCACCCGCCCATGATGCCCGCTCACTTGATCAGCGGGTCGCGGGGCAGGCCGAGGATCCGCTCGGCGATCTGGTTCCGCTTGATCTCGGACGTGCCGCCCGCGATCGACATGGCCCGGTGCATCAGCACCATGGTGGCGGCCAGCCCGCCCGGGCCATCCAGGAACGCCGCGTCCGGCCCGGCCAGCTCGGCCATGATCGCGGCCGTTTCGTGGCCGAGCTCGGACAGCACGAGCTTGGTGATGTTCCCTTCCGGCCCGGGACCGCCGCCGGCCACCGCCCGGTACGCGCTGCGCTGGTTCAGCACGCCCATCGCGTGCGTCCGGGCGATCTGCCGGCCGACCCGGCCGGCCCCGCCGGGCAGCCGCTCCGGGTGCGCGTCGAACGGGGCGATGAACGCGCCGGGTGGCATGGCCATGCCACCGTCGCCGCCGCCGATGCTGACGCTCTCATTGCCCAGCGTGGCGCGGGCCACGGTCCAGCCACCGTCCACCGGCCCGACCACGTCGGCATCGGGCACGAACACGTTGTCGAAGAAGACCTCGTTGAAGTCGGAGTCCCCGCTCGGCATCTTCAGCGGCCGGACGGTCACGCCGGGCGCGTGCATGTCGATCACCATCATCGTGATGCCCTGGTGCTTGGGCGCGTCCGGGTTGGTCCGCACCGTGGCCAGGCCGAAGTCGGCCAGGTGCGCGCTGCTGGTCCACACCTTCTGCCCGTCGATCCGCCACCCTCCGTCGACCTTGCTGGCCCTGGTCCTGATGCCGGCCGCGTCGGACCCGGCGCCCGGCTCGCTGAACAGCTGGCACCAGATCACATCCTGGTTGATGGCCGGGCGGACCCAGCGCACCACCTGGTCCGGGCTGGCGTACTGGATCAGGGTCAGGATGATCCAGCCGGTGATGCCGAGGCTGGGCCGCTTGATCCCGGCCGCCGCGAACTCCTGCTCGATGACCAGTTGCTCCAGGGCGGCCGCGTCCCGGCCCCACGGCTTGGGCCAGTGTGGCATCGCATAGCCGGTCTCGATCAGCGCCTGCTTCCGCTCCCCGCCGGCCAGCTCGCGCAGCCGGGCCACGTCGGGCCCGATTGCGGCCCGGATCGGCTCCGCCTCGGCGGGCAGGTCGATCGCGGCCGCCCGGCGCACACCCCGCCGGACCAGGTCGGTGACCTCGATCGCGGCCTGCTCGGCGTCCAGCACGGCGGCGATGGCCGCGGCCCGGCGCAGGTACAGGTGGGCGTCGTGTTCCCAGGTGAAGCCGATCCCGCCGTGGACCTGGATGTTGAGGCTGGCGTCGGTGACCGCCGCGGACACGGCCAGCGTGGCGGCGATGGCCGCGGTGTAGCTGAACTGGTCACCGCCGCCGGGCCCGGCCCGGCCCGCGTCCCAGGTGGCCGCGGTGGCCAGTTCGGCGGCCACCAGCATGTTCGCGCAGTGGTGCTTGACCGCCTGGAAGGTGGCGATCGGGCGGCCGAACTGCTCCCGGACCTTGGCGTAGGCGGCCGCCTGCTCGGTGGTCTCGGCGGCCAGGCCGACCGCCTCGGCGGCGAATACCGCCCGGGCCACGTCGGTCAGCAGCCGCCGCGCGCCAGGCAGCACGGTGGCCGGTGCGGCGTCCAGGGTGACCCGCGCGGCTGGCCGGCTTGGGTCCAGGTTGGCCGGCACCTCGGTGTGCACCCCGCCGGCCGCCTTCTCGATGACCAGGACATCGTCACCCGCCGGGACCAGCAGGACGTCGGCCAGGTGGCCGCTCAGCACCACCCCGGCCGGCCCGGTCGCGGTCCCGCCGGCGTACATCACCTCGCCGCCTGGTTCATCGCTGCCCAGCGCGGCCGCGCCGATCACGGTGCCGTCTGCCAGCCCGGGCAGCAGCCGCTTCCGCAGCTCGCCGGGCCCGGCCGCGGCCAGTACCGCGCTGGTGATCACGGTCGGCACGAACGGCCCGGGCGCCAGGTAGCGGCCCACCTGCTCGGCCACGACCAGCGTCTCGGCCAGGCCGAAGCCGGAACCGCCCAGTTCCTCCGGAATGTGCAGGCCGAGCAGGCCGAGCCCAGCCAGCCCGGACCAGAAGGTGGGCAGCCCGCCAACCTGGGCATCGAGTAGGCTGCGGGCCTCGGCGCGGGACTGCTGGTCGGTCAGGAAGCCAGCGACGGTCTGGGCAAGAGCGCGGTGTTCTTCAGAGATGGCGATCGACATGGCTAGATTTTCCCCGTTTACCCGGTGTCGGATACCGGCGGGTTGCGTCATGATCCAGCCATGAGCGATCGGACCATCGGCCAGGAGGACGTTCAGTCGCTTGCCCTGGCCGAACCGACCCAGCACGTGCGGCACCGCTGGATCGTCGGCCTTACCCTGGCCAGCCTGGGCATGTGGATGGCGACCCAGACGCCGTTGCAGGTCATGCTGGCGCTGCAGTTGCAGGACATTACCCCGCAGCACAAGATCGTGGCGCTGGCCGTGGTCACCGGGGTCGGCGCCATCTCCGCCGCGCTGGCCACCCCGGTGGTGGGTGCGCTGTCCGACCGCACCACGCACGGCCCGCGGCTGGGCCGGTTCAGCGGCCGGCGGCATCGCTGGACACTGGCCATGGTCGTGCTGGCCGCAGCCAGCCTGGGGCTGCTGGCCGCGCAGGGCAGCGTGCTCGGCGTGGCCTTGCTGTGGTTCCTGTTCAACATCTTCCAGAACGGCGAGTACGCCACGCTGAGCGCGGCCATCCCGGACCACGTGCCGGTCCGGCAGCGGGCCACGGTGGCCGGCTGGGTGGGCATGCCGATCGCCCTCGGCCTGGTCCTGGGCACCATCCTCGTGGTGGAGGTGCTTGGCCAGCACCTGGTGGCCGGGTATGTCACGCTGGCCGTGCTGATGGTGCTGCTGGCACTGCCGTTCGTGTTCTTCACTCCGGACTACCCGCTCGCGCCGGCCGACCGGCAGCCGTTCTCCTGGCGCCGGGTGGCCTCTTCCTACTGGCTCAGCCCGCGGAAGTACCCCGATTTCGGCTGGGCCTGGCTGACCCGCTTCCTGGCCAGCCTGGCCATCGCCATGGGCACGCTGTACCTGCTGTACTTCCTGCGCGACGCGGTGCACTACGCCCGGCTGTTCCCCGGCCAGACCGCGGCGGACGGCCTGCTGATCCTGATCCTGATCTACACCGGGTGCGTCGTGCTCGCCTCGATCGTCGGCGGGATCATCTCGGACCGGCGGGGCCGGCGCAAGATGATGGTGACGCTGTCCGGGCTGCTGATGGCGGTGGCCGCACTGCTGCTGGCGTTCGAGGAGACGTGGCCGGCCGCCATGATCGCAGCGTTCCTGTACGGGCTTGGCTACGGCGCGTACATCGCGGTCGACCAGGCGCTGATCACCCAGGTGCTGCCGAAGGCCCATGACCGGGCCAAGGACCTGGGCATCATCAACATCGCGATCGTCTGCCCGGGGGCCATCGGCGCGGTCATCGCAGCTCCACTCGTATCGCTGGCCGGCTACCCGGCGCTGTTCGGGGCGACCGCGCTGGTGGCCATCGCCGCCTCGATCGGTGTCTGGCAGATCAAAAGCGTCCGGTGATCCTGGCCCTGGCCCGGCGCGGGCCGGTGCCCCATTTCTGCCACCGGGGCCCAGGGGGCCTGACCCGGGTCCCGATACGCTGGGCCGCGTGTTCAGCACACCAATGGTCAATCTGTACACGAACGACATCGAGGCCGGGCTGCGCTTCTACCGTGACCTGCTCGGGTTCACCGAGACGTTCCGCACCCCCCGCGACGGCCCTCCCGAGCACGTGGAACTCAAGCTGGACGGGTTCATGATCGGGCTGGGCACGGCCGAGGCGGCCCGGCGGGTGCACGGCGTCGAGGCCGCGCCGGGCAGCCCGGCCATGGTCCTGGTGCTGTGGACGGACGACGCCGACGCGGCCTACCGGGAGCTGACCGCGGCCGGGGTACCGGCCGTCCAGCCGCCGCACGACACCGGGAACAGCAACCGCAACGCCCTGCTGCGCGATCCCGACGGCAGTCTCGTGCAGATCGTCGCCAAGCGATCCTGAATCCGGCTGACGCGCAATCACGGCTGCGCCTGCCAGGGCAGCTACGGGATGGCGGCCGCCGCGCCGTCCAGGGCGGCTACGGCCAAGGGGCCGAGGGTGGGCAGGTGGTAGCCGCCTTCCTGGATGAACACGGCGGGGGCCAGGGCCGCGATGCGGCGGCCTGCTTCCCGGTAGCCGGCCGCGGTGACCTGGAGCGGGCTTTCCGGGTCTTCGGCCGCCGCGTCCAGGCCGAGCGACACCACCAGCACGTCCGGGCGTAGTTCGCGGGCCTCGGCGCAGAGCAGGTCGACGGCGGCCAGCCAGCCGTCGTCGCCGGTGCCGGGGGCCAGCGGCAGGTTCCGGTTGAAGCCGTCGCCCGGACCCCGGCCGCGCTCGTCCGGGTAGCCCGCGTAGTGCGGGAACCAGCCGGCGCCCGGGTCCACATGCACCGATCCGTACCAGACGTCGGGCCGCTCATAGAAGATCATCTGGGTGCCGTTGCCGTGGTGCGCGTCGATGTCCAGCACAGCCACCTGGGCCGGGCCGGCCGCCCGCAGCGCCTCGGCTGCGACGGCGGCGTTGTTCAGGTAGCAGGACCCGCCGTACGCGCCGCGGGTCACGTGGTGCCCGGGTGGCCGGCACAGCGCGTAGGCCAGCCGGGCGCCCGAGCTGACCAGGTCGGCCGCGGTCAGCGCGGCATCCACGGCGCCGCGGATCGCTGCCCAGCTGCCCGGCCCGACCAGCGTCATCGTGTCGTAGCAGAACAGCCCGGCCCGGGCGTGCACGGCCGGCGGCACCCGGAGCGGCAGCCCGGCCAGCAGCCCTTCGGTCGGGAACAGGTAGGGCACGACCCGGTTCCGGCCGTAGTCGGCGGGCAGCCCGGCCTGGTCCCACTCGGCCCAGATCCCGGCCAGGTGATCGACGAGCCGGGGATCATGCACGGTGCGCAGGATCGTGTCGTCGTGCGGGCGGGCATCCAGCACCGGGGCGCCCGCCGCTTCCAGCGCGGCGCGCAGCACCAGCGCCCGGTCCGGCACCTCGGTGCCCGGGCCGGGGACGCCGAGCCAGACCTCGTCAACTGGCTCGTGCCGCAGGCAGTCCGTACTCCAGACCACCGGGACCGGCAGGCTCACCCGCTCCCTCCCCCACCATCTGGGCCGGCGTTACCATCACGGGATGCCGCGTGTCACCGATCTTGGCATCAGCGTTGGGCTGCTGCCACCAGGCCCGACCGGATCGGTGCTGGACGTGCCCGGGGTGGGCCTGGGCCACGCCACCGTGTGGCGGGACGAACCCGCGCCGCCTGCGGGCCGGGGTGTGGCACGGACCGGCGTCACCGTGCTGGATCCTGGCGGCGACCTGTTCAGCGCGCCGGTGCCGGCCGGCGGGGCGGTGCTCAATGGGGCGGGCGAGTGCACCGGCCTGCTCACCGCCCGGGAGTGGGGGCTGGCCGAGACCCCGGTGTTCCTCACCTCGACCATGCAGCTCGGCCGGGTCTACGACGCGGCCTGCGAACTGCTCATCGCGGAGCAGCCGGCCATCGGCACCGAGGACGTGATCATCCCGATCGTGGCCGAATGCGACGACAGCTTCCTCAACGATGCCCGCCGGATGCAGGTGTCCGCGGCCGACGTCGGGGACGCACTGGCCGCGGCGCGCGCGTCGGCCCGTGGTGCGGTGGCCCGTGGTGCGGTGGCCGGTGGCACGGCGGCCGAAGGCGCGGTCGGCGCGGGCACCGGGATGAGCTGTCTCGGCTACAAGGGCGGCATCGGCACCGCGTCCCGGGTACTGCCCAGCGGGGCCACGGTCGGCGTGCTCACGCTGACCAACTTCGGCGACCGGGACCGGCTCACCGTGGCCGGAGTGCCGGCCGGCCGGTTGCTGCCCGACCCGGCCGCCGGGGCGCCCCGGCCGGACCCGGCCGGCTCGTGCATCGTGGTGGTCATCACCGACGGCCCACTGGACGGCGCGGCCTGCCAGCGGCTGGCCCGGCGGGCCGGTCTCGGCCTGGCCCGGACGGGCAGCACCGCCAGCCACGGCAGCGGCGAGATCTTCCTGGCCCTGGCCACCGGGCTGCGCTGCCCGCGCGGCGGCACACCGGCCAGCCCGCCGGCGTCCGGCCGCGCTCTCGACGACTACTTCGCCGCGGTCAGCGAGGCCACCGAGGAAGCCGTGCTGAACAGCCTGCTCGAGTCGGTCACGGTGACCGGCCGGGACGGCAACACCTCCTACCAACTCCCGGCCGGCGAGCTCCGCGAGCTGGTCGGGCACACGATGCGGGGACTGGCGTTATGCAGGAAAGTTTGTCGTTGCCCCCGGTCGCGCCGGCTACGCCAGGCGTGGACGATCCGTACGCGTGGATGCGCGACACGCGGCTTCCCGCCATGCGCGAATATCTTGCTGCCGAACGCCAGTACTACGAGCAGCAGCTCGCGCCGCTGCGCGGGTTGCGGGATGAGCTGCGCCAGGAGATGACCGGGCGGGTGGCCGCGGCCGAGGAGTCGGTGCGCTGGCGGCACGGCGGGTTCTGGTATTGCACCCGCACGGTCCCGGGCCAGGAGTTCGAGCAGTTCTGCCGGGCGACCGGGCCTGACGACCCGGTGCAGGTGCTGCTGGACGAGAATGCCCTGCTCAACGACCCAGCGTGCGGCGGTGGGTACGTCGCGCTCGGCGTCCGGGAGGTCAGTCCGGACGGGCGGCTGCTGGCCTACTCGGTGGACTTCGACGGCGACGAGGTGTACCAGCTGCGGATCCGGGACCTGGTGACCGGCCAGGACCGGCCGGACCGCATCGAGCGGACCTACTACGGGCTGGCCTGGGCGGCCGATTCCCGGTCGCTGCTCTACGTGGTCACCGATCAGGTGTACCGGCCGCATGAGGTCTGGCGGCACGACCTCGGCACCAGCGCGGACCAGGACGTGCTGGTGTTCCGCGAGGATGACCAGCAGTTCGACCTCACCGTCCGGGCCACCCGCAGTGGCGAGTACCTGCTCATCGAGACTGAGTCACGGGATACCACCGAGACGCTGGCCGTGCCGGCCGCGGACCCGGGCGCGCCGCCCGCCGTGCTGGAGCCCCGGCGGCGCGGCGTCGAATACCGGGCCGACCACGCCCGCGGCCCGGACGGCGGCGACTTCTACCTGGTCAGCAACGACGTTGCGGCGGAGTTCCGGCTGGTCCGCGCGCCGGTGCGGGCCCCCGGGCGGGACGCCTGGACGGAGGTCATCGCGGGTGCGCCGGACACCCGGGTGGTGTCCTGCCACGTCTTCGGCCGCCACCTGGTGGTGGAGCAGCGGCACGGCGCGGCGACGCAGCTGCGGGTGCTGGACCGGGAGACTGGTGCGCAGCGGCTCATCGAGCCGCCGGGCCCGGAGTTCGCGCTGGAGCTGGCGGTCAACGAGGAGTATGCGCTGGCCGCGGTGTCGGTGCGGACCGAGTCGCTCATCGACCCGCCCGCCTGGCATGACGTCGACCTGGCCACCGGGCGGTGGGAGCTGCGTAAACGGCAGGACGTGCCCGGCTATGACCCGGCCCGGTACGAGAGCCGGCGGCTGGCCGCGGCCGCACCCGACGGCACCATGATCCCGGTGACCATCGCCTACCGGCGCGGGCTGCGCCCGGATGGGACCGCGCCGTGCCTGCTGTACGGCTACGGCGCGTACGAGGCGTGCTCGTGGCCAGAGTTCTCCGTGCTCACGCCCAGCCTGCTGGACCGCGGTTTCGTTTACGCGGTGGCGCACATCCGGGGCGGCGGCGAAGGCGGCCGCCGCTGGTGGCTGGACGGGCGGCTGACCCGGAAGCGCAACACGTTCACCGACTTCATCGCGGCCGCGGACATGCTGGCCGCGGACGGGTGGGCGGCCGGCGGCCGGATCGTGTCCCGCGGCCTGTCGGCCGGCGGGCTGCTGCAAGGCGCGGTGTACGCGATGGCCCCCGGCCGGTGGCGTGCGGTGGTGGCCGAAGTGCCGTTCGTGGACTGCGTGACCACCATGCTCGACCCGTCCATCCCGCTCACCATCAACGAGTGGGACGAATGGGGCGACCCCCGGGACCCGGAGATCCGGGCCTACCTGCGCTCGTACAGCCCGTACGACAACGTGCCCCCGGGCCAGCGGCCGGACCTGCTGGTCACCGGCAGCCTGCACGACCCGCGGGTGCTGATCCACGAGCCGGCCAAGTGGGTGGCCCGGCTCCGGGCCACCGGGGACGGGCAGGCCCGGACGCTGTTCCGGGCCGAGCTGGGCACGGCCGGGCACACCGGGCCGACGGGCCGGTACGACCGGCTGGGCTACCAGGCGGAGATCGGCGCGTTCATCGTCGCCGCGGCCGGTCAGGGTTTCCGGCCGGCTCCGCCCAGCCACCATTGACCGGCGGCGGCGTGGTCAATGACGCGGTGCACGCTGGTCGCGCACAACACGCCCGGTAGCCTGTCGATCGTCAGGAATCGGGCGAAGATACCGCAGACGGGATGGGGCGAGGCTGGTTGGACACTGAACCTGCGGCCTTCGACACCAGCATCGCGCACCATGCGCGGATCTACGATTACCTGCTGGGCGGGAAAGACAACTATGCCGCCGACCGCAAGGCGGGCGACGCGCTGAAGGCGGCCTATCCCGCGATGGTGGAGCTGGCCCGGGCCAACCGGGCGTTTCTGGGCCGGGCCGTGCGGTTCCTGGCCGGGGAGGCCGGGGTCCGGCAGTTTCTCGACATCGGCACGGGCATCCCGGCCGCGGGTAACACCCACCAGGTCGCGCAGGAGGTGGCGCCGGACAGCCGGGTCGTCTATGTGGATTACGACCCGGTCGTGCTGGCCCACGCCCGCGCGCTGCTGGCCAGCGGCCCGCACGGCGCCACCGACTACATCGACGCCGATGCGCGCGATGTCGGCAAGATCCTGGACCAGGCCGCGCACACGCTGGACTTCTCCCGGCCGGTCGCGGCGATCAGCCTGCTGACCCTGCACGCGATCAGCGACGAGGACGACCCGCACGGGATCGTGGCCCGGGTCATGGACGCGGTGCCGGCGGGCAGCTACCTGGCCATCTCGCACCCCGCCTCGGACATCGAGCCGGACAAGGTGAGCGACCTGCAGACCCGGGTCAACCAGCTCAGCTACCAGCAGTACACCGGGCGCAGCTACGACCAGGTCATGCGGTTTTTCACCGGGCTGGAGCTGGTCGAGCCCGGGCTGGTCCAGGTCCAGCAGTGGCGGCCTGGTGTCCAGCCGAACGGGACGCTGGCCCTGTGGGCCGGGGTGGGCCGCAAGCCGTAGAGCCCGACTCTGACGTTGACGTCAAGGTGCGATAGGCTCCGGGGTCGACGTCAGACGAGGAGGCTTGATGCCGGAGGCAGGGCACGCGCAGGCGGCCACGGACCGGCCCGCGGACGGCCGCGGGGTGCACTACAAGTGGATCGCGCTGTCGAATACCACGCTCGGCATCTTGATGGTCACCATCAACCAGTCCATCCTGCTGATCTCGCTGCCCGCGCTGTTCCGCGGCATCAAGCTGAACCCGCTGGTGCCCTCGAACACGTCGTACTTCCTCTGGGTGTTCATGGGCTTCCTGCTGGTCACCGCCGTGCTGGTGGTCAGCCTGGGCCGGGTCGGCGACATTTACGGCCGGGTCAGGATGTACAACCTGGGCTTCGCCGTGTTCACCTTCTTCTCGATCATGCTCTCGATCACCTGGCTGACCGGTCCCGCCGGGGCGATCTGGATCATCGTCATGCGGGTGTTCCAGGGTGTTGGCGGCGCGTTCCTGTTCGCCAACTCCACCGCCATCCTGACCGACGCATTCCCGCCGGACGAGCGGGGCAAGGCCATGGGCATCAACGGCATCGCCGCGGTGAGCGGCTCGTTCCTCGGCCTGCTGCTCGGTGGTGTGCTGGCCCCGGTACAGTGGCGGCTGGTGTTCCTGGTGTCGGTGCCGTTCGGCCTGTTCGGCACCATCTGGGCCTACCTCAAGCTGCGCGACAACGGGGTCCGCATCCCGGCCAAGATCGACTGGCTGGGCAACGCCCTGTTCGCGATCGGCCTGGTCGCGCTGCTGACCGGCATCGTGTACTCGCTGCTGCCGTACGGCGGGCACCCGACCGGCTGGACCAACCCCTGGGTGCTGGCCGGCATCTTCGGCGGGATCGCGATCCTGGTGCTGTTCGGCTGGGTGGAGACCAAGGTGGCCGCGCCGATGTTCCGGCTGGGGCTGTTCCGGATCCGGGCCTTCACCGCGGGCAACATCGCTGGCCTGCTCGGCGCGCTGGGCCGCGGCGGCATCCAGTTCATGCTGATCATCTGGCTGCAGGGCATCTGGCTGCCACAGCACGGCAAGAGCTTCGCCGAGACGCCGCTGTGGGCGGGCATCTCCATGGTGCCGCTGACCCTCGGCTTCCTGATCGTCGGCCCGCTGGCCGGGATGCTGTCCGACCGCTACGGCGCCCGGCTGTTCGCCACCACCGGCCTGATCGTGTCCGGGATCAGCTTCCTGCTGCTGGAACTGCTGCCGATCAACTTCAACTACGTCTGGTTCGCCCTGCTGATCTTCTTGTTCGCGGTGGGCATGGGGCTGTTCTTCTCGCCCAACCAGGCCGCCGTCATGAACAGCCTGCCGCCGGATCAGCGCGGCGCGGGTGCGGGCATGCTGAACACGTTCCAGAACTCGGCCACCGTGCTGTCCATGGGCCTGTTCTTCACCATCGTCACCATCGGCCTGGCCGACAACCTGCCCTCGCACCTGTACCGCGGGCTGGTCAACGCGGGCGTGCCGGCGCCAGACGCGCGCCTGGTGGCCAGCGAGCCGCCGATCGGCAGCCTGTTCTCGGCCTTCCTGGGCTACAACCCGATCAAGGAACTGCTCGGCCCGACCGGCGCGCTGCAGCACCTGAGCCCCAGCCAGGCCGCATATGTCACCGGGCGGTCGTTCTTCCCCAAGCTGATCGAGGAGCCGTTCGCCAGCGGCCTGCACCTGGCGTTCACGTTCGCGGCCATCGCGACCGCCATCGCGATCGTGGCCTCCGCGGTCCGCGGCCAGCGCTACCTGCACGCGACCGAGCCGGTCGTGGACGAACTGGCCGATGGCGCGGCCGAGATCGGCGGGCTCGCCGGGCTGGAGCCGGTCGCGTCCGCCGACGTGGATGTCCCGGTCAATGGGCGGCTGGCCACCGCCGCCGACCAGGCGCAACCGGGCGGCGGGGGGACCAGCCGCCCATCCGGGGAGGGGTGAGGCAATGACGCGCACCGAAACCGCCAGCGGGGACCTGCTGGGCATCGGCGCCGCCGCCGCACAGGCCGGCGTGTCCGAGCGCGCGCTGCGCTACTACCAGCAGATCGGCTTGCTGGTACCGGCCTGCACCACGCCAGGCGGGCTGCGCCGTTACTCCGCCGACGACCTGGCCCGGGTAGCCCGCATCCGGGAACTGCAGACCCTGCTCGGCCTCAACCTGGACGAGATAGCCGTCGTGCTGCGCAACGAGGACCGGATCGCCCAGATCCGGCTCAGCTACTACGACGAGCGGACCAGTGCGGACCAGCGCCGCCAGCTGACCCGGGAATGCCTCACCCTGGCCGAAGACCTGCGGGCCACGGTCCAGGCCAAGCGGGATGCCCTGGACGGATTCCTCACCGACCTGGACACCCGGATCCGCAAAGCCCGGGCGCTGCTGGCCGGCGCCCCGGCCTAGGGCCCAGTACCCGTGGCCAAAGCTGGCCGGGCATAGGCTGCGGAGCGGGAGGCACACGATGACAGCTGGGGCTGACTCACCGCACCTGGACAACCGGCACCGGGACACGCTGCGCCAGATCTTCGCGCACCCGCTGAGCCACAACATCGAGTGGCGGGCGGTGCGGTCGCTGCTGGAGGCGGTAGGCACGGTCACGGCGCGCCACGATGGCAAGGTGGCGATCGAAATCGGGTCGGTGCAGGAAGTCATTGAGCCACCCGGTAAGGACATCGATGCGCGGACCGTCGAGGAACTGCGCCGGATGCTGAGCCTGGCCGGTTACCGCCCGTCTTAGCCCGCTGACGCCATTCGGTCCTGGCCAAGAGTGCCGAGGCGGGAGAGAAGCACGGGCGCGCTGAGCTACAGTTGCTCCGTGGCCCCGGCAACTTCGCGCCGCGGCCTTCGACGAAGGATTTGGAACTGATGGCAACAGGCACAGTGAAGTGGTTCAACGCGGACAAGGGCTTTGGTTTCATCGCTCCCGATGACGGGACGGCGGACGTGTTCGTCCACTTCTCCGCGATCGCCACCACCGGCTACCGGTCGCTGGATGAGAACCAGAAGGTCGAATTCGACACGACCCAGGGGCAAAAGGGACCGCAGGCGGAGAACGTCCGCCCGCTCTGACAACACCCGCGTCCTTCCACGACGCGCTGATCAACGCCGGATCCCAGTAGTTCCCGGACTCGCAACAGCCTGGCCCGCCCCGCCCCGGCGGGTCGGGCCAGGCTGTGCTGGGATGGGGTGGGGCTGACTGACGGATCGGCACCGGGGGGACGGATGGATGGACCGCACCGAAGCACAGATCAGTGACCTCCTGCAGGAGGTTTCGGAGACTCACCACCGGGTTTTCCGGATCGTGGACGGGGCCGACGACGATTGGGCCAGCTGGTACGCCGACTGGCTGATCAACCTTTCGGAACTGCCGACCCTGCTCGGCGCCAAGCCCGTCCGCAGCGAACTGGTCTACCTGCTGGTCGCGCTGGACAAGGACTATGCGTCAGCAAAGCAGGACCAGCCGTGGCCGGCGTTCTACGCCGCGAAGATCCGCAAGCATTTCCCGCCAGTACCCTGACGAGCCCGGGCGCGGGCCCTCCGGCCCTTGCCTTCCGCTCCATCAGGGCGTGTCCTGGAGGCAACCGGGGAACGGATCTTCAGGTGAGCAGTGCAGCCAGAGTCCTGGGCATCGTCGCAGCGGCCGCGTTGACGGGGGGCCTGGCGGCGTGCGCTACGCCCGGCCAGAGCGCTCACCCGGCCGCAGGCGGGGCGCCCAGTTCGGCCCCTGTCGAGGTACAGGCGGCCGTAACCGGCTGGTCCGGGATGGTTCAGCGGCCGCACGTCATCTATGTCGGCATGGGCGGAGCGCCCGTTGCCCGGCAATTGGCCTGGCGGCACTGGGGAAGCCGCACCGCGTCGGCGAGCGGCGAGCTCGACATCTACTGGCCCCAGCCGGGTCCCATATCCGGCTGGCACCCAACCAGCTATCCAGTCACGGTGCGCCTGCGGGGTATCCAGACGCACGACGGCCAGCCGTCCTACCGGAAGATGACCTACAGCTACGTGAACCGCCGGGGGACCGTGGAGCTCCTGCAATTCAGCTTCTCCGTCCAGCCGGGCGGATCGGTGCCCAGCTGGAACCCGCCCAGGCCGGGAATGGCCTGAGGGTACTGGCTGGGCTCAGCTGCCGGTAATGTGTTCCGGGCGTACCGGCACCTGGTTCAGCGGCAGTCCGGTGGCGGCGCGGATGGCGGCCACGATGGCCGGGCCGGAGGAGATCGTCGGCGGCTCGCCGACCCCGCGTACCCCGTAGGGCGCGTGCGGGTCGGGATACTCGAGCACCTCGATCCGCATCGGGGGGATGTCGAGAATGGTGGGGATCAGGTAGTCGGTGAACGACGGATTCCTGATCTTGCCGCCGGAGATCTGGATTTCCTCCATCACGGCCAGCCCCAGCCCCTGCGCCGAGCCGCCCTGGATCTGGCCGAGCACCGCCTGCGGGTTGATGGCCTTACCCACGTCCTGGACGCAGTCCAGCGCCACCACCTTGACCAGGCCGAGTTCGGTGTCCACGTCCACGACCGCGCGATGGGCGGCGAACGCGTACTGCACGTGCGCGAAGCCCTGCCCGGTCTCCGGGTCGACCGCCTTGGTCGGCCGGTGCCGCCATTCCACCGTCTCCTCGATGACCTCGTCGCCGAGCAGGCTGGCCAGGTCGCCGAGCGTGCCCTCGGCCGCCGAGACCACCTTGCCGCCGTCCAGCCGCAGGTCCGGCATGGTGCGGCCGAGCCGCCGCTGGATGACGGCCAGCGCCCGCTCCCGGACCCGCTCACACGCGGCCTTGACCGCACCGCCGGTGACATAGGTCTGCCGGGAGGCGGACGACGACCCGCCGCTGCCCACCTGGGTGTCCTTGGGCACCGCGATGACCTGGTCGACGCCCAGTTCGGTGCGCACGATCTGCTGCTCGACGGTGACCAGCCCCTGACCGACCTCGGCTGCCGCGGTGTGTACCGTCGCGGTCGCTTCCCCGGACAGCACTTCGAGCCGGACCCGGGCCGTGGAATAGTCGTCGAAGCCCTCCGAGAACCCGACGTTCTTGTACGCCGCCGCGTAGCCGACGCCACGCACCACGCCTTCGCCGTGGGTGGTGTTGCCTACCCCGCCGGGCAGATCCCGCAGGTCAGGCTCGGCGTCCGGGCGGGCCGGCGGCGGCAGCGGCATGGCCTGGACCCGGCGCAGCAGTTCCTCGACCGGGGCCGGGCTGTCGATGACCTGCCCGGTCGGGGCGGCCGCGCCCTGGGTCATCGCGTTGCGGCAGCGCAACTCCACCGGGTCCAGCCCGAGCGCGGCAGCCAGCTTGTCCATCTGGGCCTCGTGCGCGAACGCGGCCTGCACCGAGCCGAAGCCGCGCATGGCCCCGCACGGCGGATTGTTGGTATACGCGCCGTACGCATCGACGTGCACATTGGGCACCACGTATGGGCCGACGCCCATCGTGCCCGCGTTCCCCACCACGGCCGGCGTGCTGGACGCGTACGCGCCGCCGTCCAGGTAGATCTGCGCCTTGACGTAGACGAGCCGGCCGTCCCGGCTGGCCCCGTGCTCGAAGCGCATCAGCGCCGGGTGCCGGTGCACGTGCCCGAAGAATGACTCCTCCCGGTTGTAGACCATCTTCACCGGCTTGCCGGTGCGCAGGGCCAGCAGGCACGCGTGGACGTGCATGGACAGGTCCTCGCGGCCGCCGAACGCGCCGCCCACCCCGGCCAGCGTGAGCCGCACCATGTCCGGTGGCAGGCCGAGCGCCGAGCAGATCTGTTTCTGGTCCACGTGCAGCCACTGGGTGGCGACGTACAGTTCCACGCCGCCGTCCTCGGACGGCACGGCCAGCCCGGACTCCGGGCCGAGGAACGCCTGGTCCTGCATGCCCACCTGGTACTCGCCCGTCACCACCACGTCGGCCACCGGGTCCGGGTCGCCCTTGCGCAGCTTCAGGTGCCGGACCAGGTTGCCCTGCGGATGCAGCTTGGCCTTTTCCTCGGACAGCTCGACAACCTCGCCCGGGACGGGATGCACCAGGTTCCACCGCGGGTGGCCCAGGGCCTCGTGGGCGTCGGTGACCGGCTCGTACACCTCATAGTCGACCCGGATCCGCTTGGCCGCCTGCCGGGCGGTCTCCGGGTGGTCGGCGGCCACCAGCGCGACCGGCTCGCCCTGGTAACGCACGACATCCACGGCCAGCACCGGCTGGTCGGCGATCTCCAGCCCATAGAACTTGCTGCCCGGCACGTCCTCCTGGGTCAGCACCGCATAGACGCCCGGCGTGGCCAGCGCCTCGGCGGTCTCGATGGAGCGGATCCGGGCGTAAGGGTGCGGACTGCGCAGCGTGACACCCCAGATCATGCCGTCCAGCCACAGGTCGCTGGAGTAGACGAACTCCCCGGTGACCTTGGGCGTGCCGTCCGGCCGGCCCACGCTGCTGCCCACCCCGCCGGATACCGGGGTGATCACACCGGGTGCCGGGCCGGCCGGCGCGGCCGGTGCCGTCATCAGGTCACCTCCCCAGCTCCCGACCGCCGGGCCGCCGCCAGGCGGACTGCGTCCATGATCTTCTCGTACCCCGTGCATCGGCACAGGTTGCCGGCCAGCGCCTCCCGGATTTCGGCGTCACTGGGCGCGGGCTCCCGCGCGATCAGGTCGTGCGCGGCGACCAGCAGCCCGGGGGTGCAGAAACCGCATTGCACCGCGCCCGCCTCCAGGAAGGCCCGCTGTACGGCGGACAGCTGGCCATCGGGCGCGAGGCCCTCGATGGTGCGCACGTCCCGGCCCTGCGCCTGGCCGGCCGCGACCAGGCAGGCGCAGGCCAGCACCCCATCCAGGTAGACCGTGCACGAGCCGCACTCGCCCTGCTCACACGCGTTCTTCGAGCCGGGGAAGCCCAGCCGCTCGCGCAGCACATAGAGCAGGCTCTCGCCCTCCCAGACGTCATCGGCCTGCTGCTGCTCGCCGTTGACGGTGCAGGTGATCCGCATGCCTTACGCCCTCCGGAACTCGTGCCACGCCCAGGTCACCGCGCGCCGGGCCAGCACCGACAGGGCGTGGACCCGGTACCGCGCGCTGCCCCGGACATCGTCGATCGGCGCGGCCGCCTCGGCGACCAGGTCCGCGAACCGGCGGCTGGTGGACCCGGGCAGGTCACCGCGGGATTCCCACAGCCCGTCCGCGGCCAGCGCCTGAGCCAGGAACTCTTCGGCGGCCAGCGCGCGCCGCGGGGTAGGGGCGGCCGACCCGATGCCGGTGCCGACCGCCTGGCGATCCGGGTGCAGCGCGAGGCTGAACGCGGCCACCGCGATGACCATCGCGTTGCGCGTGCCGATCTTGCAGAACTGCTGCGGGCCAGCTGGCGGGGTGATCTGTACCCCTTTGATCAGCTCATCCGGTTCCAGCGCGTTGCGCTTCACCCCGGTGTAGAACTCGTCCGCCGGGATCAGCCGGGTGCCGCGCACCGACTCGGCCTGCACCCGGGCGCGCGCGGCCAGCAAGGGGGGATGCGCATCGCCCGCGGGGGACGCGGCCCCCAGGTTGCCGCCGATCGTCCCCCGGTTGCGGATCTGCGGTGATCCGACGGTGCGGGATGCCATGGCCAGCCCGGGCAGCCAGCCGCTCAGCTCAGTCTGGACCCTGGTGTAGGTGACACCGGCGCCGAGCCAGATGCGCCCGTTGTCCGGGGCCCACTCGGCCAGCGCAGCCACCCGGGTCAGGTCGAGGAGGTATTCCGGCCGGTACCGGTCGAAGTTCAGCTCGACCATGACGTCCGTGCCGCCCTGGATGGGCACCGCGTGCGGGTACGCCGCCTTCAGCTGCAGGGCTTCCGCCCACGTCTGCGGCTGCAGGAACTCCATGGCACCTCCCCTCGCGCCGGTTGCCCACCAGCAGGCGGAGACGCACAGTTTGGTGCGTGGCCGCAGCGCCGGGGCCGGTGGTCCTGCATGTCAGTCTGGCTGATCGAGCCGGAAAACCGAACCGCGATCCTGGTCCAGGCGGTGGCGATAGCGTCGGCCCAGCCGCATCCCACCGGCTACCGGTCCTGGACCAGACCACGCCCGCATCCGGCGGGCGTGATCGCCACCGATCCTCCGCCCAAGGTCATCCCCCATCCCTGTGGGTCGCGTCCCGGCGAGTGTGTCATCCGCGGACGGTTCCGGCGGCACAACCTGGCCTAACGTGCCGATCACAGGGAGCAGCGGCCGATGTGGCTTCGGGAGGCAGTATCCGTGTCAAGTGACGCATCTGCGGTAGCGGTTCTGCCGGATCCACCCACGGCACCGGGTGACCTCATCCTGGCTGTTGAGCAGCCAGGGAGCCTGTATGAGGTGGTTGGCGGGAAATCACGGGGCGGCGTGCTGCACTGCTTCCGCGACTGGAGCGAGCTGGTCGAGCGCATCGCCAGATCCAGCAGCGTGGTGATCGAGCACGCCCAGGCAGAAGAACCAATCCTGCTGGGGCCGCGACCGGCCGACTGCGCCGACGAGGCCTGGCTGACCGAGGTGATCCGCTGCCTGCTGGAGGTTCTTCCCAACCTGGCGTCCGGCCGGCAACTGGTTAACGCGACTTTGAGCCGGCTGGCAGGTAGCCCGGTGATCATCACCCGCCGGCCTGAGGCGCCCGTCGGCTGGGATTGGAGTGGCCGCCGGGTCAGTAGTCAGCGGTTTCAGCTCGATGGGTCCTGGGTCCGTGAGTTCCCGGTGGACGTTACCGGCATGGGTGGGAGACCAGCGGATGGAGGACAGTCCGCTACCTGGTCGCTGCTCGTACGGGATGACCTTCCCGGCAGCCAGGCTCTATCGCTGGCCAGTCACCCGGTGGTTGCGAAACTGATGAGTTTCCTCGTCAGCCGCCAGCCTGACCATCTGCGGCTGTCCCTCCCACAGGCGGTGCTGGGTCTGATCCACGCCGTGCTGACCGCCGACGCGACGGCCTTTGCCGCGGCGGCAGCCGTGCTCACCCACGCCGATGTGACCGTTGTTGGCAGCGACGGCCTGGCCCTCGCCAGTAGCGGCGGGCAGGAACCGCAGGAGCCAGGCAGCGGCTGGCAGCCGCCTGGCCAGGCCAGGGAAATCCTTCTGCGTGACGAGGCTGGGCTGCACGGGGCCATCAGGATCAGCCCTGACCCGCTCGGATCCGTGCCTGAGACATCGGCGGGCCCGAGCCAAATTCTGCGTACTTTCGGCCTGGCGCTGGTCCGGTCCGTCAAATCGGCCGCGCACCAGCGGAGCCTGGAGAATCAGCTGGTCATGCTGGGCTGCCTGTCCGGCTGGGGCACAGTGGAAACCTCCTGGCGGGATCGCTGCGCGGTACCGCAGGTGCCGCGCCGGATGGTCATGGTAGGTGCTGCCGGCACCATCGACCCGAGTACCGGGGAGCCGCTACTGGACGCGATCACACGAGCAGCAGAGAAGAGCGGCGTCCTGTCCGGTTTGTCTATGGTCATCTGGCAGGGCTCGCTGACCGGCCTCTACCCCGACAGCGAGCCCGAGCTGAACCGGCACAGGAGCGCCTGGACCGAGGTGCTGCAGGCTCTCGGCGCATACAGCCCGCTCACGGTGACTGTCGGCGCGGCCGTCCCGGGTTCGGGGGACTTCACCAGCCAGCACCGGATGATCGGCGAGATCGCGAAGATCCAGCAGAGCAGGTCTCGTTACTTCAGCCTGCCGCAGGTAGTCATGCTCGATGATCTCGGGCCCCTGGCCGAGGTTATCCAGGCAACCCCCGGCCGAGGGTTCGCGCCCTTCGTGGAACGGGTCCTCAGGGATCTCCTGGATGACAGGCGGTTTGGCGGCCAGCTGATCGAGACACTGTACGCCTATCTCCAGACGGGGGGCAGCCCGCAGGAAGCTGGGGCACTGCTGCATCTGAGCCCGTCAACGGTGAAGTACCGGATGAGGGTCATCCGGGAACTGCTCGGGCCACGGCTGGCCGACCCGGGCAGCCGCCTGGATATCGAGCTCGCCGTCCGCTTGTGCCTGGCTGCCGGACCTCCCGGTCGCAGCCCGGCCTACTGATCGGCTTTGTCCGGCAGCAGGCAGATCAGAGTCAGGGGTGTCAGAGCTGGCCTTGCACTTGCGTACCAGCGGGACGCGGTGTGAGCACCTGTATGTCCAGACCGGATTCGAGGTTGCCTTCCAGCCGCCCAGCCAGCTCGGTGAAGGCAGCGCTCTGGCTATGCGCGGTCAGGGCTTCCGCGCTGGCCCATTTCTCGATCATGACCAGCTGGTCACCGTTCTCGTGCAGGGCGTACAGGTCGCATCCAGGGTCTTCGGCGTGCACCCGCGCCACCGCGTCCTCCAGTGCGGCGATGACCTGATCACGGCGACCGCTCTGCGGCTGGATGGTGGCGACGACGACAACGCTCATTGCGGGGCTCCCGTTCAGCTGAAATTCGCTTTGACGAAATCGGCGACCGCCCTGCCCAGGAGGTCACCAGCGTCTTCTGGCAAGTTGTGGCCAGCGTTGGCCAGCCGGATGTGTGGCTGTTCCTTCGCTCCCGGGACAAGCGAATGGAACATGGCGTCCCCGGCACCGCCGATGGGGTCCTGCTCCCCGTACACGGTGAGGAATGGCATATCTGATCTGGCCAGCACTTCCCGGGATGCCCTCACCGCCGGTGCGGACGGGTCGTCCGGCCGCACCGGGATCAGCGCGGGGAACACCCGGGCACCCGCCTTAAAGCTGTCGTCGGGGTAGGGAGCGTCGTAGCCGTGCAGTGTCTGGTCTGCCAGGCTGCTGACGCAGGCCCGGGCGATGATCGCTGATACGTCGAACTCGGTGGCACTGGCCGCGTACTCCTGCCATTGCCGCAGCGCTTCGTTGGGTGGCATGTCGCCGGTGGGGTACCCGTGGTTGCTGGCCACGTAGCCCTTGGCCAGGCCCTCGACGCCGGTCACCAGCCGCAGGCCAAGCAGGCCGCCCCAGTCATGCCCGGCCAGGACAGCGCCCCGCAGCCCGAGGGTGGTGACGAACTGGGTGAGCCAGCGCACATGAGATTCGTAGCTGTAGTCGGACTGCCGGCTCGGCTTGTCTGACCGGCCGAAGCCGACCAGGTCCGGGACCACG
>Ga0335076_10001944_pt1 | contig 20350 bp, 22 predicted proteins | sample Lox_Sample_25_FD_206717 | JGI IMG/M metagenome (GOLD analysis project Ga0335076, IMG submission 206717) | Soil microbial communities from Loxahatchee National Wildlife Refuge, Florida, United States - Lox_Sample_2.5 | ecosystem: Environmental > Terrestrial > Soil > Wetlands | place: USA...
GGTGGCGGTCGAGTTCGCCCTCGGAGGCGAGGGGATCCTGACCGTCACCGCCCGCGAGCTCGCCACGGGCCAGGTCACCGCCGTCCAGTTCGCGACGCTCGACACCCCCGACTCGCTCCGCGCCAAGCTGCAGCTCCCCGAGGCCCAGACCGCCCCCGCCGGCGCGCGCCCGCTCGATCCGGTACCGTCCCCCGAGGCTCCGCGGAAGGGGCTCCTCGGCAGGATGTTCGGGAGGAAGTGAGTGGCGGCGCCGCTCGTGATCTTCCTCTCCCACGGGACCTGGGCCGATCGCTACCAGGCGACCACGCTGGCGGTGACCGCGGCCGCCTTCGGGGACCCGGTCACGCTGGCGCTCTTCTTCGAGCCGCTGCGCCTCTGGGCGGCCGGCCGGTTCGACGAGGGGGCGCCCCCCGAGGCGGCGGCGGCGCGGGTGGGCTCGCTCCGGGAGATGCTGGAGGAGGCCCGGCGCGACCTCGGGCTGCGGGTGGTGGCCTGCGACACGGCGGTCCGGCTGGCGGGGCAGGAGCCGGACGGGGCGCGGGCCTGCCTGGACGGGATCGAGACGTTGCCCGCGCTCTGGAAGGCGGCCCGCGCCGGACGCTTCCTCGCGGCGTGAGCGGCCCCGGCGCCGCGGCGCTTGCCGCCGCCCGGGCCGCGGGATATAGGGGCCAGCGTCCATGAGCCTCTCCGGCAAGCGCGCCCTGGTGATCGGCGCCGGCGGCCTCGGCGGCCCCGCCCTCCTCGTGCTGGCCGCGGCCGGCGTCGGCCACCTGGTGCTGGTCGACGACGACGCGGTCGACACCTCCAACCTGAACCGCCAGCCGCTCTTCGGCGAGGCCGACCTGGGCAGGCGGAAGGCCGAGGCGGCGGCCGCCGCCCTCCGGGCCCGGTTCCCGGCGATCGCGGTGGAGGCGCGGGACGAGCGCTTCGGGGCGGGGAACGCGCTCGCGCTGGTGGGGGCGGCGGACGTGGTGGTGGACGGCGCCGACAACTTCGAGACCAAGTTCCTCGCCAACGACGCCGCCCTGCGGGCCCGCAAGCCCCTGGTGCACGGCGGCGTGCTCCGGACCACCCTCCAGCTCCTCACCATCGCGCCCGAGGGGCTGGGCGGGTGCCTGCGCTGCCTCTTCGAGGGCCCGCCGCCGGCCGGGGCGGTGCCCTCCTGCTCCGAGGCCGGCATCCTGGGAGGGGTCTCCGGGCTCGCCGGAGGGCTGATGGGCGCGGAGGCGCTCCGGCTCCTGGCGCGCGAGCGCGGCGCCTACGAGGGACGGCTCTTCACCTACGAGAGCCGGAGCGCCCGGTCGCGGCTGGTGCTGGTGCGCAAGCGGCCCGGCTGCCCGGCCTGCAGCGGCGCCCAGCCGCTGGGCGCCCCGGCGGCCGCCAACGAGGTGACCAGCAGCCGGCCGGGGGGAGCGGCGTGACCGCCCCGGCCGCCCGCCTCGACGTCCGCGGCTACGCCTGTCCGCTCACCTGGGTGAAGACCCGGGTCGCGCTCGGGCGGCTGGCGGAGGGCGAGGTGCTGGAGGTCTGGCTCCCGGCGGGCGAGCCCGCGGAGGAGCTCCCCCGCAGCGCCGTGGAGGACGGGCACCGGGTGCTGGCGATCGAGGCGCTGGCCGGCGAGCCGGCCGCCTTCCGGGTGCTCCTCGCCAAGGGCGAGGCTCGGGTGCAGGGAGTCGCCTAGGTGCCCATGCCGGTGCGGGTCCGCATCCCCACGCCCTTGCGATCGCTGACGCGGGAGCGGGCCGAGGTCTCGGCCGAGGGACGGACGGTGGCCGAGGTGATCGCCGACCTCGATCGCGCCTACCCCGGGCTCGGCGCGCGCCTCCTGGCGGAGGACGGGGCCCTCCGGCGCTACGTGAACGTGTTCGTGAACGACGAGGACGCCAGGCACCTGGGCGGAGCGGCGGCGCCGGTGAGCGACGGCGACCGGCTCACGCTCGTGCCGGCGATCGCGGGAGGACGGCCGTGGCCCTGAGCGAGGACCGGATCGCGCGCTATTCGCGCCAGCTGCTCGTCCCGGGGTTCGACGAGGGGGCGCAGGAACGGCTCCTCGGCGCCCGGGTCCGGGTGGTGGGCGCCGACGCGGTCGCCGCCCCGGCGCTGGTGGCGCTCGTCCAGGCGGGGGTGGGCCGGATCTGGATCGACGACCCGGAGGACGTCTCGCCTGCGGACCTGGCGGGGTGGCTCTACCCGCCCGCCGCGGTGGCGACCCCGCGGACCCGGGCGGCGGCGGCGGCCCTCGCCCCGCTCTCCTCCTACGTCCTGGTGGACGCCTACCCGACCGGCGGCGTCCCCTCGGCCGCGCTGGTGGCCGCCCCCTCGATCGCCCAGGCGCTCGCCGCGGCCGAGGAGGCCCGGCGGGCGGGCATCCCGCACGTGGTGATCGAGCCGGACGGGGAGGGTGGGGCGGTGATCACCGTCCCCCCGGGCGCCCCCTGCTACTCGTGTGGCCGCTCCACCGGCGGTGCGGGCCGGCCGCCGACGCCCGGGATCGCCGCGCTCGCCTCCCTCGCGGCGCAGGAGCTGATCCAGCTCGTCGCCTTCCCCGGCGGTGCCGGCCGCCGGGTCGACCTGGTCCGGGGCGTGGCCACCGTTCGCCCCACCGTCCGGCTGGCGGGCTGCGCCTGCAGCCCCTCGTCCGTCCCGGCCGAGGGCTGAGGTGGCGGGGCGGTACCCGCCCCCGGTCCTGGCGCGGCTCGCCGCGCTGGCGGAGGCGGAGCCGGAGCGGGAGGTGTGCGGGCTGGTGGTCGAGCGCGCCGCGGTCCTGGAGGTCTGGCCCGCCCGGAACGCCGCCCCCGATCCGGCGGACGGCTTCGAGATCGCCCCGGCGGAGGTCCTCGCCGCCCTGGCCCGGCTCGAGGCGGAGCGGGGCGTGCTCCGCGCCATCTACCACTCGCACCCGCGCGGCGGGGCAGGGCTCTCGGCCCGGGACCGGGCCGCCCTGACCGCCGGGGAGGAGCCGCTCTTCCCCGGGGTCGACCTCCTGGTGCTGGCGCTCGACCGCGGCCTGGCAGTGGAGATCGCCGCCCACCGCTGGGACGGACGCGCGTTCTCCCGGAGCGCGCTCGCCCTTCCCCGCGATCGCCCCGATTGACCAGCAGAGAATGTTCCGCGCCCGGGTCTGATACGGAACCACCGAGAATCACGGGTCAATCCACCGGATCAGGCGATCCGGTCCGATTTGTCAGTCGAGCACCTTGCGGGTATACTCCGGCGACCAGCCGCAGGGTGGAGGGCCGCCGTCGCCGCTCGGCCGCCCACGCGCCGATCCGGCGCGCGACCGGAGGACACCATGGAGACGCAGCAGAGCGCCGGGCTCGTGATCTGGCTCACCGGCATGAACCGGGCCGGCAAGACCACCCTCGCCGCCCAGATGGCCACGCGCCTCACCGCGGCTGGCCGCCGGGTCGAGCTGCTCGACGAGGACAAGGAGGCCGCCCTCCTGCTGGAGGGGCTCGGCTCCTCCAAGGAGGATCGGGCCCGCGCGGTGGCGCGGCTCGGGCTGGTGGCCAAGGCGGTGATGCGCGCCGGCGGCGTGGCGGTGTGCGCCTGCCTCTCGCCCTACCGCGACGCGCGCGACCAGCTCCGCCGGGAGGCCCGCCGGTTCGTCGAGGTCTTCGTCGACTGCGGGATGGAGAAGCTCCAGCAGCGGGATCCCCAGGGCATCTACAAGCGCGCGCTGGCGGGGGAGCTGCGCGAGGTCCCGGGCGTGGACGTCCCCTACGAGCCTCCCACCCACGCCGAGGTCACCGTCCACACCGACCAGCTCACCATCGAGGAGTCGACCACCCGGATCTTCCAGGCCCTGGTGGACGGGAAGTACGTCGGCCCGACCGAGTTCGGGCGGCTCACCGGCGGGCTCCGTCCCCGGCGCGGGAAGCCGGCCCGGGCCGGCGGGGCGCGGGGGAAGGCCGGCACCCGGGCGGCGGCGCGGAAGGCTCCTAAGAAGGTGGCGGCGCGGACCGCCCGCTCCACCCGTCGGGGCCGCTGAGCTGCGGGCGGCGCCTCTCCGGCCCGATGCCCGACCGACCCCGGCCGGTTATGTGTGGCGGGCCATGAGCCCCGACTCGCTGGAGCAGCTCCGCCGGGCCTCGGCCCCGAAGCTCGATCGCCTCAAGGAGGAGCTCGCCCGGTGCGGCACCGCCGTGGTGGCGTTCTCGGCCGGGGTCGACTCGACCTTCGTGCTCGCGGTGGCCCGCGAGGTCCTCGGCCCGTCGGTCCTGGCCCTGACGGCCCATTCGCCGGCGGTCCCGGAGGCGGAGCGCGCCGAGGCCCGCGTCCTGGCGCGGCGGCTGGGCGTCGCCCACCTCGAGGTCGAGAGCCGCGAGCAGGACGATCCCCGCTACGTGGCGAACGGCCCCGACCGCTGCTTCTTCTGCAAGGAGGAGCTCTACCGCCTGTGCGCCGAGGCAGCCGGGGCCCGCGGGATCGCCGCGGTGCTCGACGGGTTCAACGCCGACGACCGCCGGGACCACCGGCCCGGTCACCGCGCCGCGCAGGAGCGCGGCGTCCGCTCGCCCCTCGCCGCGGCCGGCCTGACCAAGGACGAGATCCGGGCCTGGAGCGCGGCCTATGGCCTCCCCACCTGGGACAAGCCGCAGGCTGCCTGCCTCGCCTCCCGCATCCCCTACGGTACGGCGGTGACCCCGGAGCGGCTCCGCCAGGTCGAGCGGGCGGAGGCGGCGCTGCGGGCGCTCGGGTTCCGCGAGCTGCGCGTCCGGCACCACGGGGAGATCGGTCGGATCGAGCTCGGCGAGGCGGAGCTCGCCGCCGCGCTCGCACGCCGGGCGGAGCTGGTCGCGGCGGTGAAGGGGGCGGGGTTCGCCCTGGCGGTCCTGGACCTCGAGCCCTTCCGCTCCGGGCGCCTGAACGCGCTCGCGGGGATCGCCCTCCCGGTGGTGGGCGGATGAGGCCGGCGCTCGCCCTGGCCGCGGCGCTCGCCCTGGCGGCGCCGGCGCTGGCGGCCGGCCTCGAGCCGCGCTTCGACCACCGCGACCAGCACGGGCCGGCCGCCGAGCTGATCTACGCCTACGACGCGGTTGCCATCACCGGTCGGGCCACGCAGTCGGGCTGGCGGCCGGCCCTCCGGCTCGCCTGGAGCCTCGACGCCTTCGGGGAGGGGAACGACCTCTTCTTCGGGGTGCAGGGGGCCCTCCGCAGCTGGAGCGACCCGGAGCGCGAGCACGTGAACCTGGCCCTCGACGGCCGCTACCGCGGCTACTTCGGGAGCGAGGAGGTGAAGACCTTCTTCGACCTGGGCGTATGGGTCCCGGTCGTCTCCCGGCTCGCCATCGGCCCGCTGGCCGGGATCGGCCTGGTGTACGACTTCTCGCGCTCCGGCGGGATCTACGCCGCCGGGACCTTCGCGACCGCATTCGGCCAGGCCCGAATCGCCTCCTTCGGCGTCACCCTGGGCGCCCAGCTCCGGTTCGAGTAGGTCGCCCCGAGGCGGGCCGAGCCGCCGCGCGCCCGTCCTGGGAACCGCGCCGATCCAACCCGTACGGGTTATATGTCAAGAAAACGGCTGGTTGGGCGATTTCTTGCCGGCCGGGTATCAGGTGGTAGCGTGTAGGTGAAAGTCATCCCATGTCGTAAGGAGCCTACATGCACCCCGCCGATATCGCCAACGCCCCGCCGATGCCTCCTGGCCCCGTTGGGGTCCAGAGCCGCCTCGAGCCGATGCTCGTCCGGCTTCCCCCGGCCCTCGCCGCCGAGCTCCGCGTCCTCGCCCGCAAGACCCGCGTCCGCCAGTCGGACTACCTCCGCGAGGCGGTGGCGGACCTGCTCGCGAAGTACGGCCACCTCCCGGCCGGCCGGAGCGCGATGTGACCGCCATCCCCCCGTCCCGCTCGGCCGCCGAGCTCCCCGCTTCCCGGAGCGGGTGGGTGCCGCTGGCGCGGCTCCGCCTGGTCCGGATCGCGGTCCCCGTCCCCTCGGCGGAGCTCAGGGCGCCGGGCGCTCACGATCGTCGAGCAGGCCCGGCGGATACCGGACGGCGGCCAGCGTGAGCCCCCAGCCTGGCGCGCGCACGCCCCGGTAATGGCCCCGCGCGCCCAGCAGGTCGCGCACGACCGAGGGCGGCGCCAAGCCGAGGCCGGCCGTGACCGCGGTGCCCACCAGGTTCCTCGCCATCGCCCGCAGGAAGCCCTGACCCTCGAGGACCACGGCGTGGAGGGGGGCCCAGGCCGCGCTCATCATCTCGGCCCGCAGCAGGACCCGCACCGTCCCTCGCCGGTCGCCGGGGCGGGCGAAGCCGGCGAAGTCGTGCTCCCCCACCGCGAGCGCCAGGGCGGCGCGCATCGCCTCGGGGTCGAGCCGGGGGTCGGACAGCCCGGGGAAGGCGCGGCCATCCGGGAGGGCCCAGGCGTAGGGGAGGGTGGGCTCCGGCGGAGGCGTCCCCACCAGGTAGACGTAGGTGCGGGAGAGGGCTGAACCCCGCGCGTGGAACGGCGGCGCGACGCGTCGCGCCTCGAGCACCAGCAGCCCGTCGGGGAGGGCGGCGTTCAGGGCCCGGCGGAGGCCGTCCGGGTCGAGCGCGGCGCGGGCCGAGAAGCCCACCACCTGGTCGATCGCGTGGACGCCGGCGTCGGTCCGGGCTGCGGCCTGGAGCGGCGCGCGGACCCCCAGGGCCGCGAGCGCCTGCGCCAGCGCGTCCTGGACGGTGGGGAGGCCCGGCTGGCGCTGGTAGCCGCGGAAGCGGGCGCCGTCGTAGCAGAGCCGGAGAGCGTAGAAGCGTCTTTCCACGTCGTGCTAAGTTCACCACGCCCGATGGGCCGGCGCGAGCCGGCCGAGACCCGTATCCCCCCCGACCCCGAAACGCCGATGGCGCCCGCTCCCGACGAGACGCTCGACGACGCCGCCCTGGACGGGGGGGAGTGGCTCTTCCGCCGGAGCGGCGACGTCTTCGGGCCGGTCGACTCCCGGACCCTGGCCGCCATGCTGTACCGGGGCGAGCTCGAGCCGGGGACCCCGATCTCGGCGGGGGACGGGCGCTGGGCGCCGGTGGAGGAGGAGCCCCTCTTCCGGCTCCACGCCCGCAAGGCCGAGGCGGCGCTCAGGGTCGAGCGCGAGGTGACCGGGAGCCGGATGCTCGCGCTCCGGCGCCGGCGCCGGCGGACCGTGGCCTGGATCGCCGGGGCGTCCCTGATGGCGGCCGGCGCGGTCGGAGGCGCGTTCCTCCTCGCCCGGCAGGGCGCGCGGACGAGCCCGCTCCTCGAGGACTTCGGCGCCGGGATCCGGCTCGCCTCCGCGGCCCGGGTGGGCGTCTCGCGCCGCGCCGCGGGGGACGAGGAGGTCGAGATCCCCATCGACCGCGAGGCGGCCCAGGCCGCGCCGTCCTCCCGGCGGGAGCGCGCCCGGCCCGCCCCGGCCGGCCAGGTGGCCGGGGGAGAGCTGGTCGAGGCGCGCTACGACGCCGCCCGGATCCAGGCGGTGGTGGCGCGGGAGCAGCGGTCCCTCGCCCCCTGCCTGCGGGAGGAGGCGGCCCGCTCGCCGGAGCTCCGCGGCGACGTGCCCATCGAGTTCGCCATCGGCAACGACGGCCGCGTGGCCACCCTCTGGATCGACGACCCCCGCCTGCGGGGCGGACCGCTGGAGGCCTGCCTCACCCGGGCGCTCGCCGCCTGGCGCTTCGACCCCTTCCCCGGGGAGCGGCCCACCGTCTCCCTCGCCTTCCGGATCGCCCGATGAGCACGCGCACCGCCGAGAAGCTGGCCGCGCGGGCCCACGACCTCCCCGAGGGATCGCTGCGGCGCAAGGTGCTGGAGGGCGCCCAGCGGTTCAAGTCGGCCTGGGTCGAGCTGGGGCGGCTCCTGGTGGAGGTGAAGCGGGGCGAGCTGTGGCGGGAGTGGGGGCACGCGAGCTTCGAGCGCTACTGCGCGAAGGAGCTCTTCATCCGCGCCGCCACCGCCGAGAAGCTCACCGCCAGCTACGGGTTCCTCGAGCGCCACGAGCCGGACCTGGCCCGGGCGCGGGAGGGGAAGGCTCCGCCCTTCGAGGTGATCGAGGTGCTCTCCCGGGCCGAGGCCGCCGGCCGGCTGTCGGACTCCGGCTGGCGCGACCTCCGGGAGGAGGTCCTGGAGCGGCCGCCCACGCCCGCCGCGGTGAGCCGGCTCCTCACCGACCGCTTCGGCCCCCCGGCGGCGGCCCCCGCGCCCCCCCGGGCGGCCCGCCTCGAGCGCCTGGCGGCGGCGGCGCGGCGGCTCGCCCAGGCGTGCCGGGACGAGGCGGGCATCCCCCGGCCGCTGGCGCAGCGCGCCGACGACCTCGCCGGGGAGATCGAGGCGCTGGTCGACCGGTAGCCCTTTCGCCGCGTCCGGCGTTGGGACGGCGGTGCGCGGGGGGCGTCGCTATAACGGGGAGGACGTCGATTTCGGGGTGGCGGGCTTTGGTGTAACATCGCGATCGGACGGAAGAGGAACGCGTGAGCCGGAAAGAGCACCACCACGGAAATCTCCAGTGCTCCTTCTGCGGCAAGGGGCAGCGAGAGGTCCGCAAGCTCATCGCCGGGCCGACCGTCTACATCTGCGACGAGTGCATCCGGCTCTGCAACGACATCATCGCGGAGGAGGCGGAGCGCGACGAGGGCCGGCCGGCCGTCTCCCTCCCCACCCCGGCGGAGATCAAGAGCTTCCTCGACGACTACGTGGTCGGCCAGGACCGGGCCAAGAAGGTCCTCTCGGTCGCGGTCTACAACCACTACAAGCGCGTCTACTCTCGCAAGCCGGCCCGGCCGCAGCGCCCCGGGCAGGCGCGCGCCGCCCAGGAGGAGGTCGAGCTCCAGAAGTCGAACATCCTCCTCATCGGGCCCACCGGGTCGGGCAAGACGCTGCTCGCCCAGTCGCTGGCGCGCTTCCTGAACGTCCCCTTCACCATCGCCGACGCCACCAGCCTCACCGAGGCCGGCTACGTGGGGGAGGACGTCGAGAACATCATCCAGAACCTCCTCCACAACGCCGACTACGACGTGGAGAAGGCCGCCCGGGGCATCGTCTACATCGACGAGATCGACAAGATCGCCCGGAAGGGCGACACCCCCAGCCCGACCCGAGACGTGGGCGGGGAGGGGGTCCAGCAGGCGCTCCTCAAGATCATCGAGGGCACCCGGGCCAACGTCACGCCGCGCGGCGGGAAGAAGTACAACCAGCAGGAGTACATCCAGGTCGACACCTCCAACGTCCTCTTCATCGTGGGCGGGGCGTTCTGCGGGCTGGAGCAGGTGATCCGCCGGCGCGTCGGGGTGAAGGGGCTCGGGTTCGGCGCCAAGATCGAGCGCAAGGAGGAGGCCTCGCTGGGCGAGCTGCTCGCCCGCGTCGAGCCGGGAGACCTGGTGAAGTTCGGGATGATCCCGGAGTTCGTCGGCCGGCTCCCCATCATCGCCACCCTGGCCGATCTCTCGGAGGAGGATCTGGTCACGATCCTCACCGCGCCGAAGAACGCCCTGACGAAGCAGTACGTGAAGCTCTTCGACCTCGAGAAGGTGAAGCTCTCCTTCACCAAGGAGGCGCTGCGCGCCACCGCCCGCGAGGCGATGCGCCGGAAGTCGGGCGCGCGCGGCCTCCGCGCCATCCTCGAGCAGGCGATGCTCGACATCATGTACGACGTGCCGTACCGGGAGGGCGTCAAGGAGTGCAAGATCACCGAGGGCGTGATCCTGAACAAGGAGCCGCCGCTCCTCTCCTTCGAGAAGGAGAAGAAGCTCGCCTGAGGCGAGCCCTCGGCCGTCCGGGGCGTCCTGGCTCGCTCCCTTCCGGGGGAACGCGGGTGGGGCGCTTGCCGGGGCGATCGGGTGAACCGGCGGCACACTGTGCCCCGGGCAAGGGCAGCCCAGCATACAACCCAGCGAGACGACGGGCGTTTATCCAGGCATCTGCCTTGCTTGGAGGGGGATCAGGGACCCGTGCCCCGGCCAGGCCGGCGGTGGCGGCCCCGGAGCTCGCCATGCCGCGCCGTCGTCTCGCCGCCCTCGTCCTCGCCGCCTTGCTCGCCGCCCCGGCCGCGCGGGCGGAGGACGACTGGCAGCAGTCGCCGCCGCCGCCCTCTCCGCCCGCGCCCGCCGAGGAGCAGGGCGCTCCACCCTCCGATGCCTACGACGTCTCGGTCGACATCAACGGCTCGGGCGCGGTCTCGCTCGACGCCTTCCAGAGCGCGCTCGCGCCGTACGGCGACTGGGTGGTCGCCCCGAGCTACGGGCAGGTCTGGCGCCCGCGGGTGGCGGCCGGCTGGCGGCCCTACTACTACGGGCGCTGGGAGTGGACGAGCGAGGGCTGGCTCTGGGTCTCCGACGAGCCCTGGGGCTGGGCCACCTACCACTACGGCCGCTGGGCCTACGACCCCGGCCTCGGCTGGATCTGGGTCCCGGGGTACCAGTGGGCGCCGGCCTGGGTGGCCTGGCGCTCCTCGGGCGACGTGGTCGGGTGGGCGCCGCTCGCCCCCGGCTTCTCGATCTACGTTTCCAGCTATCCCTACGTCGACCTCTGGTGGACGTTCGTGCCCACGGTCCGGTTCTGCTCCTACCCGGTCTGGTCGGCGGCCTACGCCCCGGGGTACAGCCGGAGCTACTTCTACGCCACCGCGCCGGCGCCGGCCTTCGCCGGCAGCCGGCCCGTGCCCGGGGTGCGGTCGGTCCCGCGTCCGGCCTGGGGAGGTCCGGCGCCCGCCCTCGTCGCGCAGCGGACCGGAAGGCCGATCACGCCGGTGCGCGTGATCCCCGCGGCGACGCCCGGCCGGCCGACCGCCGGCCCGGGGGTGATCTCGATGTACCGGCCCGAGTCGCGTCCCGCGCCCGCCGCCGTCCCCGGAGCGGCGGCGCGCCCGGTCCCCCCGGGAGGCTGGCGGGGCGAGGGCGAGCGCGCGGGTGGCGCCGCGCCGGCGCCCGCCTGGCGAGGTGGTGCGCCGGCGGCCCCGCCGGCCGCTCCCGCCCCCTTCGATCGAGGCGGGCGCGGACCGATCCAGGCCCCGGCCCTGGGTGGCCGCGGGAGCTTCACCGCGCCGGCGCGCGGGCCAGCGCCGGCGACCGCGCCGGGCTGGTCGAGGGGGGGCGCCCCGGCGCCGCGGCCGGCCGCCCCGCCACCGCCCTCCGGCGGCGGCCACCCCGTCGCGCCGCACGGGAACCCGGGCCGGCGCTGAGGCCGGAGGCGACGGCGGCGGCGCCTCAGGCGGAGGCGACCCGGACCGTGGTCTTCATCTGCCGGCCGGTGTCGAGGTCGCGCGCCGAGACGGTGAGGATCCCCTCCACGTTCACCTCGAAGAGGATCTCGAGGCGCACCTCGCCCGCCCGGCACGGGCGGACGCCGGCGAAGGTGAACTCGCCGAGCAGCTCGTTCCGGGCGGCCTCGGGCGCGTCCCCCTGGAAGATGCGGATCACCAGCTCGCTCTGCCGGTCGACGGCGTTGGTGGCGGCCACCGACCGGGCGTTGGGGATGGCGGCGTTGCGGGGGAAGACCACGTGCATCCCGCCGCCCGCCTGCTCGATCCCGATCGCCATGGGGATCACGTCGAGGAGCTGGACCTTCAGGTCCGAGCGCTCCTGGAGCGACCAGCCGTAGAGGGCGGCGCCGATCGCCACCGCCTCGTCGGGGTGGACGCCCTTGGAGGGCGGCTTGGTGAAGAAGCGCGTCAGGCGGTCCTGGATCACCGGCATCCGGGTCTGGCCGCCCACCAGCATCACCTCGTCGATGTCCTTGGCGGTGACCCCCGCGTCGACCATCACCGCCCCCATGATCTTGAGGGTGCGGTCCACCAGGTCGTGGGTGAGCGACTCGAGGAGCTTGCGGTCGAACCGCACGTCCATGTTGAGCGGCTGCCCCTGCGGCGTCATGGTGATGAAGGGGATCGAGAAGGGCGCCTCGGTCCGGGAGGAGAGGTCGATCTTGGTCCGCTCGGCCAGGTCCTTGATCCGCTGCATGGCCACCGGGTCGGCGGACAGATCGATGCCGTGCTTCTTCCGGAAGTCCTCCAGGACGTGCCGGATCATGGCGCCGTCGAAGTCGATCCCTCCGAGGAAGATGTCGCCGCCGGTGGCCTTCACCTCGAAGACCCGGTCGCGGATCTCGATGATCGAGACGTCGAAGGTCCCGCCCCCGAGATCGTAGACCAGGACCCGCTCGTTGAGCCGCTTGCCGATGCCGTAGGCCAGCGCGGCGGCGGTCGGCTCGTTGATGATCCGGACCACCTCCAGGTCGACCAGCCGGCCCGCCTCCTTGACCGCCTGGCGCTGGCGGTCGGTGAAGTAGGCGGGGACGGTGACCACGGCGCGGGTGACCTTGAACCCCAGGTGGTCGGAGGCGACGTCCCGGATCTTGCCCAGGATCTTGGCGCTGATCTCGGGGACGTGGAAGGTGCGCCCGTGGCAGTCCACGGCCACGTCGTTCTGGTCGCCGGCGTGGACCTTGAACTGCACGCTCTTCTGGACCGACTCGACGATCTCGTCCTTGGGGGCGCGGCCGATGAGCCGCTTGGTGGCGTAGAGCGTGTTCCTCGGGTTGAGCTGCCACTGGCGCTTGGCCTCGTGGCCGATCAGCTCGTGCCCCTTGTCGTCGATCGCGTAGATCGACGGGATGATGTAGTCGCCGCCCTTGTACGGGATCAGCTTCACCTGGCCGTCGCCGTAGGCCACGGCGCCGCAGGAGTTGGTCGTGCCGAGGTCGATCCCGATGATGGTGTCGGGGGGGAGCCGCTCCATGGAGTGCCGAGGGTACTACGCCGGGGGGCCCCAGGTGGAGTTCCCGGCCGCGGCGCGGCTTCGGCGAGCCCCGGCGCGCGCCGGAGGAGGCGGTGCGAGGGCGCGCCGGCGACCCGGGCGGTGTCCGTTGGGGCGGCGGTCGCCCCCCGCCACGGTTAGGGAACGCCCGGAGGCCATGGCCATGGACGCGCAGCGGTGGCTGGCGCAGGTCGGGACCGGCGTGAAGGGGGCGTTCGTGGAGAACCGCTCCCTGCTCTCGTTCGAGGAGTACCTGCGGGCCTTCGGCGAGGCGCCCCGGCAGCACGCCCGCTCCTCCGCCCAGTACCTGCGCGACGTCCTCGATCACTTCGGCTCTGAGGAGCGCGAGACCCCGGTCGGGCCGGTGCGGCGCTGGCGGCTCTTCGACCTCCCCTTCGATCCGGACGGTGGCGCGCACCGCGTGGCCGGGCAGGAGGACGTCCAGGCGGCGATCTACCGGGCGCTCGGCACCTTCGTGCGCTCGGGGCGGGTGAACAAGCTCCTCCTCCTCCACGGGCCGAACGGCTCGGCCAAGTCGTCGATCGTCGGGGCGCTGATCCGGGGGATGGAGGCCTACTCCCACACGCCGGCCGGCGCCCTCTACCGGTTCCACTGGGTCTTCCCCAGCGAGCGGAGGCTCAAGGGCGGGGGGCTGGGCTTCGGCCCGCGGACGGGCGAGGAGGGCGAGGCCGGCACGTTCGCCCACCTCGACGGCGAGGCGCTCGACGCGCGGCTCTCCTGCCCGCTGCGGGACCATCCGCTCCTGCTCCTCCCCCGGGAGGAGCGGCGCGCGCTCCTCGAGGAGCACTGCCGGCCGAGCGCGCGGGAGGGGGCGGGGGAGGTGGACTTCGTCCTCGCCGACTACCTGCTCGAGGGGGACCTCTGCCACTACTGCCGGCAGATCCACGACGCGCTCCTCGGGGCGTACCGCGGCGACTGGCTCAAGGTGCTCCGCCACGTCCAGGTGGAGCGCTTCTACGTGTCCGCCCGCTACCAGGAGGGGGCGGTCACGGTCGAGCCGCAGCTCTCCGTCGACGCCGGGTTCCGGCAGATCACCGCCGACCGAAGCGCGGCCGCCCTGCCGCCCGCCCTGCACGCGCTCACCCTGCTCGAGCCGCACGGGCCGCTGGTGGCCGCGAACCGGGGGATCATCGAGTACTCCGACCTCCTCAAGCGCCCGCTCGAGACCTTCAAGTACCTGCTCGGCACCAGCGAGACCGGCCGCGTGGCGCTCGAGCACTTCCTCCTCCAGCTCGACGTGGTGCTGGTGGCGAGCGCCAACGAGAAGCAGCTGGCGGCCTTCAAGGAGGCGCCCGAGTTCGCCTCGTTCAAGGGGCGGATCGAGCTGGTGCGGGTCCCGTACCTGCGCCGGCACTCGGTCGAGCGCGAGATCTACGACCGCCAGGTCACGCCTGCGGCGGTGGGCAAGCACGTGGCGCCGCACGCCACCTCGGTGGCCGCCCTCTGGGCGATCCTCACCCGGCTCAAGCGCCCCATCCCCGACCGCTACCAGGGGGAGCTGCGCGAGCTGATCGACGAGCTGGCGCCGCTCGAGAAGCTCCGCCTCTACGATCGCGGGGCGGCCCCGGACCGGCTCTCGCTCGCCCAGGCCAAGGTGCTCCGGAAGCACGCCCCCGACCTCTACCGGGAGGCGGACGTCTACCCCAACTACGAGGGGCGCAGCGGCGCGTCGGCGCGCGAGGTGAAGACGGCCCTCTTCAACGCCGCCCAGGCCCCCGGCGCGCACTGCCTCACCGCCCGCGCCGTCCTCGAGGAGCTGGCGACCCTCTGCCGGGACAAGACCGTCCACGACTTCCTCCAGCAGGAGGTGGTGGAGGCCTACCACGACCACGAGGAGTTCGTGCGCGTGGCCGAGGCAGAGTACCTGGAGGCCATCGACGAGGAGATCCGGGACTCGATGGGCCTGGTGTCCGAGGGGCAGTACCGGGAGCTCTTCGGCCGGTACGTGGCGCTCCTCTCCCACTGGGTCAAGGGGGAGAAGGTCCGCAACCGCGTCACCGGCGACTACGCCCCGCCCGACGAGGACCGGATGGTCGAGCTGGAGCGGATCGTGATGCCGCCCGGGGACGACCGGGCGAGCTTCCGCCGGGGCCTGATCGCGGCGGTGGGGGCCTTCCGGCTCGACCACCCCGACGCGGCCGAGATCGACTACGTGGCGATCTTCCCCGAGCTGTTCCGCCGGCTGCGGGAGCACACCTACGAGGAGCGCAAGCAGCAGCTGCAGCGCGCCAAGGAGAACCTGCTCCGCTGGCTGGCGGGCGAGGAGCGGCCCTCCCTCGACCAGAAGGCGCGCCGCCAGGTGGAGGACGCGCTCCGCGTGATGCGCGAGCGGTACGGCTACTGCGAGGAGTGCGCGAAGGACGCGATCCTCTTCCTGATGCGGCGCAGGTACGAGAGCGCCTCCTGACCGAGGGCCGGCGGTCAGCCGCCGGGGGGGAGCGGGTTCCCGCCCGGCAGCGGCGCGCCGGGCGCGATGGGGCTCACCGGCGCGCTCCCGGCGTCCGGGCTGCCCTCGGTCGGCGGGGGCCCGGCGCCGCCGGTGGGGCTGGAGCCCTGGCCGGGCGGTGCGGCCGGGGTGGCCGGACGGGCCGGGGCGCGGATCTGGATCCAGTAGGCGAGCGCGTCCGCGTTCCGGCCGGCCCGCACCAGGGCGCCGGGGGTGAGGTCGAGGGGCGTGACGAGCCCGGTGGGCCCGTAGACCAGCGTGTTGCGGTCGAGCCCCAGTGACACCGGCCCGCCGGCGGCCTCGATCGTGAGGACGTGGGCCACCGGATCGACCTGTTTCACCGTGCCGGACACCTCCTCGACGACCGCCGCGCGCGGCAGCGGGGCTGGGGGCTTCCCGGCGGGCGACGGGCTGGCGGGCGCCGCGGCCGGAGCGGGAGGGGCCTGGCTCGCGGTGGCGGTCGCGGGGGCGGCGGGGGGAGGGGAAGCCGCAGGGCCGGGCGGAGCCGCGGCAGGTGGAGGGGCCGGAGCGGCGGCGGGGGGCTCGGCCGGGGGAGCCGCGGGCGGCGGGACAACCGGCTCGGCCGGGGGAGCGCCCGCCGCGACTCCGGGCGCCGTGGTGGCCGGGGAGGCGGGCGGCGGCCGGGAAGTCGCCGGGGCGTCCGGCGCCTGGGCCCGGGCGAGGGTGGCGCCCGCGAGCAGGAGGAGGGGGAGAGGGCGCATGGAGCGATGTTAGCGTTCCCGGCCAGCGCGGAGCGTCGGCCCCGTGGGGTAGGATGTCGGCCCCGCCATTCCTGGAGGAGAGAGGGCCATGGACCGTCGCGCCAGCTGGGACGAGTACTTCATGAACATCGCGCGCGTGGTGGCCACGCGGGCGACCTGCGATCGCAAGCACGTCGGGGCGGTGCTGGTGCGCGACAAGACCATCCTCTCCACCGGCTACAACGGCTCGATCCGCGGCCTCCCCCACTGCACCGAGGTCGGGCACATGATGGAGGACGGCCACTGCGTGGCGACCGTCCACGCCGAGGCGAACGCCATCATCCAGGCGGCCAAGAACGGGGTGGCGATCGAGGGCGCGACCATCTACACCACCGCCTCCCCCTGCTGGCCCTGCTTCAAGCTGGTGGCGAACGCGGGCTGCCGCCGGATCGTGTTCGGCGAGTTCTACCGCGACGAGCGGATCTTCGAGTACGCCCAGCGCCTGGGCATCGAGCTGATCGAGCTGCAGGTGCCCGCCCGGCCGGACGTCCAGCCGACCGACACGGGCGCCCCGCGCCCGGTCACGGCCCCGCGCTCGGAGTAGCGCGGCCGGCCGCCGGCGCCGCCGCCGCGGCGTCCGGGGCGGCACCCGCGCCGGGCCGGGCGAGCTCGCGCGCGGCGAGGGTCCGGAGCAGGTCCTCGCCCAGGACCGCGCCCGCGGCGGCGCGCCGGGCGGCGTAGAGCGCCTCGCGCTGGCGGAGCAAGACGAAGCGGCCCTCCGCCCCCGCCGGCACCGGGTCGGGCAGCCGCGCCAGGTCGGCGCGGACCTCCGCCAGGGCGCGTTCGTCCGCGACCACCCGGATGGCCGGCCGGCGGGCGGGCTCGCGCCGGGGATCGATCTCGGCGGTGTCGTTCTCCGTCCAGAGCGGGAGGACGTCGGCCCCGGCCACCTCGACCCGGGTCACCCCTCGCCCGTAGTCGCGGCGCTCCAGCGCCACGCGGAGCAGGACGCCGTCCCGCGTGGCCGCGACCGCGTCCGGCGTCACCCCGGGCACGAACCCCCGCGACTGGTTGGAGACGAAGTTGCCCAGGGAGTAGGCGATCACCGCCGTGCGCCCGTCGGGGCGCCGGTACAGCTCGACCGGCTGCAGGACGTGGGGGTGGTGGCCGAGCAGCACCAGGGCCCCGGCGTCGGCCAGCCGGTGGGCCAGCTCGACGTCCTCGGCGCGCGGCTGGGGCTGGTACTCGGTCCCCCAGTGGATCGACACCACCACCGCGTCGGCGCCGGCGGCGGCCGCGCGGACGTCCTCGACGATCCGCTCGCGGTCCAGCTCGGACACCTGCACGCAGGCCGGGCGCTCCGCGGGGCAGGCGTTGCCCCCCTGGTTCAGGCCGTAGGTGTAGGCGAGGAACGCGAGGGAGAGCCCCTTCCGCTCGAGCCGCACCGGCCCGGCGCGCCGCGGTCCCACGCCGGCCCCGACCTGGGGGAGCCCGCCCGCCTCGAGCCAGCGGACCGTCTCCTCGAGCCCGGCCCGCCCTTGATCGAGGGCGTGGTTGTTCGCGACCGAGACCAGGCCGATCCCGGCGCGCCGGAGGGCGGCGATCGCCTCGGGTGGGGCGTCGAAGACGAACGGGCGGGAGCCGGTGGAGGCGGCCGGGGCGACGGGCGACTCCAGATTCGCGAAGGTCAGGTCCGGCTGGGCGAGGAGATCGGCCACCGGCGCGAACAGCCAGGAGTAGCCGCCGTCGGGCGCCTCGGAGGCGTGGGCCTCCGCGCTCCGCTTCACCGCGTCCTGCATGAGGACGTCGCCCACCGCCCCCAGCGTCACCCGGACGACGGTGCGGATCGGGGGCGGCGCGGGCGGCGGAGGGAGCGGGGTGCCGCCCCGCGCCGGGAGCCCGGGAGACGGTGGCTCCGGGGCGGGCGGAGGCGCGGGCGCGGCGCCGCCCGTGGACGGGAGCGGACGTGCCAGGCCGGCACACCCGAAAAGGAAGGCGAGGAGGAGGATCAGGGCCGTCCGGCCCGGGAACGGTCGATGCGCCACACGGTCTCCGCCCATAGGGTATCCTGCTCCAGGCCTCGAGAAGAAGCCGAGGCAGAGAGGTTTCGAGCAGGGGACGGTCCAGGGCGGCGCACAAATGTCCTTCTTCGCCGGCGGAGCAGCCTTCATCGACGGGGCGGGGACGGTCCTCGCGGCCGATCCCGGCTTCGCCGCCTCGCTCGGCCTCGCTCCAGGCGATCCGTCCGCGGCCCTCGAGGCCCGGGCCGGGGAGAGCCCTGCGCTCCGGGCGCTCCTGGCCGGGAAGGGGCCGTCGGCGGCCCGGCTGGCGGGGAGGGACGGCGAGCCGGTCGAGGTGGAGCGCGTGCCCGCGGCCGGGGGCGCCCTCCTGCTGGTGCGGCTCCCCGACGGGGAGGAGTGGGCCGAGCACGCGGTCCGCTCGCTGGGGCTCGCCCCGATCGCCGCCGGCCTCGCGCACGACGTCAAGAACCCGCTCAACGCCATGGCGCTCCAGCTGGCCCTCCTCGGCGACGGGTCGATCGGCGCCGCCGGCGGCGGGGCCCCGGCCGGGCGGGTGGGCGCGCTCCGGGAGCAGATCGCCCGGGTGAGCGAGGTGGTCCGGCGGTTCCAGGACGTGCTCGATCCCTCCGCCCCGTTCGGCCAGGCCGACGTCGGGGGGCTGGCGGCCGACTCGGCCGGCCTCCTCGGGCACGAGGCGCGGCGCCGGCAGATCGAGCTCACCGTCGAGGCGCCGCGCGGCGCGGTGGGAGCCAGCGGGGATCCGGCCCGGGTGGCGCGCCTGCTGCTCGGGCTGCTGGCCGAGGTGCTCGCCGCGACGGCCGACGGCGGCCGGTTCGCGGTCCGCGCCGAGCGGGGCGGGGACGAGGCGGTGGTCCGGATCGAGCACGCCCCGGCGAAGGCTGCCCCCGGGTGGCGGCGCGCGGCGGAGGTGATGGCCGGGGCGGCCCGGGCGCTCGGCGGGGCCCTCGCCATCGAGCAGGCGGGCGAGGCCGAGCGGGTGACCGTGCGGCTGCCGGGGCGAGAGCGCTCATGAAATACCGCGTCCTCATCGTGGACGACGAGGCCGACGGCCGCGAGGCGCTGGCCGAGCTGACGCAGCGCTGGGGCTACGACGTCCAGACCGCCGCCGACGGCAGCGATGCCCTCCGGCGCGCGATCGAGTGGCACCCGGACGTCCTCCTCACCGACCTGGTGATGCCCAACATGGACGGGCTCTGGCTGCTGCGAGCGCTCCGCGCCGAGTTGCCCGACTGCCCGGTGCTGCTGCTCACGGGCCAGGGCACCATCCAGATCGCGGTCCAGGCCATCCGGGAGGGGGCCTTCGACTTCATCGAGAAGCCGCTCGAGGTCAATCGCCTGCGGATCGTCCTGGAGCGCGCCCTGGAGAAGAAGGAGACGATGCGCGAGGTGCAGCTGCTCCGGGGCCGCCTCGCTGCCCTGGCCCCGGGGACCGACGTGATCGGCTCGGGCCCGGCCATGCAGAAGGTGTTCGAGGTGGTGAAGAAGGTCGCCCCCTCGACCGCCAGCGTGGTGCTCGCGGGGGAGAGCGGGACCGGCAAGGAGGTGGTCGCGCGGGCGATCCACAACCTCTCCCCCCGGCGGGAGAAGCCCTTCGTGGCGCTCAACTGCTCGGCCATCCCCGCCACCCTGATCGAGTCGGAGCTGTTCGGGTACGAGCGGGGGGCGTTCACCGGGGCCGACCAGCGCCGGCTCGGCAACTTCGAGCTCGCCCACTCGGGCACCCTCTTCCTGGACGAGATCGGCGAGCTCCCGCTGGAGCTCCAGGCCAAGTTCCTCCGGGTGCTGGAGGAGCGGAAGATCCGGCGCCTGGGCGGGCGGGCGGACGTGGAGATCGACGTCCGCGTGATCTGCGCCACCAACCGGGACCTCAGGGAGGAGATCCGGCGGGGCCGCTTCCGGGAGGACCTCTACTTCCGGCTCCACGTCTTCACCATCGCCCTCCCGCCCCTCAAGGAGCGGCGCGAGGACGTGCCGCTGCTGGTCCAGCACTTCATCGAGAAGTTCAACGGCGAGACCGGCAAGCACGTCCAGGGGCTGACGCCCGGGGCGATGGCGGTCCTCCGGGGCTATGCCTGGCCGGGGAACATCCGGGAGCTCCGCAACACCGTGGAGCGCGCGATGATCCTGGCCGACGGCGACGTCCTCGGGGAGGAGCACCTGCCCCCGGAAATGCAGCCCTCCCGGCCGGAGGCCGCCACCCTCCGGGTGCCGCTCGGGATGGCGATCGAGAAGGTGGAGAAGGACTACATCCTCGCCTCTCTCCAGCGGAACGGCGGGAACAAGGCCCGCACCGCCGAGCTCCTCGGGATCAGCGAGAAGACCCTCTACAACAAGCTGAACCGGTACGCCGCCGAGGCCCGCAGCCGCGCCGAGGGCGGCGAGCCGGACCCGGCGCCGGCCCCCGGCGAGAAGGCGTAAGGGCCGGACGGTGGCGTCAGGG
>Ga0335076_10001945_pt1 | contig 20350 bp, 17 predicted proteins | sample Lox_Sample_25_FD_206717 | JGI IMG/M metagenome (GOLD analysis project Ga0335076, IMG submission 206717) | Soil microbial communities from Loxahatchee National Wildlife Refuge, Florida, United States - Lox_Sample_2.5 | ecosystem: Environmental > Terrestrial > Soil > Wetlands | place: USA...
CCACTTGCCCGACTGGAATCGCCAGTTGATGCGCTCGGCTTCGGCTTCCACCTCCGCCAGCAGATCGTGATAGCGCTTGATGTGGGTACGGCTGGGAGCACCGATCTGAATGAAGGTAAACTTCTCGCGATAGGTGGGGTGCTTCTCCAACAAGCGTTCGATGGCGAGAAAGCGTTCGAGAATGCCTTTGGTGTAATCGACGCGATCGACCCCGACTCCGACAAACTGCGCCTCCACGCCAAGTTCCCGCAAGACTGCGACGCGATCGATATAAGAGGACTCGTGGCTTTCTTCCTGGGGATCCTGAAAATCCACGCTGATGGGAAACGGCTTGACCACGGTGCGATGCTCTTCGCGATTGATGGTGAAGTGCTCCCAATCGATGCGCGATTCGAGCGCGCGGTCGACGGTTTGGAGAAAGTTGGTGCAGTGCGCCTGCACGTGGAAGCCGATGAGGTCCGCGCCCAGCAAGCCATCCAGTAACTCGCGCTGCCAGGGACAGATGCGGAAAGCTTCCGGATTCGGCCACGGGATGTGCCAGAAAATCGCGACCCGAACGTCGGGCCGCATCTTCTTGATCATGCGCGGCAGCAATGCATAGTGATAGTCCTGCACCAGCAGCACGGGATGGCGGGTTTCCTCCATCTCTTCGAGAGCAGCCGTGGCGAACTTGTGATTGGCGCGCTGGTAGTGCTCCCAATCGGAGGCGCGAAACAGCGGGCGGGTATGCGCAATGTGGCAGAGCGGCCACAAGCCTTCGTTGGCAAATCCGTAGTAATAGCCTTCCTCTTGTTCTTTGGTCAGCCAGACGCGGCGCAAGGTGTAGCGCGGCTCGTCGGGAGGAACGGCAAGACGATCGTGAGCGTCGACGGTTTCGCGGTCGGCATCGGCGCTGCCATGGGCGATCCAGGTTCCGTCACAAGCCTGCAAAATCGGCTCGAGCGCGGTCACCAGCCCGCTGGCAGGAACGACCACTCGCACTTCCTTGCCCTGGCGATAGTGCATGTAGGGTTCGCGATTCGAGACGACGAACAGACGGCTGTCTTCGAGCTTGCTGCGCACGTGCACCGACAGCCGGTCGGCAGTCCAGTAGGCTTCGGCGGCGTCGCGCAACTGCGCTTCTTTTTCGGCGGCGGAGCGGGCGGCCGTCAGGCTGGCGGCAAAGGTGGTCATCTCGTGCGCGAGCGGACGAAAAAGGTCCAGGTCAGGTACGGGAGGCCGCGCCGAGGCTTTGCCGGTGCGCAGAGCCCGCATCCATTGAGCCGCACGGGCGATGGGACCAACGATGCTCCAGCGGACAATCAGCAGGGTGGTCAGAGCAATGAGAAAGACCTGCACCAGCACGCGAAAAAATGTCTCGCGCCAGACCCGCAGACTTTCGGCCCGGATGTAACCGGCATCATGGATGATGGCGATTCCTCCGATGACTTCGTCGTCCTGGCGCACGGGAAATGCATAGATGTGTATGGACGCCTTGCCGACGCGCAAGAACTGGCCGGCGCCATGGTTGTTGGCGGTGGCGTCGCGCACCACTGCGGGCTCACCAGCCAGTTCCCTGGCCAGTCCGGGAGTGATGGCAAGAACTTCGCCCTGGCGGCTATACACTCCCACGCCCGCCAGATGTTCGCGATTGCTGAAGCGGTCAACGATGCGCTGCAGGTCTTTGAGGGATCCCTTTTGCAGAGAGGGCTCGACGTTACCCGCCAAACTCTCGGCCAAGACGGCAGTTCGACGCTGCAGGTCAGTGCGTTGCCGCTCTTTCTCCAGCCTTACCTGGTAGTAAGACGACAGCAGCGATACCAGCGTGATCCCGAGGATCAGCGACACGATCAGCCGCAAGGTCAGCAGGCGCATAAGCCCTTCGAAGCAAACGCTCTGCCGTTTCCAGGAAATCCTGCTAACCCGAGTTTCTTCATAAGGTTAGGTGCTGATCAAGTGACGATTTCCGAATCCCCGGAGCGAGTAAAAACGGCACAGCCGCTACCTACACACTTCACCGTTGAGTGCCGGGACGTGAGATGCGGCTACGGCGGTAAGAGTAGCCCGCTCCGGTTTTGTGGAGTGTGCGAGAAGCAGGTACGGACAAATAGAAAGGCCTCTGTGGCAAGAGGCTCTTTCATCGAAGGTTGGCAACTGCCCTATTGCGAGACGCCAACGGTTTGCACAGTGCGTTGCGAGGCAGGTTTTTCTGCGAAGAATTCGTGATCGTATAGCCCGCGGTACATGCGGCCGGCAATCTCAGCAGCTTTGGGACCGTAGGTAGGACGTCCGCCCTGCAGGAAGACCACAGTGACGATACGGCCCACGTCGGTGTTCGCGTACGAGGCGAACCATCCGAAGCGAGTACCGGCTCGAGAGCAGGTGCCGGTCTTGCCCAGTATTTCTTCTTCGTTAAAGTTCAGGCGCACGCTGCGGGCGGTGCCATAGCTGACCGCGCCAGCCATGCCGTCGGAGATTTCGGGAATCAGGGGAGCGATGTCGAGATGGCGTTTCACGCGCGGTTGAAAGTTGGCCACATCTTCGGGCACGGCGGGATGCTGTAAATAGTAGAGTGTGCCGCCGTTGGCGATCGCGGAAACCAATGCGCCCAGCTGCAGCGGCGTCATCGAAACGCCCTCACCGAAGGAGCACATCTTGCCGACGCCGCCGAGCTTGTTGGAAATTTCCTCTTCGGGATAGGTTCCCAGCTGCTCGCCTGGAATGTGGTAGCCGGCGAGCTCGCCCAACCCAAACTGGTGCGCGTAATAGCTGACCTTTTCAAATCCGAGACGGCGGCCCAAGGCCTCGAAATAAGCGTTATTGGAATGCGCCAAGGCCTCGGTAAGGTTCATGCGGCTGCTCCCGAGACGAACTTCGGTTTCCTTATCGACTACGCCCTCGCTCAGAGCGGCCAGGGCAACCGATAACTTAATGGTGGAGCAGGGTTGCGCACCGCTGGAGAGAGCCAGTTTTTGATTCACCATGGCAAGAATGCGGCCACTGGTCGGCTCAATGGCAACTACCGTTCCGTTCATGTTGCCAAGCGCGTCAATGGCAGCCTGGCGAACGACCGGATCCTCGCCCTCGGTGTGATCGCCTTCGGTGATGTCCTGGGCGAACGAACTGGTGTAGAAACGTTCGTAGTAATGATGACGGCGGTGGGCGGCACGCACACTGCGTGGCCGAACCGTGCGACTGCGCGCCAGGCGCCGCATGCGCTTGCGTGCATGCACCGGCTCGTGCACTGCGGGGGACTTGGGCTTCGGAGAGGTTAGCGACCGTGTGTTTACCGTGGCCGCAGAGCCGCTGAGAGCGAAGAACGCCCAGCTTAGAAGCAAAATGCTCAAAAGACGCAGCGGCGAAAAACCGTTTTTTTCGATCACTTCCCTTGTCCCCGGAGAACTTTCCCTTTTATACGATGCACGAAGCCTGCCATTGGCCCCGATCCGGGGCAAAGCCGACTAAACTGACTCGATAATAAGGGACTTACGGGTTCGCGGGCAACTCATATTTCATTTTCGGTTTCAACGGGAATCAGAGGTGTAAACTACTGGAAACAGTTGCTTTATCGTCAACGCCACTGGCGCCATTGGCCCTTCGTAACCCAACTGTTGGTTACTTCCAAGATACTTCCATAGTGGAAAGAGTTTTCCTTCGGAGGTCGGCAGCGGCGGACCGGCCCGGAGGCGTGCCCGCCGCTCGGCTTGGGCTCTAGAAGGCTGGCGGACCACCGGACCCGGGGCCGCCCGGTCCGGGACCGTCACTCTCCAGTTCACTCAGCTTGCTCTGCTGCTTCTGAGTCAGCGTCTGATAGAAGGCAGCGTTGGCTTTGGATCGGATGGCAACCATCTGGCTGGTGAGTTGGCCGATGGTGCGGGCCGTCTGATCGATGATCATGGAGTCGCCGGTTTTTTCTGCATCTCTCAAGGTATCGTGCGCGGCTCGAACCCCATCGCGCGCCTCCTGCTCTGAGGCAGCGGCGGCGGTGAAGACGGTAAGCGCGTCCTGCTGCTGTTTGGCGGTTAGCGAGAGTACGGCGGTTAGAAACTTAACGTGGTGCTGTGCCTGATCGGCCGGGCTGGGTGGCGTGGGTGGGGACTGACCAAATGCTGCCAGGCTTGTGGCGAGTACGGCAGTGAGAATGGCTTTCATAGATTTCCTCCATGGGTCATGTTTGCAGTGGTACGACCGGGCGTGCTCAATCTGTTTGCCAGGACGGGGGCAAACTCCCGATCCCGGAGTCTTCACAGAGAGAGCGAAGGTTCGACAAGAACTGTTCGCGAAAGCGAGGTTTGAAGATGAAGGCATCGGCTCCGGCCGCCAGGCAAGCTGCGCGGCGTTCCTCTGAGTCCTCTGCGGACATCATCACGATTTTGGCTGCGCAAGAGTGAACGCAGATCAGAGTAGCGGCGACCAGGCCGTTCATATTGGGCATCTCGACATCGAGGATGACGATGTCCGGTTCCAATGCGAGGGCGAGTTGTACGGCCTCGGCGCCATCGTTGGCGCGCCCGATCACGTCGACAATGTCATCGAGCTCCAACAGGGCGCAAACCACATCGAGGTAGCAGGGCGAATCGTCGGCCACAACGGCGCGGAGCCGCCGCGCGCGCAGCGCGAGCCAGAAATTCCGGGCTGGCCCGAGGGTGCCAGTTACGTCAGTTGCGATGCTCATTTCTTCCTCCAATCGTTGGCCTACGCAGATAGAACCACGAATCGAAGAAAGCTTGAGTAAAACCTGGGCAAGCGGCGTGTAAGAAGCTTGTTAAGACGGGCCGAAAGAACCGGAACGGAAAAAACCCAAGAGATTTTCGTGGGCTTTACACGAAGTTTACAAGGCTGCCGAGGGCGCGCATTTAAACTAGGAGGGACATCGCACTGCTGATGGATGATGATTCGCCTGTCTGAAAACGCGGGGATGGCGGTACTGGTCCTGGGGCTGGCCGCGGTTCTGCTGGCACTGGGAGTTCTGCAGTATCGCAGCAGCCTGCAAGTGAGCGAGGCTACCAGCGAGCAGATGCAGGCCAGCCTGCGCGGCTCGTTGATGGATATGCGCATGGCCCTGGAGCGCGAACTGACGCTGATTTGTCGCGACCTGCAAGTGCGGGACACCGACTCGGACATGGAAATAATGACCCAGCTTGGCGGCCGGGTCGAGCAATGGCGACGAGCCGCAAGTCATCCGGAACTGGTCAGTAGCGTCTTCGTGTGGCAAGCTGACGCTGGCCATCACCAAGGGTTGCAACTGGATCCCGCAAGCGGCGATTTTGAGAAAAGTAACTTGCCGGCGCAGTTCGAGCCGCTGCGGCAACAGCTTCTCCAGATGTCGGAATTTCCCAGCCCGCCTCGCGGCATGCTTAAGCCTTCGTTTGCGCCGGGATCTCCGGCGGCAATACCTCCGCCGCAGGACTCCGAGTTCTGGATGATCGATGAGAATATTCCGGCATTGGTTCACCGCGTCGTCAAGCCGGGAGCTGCACATCCGAGACATAAGGCTCCCGCGGTTACCTGGATCATCGTTGAGTTGAACCTGCAGGTCCTGAGTCAGCAGATCTTGCCGGAGTTGTCGCAGAGGTACTTTGGCGGAAAAGGCGGACTGGTATACCAGGTGGCGGTCCTGCGAGGAGATGCACAACCTAGCGTGCTTTACGCTTCGGGGCCGGGATTCGCCAATGACGCTGGAACGACTCCGGATGCGAGCCTGACGCTCTTCGGTCCACCAATGCCCATGGGAGGGGGGCTGGCATTGGCGCCTCCGGCCGGTGGGCGGGCTGGGACGGGCTTTCGCCCGATGCGGAGCGCGAACGGAATAGGGCGACTGGAACCGCTCCGCAATTCTAACGACGGGGACTGGAAGGTGGTGGCGCGTCACCGCGAAGGCTCGGTAGAGGCGGCGGTGGCCGGGATGCGCAGGCGGAATCTGGCGCTCAATTTCGGCATACTGCTGGTGCTGGCAGTGACCATGGGGTTGATCGTCGTGGCCAGCCTGCGGGCGCGGAAGCTGGCGCAACTGCAAATGGATTTCGTAGCTAATGTCTCCCACGAGTTGCGGACTCCGCTGACGGGCATCCTGTCTGCCGCGCAAAACATTGCCGATGGCGTAGTGGACAGCCCGCACCAGTTCACACGCTATGGCTCGGCGATCGCCGGCCAGGCGCAGCAACTCTCCGATCTCGTGGAACAGATTCTGCTGTTCTCCGCCACGCAAAAGGATCGGCACCGCTACAATTTTGAGACGCTGCCCGTCTCCCGGCTGGTGGATAAGGCGGTTTCGAGCCTGGCGGCGACGATTCACTCATCAGGATTTGTGGTGGAGAAACAGATTGCGCCCGATCTTCCGCAGGTCCGAGTCGACGCCAAGGCTTTTGCCCAGAGTCTGCAGAACCTGATTGCCAATGCGGTGAAGTATGGTGGCGAAGCGCGCTGGATTGGAATCAGCGCATCGCTCGAGACATCCAGCCCCCAGCCGGAAGTTGCGATCACGGTAGCCGACCGAGGAATCGGCGTCGCGGCCAGCGAATTGAGTCATATCTTCGAGCCGTTCTATCGGAGCCCGTCGGTCACGTCGGCGCAAATCCATGGCAGTGGGCTCGGGTTGCCACTGGCCAAGAGCATGGTGCGGGCAATGGGAGGACGGCTCACGGCCAAGAGTTCCCCTGGAAATGGAAGCGCGTTCACCATACATTTGCCGCCGGCCGGTGGAATTGCTGAGGACAGCCTGGCGACGGTGACCGCCAAATCGGACTCCTGATAACGCGTACATGCACGAGAAAATACTCATCGTAGAAGATGAAGAGATCATCCGCATGACCCTGGGCGATCGCTTGACCAGCGAGGGCTACGGAGTGGAGTTCGCCGCGGATGGAAACGAAGGATTGCGCAAGGCAACGCGCGGCGGCTATGACTTGATCATTCTCGACCTGATGTTGCCCGGCAAGAGCGGTTTTGATGTTTGCCGGGATGTGCGAATGGCAGGTTTGGTAGTTCCGATCCTGATCCTCACCGCCCGCGGTCAGACCGTAGACAAAGTTCTGGGGCTGAAGATCGGCGCCGACGACTATGTGACCAAACCCTTCGACGCGATGGAACTGGTGGCTCGGATCGAAGCCCTGCTAAGACGGTCGCGAACGCCGGCCGCGCAAGGCGTGCATCAGTTTGGACCGGTGCGCATCGATCTGCGCGGAACCGCGGTGTCGCGTGACGGCGAGGTTGTACCGCTTTCGGCGCGCGAATTTCAACTGCTGCGCTACCTGGTGGAACATCGCGGCGCCACCATATCGCGCAACGAGATATTGAAAGAGGTCTGGGGATACAGCACCGAGACCTTCACCCGCACCGTGGACGTGCATGTCGCCAGCCTGCGCCAAAAGCTTGAAATCGACGCCAAACAGCCCGAATTGATCCTCACCGTGCCGGGCCTGGGATATAAATTCGCCGGCTGACGGGCGCCAATGTCACGGCGAATTTACCTGGACTTTACACTCTTCTTACTCCTGCTCTCAAGCTCGCGGGTTCTAATCAACAGGAGCACATACTCGGCGAGTACAGGAGAAGTCATGAACCGATTACTACTTGCAGTTCTTGCGGTGGCGATGCTTGCCTTCACTCTCGGCACTGCCATGCATCCCGCAGGCCCCGGCGACAACTCAGCGATCCAGGCCAATAGCGCGCCTTATCGGGATGGATTCTATTTAGGCAAGATGGATGCCGGCCAAAACAAGGAGCCGCATATCACCAGCGGACGTTGGAGCGCCTCCGAGGACCGGGCAATGTTCATCGCAGGGTACGACCAGGGCTATCAGAGCCTTTGCGCGGATGACGGACTGGCCGCCGATTCGGAAGCTGCCGGCTTCCAGGAAGGCCTGCAGGACGGCATGCAACAGCGAAGCAGCGCCGGGCGCTATCAACCCGCTAAAGGCGATCACTACCTGAGTGCCATCGCAAGTTCGGCGGAAGCGGAGAAGTTCCAGCATGCCTATCATCGTTCTTACCTCAACGGCTATCAGCGGGGCTACTACCTGAAGAGCACAAGCGCGCAATGAAACCTGCGTTTTGAAGGGGTGGAAGAGTTCAACTCGAGTCGGCTCTTCCACTCCCGATCGCGTCAAACCTCCTACAATGTCCCCAGAGGACGATTGCAGGAGGTTCACCGTGGCGCGTATTTCAGTTTGGTCCATCACCCTGGCCGCAGCGCTAATGTTGCTTCTAACCGGCACTTCAGCGCAGAACGGCGGGAACACATCTTCTCAACTCGGGCAAAAGAACTCCGCCAGCGACGATTCCTCGCAGCAGGCGATGAGCGAAGACCTGGAGCGTATGCAGATGGTTCTCAACCAAATGAGGACCAACCTTGCTTTTGTGGGAAACAACACCAGTCCGCTCAATCATCAGTTTGAGCTTGAGATTGACATGTGGCAGATGTTAATCGATCAGATGAAGCGGCGGGTGGCTCAGGTACCGCCGGAGAAGCCAAGTCGCTGACTCACGGACCCACTCAATTCTCCGAGAATCATCGCGCCCCGTGCGCCTGCGCGGACGGATCGGTGTACAAGATAGCGCCTTAACCCCGCAAATGAGGAATTTCGGCGATGATTCGGCTGAAAGGCCGGTTCGGACGGGCGTAACGCCCGTCCTCCTTCCGGTTTACATGATTTCGCCGCGCTTGCGCAGGAACGCAGGCACGTCGAGATCGTTCTGATCGAAGGCGGCGACCACCGCGGCATGGCTTGCGGGTGGCTCGCTCGGCGCCACTTGAACCGCGGCTTCCGAAGTCGTCTCCATCACCATGGGTGGCGGTGGAAGGGTGTCGGATTCGGATTCGGGAAAATCGTCCGCGTGACGTGTGGGAATGAAGCGAGTTTCGTGATGGCTCCGGCCCCGCGCTGAGTCTTTGAAGCCGGTGGCGATCACCGTGATCTTGACCGCGTCCTTCATCTTGTCGTCGAGCACCGCGCCGAAAATGATGTTGGCATCTTCGTGGGCTGCGCTCTGAATGATGGTGCAGGCTTCCTGCACCTCAGCCAGTTTGAGAGAACTGGAGCCGGTGATGTTGATGAGGATGCCGCGAGCGCCGTCGATGGCGCCAGCTTCGAGCAGGGGAGAGGCGATTGCCTTCTGTGCGGCTTCGGTGGCGCGACGGACTCCGGCAGCCGTCGCAGTACCCATCACGGCGTAGCCCATGCCCGCCATGATGGCCTTCACGTCGGCGAAGTCGCGGTTGATGATCCCCGGGATGGTGATGATGTCAGAGATGCCCTGCACGCCTTGACGCAGGATGTCGTCGGCGACGCGGAAGGATTCGAAGAAGCCGGCGTCCTGCGCGACCGCCAGGAGCTTCTCGTTGGGGATTACGATGGTGGTGTCGACCGAGTCCATCAACTCAGCGACCCCGCGATCAGCTTGCTGCATGCGGCGTTTGCCTTCAAAGGCAAACGGCTTGGTCACCACGGCGACGGTGAGCGCACCCATCTCGCTGGCCAGCGAAGCGATAATCGGCGCAGCCCCGGTCCCAGTGCCGCCGCCCAGGCCGGTGGTGACGAACACCATGTCGGCGCCTTCGAGCGCTTCGATGATTTTGTCGGAATCTTCGAGCGCGGCTTTGCGCCCGACTTCCGGATTGGCGCCGGCCCCCAAGCCGTTGGTGAGCTTGACGCCGAGTTGAATTTTCACTGGGGCGCGCGACATTCGGAGCGCCTGCAGATCGGTGTTCGCGGTGATGAATTCGATACCTTCCATGCCGGCATCAATCATGCGGTTTACGGCATTGCCGCCGCCACCACCCACACCGATGACCTTGATTTTGGCGTCGTTGCGGGCTTCTTCGTTAAAGCTGATGCGAATGTCGGTTTCGTTGTTCATAGACTTCCCTCACTGAAATGGGTACTTTGTCGGCCAAAGCTTGTTCGCCTTATCCAACCTCAAAAATCCTTGTTGTCCCTTTCTTACGCCCAGCGTCTGGGCTCCTGGTGGGACACACTGTCTGCAAGACCCGAAATGCGTGCCGGGTAACTACCCGCGTCCGACTACCCGTTACTTCTCTCACGCGCCTTTCTTCGCGAACAATGCCTTCACCCTCGAACTCCAGCGACCGTCGAAGGCGCCGCGGGCCAGGCGGGCACGGTGACCGTAAAGCACCAGGCCTAGCACGGTCGCAAATTCCGGCTCAGCGAGAGACGCCGGCATCCTGGCCAGCGGCGTGGGCCAGGAATGACGAACAGGTCGGCGCAGCACCGACTCGGCGATGTCGACAATTCCGGGCAGGCGCGAGGCGCCGCCGCTGAACACGAAACCGGCAACACACAATTCCAGCATCCCGGCGTGACGCAGGTTGTCGCGCATCATTTCGAATAACTCGCGGGCCCGGGGCTCCAGAATTTCTCCTACCGTGCGCTGAGAAACCAGCCGTGAAGCCCGGTCGCCGACGGAGGGCACTTCCACTTCATTCCCCTCGGGAATGAGCGTGACGGTGGCGTTGCCGTAGAGTTTCTTGATCTTCTCCGCTTCGGCAATCGGGGTACAGAGTCCTACGGAGAGATCGCTGGTGAAATGATCGCCGCCAACCGGAAGGACTCCGGTGTGAGCCACGGCACCCTCCTGGAAGACGATCAGTCCGGTCGACCCGGCACCGAGGTCAGCCAGACAGACGCCCAGTTCGCGCTCATCAGCGCGGAGGACAGAGTCGGCGCAAGCGAGAGGCTCGAACACCGTGTCATCGACGTGAACTCCAGCGCGGTTGACGGCGGTCACCACGTTCTGGGTGGCGCTGGACGCTGCCGTCACCATATGGACCCGGACTTCGAGGCGCGGCGCCATCATGCCGAGCGGATCGTGAACACCGGTGTGGTCGTCGAGCAGGAATTCCTGAGGCAGCAGGTGCAAAACCTCTCGATCGGCGGGCAGCGGCACGGCACGGGCTTTGTCGACGGCCAAGCGAATTTCGTCGCGAGTGATCTCACGCGCTTTTACGCCGAAGCTTATTCCACCGTGACTGTTCACCCCCCGCACGTGCGCACCGGCCACTCCTACCAGCGCGTGTTCGATGGGCGCGCCCGCCAGGTCTTCGGCCTGCTCGACGGCTCTCTGGATCGAGCTCACAGCTTTTTCCAGATCGACGATGACGCCCTTGCGCGAGCCGCGGGACTCCGTGATTCCGTGTCCGCGGTAGCGCAGACCGTTATCGGTGATCTCAGCAACCAGGGCACAGGTCTTGGCGCTACCTACGTCGATGGCCGTCAACAGATTTTCGTACTGATTCGCCATGCCTATGGATGATCCTGTCCCTTGGGAATCGCCGGGCTGGGCTTCGCGCTCGGCTTAGTTGAGTCGCTGGATGGTTTCGGGGTGGATGCGGGCGGCGGATTTTGCGGCGTCGCTGGCGTCGCCAGCATCGTTTTCACGGTCACATCCCCTTTGGTCCTTACGATTTCTCTCCTTGGTTTCCGTTTGTGATGCACTTTGACGGTTTTCTTGGACGGCTTCTCAGCAGTCTTCGCCGAGGGCGGCACACCTACTGGAACGGCTGGCTTTGGAGCCGGAGGCGCGATTTGGTGAGTAATCAATGCCGCCGGTTTGACCCCAGCGGCCCTGGCCGACTTCATGGCCGCCGTGGAAAGAGCCGGCTGCCTGGCCGCGCCGTGCAGATCGGGATTCACGATAATTTGCCGGTCGTAGCGCAGGTCCACCGATTCGAGCTTGTCGAATTGCTGGCGCCACTCTTGTACGTGGGTCACATAGACTTTATAGCGATCGAGAAAGTTGGACGAGCCGAGATGGATAAGGACTTCGCCGGAGGGATCCGCGGCAAGGACTTTGACATCGTCGGGGTCGGTCAGATCGACTTCGCTGAGGTCCTGGGAGTAGCGGGCGCCGCCGGAATCAAGCTCGCGCACCAACTCGTCGTAGATCTTCATCCGGGCGGAGCGTGTGGAGGAGGGCTCGCCCGGGTTTACGCCCAGAATCACGGGGAATGAATACTTCGCCTTTCCTGCAGAAGGCAGGTCCATCAAGGTGCCGACCGCATCGGTCAGCATGATGCGGGAACCGATGCGCGCGAATGCGACCGGAGTGCGCTCGTGGATCTCCACCCGGATGTGGTTGGGCACGAAGCGCATGACGCTGGCGGATTCGACCCACGGGATCTGCTCCAGTTCGGCCTGGCGTTGGGTGAGCGGAACAAAAAAGATGTTCCGACCGATGTCGCCGCCCATCACTTCAATCACCTGGCCGCGGGAGACGTTCTGCGTGCCGGTCACTTCGATGTCGTCGCTGGAATTGATGCGGAAGCGCCAGGAGTGCTCACCATAGCTGTACAGAGCGGCGGCGGCAATGCCCGTCAGGCCGGCCGCAAACAGCGCGATGGTGATCCATTTCAGGCGTGCAGCTGCTTTTTTCGGGAGCGAACCGCGACGAGCGGAGACGCGCTTTTGCCCGCGCAGGAAGGGCGATTCCTGTTCCGCGTCGAGGTCAAGCAAGCGCGCTTCATTCACCTCTTCGCGCGCAAACTGCTCCTCGGCTGGGTACAACTCTTCCTGCGAGATGGTGAAGCCACTTCTTCGCGCCATCAGTACAGGTCAGTTGTCGTCAGTGAATCGCCGGCCCGATCAATATAACTGCTTTTTGCAATGGGAGATAGACAAAAATTGGTTCTTTTCTTGGAACCGTGTGGAAAACGCACAACCAGGAGTCGGCAGTCAGGAATCAGTTCCGGTTTTCAGTATCCAGATTTTCAGTTCCGGGTTGCAAGTTCATTGCGGGATCAGCAGAAATCCGGCATCGTCATCGCCTTTGTGATCTCCCCAACCTGCAATTTCGCCGCGATCGTTAATGCTGCTGGTGCGTTCGAGTGTCCAGCCGGAGTTCGCGGGGATCAAATCATTCAGGTCGTGGAATCCGTGCTCTTTGTCCCAAACAAAAGCGCGCTCGGCATCGGAATATGGACCGAAAGCCCCGACGATCACATCGCAGTTATTAAGAGCTGCAGGCTTGGCGTTTTTCTGCGGCCCGAGCTGGAGCGGAGTTGGTTTTCCTTCCGCGTACAGCCACATGCCCCCAGAAAAGGCATCCAGGATGATGTGGCCTACGTCATTGATGGCGATGGCGGAGCTGAAAGTATCTTGAGGTCCGAGCGGCTGAATTCCGCGCGCACTGTCCCAGGTGAAGGCATGATAACGACCTTCGCGGTCGTACTGATTGCCGGCGATTTGGCCACGATTGTTGAGGGCAACGGCGGCTCCGCCACAGCAGGCGCCGAGGTCCACCGGAGTCTGGTCCTTCCACAGGACGGGGCTGGGTTCGAGCTTGCCCGGCAGCAGTGACTCGCCGGCGACGTGCCCGGCATCATTGATGGCGTAAGGCCGGGACTGACTGCCAGAGAGCACCGTCATTTTCCCGTCTGCATAGCGAAATCCCTGGTGTTTAGCCGAGTTGCTGTCGGTGGCAAATCCGGCGGCCTGGCCTTGATTATTCACGCTGACCAGTTCCGCGATGGTGAAGCCCGCCGACGTGGCGAGAGTTCGCAGGCCTTCCTTTTCACCCCAGATGGCTGCGCCGTGGGTATCCGTCGTTCCAACCACTTGAGAATGGTTGTTGATGTGGCGAGGGAGCAACGGCAGGGCAACGATTTTGTAGTGCTCCGCTTGCAGGACGCATTCCTTTGCCTGCGTTTGAGCCCGGGCGAAGTTACATATTACGGTGGCGAGAAGGATGGCTGGGAGAAAGGTCCGGTTCATGGACCTAGATTATTTCCTGCCGGCAGGCAAACTGCAAAGTCCGTGGCCACTTAAATGGTGCCATCTTCGGGCAATCGGGGAGGCCGCGGAATCTCACCTTCCGCATTCCGTTGCATACGAAGGTTTTGCAGGACCTGTTCGCGGATGCGGTCTCTCTGAATCCGAACCATCTCCACCTGGCGAACCGCCATCTGGGCTTGCCGGCGAGCCATGGATGCCTGCGCGCACGCCAGGTTTGCCTGTACTCGGGCGACGGCGGGCTGGACAGCTACGGCGCGCTGGGTTGCCAGTGAAACCTGCGCCTGGGTGATATAGCCCAAGACGTGTCCCGACAGCTGCTGCTCGAATTCCGCCGAGCGGTCGGCGAGGTTGCGAGGCAATTCCAGCCGTCCGGCTACGAACGCATTATTGAGACCCAGGGCTAGGACTCCGAATGCCAGCCAGTACCACGCCTTTTCCGCCATACCCAACTCCTCTGCCGTGATGCGGATTAGACGGGGGCGGGAAAAAGACGTTAGCCGGCTGTTTTCGTCTGGGCGGCCCCCAGCTTTTCGAGCAGCATAGGACCAATCTGGGAAACGCTGCCGGCGCCCAGGGTCAGGACCATATCGCCGGGCTGGGCGTTTTCGACTACCGCATCCATGGCCTCTGCGAATGAAGCGGCATAGCGGGCGGTCTGGCCGGAGGTTTCCTGGATGTGGCGGGCCAGGCCCTCTCCGCTGATGCCTTCGATGGGGACCTCACTGGCAGCGTAAATATCAAGGATGCCGAGAGTGTCTGCGTCCCGAAAGGCGTTGCCGAATTCGTCCATCAGCGCTTGGGTACGGGTGTAGCGATGCGGCTGGAAGATAACGTGGATTCTGCGATATCCGCACTGCCGGGCGGCAGCCAACGTCGCACGAATCTCGGTGGGGTGATGGCCGTAGTCGTCGATCACGCTGATGCCAGCCACCCGTCCACGCAACTGAAAGCGGCGATCCACGCCACGGAAACTTTCGAGCGCAGTGCGAATATGGTCGGCGGTAATGTCGAGGCCGACACCCACGGCAATGGCAGCGGTGGCGTTCAGGATATTGTGCGTGCCGGGAACATGCAGTCTGAACTCGCCCAGGTCCTGATCGCGATAGGTGACATGAAAGCAGCTCACCGGCTGATTGTCTCCGGCGCTTTGCTGCGGCTCTCCGAGCTTGAGATGAAAATCCGACCCGCTGCGAGTACCGTAGGTCACGGTGCGGCGCTGGATCTGCGGAAGCAGGCGGCGGAGCTGCGGATCGTCGTTGCAAAGCACGATCATGCCGTAAAACGGAACGCGATCCATGAAGTCGAGGAAGGTGCGCTTCACGTCGCGCATGTTTTTATAGCAATCCATGTGCTCGCGGTCGATGTTGGTGACCACCGAAAGAATGGGCGATAGCTTCAGGAAGGAGCGATCGCTTTCGTCAGCCTCGGCAACGAGGTAGTGAGATTTGCCCAGGCGAGCATTGGAGCCCATGGCGTCGACGCGGCCACCCACCACGACCGTGGGATCGAGTCCCCCGGCCGCAAGCACCGCAGCCACCATTGAGGTGGTAGTGGTCTTGCCGTGCATGCCGGCAATAGCGATGCCGTATTTCAGCCGCATGAGCTCAGCCAGCATTTCGGCACGCTGAATCACCGGAATGTGCAGCTTGTGGGCTTCCGCGACCTCGGGATTGTCTGCGGCAATAGCGGAGCTGGTCACGACCACTTCGGCGCCGGCGACGTTCTCTTCTTTATGTCCTTCAAAAACGGTGGCGCCAAGCGCGGCGAGGCGATGGGTCACGGCGGACGATTTCAGGTCAGAGCCGGAAACCTTGTAGCCGAGATTCAGCAGCACCTCGGCAATGCCGCTCATGCCAATGCCACCGATACCGACGAAGTGAATGCGTTGGATGTTAATGAACACTGGAAATCAGACCTCGGACTTCGGGCCTCGGACGTCAGACCTTGGACCTAAGCGCGTCAACTATGCGGAAATTCTTCTCCATCTTTTCCCGATAATTGCACTCCTGCCAGTTCGGCTGCCATTGCAGCGATATCTTTTGCGGCGTCTGGGTGCGCCAGGCTGTGGGCGGCTTCGCTCATGCGGCGTAAACGCGATGGATCGGTGAGCAACGCGGTCAAGGTGTCCACAAGCCAGATTTCGCTCAGCTTCGTTTCTTCGAGAACGACCGCTGCGCCAGCGCGTTCGAGGGCCTGCGCATTCACCCGCTGGTGATCGTCAGCAGCTCTGGGAAACGGCACAAATACGGCCGGCTTCCCGGCAGCCGCGATTTCTGCCACCGTGCTTGCGCCCGAGCGGCAGAGGAGCAAGTCGGCACGCGCAAAAAATGCGGGCATGTCGCTGATAAATGTATGTACGTCGGCCTCGACTCCAGCCCTCTGGTACGCAGTCAACGCGTCATTATAGTCGCGCTCGCCGGTCTGGTGGATGATGTGGAGATCGGGCAGCTGCTTCCGCAGCGCCGGAAGACATTGGATCATGGCCTGGTTGATGGTATGCGCGCCCTGGCTTCCGCCGAAGACCAACAGGGCTGGCTTCGTATCAGGGGGACGACGGGCGACTGCGAAGAAGGCCTTACGCACCGGCACGCCCGTCACGACCGGGTGCTTGAAATAGCGAGCCGTCTCCTCAAAGTGCACAGCGGCCGCGGAGACCATCGAGGCAACCACCCGATTGGCGAAGCCGGGAACAACGTTGGGCTCAAAGGCCAGCGTCGGAATCCCCTTCATCGCGGCGGCCAGCATGGCCGGGCCTGAGGCGTATCCTCCAACCCCGATCACCACGTCAGGATCGAACTCCCGCAGGATGCGGCGCGCATCCCAGATCGCCCGAGGAAGATTGAAGGCGGTCTTCAGGCGCGTCGCCAAGCTGACATTTTTCAGCGCGCCGACTTGCACCAGGCGCAGCGGAAAACCCGCGGCTGGAACCAGGCGATTCTCGATGCCGCGGCCGGTGCCGACGAACATGATCTCGGCGTCATAGTCATCCTTTAATTGTTGGGCAATGGCGAGCGCGGGGATGACGTGTCCGCCGGTACCGCCTCCCGCCAGAATCGCGCGCATGCAGAGACTATAAACCACCAGTTCTGCTGGTGAGGGTTAGTTTGGGCGTGCGCTTTCCTGGGCCATGGGGCGCTTGAATCCACCGCGCGATTCCCGACATCTATCCGCTCATGAACCTGGATGAAATGTTTGTTCCCCTCTCCGGGGAGCCGCCGGCGTCGATGGATCTGCCCGGGGGTGTGTCGCGTCCGCTGGATGATGCTCCTCTCTTCGACGCTTACTCGCAGGCGGTTGTGGGTGCGGCGGAAAAGATTAGCCCGTCGGTAGTCAAGATTGATGTCGCCCAGCCGGGGCGCGGAGGCGAGCGTCACGGTGGCGGATCGGGATTTGTATTCACTCCGGATGGATTGATTCTCACCAATAGCCACGTGGTGCATGCCGCGCGGCGCATGGATGTGTCGCTGGCGGACGGGCGCCGATTGCCCGCGCACACCATCGGCGACGATCCAGCCACCGACCTGGCGGTGATTCGGGTGGACGCTCCGAATCTGGTGGCCGCTCCCTTGGGAGACTCGCAGCAACTCCGGGTCGGACAACTGGTGATTGCCGTGGGAAATCCTTATGGCTTCCAGTATACGGTGACAGCTGGCGTGGTGAGCGCGATGGGACGATCGCTGCGGTCGCAATCGGGCCGCTTGATCGACGACGTCATTCAGACCGACGCAGCGCTGAATCCCGGAAACTCGGGCGGACCGCTGGTGGCATCGGACGGGCGCGTGGTAGGCGTGAATACGGCGACGATCCTCGGAGCCCAGGGGTTGTGCTTCGCCATTGGCATCAACACGGCGAAGTTCGTGGCTTCGGCCTTGCTGCGCGAGGGGCGCATCCGGCGCAGTTACATTGGGGTCTCGGCGCAGACTGCTCCGATCCACCGTCGACTGGTGCGCTTCTACGATCTGCCAAAGGAGACCGGCGTGGTGGTGTTGTCGGTCGAGGAGAACAGTCCGGCGCGGAAGGCCGGGTTGCGGGAAGGCGACATGATTATCAGCCTCGGCGGCATGCCTGTGGCAGGCGTCGATGATCTGCATCGACTGCTGACCGATGGGTGCGTGGCGACAGACACTCCTCTAACCATTCTGCGGTATACGGATAAGCTGGAATTGAGCGTGGTGCCGGAGGAGGCTGGAGATTAAGCAGAGATGACCGGTTTGACATGGGGAGACTTCCGAAAGATTGGCAAACAGAGAGCCTCCCCGCACCTGGCCCCCTCAGTGTCATTGCAAGGACCTAATTCCTGTGTTAGCTTGCTGATACAGGTAGAGGTTCGCTTGCACCAAACAGTACCTGCCGGGCTGGATCGGAAGGAAACGGAAGTTTACCTGCAGCTGGATCCGACACGGCTCCCAAAGCATATCGCAATCATCATGGATGGCAACGGGCGCTGGGCGCGCCGCCGCCATCTGCCGCGCGTGGCTGGTCACCGCGCCGGAGTCGCATCGGTGCGTTCGACGGTCGAGACCGCGGCCCGTATCGGTATTCATGCCCTGACGCTCTATGCCTTCTCCGAGGAGAACTGGAAGAAGCGCCCCAAGAGCGAAGTGGATTTCCTGATGGGACTGCTGTGCCGCTACCTGAAGCAGGAAGTCCCCACGCTGAATAAGAACAATATCCGCCTGGAATACATTGGGCGAAAGCTGGAGCTGCCGCCCGCCGTGCAGGACAAAATGGCTTGGGCGCGGGAAGCCACGGCGCACAACACCGGCATGGTGCTCACGCTGGCGCTGAACTACAGCGCGCGCTCGGAACTGGTGGACGCCTTCCGCTCCCTGGTGGACGCGGCAGCCAGCAATGGCGGCTTACAACATCTGCACATCGACGAAGACGCGGTTTCGCGGAATCTGTACACCCGACATCTACCTGATCCCGACCTGGTGATCCGCACCAGCGGCGAAATGCGGTTAAGCAATTTCCTGCTCTGGCAGCTTGCCTATGCTGAAATCTACGTGACTTCGACGCTTTGGCCGGAATTTCGCGGCACCCACCTGCTGGAAGGAATCGCCGAGTACCAGAAGCGGGAGCGCCGCTACGGCGGACTGGCGGGCGACAGTGCACATCCTCACGCGCCTAAAGTGGCGCGGACCTGAGGCCAACTTCCCGTGCTAAAACGCATCGCCACGGCAGTGGTCCTGATTCCCATTGTCCTGGCGCTGGTGCTGCGCGCTCCCATTCCCGTGCTGGCGCTGGTGGCCGCGCTGGTCGCGCTGCTCTCGGTGCAGGAGCTGCTGAAGCTTTCCGAGAGCTACGGCATCCGGCCGTTTCATTGGCCAACTTACATTTTCGTTGGCGCATTTTTCCTGTTGTTGGCGGTGAATCCCTCGGGCAGCCCGCCCCTGTTGTCGACCGCAAACTTGGTCGGAACGGCTGCCTTCGCCGCGACCTTCGCCGCGTTTTTGTTTCTGACCATCGCCATGCGGCGCGCCGATTTGAGCAGCGCATTCCCAGCGGCGATGGTCTCGGTGTTCTCATTCGCATACGTCGCCTTACCGCTAGGGATGCTGGTGCAATTGCGCGAGCAATGGGCAGGAGCGTTTCTTCTGTTGTATCTGCTGCTGATCGTGTGGGCGGGCGATATCTTTGCGTACTTTGTGGGACGGTCGTTGGGGCGGCATTTGATGTCGCCGCGCATCAGCCCGAAGAAGACCTGGGAGGGCGCCCTGGCCTCGATGCTTGCCAGCCTTCTCGTGGGGTTGCTGCTCTTCAGTTATGCCTTGCCGATCAGTTCGGCACTGCTGCGAGCGCACCTGATTGAGCAGCGCGATGGCATGTTCGGGCTGCAAAAGCCGCTGCTGGGACCGATCCTGGTGTTGTCGGCGGTCCTTAATATTGCGGCGCAGTTGGGTGATTTGGTGGAATCATTGATCAAGCGCGGTGCCGGGGTAAAGGATTCCGGCAGCATCCTGCCCGGCCATGGAGGCATGCTCGACCGCATCGATGCCCTGCTCTTTGCCGCGCCGGTGCTGTGGTACTATGCGGCTTGGCGCGTGTTGCAGTAGAGAAAAGACGATTAGACCACGAAGGACACTAAGGTACACGAAGGAAAGGCGCTTAGCAGAGTCCTTCGTGTGCCTTTGTGTCCTTTGTGGTTCATGAATTCATGAAGCGTATCGCCATCCTGGGTTCGACCGGCTCTATCGGCCGTAGCACTCTCAGCGTCGTCGAATCCTATCCCGAGCGGTTTGAGTTGGTCTCTTTGGCCGCTGGCAGGAATGTTGACGCGGCGTTCGAGCAGGCCCGGCGCTGGAAGCCGCGAGTGGTTTCGATGGCCCGCGAGGCCGACGCCGAAGATTTGCGCACGCGCCTTCGAGCAGCAGGTTCCACCGACATCGAAGTCACCCACGGATCTGCCGGCGCGGTTCGCGTCGCCACTCATCCCGATGCTGATTTCGTAGTCAGCGCTATAGTCGGTGTAGCGGGACTCGAGGCTACCTATGAGGCTGTGCGGGCGGGCAAGAGCGTTGGACTTGCCAACAAGGAGTGCCTGGTCGCCGCCGGGGAGTTGATCACCGCCGAGGCGCGCAAGCAAGGCAAAGCGCTCCTGCTGATTGACAGCGAACACAATG
>Ga0335076_10001946_pt1 | contig 20348 bp, 14 predicted proteins | sample Lox_Sample_25_FD_206717 | JGI IMG/M metagenome (GOLD analysis project Ga0335076, IMG submission 206717) | Soil microbial communities from Loxahatchee National Wildlife Refuge, Florida, United States - Lox_Sample_2.5 | ecosystem: Environmental > Terrestrial > Soil > Wetlands | place: USA...
AGGCGGCGGTATCGACGTAGCCTGCGTTGAAGCTAAGCAGGGCGGGCAGCGCAACCTTCATTCTTCACGTCAATAGGACTGTCGGGCGATGCGCGGAGTGCTCACCTCGTGGAGGGCTGCTTCCCAGCATAAGCCTGAAGTGAGGAATCCGACCACCCGCCGCCCACCGCGCGCACGAGATCCACGCTGGCCGTCAGTTGCAGCGTATCCAGGTTCAGCGCTTGCAGCTGGGCTTGGAGGAGGGCGGTTTGCGAGGTGACGACCGTCAGGTAGTCAGCCGCGCCCTGCACATAGAGTGCCATCGATAGATTCAGCGTGCGTTGCGCCGCCTCGACCGCGGCCCGTTCCTCGAGAGCCGCGTCGTGGTAGTGGTTCAAGGCCGCAAGGCTGTCTTCGACCTGCTGAAACGCAGCAACCGCAGTGCTCCGGTAGTACGCGGCGGAAGCGTCGAAGGAGGCGCGGGCCTGTGCTACCTGCGCCCGCCGCAGACCTCCATCGAATACGCTGAGCAGGGCGCTCGGGCCCAGCGCCCAAAAGCTGCTCGGAGCGCTCAGCAGATTCGCGACCGAAGTGCTCTGGAACCCTCCCTGAGCATTCAAGGTGAGGGATGGAAAATAAGCGGCGCGCGCGACGCCGATCTCGGCGTTGGCGGCGATCATACGCCGCTCTGCGGCCGCCACATCCGGCCGGCGCTCGAGAAGCGTGGTCGGCACACCGCTCGGCACCTGTGGCAACTGAATGTCAACGAGTGCCGGCCTTACCGAAAAGGTCGAGGCCGAGACGCCGATGAGTGCCGCAATGGCGTGTTCCATGAGGGCGCGCTGGACGCGTATCTGCGAGGCCTGCGAGCGTGCCGAATCGAGCTGGGTCTGGGCCTGCGCGACATCCAGGCCGGGGGCGATTCCGGCATCGTGGCGCTGCTGCGCGAGGCTCAGCGCCCGCGCATAGGCCGTGACGGTGTCCTCGAGAATGGCGCTCTGGTGGTCGAGGCTACGCAGCTGCACGTAGTCTTCCACCAGCTGCGCGGTGAGCGAGAGACGTGCATTCTCGAGATCCGCCGCAGCCGCCGCCGCGTTCGCCTCTCCGGCGCGCACTTCGTTGCGAATCTGGCCCCAGAGATCGAGCTCATAGCTGACGGTCCCGCCGACGATGTAATCATCGTAGTAGTGCGGCGCCGTCGAGACCGGCGCATGAAGCGAATTATGTACGCGTTCAGCACTCGCGTTGAGGCCGAGCGTCGGGAAGAGCCCTGCGCGCGCCTGATCACCAAGCGCCTTCGCTTGTGCGTACGTCGGGTCCCGCGTGCACCGTCCCCGTCGGTTGCGGGGCGCTCGCTAGTTGCATGCCGCGCATTGGTGGCGGAGCGCGGTAACTGGAGGCGCTGGTTGCGCAGGGCGTCCGCCGAGGCGGACGGGTGCCAGGCTAGGAGGAGCGGCTCATGAAAGGGTGTCTACGTTTTTCGGCCGCGGCGCTTTTGATGGCTGTGCTCGAGGTGGCCGCCCGTTGCGCACGCAGACGACTCGCCGCAGGTACTTCGGCACGAGCAGAGAATGAAGATCAGGCGACACGGTGTACGGCCTGAGGCGGCGCGCGGCAAAGAGCGGACTATTTGCGAGCCGAGGCCGCTTGCTTCCAAAGCCGCGGCTATCTCATGAGGTGATGTTAGACCGCTGGCGGCAGGGAGATAGTGCGCGGACATCCGCTTGAGCATCGTACTGGGATCGAACCAGTGGCCTCTGCCGTGTGAAGGCACGCTCGAACGGGTAGCCCTCTAATTCCGGTTCGATTCCGGTATGTCTGTGAAAGCGTCTTCTCGCGTCCATCGGCGAATATAGGAATTTGGATGTGGGTGGGGGTAACCGTGGGGGTAACCATTCGATTCCGGGTTCTGGAACAGCGGTAAATCAATCAGATAGTCGCGTTTTCGATTCCGTCACGCCCCATTTATTAACGCTTTACGTTAATATGGTACAGCGTTAATATTTACCAGCCGTGATCCGGACCTTCAGGGACAGCGACACCCAGGCAGTGTTCCAGGGCGAGTTCGTCAAAAGACTCGATCGACGAATGCAGCAACGCGCGCGTGAGAAGCTGAAGTACCTGGACAGTGCGGCGGATCTACGCGATCTCATGATCCCGCCGTCGAACCAACTCGAGTCGTTGAAGGGTGATCGTCAGGGACAACACAGCATCCGCGTCAACAAACAGTGGCGAGTCTGCTTCAAGTGGAAGGACGGCGACGCCTTTGACGTGGAGATCGTGGATTACCACTAGAGCGTATTGAGGATTCTGACGATGGCAACCAAGAGGCTTCGGCCAGTACATCCGGGCGATATTTTGCTGCATGACTTCATGCAGCCCCTAAATCTGAGCTCCTACCGGGTGGCGAAGGAGCTTGGTGTGACGGCTCCGACAGTCAATGAGATCGTGCGCAGGCGGCGAGCGATCACCGCCGAGATGGCGTTGCGCTTATCGCGATATTTCGGCACCACAGCACAGCTGTGGCAGAACCTGCAGACGCAGTACGACCTGGAAATTGCGAGCAGAAAGATCGGAAAGAGGGTGGAGCGCGCGATTACGCCACTGGCACGGCCCGATTTGCCAAGTTCAACTGCGGAGTCGCGCTAGTAGAGAACGTTCAGCGGGGAATGAGCACGCCGGCCTAACCCTCCTACGGCCTGCGTGATACACCACTGCTGCGAAATTTCTTTCCGCGACCGGGGCGACATCAAGACACTCGAGGACAACATACGGGCAATCCATCCCAGATAGACGGCGTGCGTAGACGCATAACTATCGGAAAACAAGCCAGCATTTTGTCAAGCGGCAGAGCAGGGCGAAACGCACGCGACAATCGCGAGCGGAGCTCGCTCCGAGTGCCCGCTACTCCGTTCAGGGACGCGCTCTGGCACTTCGCTGCAATTCATAGGCGGCCCAGGCGCGATCGATGACATAGGCGTGGATGTCGTCGGCCTGGCTCGCGGTCATCGCCGGTGTCGGTGGAATCTCGATCGGGGTCCTGAACGGCAGCATGCCGTTCTCTCGATGTGAACCGCCGAGCACGATCGCGTACCAGTCGCGATGCACCTCGGGCGGCGCGTAGCGAAGGTCCGGAACGCCGCCATCGACGACCCAGCGCCCGCTGCCCTCAAGGCGCGGTGAGTGACATGAGGTGCAACCGAACACGCCGACCAGTTCCTCGCCCCGTTTGACGGCATTCGCAGGGTAGGACTGCTTCGGCGGCTGCGGCACGTCCGGTCTCGCCGCGCTCGGGTATGGATACGTCTTCGTGGCACCGAGCTTGAAGGCAAGCAGGCGCGTCGGTCCGTACTTCGACTCCTCGGTCGCGGTCATTGACGACGTCGCGAACAAACGGAACACTGATCCCCAACCGATCGGCACGATCACGTACTGCTCGCCGCCCGCACGATAGGTGACCGGAACACTGTTGATCGCGGATCCGGTCCGCAGCGACCATAGCTTGCGCCCCGAATCCGCTGCGTACGCCGAGAATTCGCCCGTTCCTTGGCCCTGAAACACGAGGTTGCCTGCAGTCGACAACACGCCGCCATTGACGATGATCGGGTGCTCGACGCTCCAGCGCGTCGTACGTTGGACGGGATCCCAGGCGACTAGCCGGCCCACCATCGGCAGGCTGCCGCTAGGGGATGCGCCGCGGCGTCGGTCCATGATCGGCACGTAGGTGAGCTGGGTGAGCGGGTTATAGCTCATCGGCCACCAGTTGCGTACGCCGAAGCAGCCTTCAGCGCAGTCCTCGACGCCACCGAGCACGACGCCCGGATAGTCCATCTGATCGGGTCCCCAACCGGCGAGTGCTTTGGGGAATCCTTGCGGCACGAGCGGGGACGCGCTCAACAGCTCACCCGTTGCCGCATCGAGTACGTAATAGGTGCCGTTGCGCGCGGCGCTCATCGCAACGTGCCGCGTCCCGCCGCCGATCCGCAGGTCGGCGAGCACGATGTGAAAGTTCTCGGTTTGACGTTGCGGCGTGCTTGTCTGGTAGTGCCACGCGTACTCGCCGGTGTCGGCACGCACTGCGACGATGCTGCCCGAGAAGAGTTTGGCCCCGGGAAGTGCCGTCTGCCCGATCGGCGTGTCCTTGAGAAACGCCTTTGAGGTTCCAAACAGCAGTAACCCCGTTCTCGCATCAAAGGTGATAGGGTCCCAGACCGTGCCGCCGCCCTGTTTCCACCAATTCGGGCCCGACCAGGTCTTGGCGGCGACCTCAACGGACTTGCTCTCGAACCCCTTCGCGGGGTCGCCCGGCACCGTCCAGAAACGCCATAGCTCCTTGCCGGTCTGCGCATCGAACGCAGCGATCGACCCGCGTACGTGCGAATCGGCGCCGCTGTGCCCGAGAAAGACTTTGCCGCGCGCGACGCGCGGCGCTCCGGTCACGCCGGCCTGCAAGGGATCGCAGACACGTGCTTGCCAGAGCTCGGTTCCGTTCTCAGCGTCGATCGCGACCAGGCGACAGTCGCCGGTCCCGACGTAAACTTTTCCGGCCCACACTGCGACGCCGCGGTTCGTACGCGCGCCTGACGAGCCCTCGAGGCTGAGACCCAGGCGCACCTTCGGGTCGTACGCCCACCGGATCTTGCCGGTGGCGCCATCGACCGCGTATACGACCGACCGAGGCGCGCTCAGATAGATGACGCCATCGACTACGATGGGCTCCGCAGTGATCCCCATCGGGGTCACGAACTCAGTAAGCCAGGCGAGGCCCAAGCGCCCCACGTTCTTATCGGTGATGTCGCGCAGTGGGCTGTACTGCATCTGCGCGAAGCTGCCGCCCTTGACCAGCCAGCTGTCACCCGAAGTGTCGGTCGCGACACGCCCGTCCGTGACGTTGCCTGCCGCCGCAATCGCCGCCGCGATCCTGAGTACGACGAGGCTACCCAGCGACAGCAGCGCCGCGGTTCGTCCTCGCATGCAGTGGTTGCTCATCGTTCCGACCTTTGTGTTGTCCAGCAGCGAAACTATATCCGGGGCGGCGCAGGCGGGCGATGGCCGCTGCGCACCGAGGTCCCCGTCTTCCGGTGTCCCGCGGGAGATGAGGGGGAACCGCTCGACGTTGCAACCCGGAGCACCGGCCAGCGTCAGCGCCACAAGATGAGATGACTTGCGACGCCTTGCACACGGAGGTGCTCCCAGCTGGGCGGTTGTCTGCAGCGCAGCGCAACCTTTCAGCACCAGAGGGGCAGCGAGGGCGCCGGCACGCGGCTCTCCTCCGGCAACGTCCGCTACGCCGGGAAGCGCGTTGGCCGATAGGGCGCGAGCGCCCCTGCCGCGACGCCGTCGCCGAGCACCTCGGTGCGACGTGCTGGCCGAGGATCGGCGCGAGCGTGACACCGCTGTGCGTGACGGCCATGTAGATATCGCCCGAAGTCGGCGCGGCTCCGACGATAGGAAAGCCGTCGCGCGGCATCGGCCGGAAGCCGAGCGTGAGACGCTCGAGAGCCACGCCGCGAGCGTCGGGCACGAAAGTTGCGATCCGATCAAGCGCCGTCGATCTGGGGTCGTCTTATTGCGCAAGGTTTGCCAGATCACGCCAGGGTCGCTGAGACCAGTAGCGACGCGCTGCACCTGAAGGGGAGGGAAGCACAAACAACTTCGCTTGGTCCAATCATGTCCTCGAGCCGACCGTACTCGACAGGGCGCCCCACGAACTCCTCAGCTGCACGCTTTCTGGTGAACGCAAGTACCTTGGGGGTGTAGTGTCGCATCTTCTCCCGCAATCCGTCGCCGTCGAAGTCCTGTCGCGATAACACCCTGTCGGACCCGGAAATAGTTTTTGCGAGATCCGTCAGCCCGAGTCCGTACTCGGTGATGCATGTGTACTGCTCGGGCTCCAGCTGAATAGGGATAAGACCTACTTGGAACAAAGTGGGCCAGAAAGCGTTGCCGGGACCAGCATAGTAGGCGCGGCGGAGTGCGGATGCGGCGCCGACTGCTGTCCCGCAGAACACGATTCTCATGCGGCCCTCGAGCACAATGCTCGCGGCGTCCGCGCCGGGCGGAATCGAAGTCTTCGCAGTGTTCGTAGCTGTCATCACTCACTTGTCCAACGATGGATGCCTTCCACGCTTTCCTGCACGGCTGCGCGATGTTCTCGCTGCCTACCTACTGCCAACTCATGTGAATTAAGGCGGTGCGATAACGTCGGGGAGTCATTGGTAAGCCCTGTGCAACTGTCTGGCCGGTCCTCTTGTAACTGTCTTTGCCGTGAATCATCGGCACGCCTTATCAGCGCCATATAAGCAGCCAATTTACTAAGTACAGCTGGCGGGAATGATCGTCAATGCGCAGAAATACCGGGTCCTGACCCCTCAACCGAAGGGAAGGGATCACGCGCCGATTCTGATTGCCTTTCCTTTGTCACAGTCGAGGATCATTGGCTCGGCTTCGTGCCTAGAGCCTCGCCCATTTTGCCCGGAAGCTTAAAGGTGCGTTCGAAAACTCCCCGGACTTCGGATCCGACCGCTCGGGGTCCCAAAGGAGCGACGAGTGGTTTGCGAATATCGCCCGTAATGCCGACCGGGACGCTGGTAAATGCGCCGCCGATCACGTAGCCCAAGATGGGAATTTTCCGCACTACGCGGTCGACCGTGCTGAAGGGTGCAACCAGCACGGTGAGACGAGACTCGTAGTTCTGCAAATTGATCGTTCCGGTGGCTGCCAATCCCAGGGCCGGGCTGTCGAGCGTTGCCTGGTGAAAAATTATCCTGCCCTTTTCAATCCTGGCGTCCACTGCAATGGTTCGATACTTAAACCCGCGGCCGCCGAGACTCACATCGCCCTTAGTCAGATTGCTCACGGACTTGAGCGATAGGATGTTGCCGAGCAACGCCGCCTTGAAAATCTCGCCGTCGCGAGCTGAAAAGTTTACTGAGCCTGCGAGGTGCTCGGCCAAAGACTCGGCGATGTGCTCCGCCGGGCCACTTGCAGCCAACACGCTCGTCATGTTGACGTTTCCGCTGATGATGACATCCTTGCCGGTAAAACATTGGACGACGTTCTCGAGCAACTGATCCTTCACTGTCACATTTACATGGGCGTCGAACTCCTTTGGAGTCATTCGAAGCGAGGGGGGAACGGTGAGGCCGCACAGTGACGCCTCGGTCACATCGACCGCCGCCGTCTCGTGCCCCAGCGTTGCAACTGCGCGTAGGCCTTGGACTCGAAAGCCGTGATACTCCACAAAGTCGGCGCGCAACGATACGGTTCCCTTGAGAGGCAACGACCACGGACCGAGCGTCTTCTCTGGCTTATTTTGCTTCTCGGCAGGAGCGCTCGCCGCTTTCGTAGTGGGCGTGCCGCGCAGCGCGTCAATTTCGATGCCGGGCGAGTCGATTTCGAGTGTCATCGCAAGCTCGTTGGCTTCACGCGCGACCGCGCCGCGAATCGTGGCCTTCTGTTCCGCCCACGCCATCGTCAGCTCGCGTATCCGCAACGCATCGCCATCGCCTTGCATGTCAAGGCGTCCTAGCTTCAATGGCATCCCAATGAGCTCTTGCAGATCGATGCGGCCGCCTGCCAATTGCCCTCGCGCCATGCTCCGGCCTTGGCGACTGAGGTCAACCGTCGCCTGAATATCGCCCCTGACACTGCCCAGATAGCTCTCGGAGGAGCGGCCCAGGATGCGTGCGAGGCTGCGCGCCGCGAGCACGCCGGCGAAGCCGACTTCCACCAGCGACTCGCGCCTCGCAAACGAGACGTTGGCATCGCTGTCGTGATCCTTGATTGTGGCGCGACGCAACGTGAAGGTTTTGTCGCGCCTAGACAGATCGACGCTCAATGACGGCCCTGCATTGATATTCACCTCGGCCACAACATCAAGTCCCGCGTCGCTCCACTGCACGCGCTGCGCGGCAAAGCGCAGCGGAGTGGCCGGCTTTAACTGCTCCGCGAGGGCGGTGCGCAGCCAAATCCAATCGATCAGGGTATGCTTCGCAACGCCGTCCGCGACGCGCGCCCTCACGCGCAGATTTCTGCTTTGAAAGTCGGTGACGTCACCCGACAGCGTCGCCGTCGAGTCCAGCACCTTGATGCCGATGTGATTTACGTTGATCGCCTTTGACGTAACTCGCACGGTACCCCCATGCAGCTCGGCTGGCCCGGGCAGCTTTTCGGTCTCGATAAGAACGTGTTGCGGACTCACGTTGAGGTCATAAGCGACTTGGCTCGGCTCATCGAACCGCAGCGCCAGGTTACGCACGTCTGCTTGGGCGACGCCGGTAATCGTTGGGATGGACCGCAAGAGCCGGGCAAATGGCTCACGCGCTCGCAATCCGGGCAGCAAGTCGTTCAACACGATGGTTGCTTGGCCGCGCGTGTGCTCCAAGCGCATCGGTTTGAGCAAAACCAAGACCGCTTCTGCCTGCCGAAGTTGCGATGCGCCGAGTCGCACACTGACATCGCCGACGTTGATCACCCCGCTCAGCAATTCGGCGCGCGCTGTGATTTCAGTTGCCTCGCGTTCAAGTGTCGGAACTCGGATACTGCCGTCTGCGAGCTGCGCACTGCCGCGAAGGTGCGACAGAGCAAAGAGCTGCGCAAAGTCCTCAGCTTGGGTCGAGAAGCGCACATCGCGCAATCGTCCGCCGTGGATCCGGGTAGCGTATGCCTTTACCGCGGGTTGATTGCCCGCCAGCGTCAGGGTGGCGTCGCGCAATCGTGAAAGATCGAGCTCGCTGATGGCGATGTCGAGTTTGGGCGTGCGCTTCGCGCCGCTCAGCAATAAGCTTATTCGGCCGGCGTCTGCGAGTTCGCCTAAGTGCACCTCGTCTAGGGCAACGTCGACATCGTCTGCGATGAACTTGATCGAACCGGCAAGCCGTACTTGGGCTATATCCAGCTGCTTTGCTCGGCGCCGTATCGCGGCTTTTGGCAAGTCGATACCGAGCGCAACATCGATGTCCGTGTGTCCATCGGTGCGCGCTTCAAACTTCGCGCCGACGTCTGACAGCACCAGCGACTCGCGGATGTTGGTGAGTACGGCCTCCAGTGCCTGTTGCAGTTTCAATCCCGAGCCTTCCAGCTTGACGAACGCGCGGAGATCCGCAAACTCCACGCGTCCGTCAATGGCGACGCGATCCCAATATGTGCCGCTCGCAGACGCATCGAGTGCGACGCCCTGGTCATCGGTGACGATCTGCACTTTGAGTTTGCTTGCCTCGAAGGGGTGGCGATCGAATAGATGCAAACCCACGCGTCCGTCTTCGATTGCAACCGTCGTGTTCGGTGCAAAGCGCGCCACGGCATCGAGGACCGGCCGCATCGCGCTACGATAGAGCGCAAGCGGAGCAGAGGGTTTGGGGGATTGTTCGGTTGCTTCTCCGGGAGCTGCGGACGCCGAAATCCACACGTCCACGTTGGGGCGCTCTAGGGTGAGGGTTTTCAGTTCGGTGTTTCCATGCAACAACGGCAACAGACGAAGCTTGACGTCTGCCATCGCCACTTCCATCGTGACCAGATTGGGTATCGCAACATGCACGCCCTGAACCACGCCGTGCGGTAACGGCAGCAGCCGGACGTGGAGGTGCTCCCATGTCACCCGCCCGTTGAGCGATCTGGATAATTTGTCGCTGAGTTGCGCCCGTATGTTCGACGTATCGATCAGGCGCTCGGCGAGCAGTACTGCCGCCGTCAGTAGTACGACGAGCGCAATCGCCACGCCCAGCGACCAAAGAAGCAGCTTGCGCAGCCGAGGTAACATCAGGTGTGCGGACATTTGCTTATTTTCTTTTCAATTGCGAGCATTTACTCGTTTGGGGTCGCATTGTCAGGTTAGGGCAGAGAGCATTTTCACGTCACGAGAAAGCCGCAGCTCCCCTCTAAAACGCCGACGATGCCGTCGGTCGAATTGACACTCCGCGCGAATGCGCCGCTTTGGTTGAGCGGTGTCGGCGGAGCCGTCAGCTCATAGTTACCCGAGACGGGTGCATCCGTGTAGCGCAGTGCCGCGTGGATCGTCCAGTGTTCCGACATCGTTATTCATCAGCATGTAGGTGGGCACCATCGGCCACACCGTCGCCTCGATGACGCTGTGGAGATTCAGGATGGCGGGCAACAATCTTCAGACTGGATTTGCGGTGTCGCCAAACATGTTACCCGTTCGCTTTCGCAATCGTGTTGATGCTCCTGTACGTCGGTCGCGATGTACTGATCCCTCTTACACTTGCATTGATGCTCAGCCTGCCGATCGCGCCGCTGGTTCGGCTACTGCGCATCGGATGGGTTGCCGTTTAGCAGTCATTCGGATCTCTGCCAGATATTTGGGGACAATGGCTCCTGGACCAGTGGGCACACGCCGGCGTCTGTGACACCTTCGGAAGCGGAGGCAATCGCGCCTCCGAGATGACATCGTCTGGTGCTCCAACCGGCGGCTCGCAAAGAACAGTCACCCAGTCCGAACGTCAACACGCGTACAGTTCTCACGGGGAGCACGGGAAGCTCGCGGAATTTTGCGTCCATGCAGGGAACAACCTACAAGACTTAGAAGCGCCACTTGAGTGCCTGGGGAATACCTCTCTCCGGACCACGGCGTAACACTCGCAACACAGCTTTTCCAGTTTGCGCCGGTCCAGCACCGTGATCTGCCCGCGGCTGTATTCGATCACACCAAGCTTCTGCAATTTGCCGGCGGCTTCGGTGACGCCTTCACGGCGCACGCCGAGCATATTGGCGATCAGTTCTTGCGTCATGGTCAAACGGTTGGCTGACGGGCGATCGAGCGAGAGCAGTAGCCAGCGGCACAGTTGCTGGTCAACCGAGTGATGGCGATTGCACACCGCGGTCTGCGCCATCTGCGCCGTTTTTCGCTGCGGCCCGCAGCCGCTGTGACACGGAGACTCTCTCGTCGGGTGTGTTCAGGAATCACAGCATAATGGCCGGCCGTGGAATGATCTGTTCGGTGTACACCTAAAGGTTTCCGCGCCGTTGTCGCTGATGAAGATCACGTTCGTTTTGTCGGTGATATCCAGACTCCCGGTCCAGATCGGTTCAAGGCGCCCGAGATGCGCACGCGCGGGGCTGCCGCAAGCCCGTCGGAGTGCCCAAATCGCCAACACCGCGGATCTTATCGCCTGCACCCGAGGCCTTGCAGGAAATCCGCGCCGTGCTCAGTCCTGGCGTAGAACGAGTTGCGTCAGCCGATCCCAAGCCTCCTGAAACTCAGCCGCCACGAGGTCAGCCGTCTCGGGCGATGAGTCCCGTATCGGTAGATGTCGGTAGCGCTCGCGCATTTCATTCGCCGTCGCTCGCAGTGACTGGGCCAGAGACGGCTGCCAGCTCGCCAGCGAGCGAGTCAAGGCGATCACTAGCGTCTCTAAAGCCAGAAGTTCGCTCTTGAGCCGGATCACTTCGATGTCCATGGACGAATCCTCCCATTTAGCCGTACTGGAAAAATCAGAAGCCCACTCACAGCGCGGCGAATGCGGTTGATCGGCATCATCACAGGTTCACCTGTCCGATGCCCACTGCGCTGCTGCGGTGCGGCCGCCAAGGTGACTTGGATTGTGGCGTGGGACTGTCGCTAGATCCGGGCATTAATCGCCACAGCAGGGCACCTTGCGGTGGTGATCGAGCACTTTCACCTCAAAATCGCAGCCGCGGCTGCGCCAGGTGCTGATTCGGCGATCGGAACGCGTCGACGATGCTCTGTGCGAGCGCGCACAGACGGCGGGACCCGGGCAAAAAATTATCCGGAAGTTGCTCGAGAACGTAGTCTTCGCGCACATTGGGGCCATGGCTGCACGCTGCTGCTAGCCTACACGCGGCCGGACTGTACATGCACCTGTTCATCATCCAGCACGATTGCGGTCATGGCTCGTGCGCCCGTAGGCGGTAATTCGGAATGCGCGGCGCGAGGGATAGCCACCGGCAATATCGGTTATCACCACATTCACCAGGCGTATGAATCGAACCACCCTGGTGGCCCCACGCTTGACGCTGCGCAGCAGTCTTCAGTGTGCGCGCATGAAGCTCTGGGATGAAGTCCGGGGCTTGAATGGTCGGCTTCGCGCAGTCGCCGGCCTCATGCACGCAGGCAGGCGTCGTCGGTCAGCGTGGGGTAGCGCGGTAAGAAGACAGTTCACCATCGGTTAGCGGGCAGATCTCACTCCATCCGGCGTGGTTTGCTCGCAGAACGCAGCATTTGACGTACCTTGGATGTCGTGAGTACATGCAAGAACTTGCGAACCCTGGCACCTTTTCCGAGCCGTGTGAATTCGGCCACGAAGAGACGGCGGATATGTTCCACGGACGCGCCGGCGCCGTCGGTCAAATTTCTGATCGTACGCTCTCGTCGCGCAGTCTCTTCCTTGTCATTCTCGAAGATAAAACTCATCGTGACCTCGTGCTGGGAGGCGGCGACGGCAGGACCTCCATCGGTGGACACGGATCTCGACAATGTGTTCCAGCCCGCGGACGGGACGTCTTCATCTTCCGGGACATCGAGTTGCGACGTGCCTTGGTGCGGCGGTTCGTCAATGCGCCGCGCCCAGGCCGCAGCTATCAGGCCGCCGACCTTCCTTACTACGGCGACTGTAGAGCCCGAGCGCTCATCGATAATCATGCGTCACTGCGGGTTCCGTGGCGGGCGCTCTGTAGACGCAACCGCGCTCGTTGCCTGGGTCCGCTGCCATAGCAGTACTCAGAGGCGTGAGAGCGCCGCGGCGAGAATTTCCCCAGAGCTGCTTCAGCCGATCCAGGAATCGCTGCCAGCCCGTTTCGCGCGCATCGCTGCTCATGGTCATTTCTCCTAGTCCCATCCGTCAGGGTACTCCATTCCGGGTCTGTCGGGGCGCTAGTGCACACTGCTCGTTTCAGCAACGGCAGCAAGAGTGCGTGGAAATCATGCTAGCGTCGGTACGCCGGGGGATTCTCGGCCGGTCTGAGGTCGTAGCCAGGGGACAGACGTGCACGACCATAGCGCCCGCAGCAGCTCGAAGCCGCTCGCAGAACAGTCGCAACGCCCGTGGAGCACGCCTACGAAGGCCGAATGCCAGCGCTTGTCCCGCGCCGAGGCCGCGGATGACCAGGCAGAGCAATTGGATACCTGGGCAGATGAAGGCGGCACAATTGCGGCGCGCGAGGGCCTTCCAACGCACTCAGGTGCTCAGCGATAGGCAACTATCAGGCGGCAACCGCCAGTAATTGCCAGTTTTGGGCAAAATGACCGTGTCGATGCCGTGAACGATGCCGTTCGTCGCAGCTATGTCGGCTTGCGTAATGCGAGCGCCGTTGACGCGTACGTCCGCGGACGAACCGACTGCGGTCAGCGTGCCGCCGTGCAGCTTCATGATTTCACCTGGCTTCACATCCTTCGCGAGCAGATGGCGCGAGACGATGTGATGATTCAGAACTGCTTTGAGCTTCGCGGAGTCCTTCAGCAGCGATTCGTGTGCGCCGGACGGAAGCTTCCGGGAACGCCTCGGCGGTCGGGGCAAAGACCGTGAAATGGGCCCTTCGCGGCCGGTGCATCGGTCGGCCCCGTTGACTTGAGGCTGGTGGCGAAGATCGTGAAATTGCCCGCCTCGCTCACGGTATCGACGATGTTCTTGAGTTCGCGCGGCGTTGTCACCCGGGTCCGACGCAACGCGTTGACTCTCAGCAAAGTCGGTCGGCGGTCCACGGCGATCGCAGCGTGGTGTCAGTCCCAGGGAGAGAGGTAGGTCTGGACTCCCTAATGCCGTCTGCCATCCAACGTTCGCCGGAAAGCAATCGACCATCGTAAGTGCACCAGCGAACAGACGGCGTGTGCAGAGTTCCGGTTAACTTACATCAGGCGTGGGGTCACGCGAAGTCGTGCGACTGCCGGCAGCGCAAACGAGGCAGTAAGCACCCGACTCTACGGATGGAGAAGATTGACCGATGTTCAAGCGGTCGGTCTCGAAGTAGAACAGCTCTTTGTAGGAAGGCTGCCCAAGAACTCATCTAAGCCGCGCACGGGGCGATACCAGTCGCTCGTCCATTGCCACACATTGCCCGCCGTGTCGAAGAGTCCAATATCCATTCGCTGGAAAGCTCGCAATCGGGGCACCAGGATGGAAGTCAATGGACTGTCGCCCAGCTAACAAGTTACCGGTGGATCACATGACCGGGGCCCGATGCGCGAATACATCTACAGATTGCGGCGGAAGGCGAAAGCGAGCCTGGGTATGACGGTCTCGGCGAAATCGGCTTTCGAGGTCGCAGGAAAATTTCTCACCGCAGCGTTGTGAGTAAGCTCCCTGCCGGACCTTGACAAGTCCGTTAAGGCGCTTACGCTTTCGCCACACCCCTCGCACATGGGAGACGAGAATGAAGGTCTCGCGGCGTTGTTTGTTCTGCTTAGCCGCGTCCGCGCTGTGCGTGAGTTCGTCAACTCTGGCTCAAAAGCCTAATAGGCCCAACATTGTTGTCATGCTCATGGACAACCTGGGTTACGGCGAGCTTGGAGTTTATGGCGGTGGCATCCTTCGCGGCGCGGCTACTCCGAACATCGACAAGCTTGCTGGCGAAGGGATGCGCCTGCTCAACTTCAACGTAGAGGCACAGTGCACGCCGTCACGGTCTGCGCTGATGACCGGACGCTTTTCGATCCGCTCGGGAACCTACGAGGTCCCGATCGGCGGTGTGCCCGACGGGCTCACGAGGTGGGAAACCACCATTGCGCAGCTCCTCTCCCGGCAGGGTTACGCCACCGGCATGTGGGGCAAATGGCATCTCGGCAGCGTCGAGGCCCGGCTTCCGTCAAACAGGGGATTCGACGAATGGTATGGCATTCCCCGCACCTACGATGAGGCGGAATGGCCGTCATTCAATGAAACAGGAAGTGTATGGCCGTCGGTCGGCAATAAGCAGGGTTGGAACGCATCGATTGTTCCGCCCGAACCAATCTACGACACGCATAAAGGTGAGCCACCCAGGCAGGTCGGGACCCTTGATGTTAACAATCGCCGGACCATCGAGGCGGAAATCACGAAGAGGGCCGTCGATTTCATCAAACGCAGCGCAAGCGCGAACAAACCTTTTTTCGCTTACGTGTCGTTCTCATTGATGCACATGCCGACGCTCCCAAATCCGGAATTCGCGGGCAGAACCGGTAATGGCGATTGGGCTGACTGCCTTGCCGAGATGGACTATCGTGTTGGCCAGATTCTCGATGCCATCAAGCAGGCAGGGATCGAAGACAATACGCTGGTCATCTTCACAAGTGACAACGGGCCCGAGGCAACCTATCCGTGGGAGGGCGATGCCGGGCCATGGCGGGGCACCTACTTCACGGCGATGGAAGCCTCACTACGTGCACCATTTATCATCCGCTGGCCTGGCAAAGTGCCTGCTGGGCGCGTCAACAACGAGATCGTTCACATTGTCGATCTTTACACGACACTTGCTCATGTAGGTGGAGCTGAAGTCCCAAAGGACCGCGCGATTGATGGAGTCGATCAATCGGACTTCTTCCTCGGCAAAAAGGAAACCTCCAACCGCGAAGGATTTCCCGCCTACGTCGCGGACCGACTGACCGCTGTCAAATGGCGCAATTGGAAGATGCACCTGATAAAGCAAGACAGCATGTACGACATCCCGCAGAGGCTCGCGTTGCCGGCAGTATATAACCTGCTGACCGACCTGAAGGAGGAGCGCGACGTGGGCGCGTACAATACATGGCTCGCAGATCCAATGATGAAGATCGTGGCTGAATTTGAGGCAAGCCTGAAGAAGTATCCGCCGATCAAAGCGGGAACACCCGATCCGTACACGCCGCCGAAATAAAATGAGATTCGTTCGAGCGGGACCGTAGACGGCCGGTGGTTACGCCACGAGCGCGTTGCCAGCCTCACTGGGCCGGCAAAACGGCATGCGCATCTCACAATTTCGCAACCTGGCGGTGCGCTATCTGGCGACCCAAAACTGGCGCCCTACGGGGGTCCGTCAATGAAGCGGGTTGGAGGCAAAGGCTACCCGCTGTAGTTCAGGATGACGAGTCGAAGCCGCTCCGGGAGCAGATTGCCGGATAGTTGCGCTGAGCGGTTGCGGGAGCTGGGCAGCAGTCCATAAGCCGAACGTCCAATAGCTTCGAATACGTGGAACCGTTAGGGTAGCCCCCCGGCACGCAAACACAGTCGGAGCGTCAGACATGGCAACTCAAGTTAGCGGCGATGCACCCTCGATGCACCCGCAGCTGTCGGACATCTTGCCGCTGCCGGAGGCGCGCTTTAAGGGCAGCATCGGAACCAGCTACGCCGACTCCAAGGCCGATGTGATTGCGCTGCCGACTGCCCCAGCCGGGGCGCCGAACGTGCTACTGATCTTGCTGGACGACGTCGGATTCGGTCAGACGAGTACTTTCGGCGGCCCGGTGAACACGCCGACGCTCCAGCGTTTGGCGAATGAGGGGCAGCGCTACAACCGCTTCCATACGACCGCGCTTTGCTCTCCGACCCGCGCGGCGCTACTCTCGGGTCGCAATCATCACTCCGTGCATACGGGTTGCATTACGGAGCTCGCGACCGGCTTTCCCGGCTACGATGGTCAGTGGCCGAAGGAATCGGCATCCATTGCAGAGATTCTGAGGGGCAACCACTACAGCACCGCGGCATTCGGCAAGTGGCACAACACGCCCGATCATGAGCTCGGTGCTTGCGGACCGTTCGACCGGTGGCCAACCGGGAAGGGCTTTGACTACTTCTATGGGTTTCAAGGTGGGGAGTCGAGTCAGTGGTACACACCACTGTTTGAGAACACAGCACCCATTGAGATCCCATACGACAACCCCAAGTGGCATTTGTCAGAGGCCCTGGCCAACAGGGCCATCGGCTGGATAGGTCAGCAAAAGGCAACGGCTCCGGAGCAACCTTTCTTTGTCTACTTCGCGCCCGGCGCCGGTCACGCCCCACACCACATCCATAAGGAGTGGGCGGACAAGTACCAGGGGAAATTCGACCATGGGTGGGATCGGCAGCGCGAAATTACCTTTGAGACTCAGAGGAAGCTGGGAGTCATCCCGCAGAACACGAAGCTGACACCACGTCCGAAGGACATCCCATCCTGGGACTCACGTTCGGCGGATGAGAAGCGTCTTTATTCCCGAATGCAGGAAGTCTTCGCGGGCTTCGTCGAGCATGCAGACGCACAGATAGGCAGGCTGATCGATGCCATCGAACGGATGGGCCTGCGCGATGACACGCTCATCATCTACGTCGTCGGCGACAACGGCCCAAGTGCTGAAGGAACGTTGACCGGCACGCTCAACGTCATGAGGACCATGATGGGCATGCCCGATGATGCCACGAAGATGCTCAAACAGATCGAGAAGATCGGCGGTCCCGACTTTGATAACCACTACCCTGTCGGCTGGTGCTGGGCCGGTTCCTCGCCATTTCAGTGGATGAAGCAGGTCGCGTCGCATTTCGGCGGCACGCGTAACGGACTGGTGCTTTCATGGCCGAAGCGGATTACCGACAAGGGCGGAACGCGCTCGCAGTTTCATCACGTGATTGACTTGGCTCCGACAATTTTAGAGGTGGCCGGCATTCCCGAGCCGCGCGAAGTGAATGGTGTTCCACAGCGGCCGATCGAAGGTGTCAGCATGGCTTACACCTTTACCGACAAGGACGGTCCCAGCCGGCGCACCACGCAATATTTCGAAATGTTCTGCAATCGCGCGCTCTTCCACAACGGGTGGGTAGCAGGGTGTCTGCACGGCAGGGCCCCCTGGATTACGGCCGGGAGCGTGAGCCTCGATAAGGATAGTTGGGAGCTGTACAACATCGACGAGGATTTCTCGCAAGCGAATGATCTCGCGGCAAAGGAGCCGAAGAAGCTGCGTGAACTGCAAGATCTCTTCATGGCCGAGGCCGCCAAGTACAACGTGCTGCCGCTCGATGATCGATTCGCCGAGCGCGCTGACCCCTCGCTCCGGCCAAGTCATTTGCGTGGGAAAACACACTTCATCTATTCCGCCGGGACAGTAAGGATTCCCGAACGATCCTCTCCCTATACCAAGAATGTCCATCACACGCTTGCTGCAGAAGTGGATATTCCCAAGGGTGGTGCAGAGGGTGTGCTGGTCTGTTGCGGGGGTCACACGGGCGGCTTCACCCTGTTCCTCAAGGAAGGCAGGCTCCACTGGGAGCACAACTTCTACAACGAGACACGCTATCGTGTGTCCTCCACGGCTCCGATCCCCGCGGGGCGCCGTGTCCTCTCAGCAGAGGTGAAGGTCGACAAGGAAGGAAAGTTCGAGACCAGCGGCAGCGTGACCCTGCGCCTCGACAAGACGACCGTTGGCGAGGGTCGGTTCGAGAAGCAGATTGGCGGGTTTTTCACAGCGAACGAGAGTTTTGATATCGGCTGCGACACGTGCTCGCCGGTTTCGGATCAGTACGAGACGCCATTTGCCTTCACGGGCACTATTCATCGCGTGCTGGTGGATACGAGCGAGGCCACGTTCGAGGACCTGGCGGCCCATCACGAGCAACTCGCGCGGTACGCTATGGCGACACAGTGACGGCTAGCGCCACCGTCCGCGGCACGCGATTGGCGGCGCCCCTACGGCTGCTTTGGTCGGCAGCCGCTAGTACAGGCACTCCGTCAGCAGGCGGGCCATGAGCGGACTGTCGATGCCCCGATGCCCCCATGTTGCCGTTCCGGGAGCGGACAGAAAGCAGTAGCTGCTGCAAGACCCTCCGCAGAGACAGAGAGACCCGGCACACGGATCTGTCATGGATTGCTCGCCCGCTAATCGCGGGCCAAGACTGCGGCGAGCCGACGCTCTTGGTCTATGTACATGTCGTCCGCAATGTCGTAGATCACCTTGAATATCTGGCCCCCGGTAAAAGGGAACTGCCCCGTGTACTCTTTCGACACGGGGTCACCGGTATCACGGCCGAGGGCCAAACCCTCGCCCGCGAGCGCGTAGTGTCCGCTCTGCGTGCGGAAGTCCGCGCTGCCAACGGCTTTCTCATCGATATAGAGGGTCATCTTTCCCAGCGTCTCGTTGAGCTTGCTGATCGACTGCTTCTTGAACTCGACGCCGACGACATGCTTCCCCGATACGGGCGCGATGCAGCTGAGCTTCTGTTCAGGGGGGATCCCGAGGAAGTTGTAGACGAAGCTGAGTTGGCCGTTCTTCACGAACAGCGCGTACCCGCCGAACCGCGAACCTTGAGAAACCACTACGCCTTGCGAGGCCTTGGTGAACTCAACTTCAGCGAGGATCTTGAATGACACCCCAAGAGTGCGCGCCGCTGACGCCTCGGGGACTTCGGTCGTTCCCGGATAGTACGTATAGCGACCGTCTTTCGGCGCCTCGGCCTTGTATTCCAGTGAGTGTATTCCGGCGACGCCGTAATCGTTAAGCGGCAGCACATGGTTCTTCTTCGCCTCGGCGAGCCAGAGCGCCGCAAGCTCTTTAACCCTTTCCGGATGCTTCTCGGCCAGGTCATAGGCCTCCGAGCGATCCACGTCCGTGTGGAATAACTGCCAGCGGTCCTTATCGAACTCGCCTTTGTCAATCATGGGGCCGTGCTCGGTGGAAGCCTTCCAACCCTTATGCCAGATGCCTCGGGTGCTGAGCATCTCGTAGTACTGGGTTTCTTTGCGCGTGGGCGCGTCCTTGGCATCGAAGCTGTAACGCATTGATAGGCCAGCGAGCGGCGTCTGCTTCACCCCATCGACAACCTCGGGCATCGCGACGCCACAGCATTCGAGTATCGTGGGTACGATATCCGTGCAGTGATGGTACTGATGGCGTATCTCGCCTTTCGCCTTGAAGCCTTTAGGCCAATGGATGACCAAGGGGTCTGCGGTGCCGCCGGCATACTGGGAATAGCGCTTGAACATCCGGTAGGGCGTGCTGAAGGCAGCCGCCCAGCCGGTGGGGTAGTGGTTATAAGTGTCCGGCGACCCGAGCTTGTCCAGCATCGCCAGGTTCGACTTGATGTCGTCCGGGTAGCCGTTAAAGAACCGGTCCTCGTTGACCGAACCGTTGGGGCTGCCCTCGCCCGAGGCACCGTTGTCGGCGCAGTAGAAGATCAGCGTGTTGTCGAGCTGCCCTGATTCCTCGAGATAGTCAATGAGCCGTCCAATCTGCACGTCAGTGTACTCGGAGTAGCCGGCATACACTTCCGCCATGCGACTGAAGAGCTTCTTCTCATCTGCGGATAGTGAGTTCCACGGGCGCACGCTGTCGCCTTCGATGTACGTGCCCTCGCGCATCGGATTGAGGGGTGTGAGTTCGGTGCCTTTGGGTAGGATTCCCTTTTCGATCATTTGCTTGAGCACCCACTCTCGGTAAACCTCGTAACCGTCGTCAAATTTGCCCTTGTATTTGTCGA
>Ga0335076_10001947_pt1 | contig 20339 bp, 14 predicted proteins | sample Lox_Sample_25_FD_206717 | JGI IMG/M metagenome (GOLD analysis project Ga0335076, IMG submission 206717) | Soil microbial communities from Loxahatchee National Wildlife Refuge, Florida, United States - Lox_Sample_2.5 | ecosystem: Environmental > Terrestrial > Soil > Wetlands | place: USA...
GGAAACGAAGCATCGACGCAAAATGAGTCATTTTCCGAAGAAGTGGCGAGTGGTGAGCCGCGAGTGGCAGACCTAACATCGGGACGGCCGCGATGTATCGCGTCCCTGCTGGATTACCCGCACTATACGAGACCGGCGGAGTATCGCGGGTGGAAGGTGCCGGAGGTGCTCATTGGAGGGAATCACGCGGAAGTGGCGAAGTGGCGGCGAGAGCAGGCGCTAGGGAAGACCCGTCGAAATCGGCCGGAGTTACTTGGAGAAACAGCACGTTGAGCGGATTTACTCAAGAATGGGCTAGTCATCAGAATCGGAATTTTCCTCACTGGACTTGGCTTCTTGTCCGTAGGTTTGGGGGCGATATTGAGGCGCGCGGCTTCGGCAATAATCCGGCAAGGCCTATGCAAACGTTTCGCGATTCCGTATAATTGGAGTTTGCCTTAGAAGTGCTGGCCCCGCCTGAGTGGGTCTGCAGGGAATAGGAAGATGAATCCGGTAATTCAGAAGTTGCATGAAGCACAGTTGCGCAAAGACCTTCCCGAGTTTCGCCCCGGCGACACGGTGCGGGTGAACGTTCGCCTGTTGGAAGGCGAAGGCGAAAAAGTGAAGGAACGCATCCAGGTGTTTGAGGGCGTGGTGATTTCGAAGAAGGGGCGGGCGAGCAGCGCGACCTTTACAGTACGGCGCGTGAGTTTCGGCACCGGAGTGGAGCGCATTTTTCCATTGCACTCGCCGTCGATTTCGTCGATTGACGTGGTGGGCAAGGGCAGCGTGCGCCGCGCCCGCTTGTACTACCTGCGGGGCTTGCGGGGTAAAGCGGCCCGCATCAAGCGCGCCGGCCGGGAAGAAGCGGAAGCGCCGGCAGCCAACGCCAACGCGTAAGCAATTCTTCGCATTGAGATTCATCAAGGGACAGGCTCACGGGCCTGTCCTTTTTGTTTTTGCCCGTAGAACACAGCCAGGAGGCCGTGGATTCGAGTAGAATCTTCGCGCTTGGGGAAAGAGGGCGGGACATGACGGATTTCGTACTGGGTTGCTGGCGTGCTTCCGTTTGCGGCTTGTTCTTGATTTCGCTGGTTGCTGTTTCATCGCGCGCACAGCAAGACGCTGTAGCGCAGACGCCCCCGATGGGATGGAACAGTTGGGATGCGTACGGCGAAAGCGTGAAGGAGAACGATATTCGCGGAACCGCGGAGTGGATCGCGAAGAATTTGAAGACGTATGGCTGGGAATATGTCGTGGTGGATTCGGGCTGGTATGTGACCAATCATTCGGCGGGATTTAATGCGAAGGATGCGAAGTTCAGCCTGGATGAGTACGGGCGTTACACTCCTGCAGTAAACACGATTCCTTCGGCCGCGAAGGGAGGAGGATTCCGGCCCCTGGCGGATTATGTTCACGGACTTGGATTGAAGTTTGGTCTGCATATTTTGCGGGGCATACCTAAGGAAGCGGTGGAGAAGAATCTGCCGATCGAGGGTTCGCGATTTCATGCGAAGGACGCTGCGGATACGGGCGACAGTTGTGTATGGAATCCGTTCAATTATGGATTGAATACGGCCAGCCCGGCAGCGCAGGCGTATTACGATTCACTGGCACGGCAGTTCGCGGAATGGCGCGTGGATTTTGTGAAGATTGACTGCATTTCGAGCCGTCCGTATAAGGGCGAGGAAATCAAGCTGATCAGCCAAGCACTACGAAAAACCGGACGTTCGATTGTGCTGAGCCTTTCTCCCGGCGCTGCTCCTCTCGACAAGGCAGAGGAGATGGCGCGGTATGCGAACATGTGGCGGATTTCGGATGACGAATGGGACGTGTGGTATGGCACGGAGTCGTTTCCGCAAGGGGTGAACAATCAATTCGAACGCGCGGCAGAATGGGCGCGCTATTCACGGCCAGGGAATTGGCCGGACGCGGACATGCTGGCGATCGGACGGCTGGAGCCTTCGCCGGGTTGGGGCGAGCCGCGGGCCACGCGGTTGAGTAAGGATGAGCAGAGGACGTTGCTGACGCTCTGGTCGATCTTTCGTTCGCCGCTGATCATGGGAGGAAATTTGTTGTTGTGTGACGATTGGACAAAATCGCTGCTGACGAACGCCGAAGTGATTGCCGTCGATCAGCATTCGAAGAACAATCACGCGGTGGAGACGACGGCGAAGGCGGCGGCGTGGGTGGCGGAGCGCGAGGACGGAAACGGCTATTACGCGGCGCTGTTTAATCGGAGCGATGGGGCGCAGACGTTGCACTACGAATGGAAGCAGCTTGGGTTGAACAGCAGCACAGGGTACAAGGTGAGAGATTTGTGGGAGCAGAAGGATTTAGGAGCGAAGAGCGCGATGGACGCCCCGCTTGCGCCTCATGCTGCGACTTTGTATTGGGTTCGTGCCGAATAGCACGAATGATGGCTCGCTTGCCGTGATAAAATTCCATCGCTGAACACCTTCCTATGGGCCGACTTTGCTCTTCACGATACGAACGGGCGGCGCGCAAACTCGGCTGGACGCGCATTGCGGGTCTCGACGAAGCCGGGCGCGGCGCGCTGTTTGGCCCGGTTGTCGCCGCAGCTGTGATTTTGAATCCGCGGCGGCGGATCGTCGGACTGGACGATTCGAAGAAACTGAGCGCGGACCGGCGCGATGAACTGGCACCACGGATCAAGGAGTTTGCGCTGGCGTGGGCGGTGGCGGAGATTGATGCACAACGCATCGACGCGTGGAACATTTATCAAGCCAGCCGTCAGGCGATGACAGCCGCACTGGAGCAACTTTCGGTGCAGCCGGATTACCTGCTGCTGGATGCGATGAAGCTGGACGTGCTGATCGAGCAAAAATCCTTGATCAAGGGAGATGCCAAAAGTGTCTCGATTGCGGCGGCATCGATTCTGGCAAAAACGTTTCGCGATATGCGCATGGAGGAGTGGAACGCGGTGTATCCGCAGTACGGGTTGGCGCAACATAAGGGGTATGCGACTCCGGAACATTTAGAGGCGCTGCGCGTGCACGGCCCGACGCCGCTGCACCGCCATTCGTTTTCGCCGGTGCGAGAGGCGGGGTGCTGGGCGGCGGGCGCGGTGCAGGTGGAATTGCCGTTGGAGATTTGGCCGCGGGGGGATTGAGTTTGTTCGGATCGAAGTGGAGCTCGTTTTGGCGCCTAGATGCGCAAGAATATCTTTCTTCGAAACATCCAGTACAGGACGAGCCAGTAGACTAGGAGCATAGCCGCGCCTTCGAGGAGCGGATGGAGTGCGGAACCGGCGAGGGAGAAGGCGTTCGGGCCCAGGTGCGTGCGGAAGGAAGAGATCAGGAAGCCGGGCATCAGGTGGGCGATCAAGTAGGCGGCGATGGAGTTGATACCGATGACGACTAAGGGGAGTGCCCACTTTTTGTAGCCTCGTGCTTCGATAATCCAGCAGAAGGCGGCGAGGAACAGGAAACACAAACCGCCGCTGAACAGTGTCCAGGCAGGAGTCCAGATTCGTTTCACGATGGGGCAAATTCCTGCGGCATGAAGCAGCAAGCCCACGGCAATTCCGGCGATGCCCGCCAGGAGGAACTTTTTCATAGGAATTTGCGGAGCCGCGGCGCGGAGCCAGCGACCGGCAATTAGACCGAGAATCATGGTGCCTAGGGTGGGGATGAAACTCAGGGTGAGGTAGCCACCGCTATTGGCAACGAAAGGCGAGATGCGAGGAAACAGGTTGAGGAACCACTGATCGAAGCGATTGCCGAAATTGGCGTTTTTGTTCCAGTGCGCCAGGAAACCGGAAAAGTTGTGCGACCAGTCCGGAGGAACGCCGACAGCTTGCCAATTGAATCCGGGGCCCGCCACCGGATAGAGCGCCCAGCATAACCAGTAGCCGAACAAAATGGCGGCAAGAGAAATCCAGAGCCACTTTTCTTTGACGAAACCGAGAAGAAAGAGAAACACGTAACCGAGGCCGATCTGCGTCAAGGTGTCTTCGAAGGTGAAGTAGGTTTTGGGTTGGTCTATTGAGCGCAGAAAAATGCCGAGGAAAATGAGGACCAGGGCGCGCCAGATGCTGTGCGCCAGTTGGCTATTGAAACTTTTTCCTTTGGAGGCGCGGCTGGCGAGGGAGTAAGGCAAAGCCACGCCAACAAGGAAAGAAAAACCGGGCTGAATGGTGTCGTGCAGCGAACAGCCGACCCATTCGACGTGGCTTTGATTGAAGCTGAGAAATTTCCAGAAGCTGCTACCCGGGTAAGCGCGAGCAACTTCCGAGAAACGCAGCACCTCTGCCATCATTAGCAGCATGACGAAGCCGCGATAGGCATCGACCGCGACGTTGCGTGACGGAGGCAGGGGCGCTGCGGGCAGGTGGGTGCTACTCACAAGGGCGACCCGTTGCGCTGATTCCAGCGATCACGCGTGAAATCGGGGAATTTGACGGGCGCGCTTCCCTGCGAGACGGATTGTTCGCTGAGTTGCACGACGGCGCTCCAGCTGGCGGCATCGTAAACGTCGATATCGGGCTCGAGGCCTTCGCGCATGCACTGCACCAGGCGGTAGAGCATCAGGTAGTCCATACCACCGTGGCCGCGATCTTCGGCCACTTTTCCCAGTTCTTTCCAGAGCTTATGTTCGTATTGCTCTTTGTACGGGTCGAGGCCCGTGAAGTCTTCCCCGGTGTTTCGTCCTTCCAGATAGATACGGTCGGGGTAGCCTCGGAAGACGCCTTTTACGCCCTTGATCAGGTTGATGCGATCGTATGGCTGAGGATTCGTGACGTCGTGCTGGACCATGATGGTGAGACCGTTGACGGTCTTGATGAGCGAAGTGTTCATGTCGCCGCAAACATATTTTTCGTTCCACTTCGGGCTGTCCTTGGGAATTTTGGCGGCGCGGTAATCTTCCAGGCCCTTGTGAGGCGAACTGATAGAGACGAGGTAATCGAAGCGGTCTCCGCGGTTGATGCCCATGTAGCTGGCCACTGGTCCGAGGCCGTGGGTGGGATAAAGGTTGCCGTTGCGCTTGGTGTGCGGCTCGCGGCGCCACAAGCCCTCACCTTTATCGGCAAAGAGGATTTCGCGGAGGTCGTGGATGTAAGCGCCTTCGCCGTGGAGCAAATCGCCGAACAGGCCGGCGCGCACCATGTTGAGGACCAGCAGTTCGCTGTAACCGTAACAGCAATTTTCCATGATCATGCAGTGGCGGCGAGTTTTCTCGGAAGTGTCGACAAGCGCCTGGCACTCCGCGAGCGTGTTCACCGCGGGGACTTCGATACCGACGTGTTTGCCGGCATTCATTGCGGCCAAGGCTTGGGACGCGTGCCAATCCCAAGGGGTGGCGATGTAAATGAAGTCGAGGTCGTCGCGCTTGCAGAGGTTTTCGTAATCGTGCTCGCCGTTGGTGTAAATCTCGGGTTTGGCGCCAGTCGCTTTTTCGGCAATCGCCTGGGCTTGGGTGGCGTGGTCCTTGACGGAATCGCAAAGCGCTTTTACCTGAACGTGGGGAAGCGCCAGGAAATTGGAGAGCATTCCAGTGCCGCGCCCGCCTGTGCCGATGACGCCGATGCGGACGGTGTCGCGCGGTTCGAATTTCATGCCGATGACGGATTCATTTGTCGTGGCAGGCAGCGCGGCATGGTCGAGAGCGAAGAGAGGCTGGTTGGCAAGTGCGAAGCTCGAACCGATAGCGGCCACGCCGGTCTTGAGCAGATCTCGACGGGAAACCTGGCGATCGTTCTTGTTGCAAGATTCATCGTTCTTCATGGGCTGTCCTCTTGGAGGTGCGGTGGATCGGCACCTTCGAATGCGAAGTCAATGCGTGTTGATTCTGGAGCGATGCGCGACGGACTGAGGGCATCTTACCTGCGATGGATAGAGATTGATAGCGAATCCAGCGTGATGGGGCGAAGAAGCGGACGGCGCCGGGGCAAATCTGATACAGTTTTCCGGAAACTTCGGGAGAGATTACATGCAATGCGGGTCGAAGGGGATTCTGCGTTTTGTCGCGATGGTAGTGTTGTTTGGCGTTTTGTTCGGTGGGAGGTGTGTGGCGCAAAACTCGCCGGGTCCGCAACCCGTGGCGTTGCCGCCTGCAGTGGTTGCTCCGGTCGATAAACCGTATGCAGGGACGATCGCGCTCAAGGTAGACCTGACGAATGTGAACGACCGGGTAGTGTCGGTGCGCGAGGAAATACCGGTTGCGCCAGGGGAGATCACTTTGCTTTATCCGCAGTGGCTGCCTGGGAACCACGCGCCGTCGAATCCGGTGGGGTATTTAGCGGGATTAGTGATCAGCGCTGGAGGAAAGCGGGTTCCGTGGGTGCGCGACCGTGTGAACATGTGGGCGTTTCATCTCGAGGTGCCAGCGGGCGTGTCTTCGCTGGAAGCTGAGTTCCAATACACGGCGCCGATTAATCCGCAACAGGGGCGCATCTCCGAAAAGTTTGCAGATTTGACGTGGAACAGCGTGCTGCTGTATCCCGCGGGATATTTTGCACGGCGAATCGAGTTCGCTCCCGAGGTGCGATTGCCGGAAGGATGGAAATTCGCAACGGCACTGGATGTGAAGGCGGAGAATGGCGCGGTGGTGCAGTTCAAAGAGGTCGCGCTGAACCGATTGGTCGATTCGCCGTTATATGCGGGGGTGAATTTCAAGCGGGTGGATATTTCGTCCGGGCCGGACAACGCGGTGTATCTGGATGTGTTCGCGGATAAGCCAGAAGAATTGGCGATTACGCCAGAGGAGTTGCAATATCACAAGAATCTGGTGGTTCAGGCGCAACAGTTGTTTCGTTCGCGGCACTACGATCGCTACGAATTCTTATTTTCGTTGAGCGATACGGTAGGGGGCAAGGGGTTGGAGCACCACCAGTCGAGCGAAGATGGCACGCGCGGGAACTATTTCACCGACTGGCCTGCGGGGATCGCGGGTCGAGCGCTGTTGGCCCATGAGTACACGCACTCGTGGAATGGCAAATTCCGCCGTCCCGCGGATTTGTGGACCGCCAATTTCAACGAGCCGATGCAGAACGATTTGCTGTGGGTGTATGAGGGGCTGACTGACTATTACGGGAACGTGTTGACGGCGCGCTCCGGGCTGCGCACGGAAGAGCAGACGCGCGACGAGTTCGCGGCCATTGCGGCAAGTTTCGAAATCAGTCCCGGACGGACGTGGCGGTCATTGGACGACACGACGAACCACCCGATCATCTTCTTTCATGGCGCGATGCCGCAGAACTGGGCCAGTTGGCAGCGATCGTACGACTACTATCCGGAGTCGGATTTGATCTGGTTGGAAGCGGACGTACTGATTCGCGAGAAGAGTAACGGGCAAAAGTCACTGGACGATTTCGCCCGGGCGTTTTATGGCATCGACAATGGCAGCTTTGTAACGGTGACGTACACGCTGGATGATTTGGTGAAGGCGTTGAATGCCGTACAACCGTATGACTGGGCGGGATTTTTCCGGGATCGGGTGTATGAGGTGGCTCCGGAAGTGCCGATGAGCGGGATTATTCGGGGCGGGTACCGGTTGGTATACAACGACACAGAGCCAGAGTGGATGAAGCATCTGGATCCGTCGCGCGGCATCAGCTTCGCCACCTCGTTGGGGTTTTCGGTGAAGGGGGAAGACAAGTCTGCTTCAACGGTGGCGAATGTTTGGTGGGACAGTCCGGCGTTCAAGGCGGGACTGGTGCCCGAAATGAAAGTGCAAGGCGTAAACGATCAGGCGTTCAGCCCGGCGACTCTACGGGCCGCGATTGTAGCGGCAGAGAAGAGCGAGCAGCCAATCCGGTTGCTGGTGAAGCGTGGAGATGAATTTTTCACGCTGGCGGTGAATTATCATGGCGGGTTGCGTTATCCGCATCTGGAGCGGGTGGAGTCCGCCGTGGATCGCATGGACGCGATTTTCGCGCCACTGCCGTAGCTCGGATCGATTCTAGTTCGGTGGCGGCTTGAGGCGTTTCGCCTGGTGTTCGCCCGCGAGGTTTCGTATCAGCTACGGGGATAACTGCCTGCTCACAAGGGCCCGCACATTCGTTGACGCCTACCGACCCGCAGCGTAGCGTGAAAAAGTAGAGACGCGGAGGACTCAGCGCCCGCCGTGTCCAGGAGAAAGTCGCGACGGCTTGGTGGGAGAGCTGTCGTCATTAGCGCATGGCCTATAACAAGAGTAAATACGTCGAAGCCGCACAAAAGCTGCTGAACCAGGGGAAAGTGGCGCAAGCTATCGCCGAGTATCAGCAGATTCTGAAGTATGAGCCGCGCGATCAAGTCACCTTGATGACTATCGGGGAGTTGTATATTCGCCAGGGTGAGACGCTTCAGGCCATCGACTATTTCGAAAGACTCGCACAACTGTTTGTCAGCGACGGGTTCCTGACCAAGGCGATCGCGGTTTACAAGCGCATTGCGAAACTTGCGCCGGAAGAGATCCGGCCCTTGGAAAAACTTGCGGACCTTTATGTGCAGCAGGGAGTGATGAGCGAGGCGCGTCCGCTGTTTCTGCAACTGGCGGAACTGCACTTGAAGAGCAACCGGCAGCCGGAAGCGGTGAGCTTGCTTAAGAAATTGCTGACCGCCGAGCCGGACAACTTGCGCATTCAGATTCGCCTGGCGGATTTGTATCAAGCGATGGGGCAGTCCGGCGAGGCCCTGGAAACCTACGTATCCGCTTCGCAACGGGCACTGGCGCGAGGCGATCACGCCGAATGTGAAAAGCTGGCAGACAAGGCACTGACCATCAGCCCGAAGAACCTGGATGCGCTGATTGTGAAGGCACGAGCCTATTCGACGGTTGGGAACGTGGCGAAAGCCTGTGAAATCCTGGAACACGTGCCGGATCTGGAGAAGGGCGGCGAACCCGCGGAATTGTTGCTGGATTTATATCTAAAGAACGCCAAGTGGGATGAAGCCACGGGCTTGGCCCTACGGATCTTTGCGGGAGACGAGAAGAATTTCAGCGCCACGCAAAAGGTGACGGAAACGTTGATGGAGTCCGGGCAGGCAGAACGGGCGATGAGCTTGTTGTCGCGCATCCGCATTCCGATGATTGACGCGGGCGAGCACGAAGGCGTGACGCATCTTCTGAATGAGCTGGCGGCGCGGTTGCCGGGACGATTGGAACCGCTGGAATGGCTGGTGGACACCTACGGCCGTACGAGCGATTCCTTCCGGATGCCGGACGCGCTGGCGCATTTGGGCGACGCCCTGGTAGCCTCGGGAAAACTGGAACGCGCGCGGGATGTGTTCCAGCAATTGGTGGATCGTGAGCCGGAAAGCGATCCGGCGAAACGCAAGTTGAACGATGTCCTGAAAAAGATGGGCATGGGCGAGGAAGAAGCAGCGCCAGCGGACATTGTGGTGGTCAGCGAAGATCTTCAGCCGGAATTGCCGAAGGCTCCCGCACCGAAAGTCCGCCCGGGAATCGAAGAAGAGTCAGCGAAGGCGGCGGTAAACGAACCGGCAACAGCCGCGACGGCTGCCGGGGAACCGGAGTTGGACGAAGAGACGCAGAAATTCATTGCGCAATCGCTTACGGACGTGGATTTATTTGCCAGCTACGGACTGACGCAGAAAGCGATCGGGTTGCTGGAAGCGATTTTGCGGCGCGCTCCAACGCATACGCCGACGTTAGAAAAGTTACTGGACTTCGTGCTGGGCGCAGGTGACGACCGCCGTACCGCGGAACTTGCCGGGCAACTGGAGCATATCCATACCAGCCGTGGCGATAAGCGCAACAGCGACCGGTTTGGCGAGCTGCGACGGCGCTTCCAGCGAGCAGCTGGATTGAACGATGATGAGATTGCGTCGGCGGTATCTGCAGCGATGCCACAGCCAGTAGAAACTGTGCCGATAGAGGAAGCTGTCGCTGAAGTTGCTCCGGCGGAAACGGTGCCGGAAGCGCCGATGGCGGCAGCCGAAACTGCCACACCGGTGGAAGAGCCCGCGTCGGAACTTGCCGAGGCCGAGACTCCGGAAATTGAGATTGTGGATGAGACTCCCGCAGAGGCGGTGCCCGCCGATGCCCACGAAGAGGTCGACCTCTCCGATGAGTGGGAGTCGCTGATGGAAGAAACGAAGGAGCCAGAGCCGAGGGCGGCTGCGCCTTCGATGCGGGTTCCCGCGGGAGCACCCGCCGCTTCGGGGCCAGCCGTCGAAGAGTTTGCCCTTCCGGAGTTTGTTGTGGAAGAGGGGGGTGCGGCGCAAGCGGAAGCCGCGGAACCCGCTGTCCATGAAGAGGTGGTACCCGCCAACGAAGAGACGGGTCATGCTGACTTTCATGCTCCCGCGGAAACGGCAGATGCGGAAGATTGGACCAGCCAGATTCCTGCGGAAGAAACGCCGATCGAGGCGGAACCTGCCGCTCACGGCAGTTCGTTGACCGACGAAGGGATTCCGCGACCGGAAGGGTTGCTGCCGGACGAAGAACCGACAGCACTGCCTGTGCCGGAGCACGCGGAAGTTGCCGCGGAAGGCCACGAACCAGCACTAGAGGAGCCGCAGGCGGCGCTGCCGCAAGAGCCCGAGCCTCAACCGGAGCTTGAGCTGGATCAGGAATTCGAGTTGGTGCTGGAGCCAGAGCCGGTGGTGCCAGCGCACGAGATGCTATCGCAAGTTCCGCCGGCGAAGGCAAGCGAACCTGCAGAAGAGACGCTGCACCTGGGACCTGAGATCTCGGCAGAAGCGAAACACGGCGAAGCTGCGGCGAGCCAGGCTTTCACGTCGGACCAGTTCTTGTCCGATCTGGCGAAGGAAATCGATGATCTGGGCCTGGACGAGCTGACGCCGACGATGTCCGAGCCGCAAAACGCGGCGGTGGAACCGGGCGCGGAAGTGGCAAAGCAACCGGTGGCGGCGAGCACCGAATCCGGGCCGCTGAAAGATGTGTTTGACGAATTCCGCGCAGAACTGGGCGAGATGGGCGCGGAGGACGAGGATCTGGAGACGCACTACAACCTTGGAATTGCGTTCCGCGAAATGGGCCTGTTGGAAGAAGCCATCGGGGAATTTCAGAAAGTGGCCAAGGCGAACGATCGCGGGAAAGCGTTCCGGTACGCCATGCAATGCAGCACGCTGCTGGGCCTGGCGTTCATGGAAAAGGGGCAGCCGGAAATTGCGGCAATCTGGTACGAACGTGCGCTGACCACGCCGGGTCTCGATTCGGAAAGTAAACTGGCCTTGCGGTATGATTTGGGAGTGGCGCAAGAGTCGGCCGGCGATCTGGAAGCGGCGCTCAAGAGTTTCTCTCAGGTCTACGCGGTCAATATTGATTATCGCGACGTGGCAGATCGAATCGCGTCGCTTCAAAAACCAGCACGCTGACCGAGCGTCCACAGTCAAACAGGGCAGCCCCAGGGGAAAATGAACCGGATTCTGCGTGCATTAACGGTTGTGTTGCTGTTTGAGCTGGGCGCGCTGTTGCTATACCTTCCATGGTCAACCTTTTGGGAGCAAAACTATTTTTTGAGCCACTTTCCACTGTTAATGCCCATCTTGCTGCATCCTTCGGTACGAGGGCTGGTGAGCGGCGTTGGGGTGTTGGATATTTTCGTGGCGTTCGGATTGTTCAACTCACGGCCCACGCCGACGGCAAGCGTGCGGCCGCACTCGAATTCCTGAAATGATTCTATGTTACGTAACAGATCGCAAAGCCCTGCCGGGCTCTGGCGAAGAGCAGTTGCGCGCAGTGATGGATAAAATCGAAGATGCGGGGTGCGCGGGTGTGGACTGGGTGCAGATTCGCGAGAAGGATCTTTCCCCGCGAGAGTTGTGGCTGCTTGCGGAAGAAGCGAGGCGCCGGGTACCCGCGTCCTGCCGGATTCTGATCAATGACCGGTTGGATGTGGCGGTGAGTTGCGGTGCGGCAGGCGTTCATTTGAGCGAGCACAGCGTTCCGGTAGAAGATGCGGCACGGTTCGTGCGAGAAAAGAACGCCACGGGCAAATTTCTAGTGGGGAGGTCGACACATTCCGTGGAGTCCGTGAAGCAGGCCGCAGCTGCTGGCGCGAGCTACGTGATTTTTGGCCCGGTGTTCGATACACCGTCGAAACGCGCTTACGGACCGGCGCAAGGGATTGAGAGGCTGGCGGAAGCGTGTCGTGCGGTGTCCATGCCGGTGCTGGCGATCGGTGGGATCACCGTCGAAAACGCCAAGGATTGCAGGGCTGCCGGCGGTGGGGGAATTGCGGGCATCCGGTTGTTTCAAGAGTCCGCGGACATCCGTGCTACCGTACAGGCGTTGCGAAGATCCTAGCGTTCCTGAAGGCGGCGGAGAAGGCGGATTTGTCCGGCGTGGTAGACGTCGTGGAGTGCGATGCCGTAGAGCATGCGAAGATGCTTCGCGGTGGCGTCAGGGGATTGCAGGATTTGCCGCGCCGCTTCCGCGAGCGCGCGGTGCTCGTTCTCCAGAAGCTTCAGGTCTGCGCGCCAGGCCGATTCGGTGGCACTTCCCTTCTCCGGCCTGGCAAAGAAATTACTTCCCTTCAAGACGAAGGCGCCTCGTTTGCCACCCAATAGACGGCGGCGCACAGCATATTTCCAGTAGGCGGCGTGTACTGTGAGCTCCCAAATATTGTGACGGCGGGGAGCGGGCCTCCACGCGGCGTGTTTGGCGGTAACCCCTTTCAAGGATTGGCGGAGATTCGGGCCATGCCAGGTTTTCGTGGAGTAGCCTTCGTCAAGCAGGGCGAGGAGGATGGCATCGGGTGTCATGGTAGTGGCTCGGGTTATTTCCTAGAAGTTCTGGACAGTATACGCGGCAGGCGTGGGCGTCAAGAAAAAGGGGGCAGCGCTGGCTGCCCCCGGGAGAGAACACGAGTGGTTTCGGTCTTGCCTTGTTAGAAGTTAAATTTGAACCCCAGCTGCAATTCGCGCGGACCAACTGAAGTGTAGCCGATCTGCCCGAAGCTGGGATCGTCGACGGAGGTATTCGGCGTGCCGAATACCGGGTGGTTGAAGGCATTCTGAGCTTCGAGGCGAATTTCGAAGTTCATATCCTCGCGGACGGCGAATTGTTTCCCGATGGACAGATCCGTAGTGAAGGACCAGGGGCTGCGGACGCTGCCGAGAGCTCGGGGCGCATCGCCGAGGGTGAAATCGTCGGGGCGCTGGAAAACACTGTTATCCGCGAAGTAGTTGTCGACCCAATCCGAACCATGATTGCGCTTCGGCGTACCTACGAGGTTGGGTCGTTGGCCGCCATACGTGGGTATAGGCACACCATCGTTAACGGAGAAGGTTAGCGGGCGTCCATCGGCGATGCGCCAGATGCCGTTCGTCGTCCATCCACCGATGAGCAGGTCCGCCCATCGCGGCATATTCGACAGGAACGCGCGATTGTGGCCAAAGGGCAGATCGTAGCTGTAGCTGAGCTGAACTACATAGGGAATGTCAAAGGTGGACAGGCTGCGTTCCAGCCAAGGCTTGTTGGGATCCTGCAAGCTCGAGAAACTGCCGAGCCAGGTCACATTGTCGTCGGCTTGCGAAGAATCGTCGATGGACTTTGACCACGTGAAGGTGGCCAGGAATTGTAGTCCGTTCGAGTAGCGCTTCTCCGCCACGAGTTGCAACGAGTGATAAATGGAATTGGCAATGAGTAGAGGTTCCGTGGCCACGCCGGTGAACTGCGGGTACGGAACAAGCAGTTGGCTGTAGGAAACCTGCGGGCCGGACAAGCTGCTGTTGGGATCAGTGATGATTCCGGCGAAAGGATTGCTAACCTTGCTGTTGAGGCAGGCGATCGTGAGCGTCAGGCAAGGGTTGTTTGGGTCAGCGGAGGCGATGGGCAGGCTCTCGACCCAGGGCCCAAGGAAGTTACGCTGCGTGGAACCGCTGAAAGGCAAGCGAGTGCCTTTCTTGCCGATGTAGTTTGCGCTGACCAAAATATTGCTGGGCAGTTGGCGTTCGAACCCAAAGCTCCAGCTCTGTTCGTAGGGTGTGCGGTTCGCCTCCAGCGTGCGCAAGGGGCCATTCGCGTCGAAGCCAACATCGTTCATGAGGCCAAGGGTATTGCCTGCGGGCTGAATCAATCCATTGGGGAATGGATTATCCAGATGCAAGTAGGGAGTTGCGCCGTCGTTCTGGTAGGTGGTGACGACATTGGTGTACTGATTAAAGCCTTGGCCGCCATACGGAACGACGCCGGTTACACCGGAGCGCGACTGCCCAAAATAGATGCCGTAACCGCCACGTACCACCGTCTGTTTCGCGAACTTATAGGCAAAACCGAAACGCGGCTGAACGTCATGCCAATCGGTGACATAGTTGGTGCGCTGTCCGGCAGAAGCGAAAACCTCGCCGCCTTGGAGTTTGACGTCAACGGGTTGTCCGGTGACCGCATCGGTATAGGTGAGATTGCCACCGTTCAACGGGCTGGTAGCAGTGGGATCGAAATAGTTTTGGCGATTATAGCGATCGGTGCGCGGCAAGGTCACGTCGTAACGCAGACCCAAATTCAAGGTCAAGTTTTGAGTAACCTTCCAGTTGTCCTGAAAGAACCAGCCGAATTGGTAATTGGTGGTGGCAGGTCGGAACTGAATTTCATAAAGAGAGCCGCAGCCGTTACTGGCGCAACCCTGAGTGAACTGGCCCATCATGAAGCTGGCCATAGGATCGCCGCCGCATTCGTCGATTCCTCCTGGGCAGGCATAGGAACCATCGGCATTGAAGCTAAAGAAGCCGTTGGGGGCATTGGTCTGAATGTAGTTCAACTGGTGAATGCGGCCGTCGAACCCGAACTTGAACTCATGCTGACCGTGCAGCTTGTCAAGTGCGACCGAGAGTTGTCCGGTGTCCTGGCCGAGCCGGTAATTCCCATAGGGGTCGCCGCCGATGTTGGTATAGCCAGCAGGTGTGTACGAATCGATGAAGATCGAAGGAACACCTGGGAACCCGTTGCTGTTGAGGTAGGACGGGAACCCCAATTCGCCGAGCGGATCGTCGACGCCGTGCGGACGGTACGCGTCGATGTGCCACACTCCGCGGGTAAATCCGAGGGTCGCGTTCAGCACCAGGGTGGGGCTGAAGGTATGGGTATCGTTGATGGCGAACAAATGGGCGTTGGACCAGCCGGGGCCACCGGCGCAAGGGTCCGTAAAGTTCTGGAAACAATCGAAGCCCACGTTGGTGTTGTATTGATACGAGAATTTTCCTGATAACAGGTTGTTTTGGCTGAAACGGTGGTCAATCTTAATGTCGAATTGGTCGTTGCGGCTGGTGCTGGAACCAGAACCTACCCAGTTTTGATAAATGCCAGCCGGGCCATCGAAATTGGGCTCGGGAAACAGGTTCATCATTTTTTGGGCAATGGGATCGATCAGGTTGCCCGCCACGCCAGCAGCAGGCTGAAGATTCGCGGGCAAATTAGGACTGCCCGGGCTGACGTAGGTGGCGAGGTTGTTAAATGGAATGAACCTGCTACGGACCGCGCCGCCAGCATTGGCATCGTAGGTTCCGGAGTACGGGTCCCAAATCTGGCCCGCGGCCACACTGCAAAGACCAGTGCTGTCGAACGTGCCTCCTTGAGCGGAACATACCTCGCCAAAATCGCCGGTGCGCATGGCATCGGTGGGGACTCCTGCACTGGCGGTGCTTAACCCGGCAGAGCGCAGGCCGTCATAATCGAAGAAGAAGAAAGTTTTGTTTTTGATGATGGGACCGCCAACAGTGGCGCCGAAATTGTTGCGGCTGAACGACCCGATGGAATTGCCGGCGCGATTGTCAAACCAGTTGTTTGCGTCAAGACTGGCGTTACGGAAGAAGTCGTACGCGCTTCCATGGAATTTGTTGGTTCCCGAGCGGGTGATCATATTGACGACCGATGCGCCGGAAAAGCCGTATTCGGCGCTGAAGTTGGTCTGCTGGACCTTAAACTCTTCCACCGCTTCCGGCGAGGGAACATAGGTGGCGGAGGTGATTCCGCCGTTGGGTTCGGAATTCGTGACCGAAGCGCCATCGGTCAGGATGTCGGATGTGGACCCGCGGCTGCCGTTGGAGACGAAGTTCGTGCCGGTGCAGGTGACGTCGCACTGATCATCCATCTCGGTGACGCCCGGCGCTAACGAAGTGAGGGTAACAACATTGCGATTGATCAGCGGCAGGTCATTGATGAATCGGCGGTTCACGACTTGGCCGGTCACGGCGTCTTCGGTGGCGAGAGTCTGAGCCTCGGCTTCCACTTGAACCGACTGGGAGGCAGAGGCGATCTGCAGCTTGAGATTGGCAGTGGCGTTTTCGCTGACGTTCACCTTGATGTTGGTGCGCTCTGCTTTCTGGAATCCTTGCGACTCCACAAGGACGGAGTAGATTCCCGGTGGAACGGCGGCGAACAGATAGTGGCCGGCGGCGTCTGAGGTAGCAGTGAAGACGAAACCCTTTTGCTGGTCGGTCAGGGTGACCTTTGCCCCTTGAATCACCGCCCCGCTGGGGTCGGTCAGTTCTCCGCTGACGGTGCCGAAGTACCCCTGACTGAGCAACGCCACCGGCATAAGTAGGAAAATAGCGAACAGCACTCCGCGGGAAAGTCTTCCTAAGGTTTTGAAACCTAGTCCACAAAGAACTCCGCTCATGAGAATCTCCTTTGCGCAGGTCGAACTTCTGCAGGAACTCGCGGCACCTTCGCGACTCGTGCTTGAGCTGGCACACCCCAGCATGATGGGAGCGACCGGAGTCATCGCCGGACACAGGCGATGGACAGGTCGTTTGTCGGAAATGGGGTTTCCCCGCCCCGGTTTAAATCGATTCAAATACTGTTGGGCAGGTATGTCAAGAGACAAATTACGGAAGGTTGAGGTGAAAAATTACCCTTAGCCGAACTTGGACTCATAGTTCTCGAGGCACTTGCGGGCGGTTTCCAGTTCGGGGTAGCGGCTGCCTTCTTGCTCCATCAGGTAATACTCAACGCCGCCAACACTTTGCGCGGCAGCGAAGATAGCCTTCCAATCGGCGACACCCTCACCAAACAAAACGGAGTAGCCCTTGGGGTCGGGAGCCCAGTCCTTACAATGGACGGAATGAATGCGGCCCGGATTGGAGCGAATCCACGCCACAGGATCGGAACCGGCGTTGATGCAGGTGCCGATGTCTAATTGCAGCATTACGGAGGGCTTGGTGTTCTTGGCGAGGACTTCGATGGGGCGGACGCCGTCCACGGGAGTGAACTCCGTCTGGTGATTGTGATAGCCCGCTTTCAAGCCGGCGGGTTCCAGTTTTTCAGAGGCGGAATTCAGTTGGTCGGCGATTTTCTTCCAGCCGTCGAGACCTGGCTCCGGATTCGAACTGGCCATAACAACGTACTTGCTGCCCAGGTTCAGGTTGAGGTCGATAGCGCTTTGAAGGTGATCCTTGTCGAAGAAGGACTGATCGTTGTGGGTGGAGAAGCAGCGAATGCCGAGGTCGTCGAGAAGTTTTTTCATATCCTTGGCCTGCGCGTGGGTCCACTGGAAGTAGGGCGCGTAGAATTCCAGCCCCTGATAACCCATGGCAGCGACAGCCTTGACGGTGGCGTTGGGATCTTTCTGGAGTTCGTCGCGCACCGAATACATTTCGAGACCCATGGGGATGGTGGATTTGGCGGCGAGACGAAAGGCGAATGGGGCGAGAGCGGTGAAGGCGACGAACGCTCTGCGCGAAATCGTGTTGTGTGTGGTCATGTGTGCACCCGATGAAGTTTTTGGAGCGTGAGAGCATCTTACTGCCGGAATGAGCGCCTCGGCAATTCCGCAGATGAACCGGCGGAACTATTTATTGGATATTTAATATTAGCTTCGACCTGCGCCAACTTCTCCGTCGCGTCCCGCTGCTCCGATATGTGGAGGATTCTGTCGATAAGGCGATTGAAAAACTGCTGAAGGAGCATTCGTTACAAGGCAAGAGCTGATCGCTGCAAAAGGATACGGCAAGAAACCGCTAGGTCGAAAGGAAGAGAGTAAATCCGGCCGTGACTAGCAGAGAAAGAGCCCAGATGCGGTCCATGTTGAACCACGCGCGACGCAGAACCGCCAGCCCCAATTTCGTGTAAACAATCCAGGCGATGAGCCCAGTAACCAACAAGTACGCGCAAGTGTGAATCACGATCGCCAGTGTGGCGAGGGAAACGCTGGAGAGATGTGGCCCGTGCATTTCGTGGACGGTGTGGCCTGCGGACATCCCCAAGAGGATGGGCAACAGCATGAAACCGGCGCCGTGCGCGGATGCGGTGAGGAACGACCAGACTGTCAAATCGCGAAAGCCAACCTGCATTCCACCGAAACGAGGATGCCTGGCCCATAAGAGATGAAACAATCCGAAGGCCAGAAGAAGGGCGGCAACGGCGTACCGGGCGTAGTGCAGCGAAAGAGCTGTACCAGCCAACAGCGCTATGACTACGACGGCGCCAATCGCCAGGAAGTGACCGGCGGCAATCGGGATCAGCGATTGCCAGACGGCGCGCCCACTTTGTTTTTGCAGGCCCAGCGCCACGGCGAACAGCCATCCCATGGCGGGGTTGATACCGTGCCAGGCGCCCAAAAGGAACAAGGCGCCCCAAGCCCACAGCTGCACGTGCATCATGAAAAGCAGTATGAGTCGGAAGAAGCGTCTCCGCCTTCAAGATGGACCTGGTGGCTGCGAAGGCCATCGAATTCCAGGAAAAATTTGGAATCGAAAGACAAACCACCTTGGGGATTGGCGTCGAGTTTGACGAGCCAGCTACGAATGCCCTCGGGATAAAACTGCTCGTCCCACGGAGCATAGAGGGAATTGGTGAAATAGATGCGGCGACCATCACGGCTGAGTTCGACCATTTGCGGCCCACCGTTGAGGGGAAGATTCGGGCGACCGGGATGAGCGGCATGGCGCACGATGCCTCCGAGATGAACGGAGCCGACAAGTTTGGGATGGAATGGATCGGAGACGTCGTACTGCTGGAATTCCCCGGTGCCCCAGCAGGAAACGTAGAGGAGGCGATCGTCGAGGGAAAGATTGATATCGGAAACCAGGGGTGGAACGGCTTTGAAGCCCTTCAGCATGGGCGGCAATTTATCCGGGTCGGCCGGCTCGGCGGGGATTTCGATGACTTTTGTGGCCTCCCATTCGCCGTTGTTACGATGCCAGACCCAAATGGACGAGGACAAATCCTTGAGGGAAACGACGACACCAGCGAATCCGTAGGCGCGCGCCGGGTCGTGCGCGGGGCGGAGTTCCAGCACCATTTGTTGTTCGGCGCCGAGGTCCAAGGACTTGAGGTGTTTGCGCCGCCGCAGGTCCCAGACGTGAAGCGCGTGGCCGTAGCCGCCCTTGAGAAGGATGTCTGGGTTGAGGCCATGTTCGACCATACGGGGGGTGCCCCATTCGCTGGTGATCAGGGTGTCGTAGCCGAGATGCCACCAGAAGTCGTAGTGAAGTTCCTGCGGGCCGCGATCGAGTTCCCACTTGCCGAGAACGTCGAAGCTTTCGGGGTCGAGAATGAAAATGCCACCGGGACCTTCTCCGGAAGGTGAACCGAGCGCGCTGACAAAAATACCGGTAGGGCCGCAGTGCACCGTGTGGGGGCGGCTGTAGCCAGCGCGGGCGGCAATGGTTTCGGGCTCGATGACCTTGGTGATCTTCGGATGGCGCGGGTCGGGCTTAGTGTCAATGATGTGGATACGGGAGGAGCGAATTCCCGGAACAACGAGATAACGGCGCTCCATGTGAGGGTGCGGCGCATAGGGGCAGAGGCAGGAGCTGCAAGCATTCCAACCGAAGTGGTGGAGTTCGTCGCCGGCATTGGGCATGTCGACGTTTCCAACCTGCTTGCCGTAGGAAGAGGAGGAGGAATCGACATCGACAACGCCGATGGCGTCGGGGCGGCCGGAGTGGGTGGGATTCAGCAGCGCGACGTAAGCGAGTTTTTCCGCCGGCGCGGAACTGGCGAGTTTCGGGGATGGGTAGAATGTAGGATCAGGCCGCCATAGTTCCATTTGGATTCTCCTTGATGATTTGCGTGAAGTTAAAGAAAAAGCCCGCGAACCATGGATGGCTGGCGGGCTTTACGGAAAATCGGGATTGCTCGAACTATTCGAAAGCGCCCCGCCGAGCCAGATTGTGGTCGGCAGGACAACAGCACCGGGGCCTAAGCCGCGCGAGATTCATCGGGGAAGGATACGCTCGACGGTGGGCCAGGTCAATCGAATCGGCGGCGCCGGGAAAGGAACAGGCGCGGCAGCGGCCCTTCGATTCAAGATATTGTCGCGGCGCATTTCTTAGAAGGCGGTGCGCGCGAAACGGATGAAATGGTAGGCCCGTGGGGACTCGATTTACGGTAATTTCACAAATAGCCAGTGTATATGCGGTGTTGCGACCCCACGGGCAATTCCAATCATTACGTTTTCTTACGTCCGGCAGGTACTAAACCAT
>Ga0335076_10001949_pt1 | contig 20335 bp, 16 predicted proteins | sample Lox_Sample_25_FD_206717 | JGI IMG/M metagenome (GOLD analysis project Ga0335076, IMG submission 206717) | Soil microbial communities from Loxahatchee National Wildlife Refuge, Florida, United States - Lox_Sample_2.5 | ecosystem: Environmental > Terrestrial > Soil > Wetlands | place: USA...
CCCCATCGGGTGGTGCCGCGGACCCAGGTGGAGAAGGAAGTCCGCCGTCTCCGTGCCGCGGTGCGGGACGTGAAGCGCCATCTGGAGGAGCTCCGGGAGCGCGCCGAGGCGCAGGCCGGGCCCGACGAGGCCCGGATCTTCGACGCGCAGGTCATGATGCTTGAGGACCGGCAATTCCTCGGCTCGGTGGAAGCCCTGATCCGCAAGAACCACCTCACGGCCGAGAAAGCCTACGAGTACCAGGCGCTGGAAGTGCGGGACGCCTGGGCCGCGACCACCAGCCCGCGGCTCAAAGAGCGGCTCGCCGACCTGAACGGCGTCACCATTCAGGTGGTGCGCCACCTCCTGCACCGCGGCGACCCCGTGGCCGGCGGGATCGCGGAGCCGTCCATCCTGGTGGCGCACGAGCTGGCGCCCGGCGTGACGGTGCAGTTCGAGCGGGACCGCGTCGTGGGGCTCGTGAGTGAAGAGGGCACCCGCACCTCCCACGCCGCCATTCTGGCCCACTCGCTGGGCCTGCCGGCCGTGATGGGCCTCACGGGGGCGCTCGAGCGCATCACCACCGGGACGATGCTGATTGTGGACGGCACCCGGGGGATGGTCATCCTCGATCCCACCGGAGAAGAGGTCGCCGCCGCGCGGGCCCTGGATGCCCGCCGGAAACAGATCGCGCGGCAGGCCGAGGAGGGGGCGGGGCTTCCGGCCGTCACCACCGACGGCGTCCACGTCAACGTGCGGGGCAACGTCGATCTTCCCGAGGAGATCGCGGCGGCGCGGGAGCACGGGGCCGAAGGCGTGGGGCTCTTGCGGACGGAGTTCCTGATCACGGGCCACACCAGCCTCCCGACGGAAGACGAGCAGGCCACGTACTTCCGGCGGGTGGGGGAGGCGTTCCCGGGGCATCCGATCGTGATCCGCACCTACGACCTGGGGGGTGACAAGTTCCCCGCGCCGTTCCGCGCGCCGCCGGAGGCCAACCCGTTCCTGGGCTGGCGGGCGATCCGCGTCTGCCTCGATCAGCCCGAGATGTTCCGGGTGCAGATCCGCGCCATCCTGCGGGCGGGGGCCCACGTCCCCGTGCAGCTGATGATTCCGCTCGTCACGCGGCTGGCCGAAGTCGAAACGACGCGGGAAATGGTGGCCGAGGAAGCGGAGGGGCTCAAGCAGCGGGGCATCGCGGCCGCCGACAGCGTGCCCGTGGGCGTGATGGTCGAGACGCCGGCGGCCGCGGTGATGGCCGACCGGCTGGCCGAGATCTCCGATTTCCTGTCGGTGGGGACGAACGACCTGACGCAGTACACGCTGGCCGTGGACCGGAGCAACGCGCGACTGGCGGACCGGTTCACGCCCCACGATCCGAGCGTGCTCCGTCTGCTCAAGCTCGTGGCGGAAGCGGCGCGGGCCGCCGGCAAGCCGGCGAGCGTCTGCGGCGAGATGGCGTCCGAGCCCATCTCGGCGTTCCTGCTGCTCGGCCTCGGCTACGAAACACTGTCGGTGGCGCCGCCGGCGCTCCCGCTCATCCGGTGGCTGGTGCGGCAGGTGAGCCGTGAGCAGGCGATGTCCGCCGCGGCCGCGGCGCTGGCGACGCGCTCCGCGGATCTGGCGCTCGACATCCTGCGCTACGCACTGGCGGAAGCGGTGGACATCAAGCTCATCGACCCCGACGCGCGGTTGCCCGGGGCACGCACCTCGGCTAGCTTGCGCAGCTAAAGGGGGAAGCACTCGCTATGCCGGCCGCGCGCCACGTCTTCACATCCGAGTCCGTCACCGAAGGGCATCCCGACAAGATCGCGGACCAGATCTCCGACGGGATTCTCGATGCCATCCTCGCCAACGACACCGCGGCCCGCGTGGCCTGCGAGACGCTGGTGACCACGGGGATGGCCGTGGTAGCCGGTGAGATCACCACCTCGACGTACGTCCATATCCCCGACATCGTCCGGGGCACGATCAAGGCGATCGGCTACACGGACGCGAGCTACGGCTTCGATGCCGAGACCTGCGCCGTCCTCACCACGATCGACCGGCAGTCGGCGGACATCGCGATGGGGGTGGATACCGGGGGCGCGGGGGACCAGGGGATGATGTTCGGGTACGCGACCAACGAGACCGCGTCCCTGATGCCCTTGCCCATCGTCCTGGCGCACCGCCTGGCGGAGCGGCTGGCGGCGGTGCGGAAAGCGGGCACGCTCCCGTGGCTCCGGCCCGACGGCAAGACGCAGGTCAGCGTGGTGTATGAAGGCGCGAAGCCGGTGGGGATCAGCAAAGTGGTGGTCTCCACCCAGCACTCGGACCGGATCAAGGCGGACGAGCTCCGCGAGGCCGTGATCGCGGCCGTGATCGCGCCGACGCTCGCCGACGCGGGCTTCCAGGTCCCGGAACGGGACATCCTGGTCAACCCCACCGGACGGTTCGTGGTGGGGGGGCCGCAGGGGGACGCGGGGCTCACCGGCCGCAAGATCATCGTGGACACCTACGGCGGGATGGCCCGCCACGGCGGCGGTGCCTTCAGCGGGAAGGATCCGTCCAAAGTCGACCGCTCCGGCGCCTACGCGATGCGGTGGGTGGCGAAGAACGTCGTGCAGTCCGGTCTCGCGGCGCGCTGTGAGGCCCAGGTGGCCTACGCGATCGGCGTGGCCGATCCGGTCTCGATCATGATCGACACCTTCGGCACCGGCACCGTCGCCGAGTCGGCGCTGGAAGACGCGGTCCGTGAGGTCTTCGACCTGACGCCCGGCGGCATCATCAAGGCCCTCGACCTGCGTCGGCCGATCTACCGCTCCACGGCGGCCTACGGGCACTTCGGGCGCGAGCCCGGGGCCCACGGCCTGTTCTCCTGGGAGCGGACCAACCGCGTGGAGGAGCTGCGCCTGGCGGTGCAGCGCTCTCCCCACCACCGCTCGAATAAGGTTCCGGCATGACCCCGACTTCCACCGCGCCCGCGGCTCCGTCCGACATCAAGAACCCCGCGTTGGCCGAGGAGGGGCGCCGGCGCACCGAGTGGGCCGAGCGGTCGATGCCGGTGCTGCGCCAGATCCGGGAGCGCTTCGCCCGGGAGAAGCCGCTGGCCGGCCGGCGTATGGCGGCCTGTCTGCACGTCACGAGCGAGACCGCGAACTTGATGATCACGCTCAAGGCGGGCGGCGCGGACGTGGCGCTCTGCGCGTCGAACCCCCTGTCCACCCAGGACGACATCGCCGCCCACCTCGTGGTCGACCACGGCATCAAGGTGTTCGCGATCAAGGGCGAAGACCACGAGACCTACTACGACCACCTCCGCGCCGCGCTGGCCCATCAGGCGGACGTCACGATGGACGACGGCGCGGATCTGGTCGGCGCGCTGCACATGATCGCGCTGAACCGCCTGGACGATCTGGCGCCGCCGGTCCGGAAATGGATCGAGACCCTGTCGGCCGCGGACCGCGCCGCGCTGGTGAAGCGGGTGATCGGCTCCACCGAGGAGACCACCACCGGCGTGATCCGTCTCAAGGCGATGGCGAAGGACGGCGTGCTGCAGTTCCCGGTGGTGGCCGTGAACGACTCCGACACCAAGCACCTCTTCGACAACCGCTACGGTACGGGCCAGTCCACGCTGGACGGCATCCTGCGCGCCACCAACCTCCTGATCGCCGGGAGCACGGTGGTGGTGGCGGGGTACGGGTGGTGTGGGCGGGGCTTTGCGATGCGGGCCCGGGGGGCCGGGGCCAACGTCCTGGTGACCGAGATCGATCCGATGAAGGCGCTGGAGGCCCAGATGGACGGGTTCCACGTCGTGCCGATGGCGGAGGCCGCCCGGGTGGGGGACATCTTCGTGACCCTGACGGGGAACGTGCACGTGATCCGGCTGGAGCACATGCGGGCGATGAAGGACGGCGCGGTGATCGCCAATTCCGGGCACTTCAACGTGGAGATCGACCTCGACGCGCTCAAGGCGGCGGCGCAGGGGCCGGTGGAGGTCCGGAACCTGGTGGAGGAGTGGACCCTGGACGGGAAGCGGGTCTTCGTCCTGGCCGACGGCCGGCTGGTGAACCTGGCCGCGGCCGAGGGGCATCCGGCGAGCGTGATGGACATGTCGTTCGCCAACCAGGCGCTGGCGGCCGAGTACGTGGTGCGGGAATTCAAGCAGCTGGGGCGGGACGTGCACCGCATCCCGCACGCGCTCGACCAGGAGATCGCGCGGCTGAAGCTCGCCGGGATGGGGGTCGCGATCGACACCCTGACGGCCGAGCAGAAGAAGTACCTGTCGTCCTGGGACCTGGGGACCTAGGGGCCCGCGTGAAGGAAGTCCGCGTCGCCAATCTGGGTCTCGACCGGACCAACAACACCCCTGTCGTGATACTCCGGGAGTCCGATGGCGACCGGGTGCTCCCGATCTGGATCGGGCCCGCGGAGGCGAGCGCCATCGCGATGGAGCTGGCGGGGGTCAAGTCGTCGCGCCCCCTCACGCACGATCTCCTCAAGCAGGTCATCGTCGGGCTGGGCGCCGAGCTCCGCAAGATCGTCATCACCGCGGTGAAGGACAGCACCTACTACGCCGAGCTGCACCTCTACCGGGGCGATCAGGTGATCCAGATCGACGCCCGCCCCTCCGACTCGATCGCGCTGGCGCTGCGGCTCCAGGCTCCCATCCTGACCGCGGACGAGCTGCTGCAGCACACCGTGATCGAGACCACCGATACGATCGGCGAAGGCCAGGCCGGCGGCGCGGCGGGACCGATGGACGCCGATACGCTCAAGACGTACCTCCAGAACCTCGATCCTGAAGATTTCGGCAAGTTCACGCCGTAGCGCGTCGCTGTTCCTGGCGCTGACGCTGGGAGCGGTCGCGGCCGGGGCGGGGCAGGCGCTGACCCTGACCGGCGCGGTCACCCTGGGCGCGACGCACCCCCGGCCGTATACGAGCGGCTGGGTCGTGTTGCACCGCGTCACGATGACGGCGCAGGGCCCCATCGACTCCGCGCGGCTGGACGCGCAGGGGCGGTACCGGCTGCGGATCGGGGCCGTGGATTCCGTCGCGACCTATCTCGTCAGCGTCTTCCACGACGGCGTGGCGTATTTCAGCCAGCCCATCACCGCCGGCCACTTCCCGCGCTCGGCGATCGACACGCTGCGGGTCTTCGACACCACGACGGTCGGACCGCCGCTCACGGTGCGCCGGCGCCTGCTGTCGGTGGCGGCCCCCAAGCCGGACGGCTCGCGGGACGTGCTCGAGCTCCAGGAGCTCGAGAACTCCGGCGACAAGACCCGCATCGCCGCGGACACCCTGCACCCCGTCTGGACCGGGGTCCTGCCGGCGGGGGCGCTGCAGTTCTCGGTCGGGCAGGGCGACTTCTCCAGCGAGGCCGTCGCCCGGCACGCCGACACCGTGGCGCTCTTCGGCGCGGTGCAGCCCGGGGGCGCGCGGCAGCTGGCGTACAACTACCTCCTGGCCGGCGGGGTCCGGACCTGGATGCTGCCGGTGGATCATCCGCTGGAGAAGATCCTGATTCTCCTCGAGGACACGACCGCGCGGGTGACCGGCCCCGGGTTGCACGCCCTGGGCGTGCGTCCCATCGAAGGCCGGCACTTCGTCGAGTACGAGATCGACAACGTCCGCGCGGGCGCGCTGATCGCGATCGAATTCCCGCGCGGCCCGTTCCGCGTCGAGTCGCTCATCCCGTTCATCGCGGCCGCGCTCGGCCTGCTCCTCGCGCTCGGATTCTGGTGGGCGCTGCGGCGGCCGGCGACCGCACCCGCCGCCTGACGCGCTTGCCCTTTCCGGGCGCGTCCGCTAGCATAGGTCCGTCGTCGTTTCGCGAACGCGGGATTCACGGAAGCCGGTGCAAGTCCGGCGCGGCCCCGCCACTGTAACGGGCAAGAGCGATCGGCTCCACGCCACTGGGAAACCGGGAAGGCGGAGCCGAGCGGCCCGAAGCCAGGAGACGTCCCCGTTCGCGCCACCTGCAATTCCCTCGCGGGAGGGATGGTGGCGCCTGCGCACCAGGGCGCGGTCGCTGACCCATCTCCGTTCCGGCGGGGATGGGTTTTTTGGCTCATGGGCCGTTCGTCGCTGCGCCGCTGGACCGCCGCCGTCCTGATCCTCGGGGCCTGCACCCCCCGCCATCGCCATCCCCAGCTCGTCCGCGCCCCGTCCGTCACCGACGACGCCGGCCGGACCGTCACCCTGCCGGCGCCCGCCCAGCGCGTGGTCTCGCTCGCGCCCTCGTCCACCGAGCTGCTCTTCGCGGTCGGCGCCGGCCGGCAGGTCGTGGGGCGCACCACCTGGTGCCGGTATCCGCCCGCGGCCCTCTCGGTTCCGGTGGTGGGCGACGGGCTCGAGCCGAACATCGAGAGCGTGGCGGCGGTTCGCCCGGACCTCGTAGTCCTGTATCGCTCACCCTCCAACGGCGCCGCGCTCACCCAGCTCGAGCAGCTCGGGATTCCGGCCGTGGTGCTGCGGCAGGACCGGCTGGAGGACGTGGCGCGCGACGCGCGGCTCCTCGGCACCCTGACGGGGCATCCGGCCGTCGGGGACTCCGTGGCCCAGACGCTGGATGTGGTCACCGCGGGGCGGTCGCCCGTGGCCCACGTGCACATCGCGTACGTGGTCTGGGACAGCCCGCCGATCGTCATCGGGGCGGGGAGCTTCCTCGACCAGCTGGGCACCCTCGCCGGCGCGCAGAACGTCTTCCACGACCTGCGCACGGCCTCGGCCCCGGTCTCCCTCGAGAGCATCGCGTCCCGCAATCCGGACGTCATCGCGGTGGTGGACGATTCGTCGGCGGCCGCGACCCCGTCGTTCGCGCGGCGTCCAGAGTGGAAGGCGGTCCCGGCGGTCAGAGCGGGGCGCATCCTCCACCTGCCGGGCGACCTCTTCGGCCGCCCGAGCCCGCGGGCCGCCCAGGCGATCGCGGCCTTCACGCGCCTCCTGAATACGGTCAAATGAAATGGGGCGGGTTGGTGGGGGCGGCGCTCCTCACCCTGGTGCTGGCCGTGGTGCTCGGCCCCACGCGGATCCCGTTGGGAGAGCTCGCGGGGTCGGAGATCGTGCGGGACCTGCGCGTGCCGCGGGCCCTGCTCGGGTTTCTGGTGGGCGGGTCGCTCGCGGTGTCGGGCGCCGGCCTGCAGGCACTGGTGCGCAATCCCCTCGCCGACCCGTTTCTGCTCGGGCTCTCGGGTGGGGCCGGCCTGGGCGCCGTCGGCGCCATCGCGCTCCGGCTCTCCGGCCCCTGGGCGCTCCCGATCGCGGCCTTCGCGGGCGCGCTGGTGGCGATGGCGCTCGTGTACCGGCTGGCGCTCGTCAGCGGCGCCACGCTCGATCCGCGCGTCCTCCTGCTCGCCGGAGTCGTGGTCGGCTCGTTCGCCGCGGCGATCACCACGGCCATCGTCTCGCTCTCCGAGGCCGAGCAGCTGCGGAACGCCTTCCTGTGGCTGTGGGGCGGATTGTCGGGCGCGTCCTGGACCACGGTGGGCGTACTCGCGCTCTACCTCCCGATCCCGCTGCTCCTCCTCCTCGCCTCCGCGCGATCGCTCGACCTCATGGCCCTCGGAGACGAGCCGGCCGGTTACCTGGGCGCGGACGTCACGCGGGTCCGGCGGCGCGTGTACCTCGCGGCGTCCCTGCTCACCGCCGCCGCCGTGGCGGTGTCGGGAGTCATCGGCTTCGTAGGTCTCATCATCCCGCACGTCGGCCGCATGGGCTGGGGACACCGGCACCGGTCGCTCCTCCCCGTATCGTTCCTGGGCGGCGGCGTGCTCCTCGTGCTCGCCGATACGCTGGCGCGCACGGCCGTGGCGCCTCGAGAGCTCCCGGTGGGGATCGTCACCGCGCTGATCGGCGTGCCGGTGTTCGCGCTCCTGCTCCGGCGCTGGGTCCGGACGTGATCCTCGAGCTCGACGGCGTCACGGCACGGTATCCCGGCGCCGAGCGGGACGCGCTCACCGGCGTGACGCTGGGTGTGGACCAGGGCGAGCTGCTCGCGGTGCTGGGGCCCAACGGCTCCGGGAAAACCACGCTGATCCGCGTCGCGCTCGGCGCCCTGAAGCCGGCGGCCGGTGTGGCCCGGGTGTCGGGCCGGCCCGCGCACGAGTGGGACCGCCGGGCCCTGGCGCGGGTCGCGGCCGTGGTGACTCAGCGGGAGGAGACGGCGTTCCCCCAGCGGGTGCGCGACGCGGTGCTGCTGGGGCGGTACCCGCATCTTCCGCCTTTCGCCGCGCCCCGCGCGGCCGACCGCGCCGCGGTCCGCGAGGCCCTCGCCGCCTGCGACGCCGAGGACCTGGCCGCGCGCTGGATCGACACGCTGTCGGGCGGGGAGCACCAGCGGGTACGCCTGGCCCGGGCGCTGGCCCAGGAGCCGGAGCTCCTGGTTCTGGATGAACCGACCGCGTCCCTCGACGTGCGTCACGAGATGGCGCTCTTCGAGCAGATCCGGAGTCTCGTGGACGCCCGCGGGCTCGCCGCGCTGGTGATCACGCACCAGGTCAACCTGGCCGCCCGCTTCGCCGACCGCGTGGCCCTCCTGTCCGGGGGCGCGCCGGCCGGGGCGGGGACGCCGGCGGAGGTGCTCACCCGGGAGACGGTCGAGCGGGTGTTCGACTGGCCGGTGGCGATCCAGTCATTCGACAATCGCCCGCAGATGGTTCCCCTGCGTCGTGCCCTTCCTTCCCATCGGAGCAGCTGATGCCGCGCGTCCCGCGTCCCCTGATGTTCGTCCTTCTCGCGGCTCCCGCCGCGGCCCAGACCCCGGCCGACACGTTCCGGCTCGCGCCGATCGTGGTGACCGCCACCGGCGTGCCGACGCCGGCCGACCGGTTGCCGGTGACCACGACGGTACTCCGGGGCTCGGACCTGCGGGCCCGCGGCATCCTGACGGTGTCCGACGCGTTGCGCCTGGTGCCGGGAGCCGCCGTGGTCGAGACCAACTCCTTCGGGTCGCAGACCTCGGTGTTCCTGCGCGGCGGCGAAAGCGACCACACCAAGGTGCTGGTCGACGGCGTCCCGCAGAATGCCCCCGGCGGCGCATACGACTTCGCCAACCTGTCCACCGACAACATCGACCGGATCGAGATCGTGAGCGGGCCGGTCAGTGTGCTGTACGGATCCGACGCGGTGAGCGGGGTGGTGCAGATCTTCACCCGGAACGGCGCGGGCCGGTTGCGCGGTTCGGTGGCGGCGCACGCCGGGACGTACGGATCGGCGGACCTCTCGCTCGCCGCCGCCGGGGGCGGGGACCGCGCGTCGTTCTCCCTGGGCGCATCGCGCTTCTCCTCGGATGGCACCCTGCCGATCAACAACGACTACCGGAACTCGACGCTGTCCGGGCAGCTCCGGCTCCGTCCCGACGACGCGACCCAGGCCACGCTGTCCCTCCGGTACGGCGATGCGCTGTACCACTTCCCCACGGACTACACCGGGGCGCCCACCAGCAAGTTCCAGCACCAGCTCGACCGCGGGCCCACGGCCGGGCTCGATCTCGCGCGCACCTTCTCACCGGGCCTCGAGGTCCACCTCGCCGGCACCTGGCACCGCGACAACTACCAGTACTCGATCTCTCCCAACGACTCCCTCGATCTCGTGAACTTCCCCTACGCGAGCAGCGATTGGGTGACGCGCCAGGGGCTCGAGGGGCGGGCCGTCGCCCATCTGTCGGCGGGGAACGTCCTCACGGCGGGCACGTCGTTCGAGCACGAGATGATGACCGGCACCACGCTGGATGGAACGCGGATGCGCGACGACGGGGCGGGATTCGTCGAGATGGTCACCGGACTCGACCGGGCGCTGAGCTTCACCGCGGGCGCCCGGCTGGAGGACAACCAGCGCTTCGGGACCTACGGGACCTATCGTGGCGGGGTGTCCTGGGCCGCGGGTCCGAGTACCCGCCTCCATGTCTCCGCCGGTACGGGGTTCAAGGAGCCGAGTCTCTTTCAGAACTATGCGACCGGGTTCACGGTCGGCAATCGGAACCTGAGCCCCGAGCGTTCCCTCGCCTGGGAGGCGGGAGTCGAGCAGGTGCTGGGCGCCGGCCTGGTGGGGCGGGTGACCTACTTCGACCAGCGCTTCCGTGACCTCATCGACTACGTCGCCACCCCGCCCGCCGGGTCCCCGAACTACGCCAACGTTCCCGAGGCTTACGCCCGGGGAATCGAGGCCGGCCTCCGGGTGCGCGCGGCAGCCTGGGCCACCGTTTCCGCGACGTACACCTATCTCCGGACCGGCGTCACCCAGGGCGACACGGGGAACACGGCCGAGTTCCGCACCGGCGAGCCGCTCATCCGGCGCCCCACCCACTCCGCGACGCTCGGCGCGACCGCCGGCCTCCCCGGCGGGGGCAGCGCGGGTTTCCAGGTATCGTATGTGGGCCGCCGGGAAGACATCGATTTCACCGCCGGCCGGGTGTCGCTCCCGCCGTACGGCCGGGTCGATCTCTCGGCCCAGTGTCCCCTTTCACGGATGGTCCCGGGTTTCACCCTGGACGCCCGCGTGGAGAACGCGCTCGGCGCCCGTTACGACGAGGTCCTCGGCTTCCCCGCGCGGGGCCGCACCATAGTTTTCGGAGGGTCCTGGACCGTCGGTTCACCCTGACCGGGGATGGCGATGCGGGGAGGGACATTCTGGCTGGCGGTGGCGCTCGCGCCCGCGTTCGTCGCGTGCTCGGATGCCTTGGAGCGATCCACGCCGGTGGGCCAGGAGATCGTGGTCCTGAACGCCCAGAGCCCGTCCTTGACCCTCGTGAACGCGGGTGATTTCACCGTCACGGCGCTCGGGCTCCTCACACCGGTGCCGACCGCCCAGACTGTCGCCGGCAACGAACAGACGGTGCTCGTCCCCTCGGGAACCGGTGACGCGGTGCAGGTGCTCACCCTCGGCGCCGCGGGCCGGTCCACGCCCCTCGCCGCCGGCTCCGGCGCCACGGGCGTCGCCTTCCAGAACGACACGCTCGCCTGGGTCGCCAACCCGGGCCTCGCCACCGTCACCCAGATCAACGTCATCACCGGCGACACCCTCCGGAGCCTCGCGGTCGGGCCGCGTCCGGTGGCGGTGGCGGTGGTCGGCGGGAAGGTGTTCACGGTGAACAGCAACGCGGACGGCGCCACGGTGCTGGGGCCGAGCACGCTGACGGGGTGGAAGACCGACGGCTCGGGCATTCCCGACACGGTGACTCTGACGGGGGTCGACGCCCATTCCGTCGTGGTCGGTGACGACAGCCTGCTCTATGTCATCGAGCGCGGTGACAGCGGGAAGGCCGACGGGCGGTTGTCGGTGGTCGATCCGGTCGCGGGGCAGGAGGACGTCGTCATCAACGGCCTGGGGGAACGTCCGGGCGCCGGGGTGTTCCACCATTCGGGGCGGCTCCTGGTCGCCTCCGCCGCAGAGGGGATTCTCGAGATCAACGCGCTCACCCGCACGGTGACGCGCGGTCCCGGCGCCGGGGTCAAGCCGGAAGGGAAGGGCCTCATCGCCTTGTCGCTCGACAACCGGGGCCGGATCTACGCGGTCAACGACGGCGGCTGCGGGGCCTCACCGGGGACCTTATACGTGCTCTCCCCGCCACCCGACTACACCATCGTGACCACCATCGCGACGGGTCTCTGCCCGGTGGCCTCCACGGTCGCGGAGATGCCGCCGCAGTAGCTTTCGCGCATGGCTCTGGTCACCACGCCGGCGATCGTCCTCCAGACCTACCGCTACAGCGAGACGTCCAAGGTGGTGCGTCTCGCCACCCGGGAGCTCGGGGTGCAGAGCGCCATCGCGAAGGGCGTGATGCGCCCGAAAAGCCGCTTCGGCGCGGGCCTCGAGATCCTGGGGGAAGGGACCGCCCAGCTCTATTACCGCGAGACCCGGGACCTCCAGACACTGGGGGAGTTCGAGCTCGAGATCCTGCGGCACGACCTGGCCCGGGATCTGGGCCGGTTCGCGGGGGCGACGGCGCTGGCCGAGCTGATGCTGAAGGCGGCTCCGCCCGCCGCCCTTCCGGCCGCCTACGACACCCTGATCGCCGGGCTCGATGCGCTCGTCTCGGCTCCCGCGGCCGACGTCGACGCCGCGGCGATCCGGGCGCTGTGGCGACTCCTCGCGGTGCTCGGATTCGAGCCCGCGATCGTCTCCTGCGTCCGGGACGGCACGCCGCTCGAGCCGCACCCGTCCGCTCCGGTGCCGTTTTCGGCGTCCGAGGGGGGGGCGTTCTGCCCTGCCTGTGCCCCCTCCAATCCGCCGACGCGTCTGCCGCCCGGGGCCTACGAGGACCTGGTGGCGCTCGGTGCCCGCGACGGGACCCTGCCTGCCCTGGATGCGGCGCACGCCGCGGCGCACCGGCGCCTCGTGGTCCGGTTCGCCCGGTACCATCTGAGCGAGCCCGCGTCCTTGCCGGCCCTCGACTTCTGGGAGCGCCGCCCGTGGTCCGCCACGTCGTAATCGGCACCGCGGGACACATCGACCACGGGAAGACCGCTCTCGTGAAGGCGCTCACCGGCGTGGATACCGACCGCTGGGTTGAGGAGCAACGGCGGGGCATCACCATCGACCTTGGCTTCGCCCCCCTGCCGCTCGACGCCGAGACCCAGGTGAGCGTGGTGGACGTCCCGGGACACGAAGGCTTTGTCCGGAACATGCTCGCCGGCGCCACGGGGATCGACGCTGCCCTCCTGATCATCGCGGGCGACGAGGGGCTCATGCCCCAGACCGAGGAGCATCTCGCGATTCTGGAGCTCCTCGGGATTCGCCGCGGCGTTCCGGTCCTCACCAAGGCCGATCTCGTCGACGCCGAGTGGCTGGCCGCGCTCACCCCCGAGATCACCGAGCGGCTCGGCCACAGCCCGATCCGGTGGGAGCCTCCGATCGCGACGTCGGCGGTCACCGGGTCGGGGCTCGCGGAGCTGCGGGCGGCGATCGGTCGGATGGCGCGCGACGTGGCCGACCGGCCGGATGCCGACCTGTTCCGGCTTCCCATCGACCGGGTCTTCACCCTCACCGGCGCCGGAACCGTCGTGACCGGGTCCGTCTGGAGCGGCGGCGTCGGTGAGGGAGACGTCGTGCGCATCCTCCCGCTCGAGCGTGAGGTGCGGATCAGGTCCATCGAAGCCCACGGGGCGGCCGTGCCGCGAGCGGTCCCCGGGCGCCGCACCGCGCTCGCGCTGGTCGGCGTCGATCACGCCGAGGTGGCCCGCGGTCACGTGGTGGTGACGGGCGACGGGTGGCGGGGGACCCGCCGGATGGACGTCACGGTGGAGATGCTCGCGTCGTTCGGACGACCGCTCACCGCGCGGGCACGGGTCCGCGTCCATCTGGGCACCGCGGAGGTCCTGGCGCGCGTCACGCCGGCCGAGCCGATCGGGCCGGGCGCCCGCGGAGTGGCCCGGCTCGCGCTCGAGGGTCCGTTGGTGGCGCGCGGGGGAGACCGCTTCGTGCTGCGCAGTTACTCGCCGGTGACTACGATCGGCGGCGGAGCCGTCATCGACCCTTTCCCCCCCGACGCACCGCGGCGGCTCCGTCAGCGCCGGCTTCCGCTCGAGGCGGACGCGGCCACCCGTCTGGGCGGTTGGGTGCGCGAGTCCCGGTTGCTGGGGATTCCGGTTCGCGACCTTCCCGTGCGGCTGGGCATCGTGCCGGGTGGTGGGGCGGAGGTCATCGCTCGGACGGGGAAAGGCGTACTGCAAGCGGGGGATCGGCTCGTCGGCCGGTCGGCGGCGGCGCAAGCGGCCGAGCGTCTGCGGGACGCGCTGGACGAGCACCACTCGTCCCACCCGCTCGACCCCGGGATGTCCCTGCAGGCGCTGCGCGCCGGAATCGACGCGGGGGGCGACGAAGTGCGCGATCTGGTGCTCGACCTCGCGGCGCGGAAGGGTCTACTGGAGATCGAGGGCGGCATCGTCCGCCGGCCGGGATGGCGCGCGGCGGTGGCGGCGCGGGCCGACGGCGACGGCGAGCGCATCGCGGCGCATCTCACCGCCGCCGAGTGGCGTCTGCCGACGGTGGAGGAGCTGGAGGGAGTGTTTCCGGGTCTTCCCCTCCGGGCGTTGCTCGCGCACCTCTCGCGCGGAGGCGGTGTAGTACAAGTCGACCAGAACCGGTTTGCGGCCCCCGGGGCACTCGAGCGCTTCCAGCGGGCCCTCGAGGAGGTGATCCGTGAAGTCGGGCCGGTGACGCCGGCGGTCTTGCGGGACCGGTTGGGGCTGACCCGTAAGTACTTGATTCCGCTCCTGGAGTGGGCGGACCGGCGGGGGGTCACCAGGCGGGTAGGGGACACCCGGATTCTGACCGGCTTGACACCCCGGGAAAAAGCCACCTAAGTTCTTTCGTGGCTGCGGATTGAAGCTCGCACCGTGAAGAATCACGTCACCCAAAGGAGCAGGGTCTAACGCGCCTTTCTTGTTCGACAGGAGCCTCGATGAAGCGGTACGCCTGGGCAGTGTTGGGGCTCGGGCTGTGGGCTGTTCCGGTGGTCCGGGCCAGGGGGCAAGCGCCGCCCCGACCCACAGTAGAGCTGCGGCAGAATTACCCGAACCCGTTCAACCCGGCGACCACGATCCCCTTCGTGCTCAGCGGGGACATGTTCGCGAACGGTCACCGGCCGACGGTTTCGTTGAAGATCTACAACGTGCTCGCCCAGCTGGTCGCGATCCCGATTCTTCAGGGGCCCGGTCAGCCGCTCGACGGGCTGCAGGTGGACTGCGCCAATCCGTCCGGCTGTTCGTTCTCAGCGTATTGGGACGGGAACGTGCGAGGAGGCCAACAGGCCTCCTCGGGCGTGTATATCTACCAGCTGGTGGTGGACGGCCAGCGATTTACCAAGAAGATGATCATCATGAAGTGAACGGCGGGCTTGCTCGTCGACGGGGTGCGGATCCGCGGATCCGCACCCCGTTTCGTTTTCGGCTCAGGGGCCCCGCTTCAGCACCACGTACTTCACGTCGTCGGTGCCGATCCGCTTGAGCCAGTCGAGCAGGTCGGCGATCCGGTCCGGAGGCTGCACGCCCGGTGCGCCCACGAGGCGCCGCGTGATCCGCAGCACCCGCCCATCCTGCCGGTACTCGGCCGTGTAGCGGCCGAACACGCTCGAGGCGTCGACACTCGAAGGCAACTGAGCGGCCCACCCCGCGGGCAGGGTGACCTCGAGGGTCGACGATTCCTCGTGCGGAGCGCCGACGCTGCCCCAGAAGTCGATCGGGAAGCGCCGGGGACCGCGGGCCGCGAGATCCGTGACCAGGTTGGGTGTCGCGTAGTCGTGCAGCGGCAGCGTGAGGATGTCGGTGGCGCCCGACTGCGACGCGGGATGCCCGCCGTGGAACGTCACCGCCACATAGGGCCGCGCGCTCCAGTCCCGGCCGTCGAAGGTCTGCAAAGAATCGGATACGGCGTCCGGCACCACCTCCGCCGCGATCCGTTGGGCCAGCCGGGCCCGATCGCTGTCGTCGATCTCGTTCGAGAAGGCGTTGCGCAGGCCGTATTGGCGGGTCCCGGTCTGCAGCTCCGAATAGCGGCCCTGGAGGGATCCGTCCGGCGAGAGCTCGCCCACCAGCAAGTCGTCGTCCCGGTTCGCCCCGATGGAATCCTTGGGGAAGGTCACCTGCTCGGCCGTGCCATCCGGACGCACCAGCAGTCCGAACTGGCCCTGCTCGGCGGGCGGGAGGGAGCCGTAGGGCGTGAGGTCGCTCGTGAGATCGACGAAGAGGTACCCACCCCAGGGTCGCTGCACCGCGGCGATCATGTGATCGAAGGCGCTGATCGTCGGCACCGAGCGGTCGATCCCGCCGCCCGCGGAGAGCAGCACCGGAAAGGCCGTGATTCCGAGATGGCGGGCCACGGCCACGAACAGCGTCGCCTTGTCCTTGCAGTCGCCGTACTTGGTGGTCAGAACGTCCGCGGGGAAGCGCGGTCGATAGCCCCCGATGCCGAGCGAGAGCGAGACGTACCGGAAGTCCTGCGCCACCCAGCGGGCGGCGTCCCGCAGCGTATCGTCCTGCGTCCGGGCCCCTTCCACCTGGGTCTTCAGGGCCGAATCCACCGCCGGAGTCAGGGCGAAGCGGTCCCGGGACAGCTTCGCGTACCACTGCGCGACGTCGTTCCACGTCAGCGGGGCCGCGACCTCGATGGTCTGCACGACGCCGTTGGAGTCGGCCATGAACGGCTCGGCGTCCCAGGGCTGGACTTCGGCCGTCGCCCACGTGTAGACGGCCCGGCCGTTGGCGCGGGTCACTGTCCGCGCGAACGTCAGATTCCGCTCCTTGATCGTGGGATGCATATCGGCGGGAAGATCGACCAGGTAGCGGGACCGCCGCACCAGGCGCCCCGTCGTCACCCGCCAATTGTTGCGGAAGTCCCCCGGCATCACGGGCGCGGTCGTTTCGATGGTATAGCTGTAATCGACGATCGTGTTGGGCACGACCCCGCCCAGCGACACGCGGCGCTCCCGGACGTCCGAATAGACCGGAGCCTCCTGGGCCACGGGCGCGATCCCCTCCTGCTCGTGGACCGGCTTGTCGCTGATGATCTTGCCGTCCGGCGAGAGCACGCGCAGCCAGTTGATGGTGAGCCGCTCCCGGCTCGAGTCGTAGTCGAACGATTGCTCCCCGAAGCGTTCGGCGGCCTCGCGCGTGAACACCTGGACCACCTGGCGGTAGGTGCGCGATCCGGTGCCGTCGTGGTTGTACCGGACCACCCCGTCGTCCAGCAGCAGCACGTAGTCCTGGCCCTTGTACGCTGCCGGATCAACCGCCAGGCGGTAGATCGAGTCGTCTTTGACCGAGGGATCGCCGGCCGGCGTGATGTGGGGGGCCTGAGCGGCGAGGGGCACCGCGAACGCCAAGGTGAGGAAGGGAAGCAATCGAGCCACGACGGGATACTCCGGAATGAGAGGTCTTGGGAATAATACGCCGAAGAGGCCCAAGTCATTCCAGGGCCTGAAGAGGCCGTTTTGACTTGCCCCCTGCCCATCTGACACCTTTCTTCGGGTACGGAGGTTGCGCAGACACCAGGCATGATTCGACCTGAACGACTGACGGTAAAGGCCGCCGAGGCACTCCAGCAGGCGGCCGCCGACGCCCGAGCCCGCGGGAATCCCGTGGTCAACGACGCCCACTTGTTCCACGCCCTTCTGGGGCAGGACGAGGGGGTGGTGGCGCCCCTACTCCAGAAGGCCGGCGTCAACGTGGCCCAGCTCAAGGGGGACGTCGAGCGGGAGATCGGCCGGTTCCCCAAGCAGTCGGGGGCGGGGAGCGAGCCCACGGTCTCCCGCGAGCTTTCGCAGGCGTTCGACCGCGCGGACCGCGACGCCCAGGAGCTGGGCGACGCCTACATCTCCACCGAGCACCTGCTGCTGGCGCTGGCCGAGGAGAAGGGCACGACGGCGCGGCAGCTCCTGTCGGCCGCCGGCGTGGAGCGGAAGGATCTGCTGGCCGCGCTCGAAGCAGTCCGCGGCACCCATCGGGTCACGGACCAGGAGCCCGAGCAGAAATACCAGGCTCTGGAGCGCTTCACCCGCGACCTGACGGCCGTGGCCCAGCGGGGGAAACTCGATCCCGTCATCGGGCGGGACGAGGAAATCCGCCGGGTGATCCAGGTGCTCTCCCGCCGCACGAAAAACAATCCCGTCCTGATCGGGGAGCCGGGCGTCGGCAAGACCGCCATCGTCGAGGGCCTGGCCCAGCGGATCGTGCACGGGGACGTGCCCGAGTCCCTCAAGCGCAAGCGGCTGCTGGCGCTCGACATCGGACAGCTGATCGCCGGCACGAAATATCGGGGCGAATTCGAAGAGCGTCTCAAGGCGGTGCTGAAGGAGATCACCGGCGCCGAGGGGCACTTCATCGTCTTCATCGACGAGCTCCACACGCTGGTGGGAGCCGGAGGCGCCGAAGGCGCCGTGGATGCGTCGAACATGCTGAAGCCGGCGCTCGCGCGGGGAGAGCTGCACGTCGTGGGCGCCACCACGCTGGATGAGTACCGCAAGTACATCGAGAAGGACGCGGCGCTCGAGCGGCGCTTCCAGCCCGTGTTCGTGGGGGAGCCCTCGGTCGAGGACACCATCGCGATCCTGCGGGGATTGAAGGAACGCTACGAGGTGCACCACGGCGTGCGGATCACCGACGGCGCGCTGGTGGCCGCGGCCACGCTGTCCCACCGCTACATCGGCGACCGCTTCCTGCCGGACAAGGCCATCGACTTGGTGGACGAGGCCGCGAGCCGGCTCCGGATCGAGATCGATTCGCTGCCGCAGGAGATCGACGAAGTCGAGCGGAAAATCGTGCAGCTGGAAATCGAGCGGGCCGCCCTCGCCAAGGAAAAGGACGCGGCGTCCAAGGAGCGTCGGAAGGGCGTGGATGCGGAGCTCTCGGCGTTGCGCGAGCGCTCGACGGGCATGAAGGCGCAGTGGCAGGCCGAGAAGGAGGCCATCGGCGGGCTGCAGGCGAAGAAGGCGCAGCTCGAGCAGCTCCGCGGGGAGGCCGATCAGGCCACGCGACGGGGCGACCTCCAGAAGGCCGCCGAGATCAGCTACGGCCGGATCCCGGCGCTCGAAAAGGAGATCACGGCCGCCGAGAAGCGCCTCGGGGAGCTGCAGAAGACCGTCCAGTACCTGAAGGAGGAAGTGGACGCCGACGACATCGCCGAGATCGTGGCCAAGTGGACCGGGATCCCGGTGACCCGGATGCTCGAGTCCGAGAAGCAGCGGCTCACCAAGCTCGAAGCGGAGCTTGGCCGGCGCGTCGTCGGACAGCCCGAGGCCCTTGCGGCCGTGGCCAACGCCGTGCGGCGGGCGCGGGCGGGGCTGCAGGACCCGCACCGGCCCACCGGCTCCTTCATCTTCCTCGGCCCCACGGGTGTGGGGAAGACCGAAACCGCGCGGGCGCTGGCCGAGTTCCTGTTCGACGATGAACGGGCGATGGTGCGGCTCGACATGTCCGAGTACATGGAGAAGCACGCCGTGGCGCGGATGATCGGCGCGCCCCCCGGCTACGTGGGGTACGACGAGGGCGGACAGCTCACCGAGGCCATCCGGCGGCGGCCCTACGCCGTAGTGCTCTTCGACGAGATCGAAAAGGCGCATCCGGACGTGTTCAACGTCCTGCTCCAGATCCTGGACGAGGGGCGCCTGACGGATTCCCAGGGGCGCACCGTGGACTTCCGGAACACGGTCCTGATCATGACCTCGAACATCGGGTCGCAGGACATCCTGGAGATGGGGACCGCCAACTGGGAGCAGGTCGAAGCGAAGGTCCTCGACCTGCTGCGCCGGGCGTTCAAGCCCGAGTTTCTGAACCGGGTGGACGACACGATCATCTTCCGGCCCCTGTCGGAGGCGGACATCACGCGGATCGTGGACGTCCAGCTCCGGCGGTTCGAAGGGCTTCTGGCGGAGCGGAAGCTCACCCTGGAGGTGACGCCGGCGGTGAAGCAGCTGCTCGTGGCCGAAGGGTACGACCCGGTCTACGGCGCCCGGCCCCTCAAGCGGGCGATGCAGCGCTTGCTGCAGAACCCGCTGGCGCTGGCCGTGCTCGAGGGCACCTACGCGGAGGGGGACACCATCCGGGCCGATCGCGCCAAGGACGGGGAGATCACGTTCGCCAAGGTGCCGGGTGGTTCACGAAAGTGACCGGCGCGGGATGAATCACGCGATCGATTGGGCGCGGCTCGCCCAGTCGCTCGACGAAGTCCCGGTCGGCGCGGCCGTCCTGAAGGACGGAGAGCTGGTGGCCGGCGCGCACAACGAGACCGTAGGGCTGAAGGATCCCACCGCGCACGCCGAGCTGCTCGCCGTGCAGCGGTCGCTCCGGATGCTCGACGCGGACCGTCTGACCGGCTGCACGTTGTACGTGACTCTCGAACCCTGCGCGCAGTGCGCGGGCGCCATCGTGCTGGCCAAGGTCGACCGGGTGGTCTTCGGGGCGTACGACGACAAGGCGGGGATGGCGGGGTCCGTGGAAGACCTCCTCCGCCATCCCCGCCTGAATCATCGTCCCGAGGTCATCGGCGGAGTGGAAGCCGAGACCTGCGGGGCGCTCTTGAAGGGATTCTTCGCCTCGCGGCGCTAGGGCTTCGGCGCCGCGCGGTTTTCGATCCGTTCGATCAGCTTCACCACCTCGTCCCGCAGGCGCTTCAGCGCCGGCAGCACTTTGGGCTCGAGCTCTCGCTCGAGGTCCTTGCCTTCGTCCAGAATGTCCTGCAGGAGTCCCCGGAACCGGTCTCCCAGCTCGCGCCAGGTGGGCGTGGGCTCGACTTCGTGCACTTCGGTATTCGGTGCCTTGGTGGGCAGGGTGTTCATCGTGCCTCCTTGATAGAGACCTGACGCCGTCGGGGGACCGGGAGTTTCGCGGGGTGTGGCGCAGGCATCTCGCTACCCCGGGCTTGCGCCCGGGGTCAGGTACT
>Ga0335076_10001952_pt1 | contig 20321 bp, 18 predicted proteins | sample Lox_Sample_25_FD_206717 | JGI IMG/M metagenome (GOLD analysis project Ga0335076, IMG submission 206717) | Soil microbial communities from Loxahatchee National Wildlife Refuge, Florida, United States - Lox_Sample_2.5 | ecosystem: Environmental > Terrestrial > Soil > Wetlands | place: USA...
CGACTCGTAGGTCTTAGGATACGTCGTCGGCGGAACACGCTGCGGGCACCGTACGCGCGGACGCGAAGTGACTCGTCCTCCACCCGCTCATCGTTCCGCCGGCGCGCGGTCACCACCACGCGTCGATCGGAGGGGTCGGGGAATCCTCATCCGCCGCGGCGCCGCCGTCGCCGCGGGGCCGGTCGCGTGCCTCCGGAATCAGAATGACGGGAACCGCGGGGGTGAGTAGTCGCCGGCGCGACACTGCGTTAAGAATTGTCCTGACGCGTCCGGTCGGGCGCGCTCCGATCACAATCGCGTCGGCGTCACGGGCAGCAGCTACCCGCGCGATCGCCTCCATCGGGCGACCAGATATCAATTCAGGGATGTACTCGACATCCGGCAGGCCGTGGGCACCAAAGAGATCCTCGAGGAGTCGCCTGCCCGCGGCTCGAGCGGCGCCCACCCGGCGCTCGGTGTACGGACTGCCAAGGTACCCAGGAGGCGACCGATAGGCATGTACCACAAAGACGCAGCCTGTGGGCCAGGCTCGTAATCCAGCTTCCACAACGGCCTTGCGCCCGAGCGCGGTGCCGTCGTAACCGACGATTATCGCGCGCGAAACGGGTAGCAGCGGCTCCTGGCCCAATATGAGCGATTCATGGCTGCCAACGCGCTCAGGTCTGCCGGCCCGAGCCATCCGGGTGACACCGCGATTGCGTCGCCCGACATGCCTCCGAAAACCGGGGTCTTGATCGTGATCATCATGCTGGCTCAAAGTAGTGTCACTAGCACCTCTCCTTCGCATTGTCGAGGCGAGTTGACATACCGCTGACAACATCGCCAGGACTACGCTTGGCGTCGCCATCCGTTGGACCCGGGAGCGCAGACGTCGGCGCGTTCGAGATATTGCTCGGCGAGCAGCAATGTTGCCGATCAGTACCGGAGGGTGAGCGCGGTGGGTGCACTCGAGGACACGCAGGTGGATATTAGATCTGACGGAGGCGCGCCCACCGGGCCGCGCGCCACCAGAGCACTGCGCGTGCGCGGCAGCGCTCGAAACTGGCCGAGGGCGCAAAACAAAGCCTGCCCGAGCGCAGGCTCGACCTCAAACCTCCTAATGCGTCTCACCCATCACCATTACTCAGACCGAGGCCCAGGTACGCGCAGACGAACGACTCGGCGGCGTCAGCCAAGAGCATGCCGCTTCCCAGGCAATTGCCGGTGCTTCGCTTGACGACGGACAGCGTAGGCAAGACCAGCAGCGCGGCGGCCGGCAGCGTGATACCCGACACGCTGACCCCCGGCCGACTCGCGGTGATCAGCGTGTAACCCGCATCGACCACGATGTAAGCGGCGAGGAGAAAGAACGTCATGCCGATCACCCGCAAGGCCCGTTGTTCGCGCTCGCCACCGCCACGACCGGTCTGCTCCGCGCGAAAGGTCTGCAAGACGACGAGCGCCGCGAAAAATTCGATGATCGAGTGGATCCCAACGGTGCCGGTGCCGACGAGCACTCGACGCGCTCGACGAGATCATGCTCCAGGAGCTCGGGAAATGCCCAGAAGGTCGGTCGCGGACACCAAACGGTCGTGTCGAAGCTGATGAACAACGCGGTCGTTCACGGTCATTGCGCGATCGAGCTGCGGGTCAGCAGCCGCTGCGGGCCTGTGCGGATCGAGGTCGGGATGAGGACAAGGGGGCATCTGTCCGCACGGGCGTCGGCGACACTCCTCGTGGGCTTGACATCGTTGAGGCGCTCTCGCTCGCATGGGGACGCGGGAGGAAACACGCACGTCTGGGCCGAACTGAGGGCCAGGCCCGCGCCTCGACGACTAGAGCGTCGTCTGGGACATCGACGGCGGACGGATCGTGTCGATCCGGCGGGTGTGAGGTGAACCGCAAAGCGATGCCCCAGCGGCTGCTCGAGCACACACCCGCCGGGACATCTTAGGCCCGACTTCGGCCCGGCCCGACCTTATGGACGCGTCCCACGTCGTCCCGACGTTAGAGGTAGCAGAATCCCGGTGATGGGCGAAAGCCGGTCTGAACCGCATACCGAGAGCTCGAACGCCTGCGCCACTGGGCCGAAAACTGCCGGGCGCGACGAGCCGCCGGAGCGCGAGGGACCTCTGCTGCGACGGTGGCTGAGCTTTAGCGCGCGCCGTGAGCGGCGTCTCGAGCAAACCGGGAGCGACCCCGATCCGCGGTTTACATTCGCCAACGAACGCACATTCCTGGCCTGGAACCGCACCGCGCTGGCGCTGATCGCGGCCGGCCTGGCGGCGGCGCAGTTCTTGAAGTTCAATTTGCACGGACTGCGGCTGATAATCGCGGTGCCGCTGATCGTGCTCGGCGCGGCGCTCGCGCTCGCGAGCTACCTTCATTGGGAGGACAGCGAGCGAGCGATGCGACTGCGGCAGCCACTGCGCTACTCGTGGATGCCTCGTGTGCTCACGGGCGGGATCGCGGTGATCGCCGTATGCGGCGGCATCCTGGCGGTGGTCGACCGACTGGTCCATTGAATCGCCCGCAGTCTCAGCCGACGGGTGGAACCGCCACACCGCCGCCCGATAGGGACGACCCCGGCCTGGCGCGCGAGCGTACCGCGCTCGCGTGGACGCGATCGGCCCTGACCATGGCCGCGAGCGGCGTGCTGATCGCGCGCGCCGCGTTTGTCGGGCATCTGCCTGTGCTCGGCGTCGTTATCGCGGTTGCGATGGCAACCCTGTCCGTCCTGACGTGGCGCAACGGGCAGGCGATCTACCGTGAGCGTCTCGAGGCTTGTATGCCCCAACGTCTACAGACAACCGCTTTCGGCCTGTTGACGATGGCGACCGTCTTGGTCGCAGGGTCGGCGATCGTGGTAACGGTCGCGATCTGAGGACTGTCGTCTACCCGGGTGCCGGCACTTGCTCTGCTCCACTCCGGTCTCGCTGCCGTGTGGGAGTTCACGTCGGACTGCACAGCTGCGCTTGTGTGGTTCCAGGTGATGCGGTGGCCGCACGTACTTGGCCGTGAGGGAGCTCGGGGGGACCGGGCTTCCGATTGGGAGCTGACGGCGCGCGTGACACTAGCGGCGGCCGTAGGCGCTGGGGTGTTGTCCGCGGTCGCGAGCCTTCCTTGGGCCCCGGGAGATCTGCTCGTCGCCATCTACTTCGCTGCTGCGAGCCTGATCGAGACGATCGTGCGTCCGCTGCAGCAAGGCACCGAGGCGACCGTCGATGAGTTCCTCGACTCGGCGGGCATTACGGTCGTCCCGATCGATCGCGCAATCGCTCGCCGCGCAGCAGCGCTTCGGGCCGAGCGTCCGTCACTGCGGCTCCCCGACGCGATGTCGCTCGCGACCGCCGTCGCAACGGGCTCGACGCTACTCACGCTGGACGAGAAGCTGCGGCGGATCGCCCGCCGCATCGAGCCGCCATCCCGACGCTGACCTCCAAGCGAGATGTCGCGTCGCGCAGCCCGCGCAGAGCAATGCGGGCTCTGTCGTGTGGCGGATTCTCGTCGCCGCGAGCGAAAGCGGGTGCCGCACGTCCAGCACTGGGTTAGGAACGATGCCGGGTCTCTAGGCGCTTGGTCATGACTGGACCAGTATTCGCCCCCCGCGATCTACGCGCGATCACGGATTCCCTGCCAGGGCGACTTGAGGAGACTGCTGCCATGAAGGTGGCGCTAGCCCTCGCGTGTGGGCTGCTCGCGGGGTGCGGCAGCTCGGCGAGGCCGCCGCAGCGGCCCGAGCTGCAGAAAGTGCTCGACTCCCTCGTAGCTGGGCGCTTCCGGGTCGCCCCCGGGGTCGCCGCGTACGTGTCAGGGCCGCACGGCACGTGGGAGGGTGCGGCCGGCTTCGCCGACGTCGCCCGTCGCGTTCCGATGACACCGGTGGTTCGGAGCCGCATCGGAAGCGTCAGCAAGCTGTGGACCGCGACCGTTGTCGTGAAGCTCGCGCAAGAGGGCAAGCTCAGCCTCGACGACACGGTCGCAAAATGGCTTCCGAGCACGTTTCCCGACGGCAACCGCATCACGATCCGGGAGCTGCTGAACCACACGAGCGGGATCGTGGACGACAACGACATCAATGCGAGGCCGAGCTACTGGCTTGCGCGGATCCACGACCCTACGCTTCGCCGTGAGGTCCTCGCACTCGGCCGGGCGGCGGCGAAGAACCCGGCCATCACGATCGCACCGTCCTTCGAGATCCGCGTCGCGGCCGCGATCCCGCTGCTGTTCGCACCGGGAACCAGTTACCACTACTCCAACATCGGCTACAAGGCGGCAGCCGCGATCGCGGAGAAAGCCGGCCACGCCTCGCTGGTCGACCTTTACCGGCGCTTCATCATCAGCCCCCTCAGGCTTACCAGCGCCGGTTATGACCCGACCGCAGCGATCGCAGGACCCCACGCCCTCGGCTATGTCATCGAGTCAGGCGGAACGGCACGACCAAATGCAGGCGCGGGCGAGGGAGCGCTCGCCGCATCGGGCGGAGTCGTCGTAAGCGCACCCGACGAAGCCCGTTTCCTCGTCGCGCTCGTGCAAGGACGCATCGTCTCAAGGCCGTACCTGCGTCAGATCGAACAACCCGCGCTCGCGTCTTACGGACTCGGGACCGGCATTAGCACGACTTGCGAGACGCGTGCCTTGACACATGGAGGCGCCATCACCGCCTACATGGCCGAGGTCGCGGTCAGCAGCGACGGTAGCCGCGTGGCCGTGCTGCTCACCAACGGCCGCACATACGACTCCTGGGGTGACTACCTCCCGGTGCAGGCGCTCAACACCCTGTTCTGCGCCGCCTAGCCACGGACAATCCAGCCGCAGGGCGACGAACACCCCGGGACCACCCATATGCACCGACCGCGGGCAAGCCCACCTCTCCCCAGATATTCGCCAGCCGAACACCCGGACGAGCCGCTCCTCGCGGACAGAGCCGAGCACGACGACAGAGCGACTCAGCACATCGCATCCGTCCTGAGCCGAGCGGCGGCAACTCAGCGACCTGGCGACGACCGAACCGGCCGCTCCGACCGCCCGGCCAACGCTGCTCCTCATCGAACCGTGCTCCACAGTTGCCGCACTGCTCCGGATAGTGATCGACGATCTCATCGACCTGATCGGAGGGCTTGTGCTCGCGACCGGCGCCCTGGTGTCCGGGCTCCCCGCCATCCGTGCGCTACTCGCGTTCGCGACGCATCAGTTCCTTGGCCTTCGCGCGCGCCTCCGCCCGCCGCTCCTCCCGCGTCTTGGGCGGACCCATCGACGGCGGCCGCGAGCTCGTGCGCGAGTCCTGGCGTACCTGTTCCTCCAGTCGCTTCAGACGATCCTCGTGCTGCGCAAACCGGTTCGCGAGCTCAACGATGAACTCGACGCACACCTCACGCCCCGAGTCATAAATCGCCTTTTACATCGGGGCGCCGGGATTTTAACCGGGGACCTCACCGACCCGAATTATGGGCGAACTTTGGGTTGCAAACACAAAATCCCTGCACACCAGCGAGCGTTTATAGCGAGCGGTAAGCTGACTACATGAACCAGCGACCACCGGAGCGAGCTCTTGAGCTGATCGACCCGAGCCCCGGGGTCACTGACGCGCTAGCGCGCGTGGATGCGATGTCCGACGAGCGGCTTCGGGAACTCGTGGCCGGCGAGCACCCGATGGTCGTCGAAGCGGCCGAGGCGATCATCGCTCGGCGCCAAGCTGTCGAGCGCGAGCGCGCCGCCGCGTTCGCCGAGACCGAGCACGACTACGTCGCACTTGTTGAGGTTGGCGCCGAGGCCGCCAGACTCCAGACCGCGCTCGAAGGAGCGGACCGCGAGGCGACCACACGCGAGATCGATACCGCCGAGCTGCTCGTCGCTCAGATGGACGAGCTGGCAGAGGCAGTCCGGACGCGGCTGCCGCCGGGCTTCTGACCGAACGAAACGTAGGCGACTAGCTTCTGCTCAAGCGCCGGCGCTCATCGGAAGAAAGTCCTCCGCGTCGCAGCGGGCCCCAGTTGACGACGAGTCGTGCAGGCAGGCACCGCAGAACGGGACGGCGGATCGAGCGTGGAGTCGAATCCTGCGGCCGCCACTCGCGGCGCTGGCCGTTAGCAGCCAACCGGCACCCGCCAGCAAGCACCTGATGCCCACTTGCGAATAGCAGGAACACCTCGCTAGGGAGCGTCAGCCTTGCTTTGCTCCTCGCGGGGTATTGCGACGTGACCTCGATCGCTGCTGGACCGGCCGCGAGGGTTCGTTGAGCGCAGCCGGGCGCCCCCAACGGATCCTCAATGCTCTAGGTCATCCGCCAAGTCGGAGGAAACGGTCGAGCACGGCGTTCACCTGCTCCGAGACCACAAGCGGGCTGAAATGCCCAGAGCCGATCGTCCTGGCGATCATCAGCCCCGGACACAGCTCGACGGCGCGCGCCAGGTCGGCGTTGCGAGTACCGGCGTCGATGTAGAGAACTGGCACATGACACTCGCGCAAGGCCGCTTCGTCGTCCCAGCTGACAAGAGACTCCTCCCAGAGTGAGCTCGTCACATGCGGCTCGGTCAGCACGCTCTGATCGAGGATCCACGACCTGGTGGCAGCATCGTCATAAGGACCAAAGAACGAACCGGCAAAGTAGGCGCGCAGAGCCGAGTCCGGATCGCGCCCTCGGAGCCCGGCCACGAGATCACCCACAACCTCAGCCCGGCCGCCGCGAGGCAGAAGCGGCGAGTCGATCAACACCGCGGCGCCAACCTGGCCGCGGAAGGCGGACCCGAATTATGGGCGAAATCCGACCCGCACACGGAAAAGCCCTGCAAATCATCTTGTTGTAGTTCCCCGGCACCTCCTTCTGATCCTCGGATATTGCCGTGGATTCCCGGGGTTCAGGCAGCGAAATTGAGTTGCTGCCCAATTCCGACACAAGTGACAGCCGAGCGGGTCGCGGGCCCTTCCCGATCGCTCCCACCAGCAGACGCGCCGGCCAGTGCGACCGATGGAAGTCGCCGCCACCGATGGCGGCCGAGCTAACTGAGCAGGCCGGCTATGTCGGCAGCGGTGATCTGTCCGGAGAACAGATCACCGTCGTCCATCACGCCGGTGAACAGCGCTGCCTTGCGCTTCGCCAGGGCTACGACCTTCTCCTCGATCGTGTTGCGGGACACGAGGCGGTAGGCCATCACGGGCTTCGTTTGGCCGAGCCGATGGCTGCGGTCGATTGCCTGGGCCTCGACCGCCGGGTTCCACCACGGGTCGAGCACGAACACGTAGTCCGCTTCGGTCAGGTTGAGGCCGGCACCGCCGGCCTTCAGGCTGATGAGGAACACCGGGGCGTGGCCCTGCTTGAAGGCGCCGAGCACCTTCTCGCGGTTGCGCGTCTTGCCGTCGAGGTAGCAGTATTCGATCGCCTCGGCCTCGAGGCGATCGCGCACGGTCGCGAGGAAGCCCGTGAACTGGCTGAACACCAGCGCCCGGTGTCCGCCCCCGATCACGTCGGCCAGCTGTTCGATCAGTTCGTCGATCTTGGCCGACGGCGTGCTCGCGTTGGCGGTGTCGACGAGCCCGGCGTGCAGGCTCAGCTGCCGCAGTTTGGTGATCGCGGTCAGCACGGTCAGGCGGTTGCGATCGAAGTCGTCGAGCAGGCCGAGAATGCGCTTGCGCTCTCGCTGCAGGTGGGTGTCGTACACCTTGCGATGCCGCGGGTGTAGCTCGACCGCGAGCTCCTGCTCCTGTCTGGCCGGCAGCTCAGCCGCTACCAGCTCCTTCGTGCGCCGTTTGACAAGCGGCCGGATCCGCCGCCGCAGCATGGTGAGCCGCTCCTTGTCCCCGTTGCGCTCGATCGGCCGTGCCCAGAATTCGGTGAACTTCCTCGGGTCCGGGAACAGTCCCGGCGAGGTGATCGACAGCAGCGCCCACAGCTCGGTCAAGTTGTTCTCCATCGGCGTGCCGGTGATCGCCAGCTTGAACGGCGCTTCGACGCGGCGAACGGTCTGGTGCGTCTTGCCGCTGTGGTTCTTGACGTGCTGCGCCTCGTCAAGCAGCGCCCCCGCCCATGCTCTCGAAGCGAACACGTCGGCGTCGAGCCGCAATAGCGTGTAGGTGGTCACGACGAGCTGCGCGCCGTCCGTCGTGTCCGCGATCGTCGCGCCGAGCTTGCGGTGGGTGTCGGTGATCGCACGCGTGGCCAGGTCCGGCGCGAACCGTCGCGCCTCGGCGATCCAGTTCGGGACGACGCTCGTCGGCGCGACGACGAGGAACGGGTTGTCGGCTCCGGCCTCGATCGCGTGGGTTACCAGCGCCAGCGCCTGGATGGTCTTGCCGAGTCCCATGTCGTCCGCCAGGATCCCGCCGAGTCCGAGCTCCCACAGCGTCGCCAGCCACTTGAATCCGTCCAGCTGGTATGGGCGCAGTGAAGCTGCGAACGTGGCCGCCGGGTCGTGGTCAGTGAGCCCGTCGAGCCCGCGCAACGCCTCGAGCTGCAGCTGCCACGCTTGCGCCTGTCTACCGACGATGCCGAGCTTGACCAGCTCGTCCCACAGCGTCGCCTGGTAGCGACTGATTCGCAGCGACCCCGGCCGGGAGCCGTCACCGAGCGACTCGGCTTCCGCGATCAGCCCACGCAACGCATCGAGCTCGGGCGCCAGCAGCGAAAAGTGCGCACCATCGTCGAGCAGCAGGCGCGTCTCCCCGCGCGCGAGCGCGGCGAACACGACCGCGAACGGAAGCTTGTGACCCGCGACTGTGATCGTGACGTCGAGGTCGAACCAATCCTGCTCTCCGCCGGTCTGCTCCGTCGTCGAAACCTCGATCCGCAGCGAGTCGGCGACGTCACGGTAGTCGATCGGCTCACCCGTCTCCGTGACCTCCAACGCCGCTGTCAGCACGGGCAGCTCGTCGGCCACGAACCGTGCCGTGTCGAAACCCTCGAGCACGATCGTGCCGCGGGCGGGTCGCCCACCCACGTCCAGCACGCCTAGATCCCGCAGCGCCGGCCGATCAACGTCGAGCTCGTCGAGCAGCGCCCGCTCGGCTGCACGGTCACGGATCGCTGCCGCCGGGTCACCACCATGGGAGGTGACCAAATCGGCCTCGATCGTGCGATCGCCCACCACGTAGCGGAACTGCCAGCCAAGGAACGTGACGTGCCCAGGTTGGTGGCTGACGTTCAGCACGAGCGCGGGGGGTGATACCTCCGGCGTCGTGAATGACCCGTCGCCGGACACGACTGGAGCGATGTTCCGCAGCCCCGGGGCGATTTCGGTCGCGAACGCTGCGAGCTCGCCGGGCGGAACCGTCAGCCGCTCGCCACCGAGCACCATCAACCGGAGCTGTTCCGGGGTTGGCCGGCTGAGGCGGATCAGTCGCAGATCTCTCGTTTCGCTGTCCGTCGGCACGTCAGGCACTTCGTGCACGACAAGGCCGTGACCGCTCACCCCGAGGAACAGCACCGGCATCCGCCTGGCGGTCGCAGAAGCGGCGTCGTCGCGCAAAACCGGCTTGACCTCGGCGGCCCCGTCGCCGCCGACCGTCACGTCGATCAGCAACTCCGCCGTCCGGTAGCGGGGAACCTCGACGCCGCGCCGGTCGCTGTCGAGCAGCACGATCCCGAGCGCCTCGGCCTCCTCCAGCAACGACCAGAACCGCCCGCCATCGACATCGGTCAGATCGAGCAGCTTGTCCTGGCCGCCGTAGCCGTACATGTACCGGCCAGCGCCGTGGGCCGCCGTCAGCGCCTTGAGCTCGCGGGCAAGGGCCAGATGGTCCTCGCGTATCTGTAGGTCGCGGTGATCCCACGGCTCGAGTCGGTTCCATGAGAGCGACCCGTTGACCCATCCACCCCTCGCACCGGGCCGCATCAGCTTCGCCTGCAGTCGCTGGCCGCGCCCGTAGTGGCCGGCCGTGACCGACAACTCCACCGCCAACGGACTGCCGACCGTGGTGCTGTTCGGCGCGCTCACAAGCGGCCGCAGCCGTTCCTGCCACGAAGGCGGCCGAGACTCGCTCGTCACCTCGCGAGCCGGCTTCGCAGCGCCCTTTACCGCGTCGTCGCCACGCGTCTGCGGAGTCGCGCTTCCGGCGGCCATCACCGCCACCGCCGCGACGTGCTTACAGTCGAACCCGATCGGGCAGGTGCACTCCCCGAAGTCGAACTCGATCCCGTCGCCGAGATCGGAGAACCGGACCGTGGTCGTGTACAGACCGGTGCCGAGAACCTTGCCGGTCATCGCGAGCTCATCCTCGTCCCACTCGAGCGACAGCACCCTGTGCTTGCGCGCGTACGCCGCGCCGCGGTCGTACGTGCTCTTGCCGACCGAGCGGGCGACCTCGCGCAGGTCGATCTCGTACGGCACGTCGACGACAGCCACACGAGAATGATCGCGACGCTTCGGACGGAAACCTGCGCGTGAAATCGCAATTTGCGAGACCCGCCATCCCCCGACTCCAATGCCCAGCGCACCTCGACCTACATCTGCTGACCTCCGGCGTCTAAGCCCGGCTCAGGAACGTCCGAGCCGGAACGTCCCCGGTTTTCGCCACGAGCGGGGTGGCCCCGGCGATCCGTCGGCGTGGAGCCGAGCCCACCAGAAATGACAACAACTCACAGAATCCTGTGAACATCGATCGGTTTTGAAGCGGCGGAACCAGCCGGACTTAGCCCCGCGCGAACTCACGATCAACCACGAGCACCAGGTCCGCCCAGCCGCCCGGGTCCGGATACAGCTCCAGGCACCGCTCGATCCCGCGCACGAGCACGTCGAACTCCCGGTGGTCGATCCCGTACACGAGGATCGCGCCCGTATGCGAGCGCGCCGCCGCCGCCCACTCCCGCAGGATGGCGGGAAAGTCGCGAATGTTGTGAGTCACAAGGATGCGCTCCTCGACGCACGCAATGGACAGCACCTCATCGTCGTCCAGCCCCTCGAGCTCCGGCTCCTGATCGAGCGCGCGGACCTCGTGGCCCTTCGCCTCGAGCCGCCGGCCGACGCGCGGCCCGGACACGTGCGCGTCGAGCAGCAGTCGCATGGTGGCGACTCAGCTGCCGGGACCTTGAAGAAACGGGTATAGGCTCATCAGCTCAGACAACGGCGGGCGGTTCTCCTCCAAGAGCGCCGCGATCTCGTCCGGGAACTGGTTCGCGTACGCACGCGCCGTGCGCAGGTGCCGCTCAGTCAGCAACGGGTGGTCCGCGCTCAGCGTCCCCACGTCATCGCCGTAGGAGCCGAGCAGCTCGACGATCTCCCACACATCGAGCCCGCTGCCGATCACCCACGCGCGGCGGGGACGCCCCCGAAACGCGATCCCGGGATGCAACCGGGCCTTCGCCGCCTCCTCCGCGAGCTCCTCGACCACTACGCTGCGCGACCGCCCCGACCGGCGCGCCTCCTCGGAAACGAGCAGGTTCGCGCGCTCACCCAAGCGGATCGAGAACGGCTGAGTCTTCGGCTGCCTCGCGGCCATCACTACACTGTAGCGACTGTAGTCAAGCTTCCAGTCGGAGACACCACGCCGGCAGCGAAACCGACGGGATCGTCACGTGACGATCCAATACCTACTTCGCGACGATGTCCCGACGCTCGCCGCTCGACACGCACGAAAAGCAAACCGGTCAGGAGGATCCGCCACACGGCAGACGCACACCCGGGCGGCGATCGCGTTTGGGCAGCGGTTGGACAGCAAGGATGCCACCGCCCGCTGGGTTCACGGCAACGACACCGGAACGAGCAGTGATTTCCAGCGCGCCACCCTCCGCTGCCCGAGACGCCTTCTGACCATCGCCGCCAACCCGAACGGCGCAAGTCCCTCCCGAATTGCAGGCGGTTCTCCGCGAGAAGTCGACGGGGTTCCGAGGTCCCGAACCTATTCCTTCCGTCCATGAGGCCCGAGCACCGGCCAAGCCATCCGCCATAAAAGCTCTGCAAACGGCCAGGTTTCTATCGGGGCGCCCGGATTTGAACCGGGGACCTCACCGACCCGAACGGTGCGCGCTACCAGGCTGCGCCACGCCCCGAATGAGGCCAGTATCCCACAGCTGCGACGTCGCCCGGGGCCCGGTCCCGTGCGGCGCGCCGCCGCGGTTACGCGACCGCGAGCGATTCCGATCCGGCCGCGGTCAGCGTCGCGGTCTCGGCGGCCGGCCGCCGCCGGCTGGCCAGCTGGATCGGCCGCGCCGAGACCTCGGATGACGCGGCGCCGGCGATCTGGAGCACCGACCCGTCCGTCCGGGCGAGGATCGCATGGCGCCGGCACGGCCGGCAATGCGCCAGGTGCCGCGCCAGCCGGCGCGTCTCACGAACTCCGAGGCGGCGAGGCGTCCGCCCCTCCCATGCGTCGATCACCGCTCGAGTCCGCTCGCAGCGACGGCCGCTGATCAACTCCTCGTACTCCGCCGCAAGACGCCGCCGGGCGCGGAACAGCGTGCTCTCGACGATCGGTTGCGACATCCCGAGGCGCGTGCCGATCTCGCTGTACGACAGACCTTCGAGCTCGCGCAGCACGAGGATCCGGTGATGGAGCTCGGACATCCCGCGGAACGCGGCACGCAGGTCCTCGAGCTGCTGCTTGCTCTCGACGGCAACGTCGGGACCCGGGATGACCGAGAACACGTCATCGGGCCCGCTGTCGGACTCGCCCTCCTGATTGAACGACACCTCGTGGGTGCGCCGTGCCCGCCGAAGCTCGTCGATACAGGCGTTCCGTGCGATCTGGTAGATCCACGGCTTGAACGCGATCGGGCGCTCGGTGTCGCGCAATCTGCGCAAGACGGAGATGAACACCTCCTGCGACACGTCCTCGGCTTGGTCGGCGTCATGGAGGATCCCCCCCACGTATGACGAGATCCGGGACCGATACCGCGAGTACAGCTGCTCGAACGCCTTGTCGTCGCCGCGCCGCACGGCCGCCACAAGCTCGTGATCGGTGCGCCACGAGAATTGGAGCGCCTCTGGAAGCAGCCGTGCCGTCACCAAGTTGTCCCCGTCCGCTGAATCCCCTTAGCTGCGGGGACTCTACCGAGAATCAGCCATATGTCCAGAGCTTTTATGAAAGACGCTAATGTTTGTATAGAGATCCAACCGAAAGACAGGTTGAGACCGTCCGAACCAGACGGCATACTTCGCGCCCAAAGCGCAGGCGGCAAAGGAGGACATTCGACCGATGGCCATTCACCTCACCCCCACTGAGCTTGCACGAGAGTCCGGTCTGGAGCGCCGCGATGTGATCGTCAAGTGCGTCGAGTGGGGGATCCCGATCTTCAACGGCCGCATCGACAAGACCCTCTTCCTCTGTAGCTTCCGCGAAATCACGGGCTCCATGCCACAGGCTGCGCAGCAGCCCCAGCCCGTCTAGCAGGATTTCGCAGCTCCAAGCAGTTCTCCGAGTCTCGCCTAGCCGGCGGGGCCGCTATTGCTGAGCCGACTGACGCAGCAACGTCGACGTCGTCTGCTCCAGGATCTTCCGCCACGCGCGCGTCTTCTCGCGCTCGGCCTCGAAGTGCTTGACCACCTTGCGCACTCTCGTCGCCGAGATCTCGATCCCGTGGCGGGCGCAAATGCGCTTGAACCTCGGATAGTCATTGGCCAGCTTCAGCGTCACCGACTGGAAGCCGTGACGCGCGATGTCCACCCGCGACGTGTAGTTCATGATGCTCGTCTGGAACATCAGCTCGTCGTTGGGCTCGGGCTCGATCAGGATGATGTCGACGCCCGGGTACCGCTGCTCCCACCGCCGCGCGACATCGTGCAGCCGCTGGTAGGCGAGCAGCTTGAACGCCTGGTATCCAATCTGCGGGAAGCCCATGTCCGACACGCGCCGTGCCCGTGACCCGCCGATCGTCGGAATCCGCTTGTGGAAGTCGTTGACGTAGGGCACGAGCGGATTGACGACCACGATGAACTTCGCGCCGGCTTCGACCGCGATATCGAGGTTCGTCGTCGACACGATCCCGCCGTCCACGAGCTCACGGTTCTTGACGCGGACCGGCGTGTAGATCATGGGCAGCGCGCTCGAAGCGGCCACCGCCGTCGAGATCGGAACGTCGTCCCAATCCTCGGCGCCGAACACGATCCGCTCGCACGTGTCGAGGTCGGTGGCCGCGATGTACAGCTCGTTCTGGAGGAGATGAAAGTCGTCGGTGCGATCCTCACCGGACAGGATCGTCCGCACGTACCGCTCAAGACCCTTCTCCGAATAGAGACCCGAGGGCAGCAGCTCCGCGAGACCGACCGCGAGGTCGACGGCCGACACCTGGCCAAGATCCCGGATCAGCGAGCGAATCAGCTGGGCCAGGCGGAACGGAATCTGCGCGCCCTTACGAACGAACTCCCGGTAGTTGGGATGTAGCAGCGCGTTCACTCGCGCATCCGGAAACGACGTCGGCACCTGCTGGACGATCACCCGCATCATCTCTTCTGGGGTGATCCCGTTGGCGACCGCGGCCGCCACGAACGCGCCGGCGCTCGTCCCCACGTACACGTCGAACTCGTTGACCGTGCGGTTCACCGAGAGGAGATCGAGCGCGCGCAGCGCCCCGATCTCGTACACCCCGCCCGTAAATCCGCCGCCGCCGAGCACCAGCGCTGACTTCGATCGAGTCCGCCGGCGCTGGCCCGAAGAGCTACGCGATGCTGCGCCCGGCCGCTCCGCCGCGGTCGTGTCGAGCTTGACGACCTGACCCATCCCACGCTCAATTCTACGGAGACATCTCGGTCCCTAGCCGCCGATCGCGGAATCGCCGCTACTTTGAGCGGTGCCACCGGTTTATATCCGCCGATGCGGGTGTTCTTGGCGACCCTGGGGGCGATCTGCGCCCTGCTCGCCGGGACCGCGGCCGTGGCCGGGGCGCAGTCGACGACTCCCGCTCAGCGCACCCTGCAGCGGGCGCTCCGAAAGGGGTTCGGCCAAACCGGGCATCAGACGAGCGCGCTCGTCGTCGACATGACGACCGGCCAGACGCTGTTCTCCCAGGCCCCGAACACTGCCCGGCTCCCGGCCTCGGTCGAGAAGCTCTACACGACCTCGACGGCGCTGCTGCGACTGGGTCCGACCGCCACGTTCACCACCTCGATCCTCGGGGTCGGCTCGCGGGATCCCGATGGGGTGTGGAACGGCACGCTCTATTTGCGAGGCGGCGGCGATCCCACGTTCGGCGCGGTCGGGTTCGACCAGTCGTGGTACGGGTCCGGAACCGGAACGACGCTGCGCACGCTGATCGGCAACCTGCTGCGGGCCACCGGCATCACCGCGGTGGATGGCCGGATCGTGGGCGATGAGTCCTACTGGGACTCGCTCCGGGGAACGCCGGCGACCGGCTATTGGCACAACAGCGAGGTCGAGGGCGAGCTGAGCGCGCTCGAGTACGACCGCGGCTTCATGAACAGCCAAGGGACCGTGTTCCAGATCCACCCGGCGCTGTACGCGGCCCAGCAGTTCGAGGCCGGCCTGAAGGCCTTCGGGGTGAAGGTAGCCGGAGTGCCGGTCTCCGCCGGCCGCACGCCCGCGGGCGCCACGTTGCTCGTATCGGCCCAGTCGCCGCCCGTGTCATCGCTGATCCGGCTCACGAACACGCCGTCGGACAATTATCTCGCCGAGAGCCTCCTGAAGGACATCGGCGCCCGCCTCGGCGGCGCGGGCACAACGGCTGCCGGCGCGGCGGTCGTGAGAGCCGAGCTTCTCAGTAAGTTCGGAATCAATCCCAGGCTGAACGACGGTTCGGGGCTTTCCCGCTACGACCGCACGACGCCGACCCAGATGGTCACCGTGCTCGAGGCGATGGCGAAGAACTCGGTGTTCGTCAACTCGCTGGCGCTGATGGGCGAGAGCGGAACCCTTAAGACCGAGGCGCTCGGGACGGTCGCCGTCGGAGACTGCCGCGGTAAGACCGGCTCGCTTCACGACGTCGCGAACCTCGCCGGCTATTGCGAGGCGAAGGACGGGCACACGCTGGCGTTCGCGTTCCTGGCCAACGGCCTTGGCGATCCCGACTTCGTGCACGAGGTCGAGGCGTCGATGACGGTCCCGCTCGTGCGGTACAACGGGTAGCTGTTCAGTCGAGCAAGGCCCTGAGTCCCGCCTCGTCGAGGACGGGCACGCCCAAGCGCTCGGCCTGGGCGAGCTTCGACCCGGCGCTCTCCCCGGCCACGAGGTAGTCGGTCTTGCGCGAAACCGAGCCCGTGACCCGCCCGCCGGCGGCCGTGATCATCTCGGTCGCCTGCTCGCGCGTCAGGTCCGGCAGCGTGCCGGTCAGCACGAGCGTCTTGTCGGCGAGCGGCCCGTCGCCGGGAGGGGGCCCCTCCTCCTCCATCCGAACCCCACGTTCCCGCAGCCCCTCGATGAGCTTCCGCATCTGTTCGTCCTGGAGCTGCTCGTAGATCCTGGCGGCCATCTTCGGGCCGACCCCCTGGGCCTGCTCGATCTGCTCGGGGTCCGCGGCGAGAAGCGCGTCGACCGTGCGGAAGTGCTGCGCCAGGTTCCGGCCGATGACGTAGCCGACCTCCTCGATCCCGAGCCCGAACAGCACCCGGCCGAACGGCTGGCGCTTGGAGTTCTCGATCGCCGCGACCAGCTTCTCGGCCGAGACCTGGCCGAACCCGGGTTGCTCTGAGATCTGCTCCGGCGTGAGGTCGTAGAAGTCGGCCGCGGTCTTGACCCACTCGAGCCTCATGAAAAGGTCCACCTGCTTCTCGCCGAGGCCGTCGATGTCCATCGCGCCGGCGAAGTGCTTGAGCAGCTGCCACCGCCGGCCGGGACAGTCACGGTTCGGGCAGCGTGTGAACACCGAGTCCTCGGGCTTGAACGTCGGCGTGTGGCAGATCGGGCATTCGCTGGGCGGATGCGGCGGATCCGGCCGGTCCTCTCGTTCGGCGACGTGCGGGGCCGGGCTCAGAACCTGCGGGATCACGTCCCCGGCGCGCAGCACGATCACGTCTTCGCCCGGTCTGATGTCCTTGCGCGCGAGGTCCTCCTCGTTGTGGAGCGTCGCCATCTTCACCGTGACGCCGCCGACACGCACCGGCTCGAGCATCGCCGCCGGGTGCAGATCGCCGAATTTGCCCGGAGCCCAGACGATCTGGTTCAGACGTGTGACCGCCGTGGTCGGCGGGAACTTCCACGCGATCGCCCACCGAGGCTCACGGCCGACCGAGCCCAGCCGGCGCTGGAGCTCGACCTGGTTGACCTTGACCACGACGCCGTCGATCTCGAACTCGAGCGAGCCCCGCCGCTCCTCCCAGTGTTTGCACTGGGCGATGACCTCGTCTTCCGTGCGGAGCTTCTTGACGTCGGGGTGGACCGGGAAGCGGTGCTCGCGCAGCCACTCGAGCGCATCCCAGTGCCCATCGAACGTGATCCCCTCGGCGGCGCCGACGCCGTAGGTCCACAGGGACAGCGGCCGGTCGGCGGCCAGCTTCGGGTCGAGCTGCCGGATCGTGCCGGCCGCGGAATTGCGCGGGTTCATGAACGTCGAGAGCCCCGCCTGGGCGCGGCGCTCGTTCAGCGCGGCGAAGTCCGGCAGCGACATGTAGACCTCGCCCCGGACCTCGATCATCGCCGGCGGCTTCGGATCCTCGATGCGCAGCGGGATCGAGGGCATCGTCCGCAGGTTGTGGGTGACGTCCTCGCCGACCTCGCCGTTACCGCGAGTGGCGCCGCGCTCGAACACGCCGTCCCGGTAGATCAACGAGATCGCAAGTCCGTCGATCTTGGGCTCGGCCACGAACTCGAACTCGGGATCGGTGATGCCCTCGCGAGCGAGGAAGTTGCGCATCCGCTGGATCCACGCCTTCATGTCCTCGGCCGAGTGTGCGTTCGCGAGCGACAGCATCGGCTGGGGGTGCCTGACCTTCTCGAGCTCTGACACCGGCTCGGGCGCGACGCGCTGCGTCGGCGAGTCGGGAGTGACGAGCTCCGGGTGCTCTTCCTCAAGCGCCTTCAGCTCATTGAAGAGTGCGTCGTAAACGTCATCGCCGACCTCGGGGTCGTCGAGCACGTGGTAGCGGTAGCTGTGGTGCTCGATCTCGCGCCGCAGCTCCGCCGCCCGCGTGTTCGGGTCGGCAGCCTTGTGTTGCCGCGCCGCGCTCATGGGAGCTCGGCCAGGTTGTCGGCCGCCGGCTGAACCAGGCGCTCGAGCTGATAGCGCTCGAGCACCGACATGCCCTCGCGGTCGGTTAGATCGAAGTGGACGGGCGTAACCGCGATTTTGCCCTGGGCCACCGCCGCCAGATCGGTCCCGGGCTCGGTTTCCTCGTGGACCGCGTCGCCGTAGATCTTGTAAAGGCGCCGCTCCTCGCCGTCCTGGTCCAGCAGCGACAGTTCATCGCTGTAGACGCGCTTGCCGAGTCGCGCCACCTCGACGCCGGCCGGATGCGCGCCCGGCACGTTCACGTTCAGCAGCGTCCCCTCCGGCAGCGGCGCGCTCTCGAGCTCGGCGACCAGACGGGCCGTGAACGAGGCTGCGGCCGAAAAGTCGAACCCGGTCCCGACCCGGAAGTCGAGCTCGCGGGCGCTCGACTGCTGCGACACCGCGATCCCCGGCAGACCGAGCACGATCGCCTCGAACGCGGCCGCCACCGTCCCGGAGTACGTGATGTCGTCGCCCAGGTTTGAGCCGTGGTTGATTCCGGCCACGACCAGCTCAGCCTCGAATCCCTCGATCAGCCCGAGGTTGGCCAGGCGCACGCAGTCGACCGGCGTGCCGTCCGTCGCGTATCCAACCGTGCCGTCCTTGAAGTCGACCTCCTGCACCCACAGCGGTCGCCTCGTGGTGATCGACCTGGCCATCGCCGACCGGTTCCCATCGGGCGCGATGACGACGAGCTCGATCCCGTCGACGGCGAGCAGGGCCGACCTGAGCGTCTGGAGGCCGGCAGCCTCGATTCCATCGTCGTTTGTGAGCAGCACGCGCATGGCTTGATCCTAGCCACGGGTCCGACGGTCAAGCGTGCGGACGATCGCGGCCAGGACGAGGTACGGCTCCCCCTCGAGCTGGCGCCCCGTGAACCGGAGAACCTCATAGCCGGCGTTCTGGTGAACGATGTCCCGGCGGTGGTCGCGCTCGAACGCAAGCGACGGCCAGATCGCGCGCGAGCCCACTATGTGCCGGGCCCGGAAATCGCCCGCAGGCCGACCACTTCCGGGACATGAGCATTCGGGAGATGCTTGTGTCCCGGAAGCTCGGGTCGGCGCGGCGTTTTCGGGCGTTTTACAAGGCGATCAGGGGCCATCGGAGGACAGGATGCGCCCGCGGACGACCGCCACCGGCGAAACGCCCCGATCAGGTGCAGAGTTGGAACGAAGGCGTTCCCGGGGCGCAATGAGCCGTCACGAAGACAGCACGCGCTCGCCGCCGTACCCCACGCCCGCGAGATACAACCCGTGCGCCGGCGCCGTGCGACCGGCGCACGACCGCGGACGACCGGACAGCAGTTCCACGAAGCTCGCCACCGACCGCCGCCCGCCCCCGACTTCGAGCATCGTCCCCACGAGCACCCGGTTCATCTGGCGCATGAACGCGTCGGCTTCGATCCAGAACTCGAGCACGTCTCCGACAAAACGCCAGGACGCGGCGAAAACGACCCGCGAGAACCGTTCGTGGTAGCTCTCGGTCGGTGTGAACGCGGTGAAGTCGTGCTCGCCGACCAAGGCCGACGCGCACGCCGAGAGGGCGGGCGCCTCAACGGGGTGCGGCCAATGCAGCGCGCGGCCGCTTTCGAAGACGCTGCGCGGCCGGCGCGTCAGCACGCGGTAGCAGTACGCCCGGCTGGTGGCGTCGCGGCGCGCGTCGAACCCCGCCGGCGCCTCAGAGCACGACAACACGGAAACATCACTAGGCAGCACCGCGTTCACCGACCGCACGGAAACCGGCGGCCCGTCATACGAAGTCACCTGCCGCCAAGCATGAACCCCTGCATCAGTGCGCCCAGCGACGCTCAAGTCCACACTCTCCAAGCGCAAAATCACACAGAGAGCGCGTTCAACCTCGGCAGCGACCGTCCGCAACCCCGGCTGCTTCGCCCACCCCGCAAAACCGCCCCCGTCGTACTCGAGGACGATTTTTGAGGTCAGACCAGCTCCAGCAGCACCATCTCGGTCGAATCCGACCGCCGCGGCCCGAGCTTGAGAATCCGCGAATACCCGCCGGGACGCTCCGAATACCGCGGCGCGATCTCCTCGAACAGCTTGTACACCATGAACTTGTCCTGGCCCAAAGCCGACAGCGCCTGTCGCCGCGAATGGAGGTCGCCCCGCTTCGCCAAAGTGATCAGCTTCTCGAGCTCGGGCTTGACCGCCTTGGCCTTGGCCTCGGTGGTCCGGATCCGCTCGTGCGCGATGACCTCCTTGGACAGGTTCATCAGCAGCGCCTTACGGTGCGCCGCATC
>Ga0335076_10001953_pt1 | contig 20316 bp, 20 predicted proteins | sample Lox_Sample_25_FD_206717 | JGI IMG/M metagenome (GOLD analysis project Ga0335076, IMG submission 206717) | Soil microbial communities from Loxahatchee National Wildlife Refuge, Florida, United States - Lox_Sample_2.5 | ecosystem: Environmental > Terrestrial > Soil > Wetlands | place: USA...
ACTACACCTTTCGGTGTAGTGACACAGAACCCGGCTTACAGTCCACGTCCAAGGGGGAGACGGCAGCCGCCGTCTCCCCCTTCTGCCTCGGCTGCGCCTCGCTGCGCGGCTCGCGCTGCGCGCTTGCCTTGCCGCCCTGGTTCGGATCTCCTTCCCGAACATGTCCAAGGCGTTGGCCGAGCTGATCTCGCTTCTCGACCTCGAGCCCATCGAGGTGAACCTGTTCCGCGGCGTGTCGCCCAAGGAAGGCTGGCAGCGCGTGTTCGGCGGACAGGTGTGCGGGCAGGCGCTCGTCGCGGCCTTGCGCACGGTCGAGCCCGGGCGCGCGGCGCACTCGTTCCACGCCTACTTCCTGCGGCCGGGCGACCCGCAGGTGCCCATCCTGTACGACGTCGATCGCATCCGCGACGGCAAGAGCTTCACCACGCGGCGCGTGGTCGCGATCCAGCACGGCCAGGCGATCTTCAACCTGCAGGCGTCCTTCCAGGTCGCCGAGCCCGGGCTGCAGCACCAGCTGCCCATGCCCGACGTGCCACCGCCCGAGAGGCTCAAGAACGAGGTCGAGCTCCGGCGCGAGATCGCGCACCGGCTGCCCGAGCCCATGCGCTCGATCTTCCTGCGCGAGCGCGCGATCGAGGTGCGGCCGGTGGCGCCCGTGAACGAGTTCGACCCCGACGCGCGCGAGCCGCAGCAGCACGTCTGGCTCCGCGCCGTGGGCCGGCTCGGCGACGATCTCGCATTACACCAATGTGTGTTGACCTACGCGTCCGATCTGACGCTCCTCGACACGTGCGTCCTGCCGCACGCCATCTCGTGGTGGAGCGAGAAGCTGCAGACCGCGAGCATCGACCACGCCATGTGGTTCCATCGCCCCTTCCGCGCCGACGAGTGGCTGCTCTACGCGCAGGACAGCCCGAGCGCCTCGGGCGCGCGCGGCTTCAACCGCGGCAGCGTGTTCACGCGCGACGGCGTGCTGGTGGCGTCGGTCGCGCAGGAGGGCCTCATCCGGCCGGTGCGCTGACCTCGCGCACGCCCGGCCGGCGAAACTGCGGGTGGCCGGACGGCTGGTACGTGAGCACGAACGCGCGCCGGCTGCCGCTCGAGCGGTTCACCTGCGAGCCGTGCACGACGTCGCCGTGGAAGAAGATCGCCGAGCCCGCGGGAGCGGCGAGGGGCACGCGCGGCGCTTCGGCGAGCGCGCGCGCCACGTCGGTGTAGAGCTTGCCGAGCACGCCGCGTTCGGACAGGCCCGGCAGCACGCCCGCGCGGTGCGAGCCGGGGATCATCCACAGGCAGCCGTTCTCGGGCGACGCGTCGTCCAGGTACACCTGCACCGACACCAGCCGGTCGACGTGTCCGCACTCGAACGCGAAGTACGGGCTGTCCTGGTGCCACGGGAACGGCGCGCCGCCGGGCCGCTTGAAGTTGAGCTTGTCGGTGAAGAGCGCGACGCGCGCCTCGCCGAGCAGCGCCGCGGCCGGCGCCCACAGGCGCGCGTCGTCGGGCAGCGCGTCGAGCGCCGGGTCCAGGTGCACGAACGGCTCCATCGAGCGGATCTCCGCCGACTCGTCCCACTCCCACTTCACGCAGGCGCCGAGCACGTCCTGGAAGCGCCGGCCGTCGATGCGCTCGACCGCACCCGCCGCCGGCGCGCCTGACGCAGAAACGACGCTCGCGTGCACGCGCTCGACCGCCGCGCGCAGCGGCTCGAGCTCGGCGGCCGTGAACACGCGCTCGCGCACGAAGTAGCCGTCGCTCCGGAACGCGGCGATCTCGCGGGGCGTGGCGGCAAGACTCACGGCGCGGCAGCTTACCAGACGGGGAGTCGCCCTTGATCGTCGTGACGGGAGCCGCGGGCTTCATCGGCAGCAATCTGGTGCGCGCGCTGAACGCGCGCGGCCGCACCGATCTCCTGCTGGTCGACGACCTCTCGAACGGGCGCAAGTTCCAGAACCTGGTCGACTGCGCCTTCACCGACTACGTGGACAAGGAGCCGTTCTTCGCGCGCGCCGCGGCGGGCGAGCTCGCCGCCGACGTGGAAGCGGTCCTGCACCAGGGCGCGTGCTCCGACACCACGGAGTGGAACGGGCGCGTGATGATGCGCGACAACTACGAGGCGTCGAAGCTGCTCTACGAGCTCGCCGCCGCGCGCGGGATCCCGTTCCTGTACGCCTCGTCCGCGGCCGTGTACGGCGGCTCGCAGGAGTTCCGCGAGGAGCCGGCCTGCGAGCGGCCGCTCAACTTGTACGGCTGGTCGAAGCTCGTGTTCGACCACTGGGTGCGGCGCCGCGAGAGCGCGCAGCGCACTCAGGTGGTCGGGCTGCGCTACTTCAACGTGTACGGGCCGGGCGAGTCGCACAAGGGCGACATGGCGAGCGTCGCATGGAAGCACCACCTGCAGCTCGCGCAAGGCGACGTAGTGCGGCTGTTCGAGGGCACCCAGGGCTTCGCGCCCGGCGAGCAGCGACGCGACTTCGTGTACGTCGGCGACGTGATCGCCGTGAACCTCTGGTTCCTAGAACACCCGCGCGTGTCGGGCATCTTCAACGTGGGCACGGGGCGCGCGCAGACGTTCAACGACGTGGCGCGCGCGGTCATCGCTCACCACGGGCGCGGGCGGATCGAGTACGTGCCCTTCCCCGACGTCCTGCGCGGCAGCTACCAGAGCTTCACGCAGGCGAGCCTCACGAAGCTGCGGGCCGCGGGCTGCGACACGCCCTTCCTCTCGGTCGAGGCGGGCGTGTCGCGCTATCTCAAGGAAGTCGAACGCTCCTAGCGAGCGATCTCGATCCTCCGCGGCTTGGCCGCCGCGACCTTCGGCAGCTCGAGCTCGAGCACGCCGTGGCGAAGCTTCGCCTGGATGCGCTCGCCGTCGATCGTGTTCGACAAGCGGAAGCGCGCGTCGAAGTCGCCTACACCGTATTCGGTATAGAGCGGCTCCAGCTCCGCGTACTCGTCGGTCGCCACGCGACCGCGCAGCGCGAGCACGCCGTCCACGAGCTCCACCTGGATGGACGCCTCGTCGACTCCGGGCAGCTCCGCCCACAGTCGGAGACCGCCGTCGGTCTCGAGGATGTCGACCTTGGGCTGGTACGTGCGGCCGGGCCTCGTATTCTCGGCTTGCGTCGTCATTGCGCGGCCACCGCGATCTGCCGGGGCTTGGCCTCGGCCCGTGCGGGCACCCGCACCGTGAGCACGCCGTGCTTGCAGGTCGCCTCGGCCTGCGCCGGGTCGACCTCGCGCGGCAGCTGGATCGAACGCGCGAACTCACCCGCGATGCGCTCGCGGCGGTGATACGCGCCTTCGCTCGCGCTCTCCTGCGCGCGCTTGCCGCTGACGGTCAGCGTCTGGCCGCGGCTCTCGATCGACAGCTCCTCGGGCGCAAAGCCGGGCACCTCGAAGCGCACCACCACGTCCTGGTCCTTGCGGAATACGTTCACCGGCGGGAGCACGCCGCGGCCGGACGGGCCGAGGTCGAGTCCGCGCGGGTTCTGGAACGCCTGCTCCAATTCCTGCTGGAGACGGAGCAGCGCGTTCACCGGATCTCGGGAGAGATTGAACAGCGCCATGAATTTGCCTCCTGATTTCTGGCCCGTGCCTTTCGGGCCGCGCGAATGCCTAGAGACGCGCGGTCGGCCGTCAAGCGCGCGCGGCGCGGCGTTGCCTAGAATCCCTGGCGTTGGAGGACCGAATGGCGGGCCGTCGATACAGCGCTTGCGTCCGCTACACGCGTGATTACGTTGCGATCCCTTCGGTGAACCCGATGCGGCGCACCGATCTCGCTCCCGCGGTGACGGGCGAGCGCCGCTACGCGGAGCACTTGCGCGCGCAGCTGCGCGCGCTCGGTCTCGACGCGGAGCTCGTCGGCGATCCAGAGCGTCCGTCGGTGATTGCCGAGGCGCGCGTGGCCGACGCAGGCGAGACCGTGCTCGTGGCGTCGCATCTGGACACCGTTCCCGTCGACGGCATGGAGATCGAGCCGTTCGACCCGCGCGTCGCCGACGGGCGCATCCTGGGCCGCGGCGCCTGCGACACGAAGAGCGGCATGGCGGCGCTCGTGGCCGCGCTCGAGCGCGTGCTCGCGCACAAGCGCCTGCGCCGCAACGTGATCGTCGTGGGCGAGGCCGACGAGGAGCTCGGCAGCGCGGGCGTGCGCGACGTGCTCGCGCACCTGTCCGCGCAGCCGCCCGACTGGGTGATCGCGACCGAGCCCACGGAGCTCCGCTGCGTCACGCGCCACAAGGGCATCGTGCACGCGCAGCTGCGCGCGAGCGGCGTCGCGTGTCACAGCTCGGAGCCGGCGCGCGGCAAGAGCGCGATCGTCGCGCTCGCGAAGGCCGTGCTCGCGCTCGACGAGCTCGCGGCGGAGCTCGGCACGCGCGTCGATCCGCACCTGGGCGCCGCGACGCTCTCGGTCGGCCGCGCGGGCGGCGGCAGCGCGCCGAACATCGTGCCCGACGACGCGTGGCTCCTGCTCGACCGACGGCTCTTGCCGGGGGAGGACGACGTCCTCGTGCGCGCCGAGCTCGAGGGCGCGCTGGCGAAGCACGACCTGCCCGACGTGCGCGTCGAGTGGTGCACGCTCGAGAAGGCGACGCTCGCGACGCCCTCCGACGACCCCTCCGTGCGCGCCGTGCAGGCGGCGCTCGCCGACGCCGGCCTCGACACGACACCCGCGAGTGTCGCGTTCGGCACCGACGCGGGCGAGTTCAGCGCGCGCGGCTGGCCGGGCATCGTGTTCGGGCCGGGCTCGATCGCACAGGCGCACACCAAGGACGAGTGGGTCGCGATCGACCAGGTCGAAGCCGCGAGCGCCGTGTTCGAGCGGATCCTGTCGACGCGCGGCTAGCGCGGCGGCGCCACGGTATCGATGTCGGCCAGCACGAGCCGCGGGTCGAGCTGGCCCGGCGCGTAGACGTTGCGCACCTGGAGCGCGGCGTCGACCAGGTAGATCTTGGCCACGTGGCGGAGCGAGCCGTCGGCGAGCGCGGCGACGTCCTGGCCGAACTCGCGCAAGAGCGGCGCGAGCTCGGCCTGGCTCGCCGGCACCAGAAACGACCAGTCGCTCTGCGGCGCCATCAGCCCGCGCAGCTCGGCGAGGTGCGCCGGCGTGTCGCGCGCGGGGTCGAAGCTGACGCAGACGAGGCGCGCGCGCTTCGCGCGCGCCGGATCCGCGGCGAGCCGGCGGTCGAGGTCGCGCATGAACGCGAGCGACGCGGGGCAGCCGGCCGCGTCGTGGCAGCTGCCGTACACGAAGGCGACCACCGCGACCTGCCCCTTCGCGAGCCCGGGGAAGCGCACGCGCGCGCCCGTCGAATCGACGAGCTCGCGCGCGTGCACGCGCGCGAGCGCCGGCAGTGCGTAGCTGCCCGCGGCCGGCGGCTCGTAGAGCGGCGCGTCGTCCGCGCCGCGCCCCACGGGCGCGAGCGCGAACGAAGCCGCGAGAGCGAGCGCGCCCGCTACTCGGCCGCCGACGAACCCGACGCGCGCGCCCAGAAGCCCTCCTGTCCGAAGCGCATGATGTGCGGGCGCCCGAGCTTTTCGGCCGTGAAGTCCACCGCGAAGAGCGGCGCGAGCGCCTTGCCGTCCCAGCTGTACGCCTTCACGAACTGCTCGTTGTCGGCGCCGCCCTTGTCCCAGTTCGCGAGCAGCGACGAGCTGAAGTAGACGCGCTTCCCGTCCCAGCTCTGCGACACCATGTTGAGCTGCGCGCCGATCTTCTGCTCGTGCACGACGACCGGCTTGCGCGGGTCGGACACGTCGAAGACGCGCACGGTGCCGTCGACGAACGTGTCGACGAACAAGTACTTGTCGTCGGCCGACAGCGACAGGTCGACGGGCAGCGGCGGCTTCGCGGGGTCGCCGATCGGCGCCAGGTCCACGGCCTCGAACGTGCCGTCGTCCTTGCGGAAGATGCCCCACAGCCGCGCCGTGAGCGCCGCCGAGGTGAACGCATAGTAGTGTCGCGGCCCGAGCGCGAAGCGGATCTCGAGCGGCGCGCCGGGCACCTGCAGGGTCTGCAGCGGCTTTCGCGCGTGGAAGTCCCACACGACCATCGTGTTCCCGAACTTCTTCATCGCGTCCGCGTCGCCCATCAGGTCGCCGAGCGGGCGCATGTAGTTCTTCTTGCCCGTGAACGACGACGTGAGCATGCGGTTCAAGTCGGGCGACACGCGCACGTCGTAGCCGTACTCCGCTTCCTTGGGCATCCAGATCGTGCGCAGGAACTTGCCGTCGTTCGAGTACTCGACCATGCCCGTCCTGCCGCCGCCGTCCTTCGCGTTCGAGAGCCCCGTGATGAGCATGCGGCCCGGCAGCGGGTAGAAGGTGTGCGGGCCGACGACCCCGCCCGATTTCTTCACGAAGTCGGAGATGCGCTTCACGAGCTTCGGCTTGCCGGGCGCAGTGGCGACGTCGAACACGAAGATCTCGCTCGTGTCCAGGCCGCCCAGCCACAGGTAGCGCCGGTCGTCGGTGAAGTCGCCGTGGTGCGCCTCGTGTCGCCCCGGCATCGAGGCTTGGCTCACCACCTTGCCGTAGCCGGGCCGGTTCGGGTTCGCGCCGAGGGTGACGAGCTTGTCGTTTCCGTCGCCGAGCCCGGGCACGCCGAGCGTGTAGACGTAGACATAGTCCTCCTGCCCGGTGATCTTCGGGAGATACGGCGACAGGCAGGTCTCGTCCGCGCGCGCGGCGCTGCCTCCGAGCGAAAGGCACAATGCCGCGATACCGAACGCCAGGCGACGCGAGCCACGGAATGCGAATCCCCAACGCTTCACGGTGTCCTCCCTTGCGTCGATGCTAGCTCGATCCGCGCGGCGGATGGGAACGGAAAAACGATGAAAGGCCAGCTCCACCTGTTGCCGCGCCCGCGCGAGCTCGAGTTCCGCGCGGGCACCTGCGCGCTGCGCGGGGCGGCGCGAATCGAGCTGTTCGCGGCGCCCGATCCTCGCGCTGCGCGCGCGCGCGAGCGGCTCGCGTCGCTCGGCACGCGGATCGCGCTGCGCGTCGATCCCGCGCTCGGCATGGCGGCCGAGGGCTTCGAGCTCGAGATCGCGCCGGAGGGCATCGCGCTCGCGGCGCGCGACGCGCGCGGGCTCAACTGGGGCGCGAGCGCGCTGGTGCAGATCGCGCTGCAACGTGCGCCACAGCTGCCGTGCCTGCGGCTGCGCGACTGGCCCGATCTCGCCGAGCGCGGCTACATGCTCGACGTGTCGCGCGACCGCGTGCCCACGCTGGAGACGCTGCGCGAGCTCGTCGACCTGTGCGAGCTCTTGCGGCTGAACCAGCTGCAGCTCTACACGGAGCACACGTTCGCCTACCGCGAGCACGCCGAGGCGTGGCGCGCCGCGTCGCCGCTCACGCCGGACGAAGTGCGCACGGTCGACGGCTGGTGCGCGGAGCGCGGCGTCGAGCTCGTGCCGAACCAGAACGGCTTCGGCCACATGGAGCGCTGGCTGAAGCACCCGCGCTACGCGCCGCTGGCGGAGCTCGATGGCAAGGACGGCCCGGGCACGACGCTCGCCCCTACACCGGAAAGCGTCGCGTTCGTGCGGTCGCTCTACGCCGAGCTGCTGCCCTGCTTCCGCAGCCGCCAGGTGAACATCGGCTGCGACGAGCCATTCGAGCTCGGCCGCGGCCGCTCGCGCGCGCGCTGCGAGGAGCTCGGCAAGGGCCGCGTCTATCTCGAGTACCTGCTCGAGCTGGTGCGCCCCCTCGCCGCGGAAGGCCGCACCGTGCAGTTCTGGGGCGACATCATCGGCCAGCACCCGGAGCTCATCCCCGAGCTGCCGAAGGAGAAGCTCGTCGCGCTCGCCTGGGGCTACGAAGCGCCGCTCGCACTCGAGGAAGTGCCGAAGTCGATCCGCGACAGCCTGGCGTCGGTGGGCGTCGACCTCGAGGCGCTGCGCGGCTTCGCGGTGCAGGCGCGCCGCTACGCGGAAGCGGGCGTGCCGTTCACGGTCTGCCCGGGCACGTCGTCCTGGCTGTCGCTCGTCGGGCGCGTGCCGAACGCGCTCGCGAACGTGCGCGACGCGGCGCGGGTCGGCGTGCGCACGGGCGCGCGCGGGCTGCTCGTGACGGACTGGGGCGACCAGGGGCACCTGCAGCCGCCTTCGGTCTCGCTGCCCGGATTGTGTCTCGCCGCGGCGCTGGCCTGGTCGGCGGAGTCGGAGCGCGAGCTCGACCTGTTCGCGGCGATCGACGCGCTCGTCGTGCGCGACTTCACGCGCACGATCGGCCCCGCGCTCGCGCGCCTGGGCGCGCTGTACGCGGCAACGGGCATCCGCTCGCTCAACTCGAGCCCGCTCGCCATGGCGCTGCTGCGCCCGTTCAAGCAGTACGCGCCCACGTGGGGCCGCACGGACCGGGGGAAGCTCGACGCGATCGTCGCCGAGCTCGACCGCACCCGCGCGGAGCTCGCGCGCGCCAAGCCCGAGGGCTTCGGCGGCCCGCTCGTGGTGCGCGAGCTCGTGCAGGCCGCCGGCCTGGCGCGCCACGGCGCGTTCCGGCTCATGCACGCGAGCCTGGGCGACGGTCCGAAGCCCGAGGTGCTGCACGACGACCTCGATCTGCTCATCGCCGAGCAGCGCGAGTGCTGGCTCGCGCGCAGCCGCGCGGGCGGGCTCGCCGACTCGCTGCGTCGTCTGGAGCGCGCGCGCCTGGAGTACGACGCGTGAAGCGCCGGCCGCTCGAGCGCCGCGTCGTGCCGAGCGTCGAGATCGCCCCGCTTACACCGCAGAGTGTAGAGCGCGAGTTCTGCGAGCTCACCGACGACGGCGCGCGCGTGATCTGCGTGGGCGCGGCGCGGCGCAATCCGAGGCGCCTGCTCGCGCTCGGCTACGTGCCGAGATACAAGCTCGAGCTGTTCGGCGTCTCGTACTACGTGTGCGACGTGCACCAGAACGAGGACATCCGCTTCCTCGTCGCATACCTGGCGCTCGACGAAGGCCGCGCGCGCCCCTCGGTGTATGCGCGGCTGCTCTACAAGGACGGGTCGCTCTACTGGCGCGTCGCCTCGCACTTCGCGAAGTCGCGCTGGGAGAACTGGATCGGCAAAGGCGACCTGAAGCTCGTGGAGGAGGAAGGCGGCGCGTTCTGGTATTCGGCGGAGCACACCACCGACCTGCCGCTCGAGCTCCAGCACGCCGTGGAAGAAGTGTCGCGCCGCGCCGCGCACGTGCCGACCGACCGCAGCGCCCTCGCGCTGGTGGTGCGCCGCACGAGCGACACGCGGCTCGTCGCGTACCGCGACTTCACCGAGCCGCGCCGGCGCGCCGCCGCCGACCCGCGCAACCTGGTGAACGGCGGGCGGCCGATCGCGCGTTTCCTCGCGCCCAACGTGCCCGAGTCACTCCGCTTCGTGCGCGGATTCGAGCCCGACTTCGGCGCCGCCGCGCGGATCGACGTGACGCTCTCGCACAGCCGCCTGTACGAAGGCGAGGTGCGCCGGGTCCGCCTGCTCTCGCGCAACCGGCGCATGCAGTACCTGTTCTTCGCCGGCCCGCGCATCGTGTGGCTCGGCTACCCGCAGCCCCTCACCACGGAGCTCTCGCGCTACGGCGTGCGCACGATCGACGTCACCGTGCCCGACGACCTCGTCGTGCCGGGAATGGAGTACCACTACCTGGAGACCGACGATCCGCCGGTGTGGATGAGCCAGATCCCGCCGGGCTTCGCGGGCCCGGTGAGCCCGGTCGACGCGTTTCGCGCCGACGCGTCGAGCTGGCTCGACCGGCTGCCGGTGGTGGCCGAGTTCCGCCGGCGCGTGCTCAGTCGCGGCCGTGGAAAGGCTTCGCCAGGTCCGCGGGCGCGCGCGAGCGGCCGGCGAAGAGCGCCAGCACGAGCAACGTGAGCAGATACGGCACCATGAGCAGGAGCGGGTACGCGACGTCGACGTGCGCGGCCTGCAGCGTGAACTGAAGCGCGCTCGCCGCGCCGAACAACAGCGCGCCCGCGACGATGCGCGCGGCGCGATGCGCGCCGAAGAGCACCAGCGCGAGCGCGATGAAGCCCTTGCCGTTCGTCATGCCCTCGACGAAGCGGTCGGAGAGGCAGAGCACGAGCGACGCGCCCGCCACGCCTGCACATGCGCCACCGAAAAGTGTCGCTGCCCAGCGGATGCGCGCGACCGACAGGCCCTGCGCGTCGGCGGCCTCGGCGCGCTCGCCCACGGCGCGCAGCGAGAGACCCGCGCGCGTGCGCCGGAGGAACAGCGCGACGGAGCCGGCGAGCAACAGCGCGGCGGCGGTGAACGCGTTCAGGCCGGGCAGCACGTCGCCGACTTGCGGCGCGCTCGACAGCATGGCCTGCGCGGGATGCAGCAGGCGGAACATGCTGCCCGTCGCGCCGAGCGCCAGGATGTTCACCGCCGTGCCCGTCACGATCGGATCCGCGCGGCGCCGCAGCGCGAACAGCGCGAACAGCGCCGCGAGCGCGCAGGCGGCCAGAAGCGCCGCCGCAAGGGCAACGAGCGCAGAGCCCGTCGCCGCGCCGGCCTCGTACGCGGCGAGCGCGCCGGCGAGCATCATCCCTTCGATGCCGATGTTGAGCACGCCCGCGCGCTCGGCCACCAGCTCGCCCAGCGCCGCGAGCGCGAGCGGCGTCGCGAGCCGCACCGTCGACTCGGCGAGCTGCAGCGTCTGCGCGTCCATCACGCGCCCTCGCGCCGCGGCAGCGCGAAGCCGATCGAGAACAGGATCACGAGCGCTTCGATCACCTGCACCACGACCGAAGGCACGGCGGCGCTGCGCTGCATGGCGCCGCCGCCGGCGGCGAGCGCGGCGAACACGAGCGACGCCGGCAGCACGCCCAGCGGATGCAGCCGCGCGAGCAGCGCGACCGCGATCGCCGTGAAGCCGTAGCCGCCCGCCGGGTCGGCGAACAGCCGGCCCGTCACTCCGCACACCTCGATCGCACCCGCGAGCCCGGCGAGCGCGCCCGACAGCACGAGCACGCGCGCGGTCTCGAGCTCCGGCGACACGGCAGCGTAGCGGGCCGCGTCGGGGTTGAAGCCCACGGCGCGCAGGCGCAGCCCCGCCGCCGTGCGGAACAACAGCGCCCAGACGGCGAACGGCAGCGCCGCGGCGAGCAACAGCCCGACGTGCGCGATGTGCGCGCCGGGGAAGAGCGCGAGCCGCGCGGCCGCGGGCAGCGCGTCGCTCTGCGGATACGAGCGGCTCGCCTCCTGCAGCGGTCCCTGCACCGCCCACGCCACGAGCTCGAGCGCGACGAAGTTGAGGAGGATCGTCGAGAGGACCTCGGACACGTTGCGGTAGACGCGCAGCGCGGCCGCGAGCGCGGCCCACAACGCACCCGCAGCGGCGCCGGCGAGCAGCGCCAACGGCAAAGCCAGCGCGCCCGGCCAGTCACTCGCGCTCTTCGTCGCGAACGCGGTCGCGGCGAGCGCGCCCGCGGCGAGCTGGCCGCCGCCGCCGATGTTCCAGATGCCGCAGCGGAACGAGAGCGCGACCCCCAGGCCGAGGAGCGCGAGCGGGCCCGCGCGCACGGCGGTCGTCTCCAGCGCCAGCGAATCGCCGAACGCGCCCCCCGCGAGCGCGCGCAGCGCGGCGACCGGATCCGCGCCCAGGAGCGCCAGCAGCGCGCCGGCGAGCGCGAGCGCCACGGCGGTCGCCACGAGCGGCTCGGCGAACGCGCGCGCGCGCGTCACCGGGCGCCCTCGCCCAACATGCGCCGGCCGATCGCCTCGCGCGACCGCTCACCCGCCGGCACTTCCAAGAGCGCGCCGCGGAACAACACCAGAATGCGTTGGCCGAGCTCGAGCACCTCGTCGAGCTCGGTGGAGACGAGCAGCACCGCCGTGCCCGAGCGCGCCTGCGCGCGCAGCTCTTCGCGCACCGCGGCCGTCGCCGCCACGTCGAGCCCGCGCGTCGGATTCACGGCCACCAGCACGCCCGGTGCCGCGCGCAGCGCGCGCGCCACGCACACCTTCTGCTGGTTCCCGCCCGAGAGCGTGCGCGCCGGGTCGGCGGCGTGCGCGCGGATGCCGAAGCGCGCAATCGCGTCGGCAGCGGCGCGCGCCAGCTCCGTGGCGTTCACGATGCCCGCGCGGAACACGGGCGGCGCGCCGCCGCGCGCGGCCTCGGGCAGCACCAGGTTCTCGGCGACCGACAGCTCGAGCACGAGCCCGGTGCGCTGGCGGTCCGCCGAGAGCAGCGCGAGCGGCGGGCGCAGCACTTCGAACGCGCCGCTTTCGCGCGCGAGGACGCCCGCGAACAGCTCTTCGAGCGGCCGCTGGCCGTTGCCGTCGATGCCGGCGAGCGCGACGAGCTCGCCCGCGCGCAGCTCGAGGTCGACCGACGCGAGCCCCGCCGCGCGCACGCCCGCGAGCCGCAGCGCGACGGGCCCCGGCTCCGTCGCCGGCGGCCGGCCCGGCGGCGGCAGCGCGTCGCCGACCATGAGCCGGCCGAGCTGCGCGGCGTCCAGCCCGGCGAGCGGCTGCGCGGCCACGGTCTCGCCGGCGCGCAGCACCGTCACGCGGTCGCACACCGCCGTGATCTCCTCGAGCTTGTGCGAGATGAGCACGATGCTCATGCCGCGGTCACGCAACGCCGTGAGCAGGCGCAGCAGCTCCGCGACCTCGGGCGGCGCGAGCACCGCCGTCGGCTCGTCGAGCACCAACACGCGCGCGCCGCGCGAGAGGGCCCGCGCGATCTCGAGCCGCTGCATCTCGCCCACGGCGAGTGACTCGGCGCGCGCGTCCGGATCGAGTGACACGCCCCAGCGAGTGAGAATCTCGCGCGCCGCCTCGCGCAGCCGCGCGGGCGGCAGCCACTCCGCGCCGCGCTCGCCGAGCAACAGGTTCTCGGCGACCGTGAGCGCGGGCACGAGCATCGAATGCTGGTGCACGAGCGCAATTCCCAGCTCGAGCGCGTCGCGCGGGCTCGCGAGCGCCACCGGCTTGCCCCCGACGGTGATCTCGCCCGAGTCCGGCGCGACCTGCCCGTACAGCGCGCGCACCAGCGTGGTCTTGCCGGCGCCGTTCTCGCCCAGCAGCGCGTGAATGGAGCCGGGCTCGAGCTCGAGGCTCGCGCCGCGCAGCGCCCGTGTCGCGCCGAAGCGCTTGTAGAGGTCGCGCAGCGCGACGAGGGGCAAGGGGCTAGAAGCTCCCGCGCGGGACCTGCAGCGCGCCCGAAGCGATGTCCGCCGCCAGCTTGTCGAGCTCGGCTTTGAGCTCGGGCGGGATCTTGTCGCGCAGCCGCTCGTTCCACTCGACCTGGATGACGCCGCTGGCCAGCCCGAACCGCAGCGGCCGCGACTTCCACTCGCCGCTCTTCACTTCCTTCGCCACGAGCACGAGCGCGCGCGGCACGTCGAGCGTCGCCGAGGCGAGCACGCGGTCCGGCGCGGCGTCGTTCTGGTTCTTGTTCGAGCCGAACGCCCACACGCCCGGGCTCTCGCGCACGGCCTGGAAGAAGCCCGCGGCCGCTTCGTTCGCGTTGTGGATCAGCACGTCGGCGCCGCCCGCGATCTGCGCCAGCGTCGCCTCGCGCGCCGCCGCGGTGTCGGTCCAGCCGCCGATGTAGGAGACGAGCACCTGCGCGTCGGGCCGCGCCGCCTTCGCGCCGCCTTCGAACGCGGTGAACGTGCTCGCGACCGACGGGATCTTCACGCCGCCGACCGCGCCGAGCTTGCCCGTCTTGGACAGGCGCGCGCCCGCGAAGCCGAGCAGGTACGTGGCGTCCTCGAGCTCGAACACGATCGGCGCCACGTTGTCGCGCACGGTCGAGCCGCTCGTCGTGACGAACACCGTCTTCGGGTAGTCCTTCGCGACGGCCGCGGCCGCGTCCTGGAACTCGAAGCCGTGGCCGAACACCAGGTCGAAGCCGCGCGCCGCGAAGTCGCGGAAGCCCGTCTCGAAGTCCTGCGGCGTGGCGGTCTCCTGGTGCGCGATCTCGGCGCCGAGCTCGGTGTGGATGCGCTCGAGGCCTTCGTACGCGCTCTGGTTCCAGCCGCCGTCGCGGATCGAGCCGGGCGTGAGCAGGGCGACGCGGAACGGTGTCGCCCCGTTCGCCGCGGGCGCGGGCGCCGCCGACTTGCCCGAGTCCTTGCACGCACCCGCGCCGAGCGCGAGCACCGCGAGAGACAGCGCGAGCGCGAGCGTGCGGCGCGAGTGACCCCTCACGCGGCGTAGCCTAACAGAGCTTCGCTTCCATCGCTCCGACGAGCTCCAACACCTCGAGCTCGCGCGCCTCCGAGACGTACGACGCGGCGCCCGAGTCGACGCGGTCCGAAAAGACCTCGAGGTCGCGCGCGAAGAGCTCGCCCGGCGGCTCGGCGGGCGGCGAGTCGAGGCGCCCGCGCGCGCACTCGACCGCCCACTCGCTCGAGCGCGCGAGGCCGGGCGCGCGCGATTCCACGAGCCGCACCCGGCCGCCGCCTGCGAAGCCGAGCTCGACCTCGAGCCGCCGCGCACCGACGCTGGCCTCGAGGCGCGCGGCGCGGACCTCGGCCGAGCCGAACAGGTCGACGAGCCGGTGCAGGCGCGCGAGCGCGCAGAGCGGCGCGCTGCCCGCGAGCTCGGGCTGCGCGATCCAGCCCGCGGCGTCGCCCGAGAAGCGCACCTCGCCTTCGCGCGGCGCGCCCAGCGTGCGCACGCGCTCGCGCAGCCACGCCTGCGACGGCGCCAGGAGCTCGATGTGCTCGACGTGCAGCACGCGCCCCGCCCCGCGCGCGCGCTCGAACAGGGCGCGCGCCTCGCCGGCCGTCGCCGCGAGCGGGAACTCCACGAGCGCGTGCTTCCCGGCGCCGAGCGCCGCGCGCGCCGCCTCGGCGTGCAACTGGTTCGGCGTGCAGACGAACAGCGCGTGCACCGCGGGATCCGCGAGCGCCTCCGCCAGCGAGTCGCCCCGCCCGACCGTGCGCACCAGCCGCGCGCGGGAGCTGCGCTCGAGCGCGCGGATGCGCGCGCGGCCGGCGCGGCCCGGGCCGATCACCGCGACACCCAGCGGTGTCGGCGTCAACTACAGCTTGCGCGCGAGCATCAGGCCGTCGGCCACGCCGATCATGACCGACTGCACGCGCCGGTCGCCGGCCACGAGGTCGTTCACGGCGCGAATCGCGCGCGTGTTCTCGCTCTGGTCCTCGGCCTTGATCACGTTCCCCGACCAGAGCACGTTGTCGATCGCGATGAGCCCGCCGGGGCGAAGCCGCCGCAGCAGCTCCTCGTAGTACGCCGCGTAGTTCTCCTTGTCGGCGTCGATGAACGCGAAGTCGACGACGGGCTGGCTCGGCAGCGCGCGGAGCGTGTCGACGGCCGGGCCCAGCTTGAGCTCGATCCGGTCGGCCACGCCGGCCTTCTGCCAGTAGCGGCGCGCGATCGCCGTGTACTCCTCGCTGACGTCGCAGCACAGGAGCTTCCCGCCCGGCGGGAGTGCGCGCGCCATGCACAGCGAGCTGTAGCCGGTGAACGTGCCCACCTCGACCACGAACCGGGCGCCGAGCGAGCCGACGAGCAGGGCGAGGAACGTGCCCTCCTCCGCCGAGATCTGCATACCCGACCGCTCGCCGGTGGCGCGCCGCGTCTCGGCGCGGAGCTCGTCGAGCAGCGAATCGTCGGGGGAGCGGTGCGCGAGCAGATATTCGTGGAGCGCGTCGTCGACGCGCGTGTACTTCGGCATGGCCGGCCGCAGTCTACCAGAAAGCGCTTTCCGCCCGACCACCCGCTGCTAGAATTCGCGCCAAGGGGGAGGAGTCCATGGCCATGGGCGCTCGCAAGAAGTCGACCAGCCGCAAGCCCGTCGCGAAGCAGCGCGCCGCCGGCTCGAAGCCGGTGGCCAGGAAACCTGGGAAAAAGCCCCTCGCGCGGGCTCGCGCGGCGCGTGCGCCGCGGCCGAGCCCGGCCGAGGAGCTCGCCAAGCGGATCGTCGCCGGGATGGACGACGAGTTCAACCTCGACCTCGGCAAGTTCTACACCGAGGACGCGGTCTCCGAGGAGCCGGCCGGCGGCACGGTGACCGGTCTCCAGTCACTCCGCTCGAAGCTCGCCGGCTGGCTCGCCGGCCTGCGCGCCGCGACCTGGAAGGCGCGACACGTTTTCGTGTCGGGCCGGACGATCTGCATCGAGTGGGAGGCCGACCTCACCTTCAAGGACGGCCGGCAGATGAACCTGCGCGAGATCGCGGTGCACGAGGTGCGCGGCGACAAGATCTGCGCCGAGCGCTTCTACTACGATCCGCGCGCGCTCATGCCGCCCGCGCAGGCGCCGCGCCCCGAGCCGAAGCGCGCCGCGCCGCGGCCGCCGCCGCGGGTCCAGGCCGAGCCGGAGGACGAGGACGAGGGGTCGTCGGTCGACCCGATGGACCTCTAGCAGCGCCCCGAGCAGAGCGGGGCGCCGTTTCGCACGGTCGGGCCGAGCTCGCGCCCGCGCGAGATCGGCGTGTTGTCGGGCAGATTCGCCGCGCCGTGCGGCAGTCCGGCCGACCGCCCGGCGAACAGCGCGTTCATCGACTCGTTCCAGATCCCGCGCGCCGAGAGGCTCGGAACGCCGAGCTCGTCGGAGAGCCACTCGACGCCCTCGTCCCCGCCTTCCGCAAGGGGCGCGAGCCCGGCGCCGTGAGCGGGCGCCGAGCCGACGATCGCAACGGCACAGCACACGACGAACCGCTTCCATGGCCGCATTGCTCACCCACCACCGGCGACGATCGACGAGGGCAGATGTAGCGCGCGCGCGGCTCCGCGCGCCGTGACGTTCGCGCGAACAACTCGCGAGTGACTCGTGGGCGATTCGTCACTCAGCCCTTCACGCAGACGACCTGGCGCAGCTCGTGCACGACCTCGACCAGATCCTGTTGCGCGGCCATGACGGCATCGATGGGCTTGTACGCACCCGGTGTCTCGTCGATCACGTCGGCGTCCTTGCGGCACTCGACGCCCGCGGTGGCGGCGGCGTGGTCCTCGAGCGAAAAACGCCGCTTCGCCTCGGCGCGCGACATCGCGCGTCCTGCGCCGTGGCTGCAGCTCTCGAAGCTCTCGGGGTTCCCCTTGCCGCGCACCAGGAACGAGCGCGCGCCCATGCTGCCGGGGATGATGCCGAGCTCTCCAGCGCGAGCGCGCACCGCACCCTTGCGCGTCACGAACACGCCCTTCCCGTAGTGGTGCTCGCGCGCCACGTAGTTGTGGTGGCAGTTCACCGCTTCCTCCGTCGCTTCGAACGGCGGCAGGCCGGGCGCCTTGCGCAGCGCGGTGAGCACGTGGCGCATCATCAGCTCGCGGTTCGCGAGCGCAAAGTCCTGCGCCCAGCTCACGGCTTCGACGTAGTCCGCAAAGTGCTCCGCGCCCTCCTCGAAGTACGCCAGATCCCTGTCGGGAAGCGTCGCGAGGTGGCGCTCCATGTCCCGCTTCGCGAGCTCGATGAAGTGGCGCCCGATCGCGTTGCCCACGCCACGCGAGCCCGAGTGCAGCATGACCCAGACGCGCTCACCCTCGTCCAGACACACCTCGATGAAGTGATTCCCCGTACCGAGCGTGCCGAGGTGCACGCGGTGGTTCGCCTTGCGCACCTTGGGGTGGCGCTCCGCGATGCGCTCGAAGCGCGCGCCCAGCGGCCGCCACGCCTGGTCCACGTCGGCCGGGGGCGTGCCCCACGAGCCCTTGTCGCGGCCGCCGCGCGCGCGCGACAGGCCGTGCGGCACCGCGGCCTCGATCGCCGAGCGCACGCTGCGCAGATGGTCGGGCAGATCCGAGCCACCGAGGGTGGTGCGCACGGCCAGCATTCCGCAGCCGATGTCCACGCCCACCGCTGCGGGGATGATCGCGCCCGAGGTCGGGATCACGCTGCCGACCGTCGCGCCGATGCCGAAGTGCACGTCGGGCATCGCCGCGACCCACCGGTGGATGAACGGCAGGCGAGCCACGTTCTCGAGCTGCGTGCGCGCGGCGGCTTCGAACGGAACGCCGCGCGTCCAGGCCTTGATGGGAACGCCGCCGCTGGGAGTCAGGAGCTCGTAGTGAGTCGCGCGGGACAACTCATCCGCCGAGCGTCATCCCGCCGTCGCACACGATGACCTGCCCGGTCACCATGTCGGAGCCGCCGATCAGCGCGAGAATCGCAGCGGAGATGTCCTCGGGCTCGGACGGGCGCCCCAGCGGCACGCGCTGCGCGACGCCCTTCATGATGGCGTCGTAGCTGTCGCCCCAGCCCTGCTTGAGCCAGCGGCCGGTGATCGCGCCGGGCGCGACGGCGTTCACGCGCACCTTCGGCGCGAGCGCGCGCGCGAGCGTGATGACCAGGTTGTTGAGCGCGGCCTTCGAGGCGCAGTACGGAATCGAGCTGCCGGTGCCGACCATGCCCGCGACGCTCGACACCATGACGACTTCGCCGCTGCCGCTCGCCTCGAGCGCGCCGCGCGCGGCGCGCACCATCTGGAACGGCGCGACGACGTTCACCTGGTAGATCTGGTGCCAGTCCTCGTTCGAGAGCTTGTCGAAGTCGCCGTGCGGCACGAACACGGTGGTGCCCGCGCTCTGCACCAGGATGTCGAGCTGGCCCAGCTCGCTCGCGCACACCGCGACGAGCTCGCGGCACGCGGCGTCGTCGGCCACGTCGGCCTGGAACGGCAGCGCGAACACGCCCTTCTTCGCGCACTCGGCGGCCGTGCGCTCCGCGTCGTCGCGCGAGCGGCTGTAGTTCACCACCACCGAGCAGCCGCGCGACGCGAGGTCGAGCGCCGTGGCGCGCCCCACGCCCGTGCCGCCGCCGGTCACGATCGCGACCTTGCCCTCGATCTCCATCACTTCCCTCCGACCGCGCCCACGCCCGCGGCGCGGCGCACGTCGTCCATCAGCTCCGCGGTGTCGCTGCGCGCGCGCGTCGCGCCGTCGCGCAGGATGTCCTCGACCACGTCGGGCCGCGCCTCCAGCTCGCGGCGCTTCTCGCGCGCGGGGCCGAAGTACTCGAGCACCTTCTCGTACAGCGCCTTCTTCGCGTCGCCGTAGCCAAGGCCGCCCTTGCGAAACGCGTCGGCCAGCGCCGCGCGCTCTTCCGGGTTCGCGAACAGCGCGTACAGCTTCACGATCGTGGAGTCGTCCGGGTCCTTCGGCTCGTCGACGCCCTTCGAGTCGGTGACGATGCCCATGATCTGGCGGCGCAGCGCCTTGTCCGACACGAACATCTCGATGCCGTTCCCGCCCGTCTTGCTCATCTTCTTGCCGTCCTGGCCGGGAATCGTCGCCACGTCTTCCAGGATGTACGGCTCGGGCAGCTTCAGCACTTCGCCGTACGTCAGGTTGAACTTCACGGCGATGTCGCGGGTCATCTCCAGGTGCTGCTTCTGGTCCTGCCCCACGGGCACGCAGTCGGCGCGCCAGATCAGGATGTCCGCCGCCTGCAGCACCGGATACGCGAACAGCCCGTGATCGGGCGCCAGCCCCTGCGCGAGCTTGTCCTTGTAAGACACCGCGCGCTGCAAGAGACCCATCGGAGTCACCGAAGTCAGGATCCACGCCAGCTCGGTCACTTCGGGCAAGTCACTCTGCCGGTACAGCACCGAGCGCTTCGGATCCACGCCGAGCGCCAGGAAGTCGAGCGCCACCGCGCGCGTCAGCTCGCGGCGCTTCTTCGCGTCGCGAATGCTCGTGAGCGAGTGCAGGTCGGCCATGAAGTAGGCCGCGCGGTTCTGCTCCTGCAGCGCGATGAACTGGCGCACGGCGCCGAAGTAGTTGCCCAGGTGCTGCGTGCCCGACGGCTGGATGCCCGACAGCACCCGCTGGCCCGCGATGCGGACCGCTTGCCCCGCGCTGCGCGGGGGGGCGCCCTTCCCCGCCGTGCCCATGCTAGAGCGCCTGCAGCCAGCGTTTCGAGAAGGCGGGATCCTCGTCGGCCACGAGCGCCGCGAAGCGCGCCACGAGCCGCGCGGTGAGCGGTCCCGGCACCGGCGCGGGCAGCTCCTGCGCGTCGATCTTCGCGATCGGCCAGACGTTGGTCGTCGTGCCGGTGAGGAACGCCTCGCGCGCGCGCGCGAGCAGCGCGCGCGGCATGCCGCCCTCTTCGACCGGGAATCCCTCGTCGCGCGCCAGCTCGATCGCGAGCCGCCGCGTGATGCCGTCGAGCACCTGGTCGAGCCCGGCGGTGTGCACCGCGCCGTCGGCGACCAGGAAGAAGCTCTGCGTCGACGACTCGGTGAGCTGCTCGCCGCGCTCGTCGAGGAACAGCACGTCGTGGAAGCCCGCCGCCCGCGCGCGCTGCTTCGCGAGCGCCGCGTGCGTGTACGCCGCCGCGATCTTCACCTGCGGCGACAGCACCGACGCCGGCATCTTGCGCGACGCCGCAATCTGCAGCCGCGCCGGTCCGCCCGCGTTGGC
>Ga0335076_10001954_pt1 | contig 20316 bp, 21 predicted proteins | sample Lox_Sample_25_FD_206717 | JGI IMG/M metagenome (GOLD analysis project Ga0335076, IMG submission 206717) | Soil microbial communities from Loxahatchee National Wildlife Refuge, Florida, United States - Lox_Sample_2.5 | ecosystem: Environmental > Terrestrial > Soil > Wetlands | place: USA...
GTCGACACCGACCAGCCGGCCGGAACGCTCATGATCGCGACCCGCACCCCCGGGCCGCGCGATCCGGACTTCCCGGCGCTCGAGGTGCTGGCGGACGTGCTGAGCAGCCATCGCTTCGAGCTCTACGGCCTGGTCCCCAAGGGGCGCGCCACGAGCGCGGACTTCGTGCTCGAGCCGCTGCCCGAGGCCGGGCTCGCCTACGCCGCCCTCTCCTTCACCACCGGCGATGATCCCAAGGCGCTCGCCGCCGAGGTGCGCACCATCCTCACGCGCGTCGCGCGCCAGGGCGTGCCCGAGGATCTGGTCGCCGCCGCGAAGCTGCAGGAGCGCGCCGCCGCGCAGTTCCAGCGCAACTCGATCCCCGAGCTCGCCTCGGTGTGGTCGGAGGCGATCGCGCTCTACGGCCTCGCCTCACCGGATGAGGACCTGGCGCGCATCGAGCAGGTGACGGTCGCGGACGTGAACCGCGTGGCGCGCAAGTACCTCGACCTCGACCACGCGATCACCGGCGTCATGCTGCCGCGGGGCTCAGGGGCACCGGTCACTGCGCGCGGCGGCTTCGGTGGCCAGGAGACCATCTCCCTCGGCGAGGCGCACCCGACGGCGCTGCCGAGCTGGGCGCAGAAGGCGCTCAGTCGCCTGGAGGTGCCGCCCTCGACGCTGCACCCGCTGGTGAGCCGTCTGTCCAACGGGCTGACGCTCATCGTGCAGACCACGGACGTGAGCGACGCGGTGAGCGTCTATGGCCACATCCGCAACCGCCCGGAGATGCAGGAGCCGCCTGGTGCCGAAGGGGTGGCCTCGCTCCTCGACCGCTTGCTGACTCACGGCAGCGAGCGGCTCGACCGGCTCGCTTTCCAGGAAGCCCTCGATGCCATCGGCGCGCGCGAGAAGGCCGGCACGGACTTCTCCGCCGAGGTGCTGAGCGAGCACTTCGAGCGCGCGGTCGAGCTGCTCGCCGACAACCAGCTGCACCCCGCCCTGCCGCAGCCGGCCCTGGAGGTCATCCGCGGGCAGCTCGCGCTCGGGGTCGCCGCGCGCAACGAGAGCCCGGGCTTCCTCACGCAGCGCTCGCTGCGCCAGGCACTGTTCCCGGCCACCGACCCGAGCCTGCGCATGTCGACGCCCGCGAGCGTGCGCTCGCTCACGCCGCAGTCGGTGCGCGACTACTACGCTCAGGTCTTCCGTCCCGACCTGACCACCATCGTGGTGATCGGCCGGATCAGCCCCGAGCAGGCGCGCAGCAGCATCGAGAAGTACTTCGGCCCCTGGAGCGCCGCGGGCGCGGCTCCGGCGATCGACCTGCCCCCAGTCCCCGACAACGCCCCGGGCCGCATCGCGGTGCCGGATGCGAGCCGCGTGCAGGACCGGGTGCTGCTGGCCCAGACGCTCAAGCTGACGCGCGCCGATGCGGATTTCTACCCGCTGCAGCTCGGCAACGCGGTGCTCGGCGGCAGCTTCTACGCCACGCGCCTGAGCATCGACCTGCGCAAGAACGCTGGCCTCGTCTACTCGGTCGACTCGCTGCTGCAGGCGGGGCGCACCCGCAGCGTCTACCTGGTCGAGTTCGCCAGCGACCCGCAGAACGTCAGCAAGGCCGCCGCCATGGTGGCGCGCGAGATCACGGCCATGCAGGAGACGGCGGTCGGCGCGGACGAGCTGCTGCGCGCCAAGGCGTGCCTCGTGCGCCAGCTGCCGCTGAGCGAGTCGGGCGTCGCCGAGATCGCCCAGGGCATGCTGGCGCGCACCGAGCTCGGACTGCCGCTGGATGAACCGACGCGCGCCGCGCAGCGCTTCATCGCCATCGATGCGGCCGGCGTGCAGGCCGCGTTCGGCAAGTGGCTGCGCCCGAAGGACCTCGTGCAGGTGAGCGAGGGACCTCCCCCGGGGTAGCAGTCATCAGGCCGGCGGCGCTGCGCTCACCTCGTTGCAGAGACGGAACAGCCGCGAGCCGCGCGGGTAGCCGACGTACTGGGTGAGGAAGGTGGCGAGCGGCTGCAGCTGCGCGGCGGTGAGCTCGCCGCGCTTGAGCGCGGCGCGCAGCTGGATCGCGAGCGTGGACTCCTCGCCCTGTGCCGCCAGCACCCCGATGAGGAGCAGCCGCCGCTCGCGCACCGACAGTGACGTATCGCGCCACAGGACGCCGAACAGCGTCTCGAGCATGTAGTCGATGAAGGGCGAGGCCCCCGGCGGGGGCAGCGCGCCGAGCTCCCCGCCGTAGACCTCCTCGAGCTTGGCGAGCCCCTGGGCGCGGTCGTACTGGTTCATGGGCCCATCCTTCAGTTGTCCTGGTCCAGAAATACCCGCTCGATGACCGCGGCCACGGCCTCGGTGGCCGGCAGCGCCACCTGCAGCTGCTGCGCACTCTCGAGGGCCGCGGCGAGGTCCTTGCGCGCGATGGCGGCAAAGGGTCCGAGCGCCTGCTCGAGGGCGGCGGGGCCGGCTTGCGCGAGGCGCGCCCGGTTGCCGAGGAACGCCTCCATCTGCGCCGTCACGACGCCGTTGCTGCGGCCGACCTCGGCGAGCAGGCCCGGGTCGAGTCCCCCGGCGCGCGCGAGCCGCGCGGCCTCGTGCACGGCGGCGAACGCGGCGTAGCTCATGAGGTTGTTGCACAGCTTGAGGAGCATGCCGGCGCCGGCGGGGCCGGCATGGATCAGCTTCGCGCCCGAGCTCGCGAACATCGCCCGGCAGCTCTCGATGAGCGCGGCCTCGCCGCCCAGCATGTAGGTCAGCGTGGCGCTCTCGGCCGCCACGGCGCCACCGGTGATCGGGGCGTCGATGAGATGCAAGCCACGCGAGGCAGCCGCGCGCGCCCAGCGCAGCACGGCCGCCTGGGTCACGGTGCTGTGCAGCGCGACCACGCCGCCCGCGGGCAGGTGCGCGCAGATCCCGTCCGCGCCTTCCAGCACGGCGGCCACCTCGGGCTCATCGCGCACGCACACCCCGACATAGCGGCAGCGCTGCGCGAGCTCGCGCGGACTGGCCGCCGCGCGGGCACCGAGCGCGGTGAGCGCGGCCACGGGAGCCGCCGCGAGGTCGTACACCCACAGCTCCTCGCCGAGCTTGAGCAGCTGGCGCGCCATCGGCCGCCCGATGTTGCCGAGCCCGACGAAGCCCAGGGCCATCAGGACTCCCGCTGCCAGTCGGACTCGAGCATCTTCGGGGTCGGCACACCGGGGCGCACCTCGACGAACTCCACCGAGGCACCCGGGGGGAACTCGAAGCAGGCGGCGATGGCCTCACCGACGGTCGCAGGTTCCAGCGCACCGTCGAACTGCGCTCCCTTGGTCAGCCAGTCCGCCATCGCCTCCTTGAGCGCCTGCGGGTCGAAGTTGGCGACGCTGCCGGTGGCGGCGGCGCCGGAGCTGAAGACGGTCACACTGATGCGGTCGCCCTTGAGCTCGTGGCGCAACTCGCGCGAGAGATGCTCGAGCGCCGCCTTGCTCGCCGAGTAGAGCCCGAGGTGCGAGAACTCGTTCGGGTGGCGCACGCTCGAGGAGGAGACGTTGACGATGCGCCCGCCGCCGGCGGCGCGCAGGTGCGGAATCGCCGCCTGCCAGGCAAAGATGGCGCTCACCAGGTTCACCTCGATAAGCCGGCGCACCTCCGCCTCGGGCATCGCCTCGATGCGCCGCGCGAACTGGAAGCCGACGTTGTTCACCAGGCCGTCGAGCCGGCCGAAGCGCCGCACCACGGCATCGAGCGCGCCGCCGATGGCGGCGCGGTCACAGACGTCGGCGAGCACCGCCTGCGCCTGCGCGGCGCCGAGCGTGCTCACGGCGGCCTCGAGCGGCCCGCGCTGACGCGCGATGAGGGCCACGCGCGCACCGCGGCGCACCAGGCTCGTGGCGGCTGCCAGGCCGATGCCGCGCGAGGCACCGGTCACGGCGATCACCTGGCCCTTGAGATAGGAGTCGGCCATCCGCGGGCAGCCTAACCCGGAACCGCCACCGTCTTCAGCTGCAGGTACTCCTCCAGGCCCGCGACCCCCATCTCGCGGCCGATCCCGCTCTGCTTGTAGCCGCCGAAGGGCGAGTCGGGCGCGAAGAAGTTGGCGCCGTTGACGTTCAGGGTGCCCGAGCGGATGCGCCGCGCGATCGCCATGGCGCGCGCGGGGGAGCCGAGCACCGCGCCCGAGAGCCCGTAGATCGAGTCGTTGGCGATGCGCACGGCATCGTCGTCGTCCTCGTAGGCGATCACGACCAGCACCGGGCCGAAGATCTCCTCCTGCGCGATGCGCATGTCGTTGGTGACGTCGGCGAACAGCGTCGGCTCGAGGTAGTAGCCGCGCTTGAGCCCGGGCGGCCGCCGCCCGCCGTATACCAGCCGCGCGCCCTCGCGCCGGCCGATCTCGATGTATTCGAGCACGCGCTCGAGCTGCCGCGCGCTCACCAGCGGCCCCATGATCTGACCGGCCCCGTAGGGATCGCCGAAGGGCAGCTGCGCGAACAGTGCGCGCAGGATCGCGATGCCCTCCGCGTAGCGCTGCCGCGGCAGCAGCATGCGCGTGGCGATGGCGCAGCCCTGCCCGGCGTGGTAGCAAACCCCAAGTCCCGCGAGCAGGGCGCTGCCGAAGTCCGCATCATCGAGCACGATGGTCGCGGACTTGCCGCCGAGCTCGAGGAACACGCGCTTGACCGTGGCCGCCGCCGCCGCCATCACCCGCCGCCCGGTGGCCGTGGAGCCGGTGAACGACACCACATCCACCCGCGGGTCCGTCACGAGCTGCTCGCCGATCACCGCAGGCTCGCTCGAGGTCAGCACGTTCAGCACCCCCGGCGGCATGTCGGTGTGCGCGGCGGCGACGCGCCCGATGAAGCTCGCCGTCCACGGGGTCTCGGGCGCGGCCTTGAGGACCACGCTGCAGCCGGCCGCGAGCGCCGGGGCGAGCTTGGCCACGTTGATCTGGAAGGGGAAGTTCCACGGCGTGATCGCCGCGACGACGCCGGCGGGCTCGCGCCACAGCAGCCGCTTGCTCGGCACGCCCATGTGCCGCGCGACCGGCAGCTCGCTCTCCCAGGCGTAACTGGACATGAGCTCGAGGTAGTAATCGAGGATCGCGAGCGGCCCGTCGCCCTGCGGGCCGCCGTTGGCGGTGATCGCCATGGTGGCGCCCGCCTCGGCGACGATCTGCGCGTGCAGCGCGGCCGCCTGCGAGCGCAGGGCATCGCGCAGCTGGGCGAGGCAGTGCCGCCGCAGTGCGCGGTCGCTCGCCCACGGCGACTCATCGAAGGCACGGCGCGCAGCGGCGATGGCGGCATCGGCATCCGCCGCGCCCGCGTCGGCGACCTCGCCCAGGCACTCCTCGGTGGCCGGGTTGATGTTGGGATAGCGCCGCCCGGAGCGCGCCGCGGTGAGCTGCCCGTTGATCAGCAGGCGCGACTCGGCGCCGGTGGCAGCCGCCACGGCGCTCACCCGGCCACCGCGCCGAAGCTGAGCGGCAGGTGCGTGAAGCCGCGCACGTTGGGGTTGTGCGCGCGCCGCAGCCCCTCTTCCTCGATGCGGTAGTCCGGCATCACCCGCAGCAGCTCCTCGAACACCACCCGCACCTCCATGCGCGCCAGCACCGCGCCGATGCAGGCATGCACGCCGTAGCCGAAGGCGAGGTGGTCGCGGCTTCCGCGGCGCACGTCGAACACCTCGGCGCTGGCATCGTGCTCGGGATCGCGGTTGGCCGAGATCACGCACAGGCCGACGCGGTCGCCGCGCCTGAGGTGCTTGCCGCGCAGCTCGACGTCCACCCCGACGCGGCGCACCAGGATGTGCGAGGGGCCATCGAAGCGCAGGGTCTCCTCCACGGCCTTGGGGATGAGCGCGGGATCGGCGGTGAGCCATGCCCGCTGCTCGGGATGGCGCCACAGCTGGTAGGCCATGTTGCCGATCAGCTTGGTCGTGGTCTCGTTGCCGGCGATGGCGAACAGGATCAGGTTGCCGACCACCTCGGCATGGCTCATCTGGCCCCGGCCCTCGGCGGCGAGCAACACCCCGAGCAGGTCCTCGCCGTGCGGCCCGCCCGCATGGCGCGCCGTGTGCGCCTCGAAATACTGCGCCAGTCCCATGTAGCCGGCGACGTTGCGCTCGGCGAGGTCGATCTGGCGGTCCTCGCGCGCCAGCAGGTCATCGGCGTAGCCGCGCACGCGGTCGCGGTCCGCGGGCGGCACCTGCATGAGAGTGGACACCACGTCCATCGGCAGAAAGCAGGCGAGATCGGCCACCAGGTCGATGCGCCCGCACGCCAGGTGCGGGCCGAGCAGCTCGCGGGTGCGCGCACGGATGAAACCCTCGAGTCGCGCCGCTACCGCCGGCATCATCAGCGGCGCGAGCACGCTGCGCTGGCGCGTGTGCTCGGGCGGGTCGCTGCCGATGAACATCGGGTAGGGCAGCTTCTCGCCGGCGTCGCGCTCGAGCGCCACGGCGCCGCTGTTGATGAAGGTGCGGTGGTCACGGTAGGCGCGCTGCACGTCCTGCCACCTGGTGAGCAGCCAGAACCCGCCCGGCTCGTAGTAGTACACCGGGTCCTGTTCGCGCACCGCGCGGTAGTAGGGATACGGGTCGGCGTGGAAGCGGTGATCGTACGGGTCGAGCAACATGCCGGCGGCGCCCGCGGCTGCGGCCCCGCTCACGGCTGCGCCGCCGCCGGGCGCTGCCCGCCGCACAGCACGTCGGTGACGCGCTCGGTGTCCATGTACTCCTTGAGCACCGCGAGCGTGCCGTCGCGCCATACGAACAGGAAGTGGTACTGGTTGCTGTACAGCGCCCCGGAGACGTGCCGGCCGCTCGAGTGCGCCTCGACCGCGACGCGCTCGCCCTCGGCGGTCATGGCGTCGATCGTGAACTCGAGGCCCTGCGGGAACACCTGGTAGATCTGTCCGGCGGCGGCGGCGATCTGCTCACGGCCGAAGCGCCCGGAGATCAGCGTGTGGCCCATGGTGAGGAGGTAGCCATCGGGGGCGTAGGCGGCCACGATCGCTGCCACGTCGCCGCGGTTGAGGGTGGCGAAGAACTCCCGCACCCGCTCCTTGTTGCGCTGCTCGAGGGTCATACGCTGCCGCCGCGCGCCAGAAAACATTTCGCGCGCAATGTTTTATTCGAGGGCAGTGTAGCCCCGTTTGCGCGTGGTGTATATTTTTTGTCGCCCGCCCATGAAACGCACCACCACCCCACCCGGCCGCCAGGCGCTGAAGACGCAGCGCACGCGCGCGCGCCTCATCCAGGCCACCCTCGAGCTGATCCGCGAGCAGGGCCTCGCCGCCGCCACCGCGCAGCGCATCGCCCGCCGCGCCGGCCTCACCTGGGGCGCGGCTCAGCACCACTTCGGCTCCAAGGCCGAGATCCTCGAGGCCATACTGGCGCTCGCCTACAGCCGCTTCCTGCGCACCATGGCGGCCCCGCAGCTGCGGCGCGGCTCACGCGCGGCGCGCTCGCGCGCCCTGGTGGCGCGCATGTGGAGGCACTACCAGGGCGCTCACTACCGGGTGTCGCTCGAGATCCTGCGCGCCACGCGCGGTGCGCGGCCGCGCCGCGCGCGGCTGTGGGAGCGGCGTCACGGTCGCGCCCACCTGCGCATCGTGCGCGAGGTGTTCCACGAACTGCACCCGAGCGATGCGCGGCTGCGCGAGGCGCTCACCTTCACGCACTGCTGCCTGACGGGCCTGGCACTGGAGCCGATCTTCGAGCGGCGCGTGCAGCACGGCGTGCGCCACCGCCACCGCATCGCCCGCGCGCTGGAGGAAATGCTCGCCGCGCGCTAGCTGCGCGCGGCGCTCAGCTGCCGGCACGCCTTGGCGAGCTTGGCGGCGAAGAGGTCGAAGGCCCGGTACGCATCCCCCCACGGGTCGCGTGAGGCCGAGCCCTCGTGCAGCGTCACCGGGTAGTACTGGCTGGTGACGCTCGCGAGCACCGTGCCGCCCCCCTGCTCCACCGAACCGGCGAGGTCGGCGCCGCCGAGGTTCTTGCTCGACCAGGGGTCGAGCGCCGGATGGTCGGACTGCTGCTTGAGCGTGAGGCGGGTGGAGGTCACGTCGCGCACCTGCACGCGCACCACGGCGCCGGCGGGCAGCGGCACTCCCTTGAGCTCGCGCGTCACCGCCGCGACGATCGCCTGGCGCAGCACCGCTTCCTCGGCCGTGCCGTACACCTGCTCAAAGCTGTGCTCGACGGGCGGCAGGAACTCGACCTCGACGTCCGGCGCCGCCGCCGGCGCCGCCAGCGCGGCGAGCGGCCCAAACAACATCGCGATACCTGCGGCGAGGACCCCGCCGCGCAGCCCGGCTGTCATAGTGGCTCCTTGCGCCGTTAGGCCGCCCGGCGTACCGGAAGTTCGCTCGCGGAGCGGTCGCGGGAGTGTTTGCGTACTATGCGCGGGTTACACCCCGGAAAGCGAGTGGCACAGGACATGCCGGAACGCGCGCACCGCCCGAGCCGATGGCAGCCGCTGCGGCACGCCGCGCTCGTGGCCCTCGCCCTCGCGGCGACCCCGCTCGCCGCCGCACCGCCGGCCGCCGCGGCGAGCGAGCCGTGGTGGGCGCACGCGGTCATCTACGAGATCTACACGCGCAGCTTCCAGGACTCCAACGGCGATGGGGTCGGCGACCTCGCCGGCATCGTGAGCCGCCTCGACTACCTGCAGTCACTCGGCGTCGACGCGCTGTGGCTCACGCCGTTCTTCCCCTCCCCGCAGGTCGACTTCGGCTACGACGTGCGCGACTACGAGAACGTCGACCCGCAGTACGGGAGCCTCGCGGATTTCGACCGCCTGGTGGCGGAAGCCCGCAAGCGCGACATGCGCGTCATCCTCGACCTGGTGCTCAACCACACCTCCGAGCAGCATCCCTGGTTCGTGGAGGCGGCGCGCTCGCGCAGCGCCCCGAGCCACGGCTGGTACGTGTGGAGCGAGGGACGGCGCGAGGGCGGTATGCGGCGCCCGCCGAACAACTGGGTCAGCCAGTTCGGCGGCTCCGCCTGGGAGTACGTGCCGGCGGTGCAGCAGTTCTACTACCACCGCTTCTTCCGCGCGCAGCCGGACCTCAACTGGCGCAACCCGCAGGTCGAGCACGCCATGCTCGAGGTGATGCGCTTCTGGCTCGACCGCGGCGCCGCGGGCTTTCGCCTCGATGCGGTCAGCGCGCTCGTCGAGGACGCGCAGCTGCGCAATGCCGCACCGCTTGGCGGCAGGACCGCGCAGGGCGATGCACGCCTGAGCGATGCCTACACCGCGAACCTCCCCGAGACGCACGCCATCGTGCGCCGCATCCGCAAGGCGCTCGGGCACTACGGGGAGGGCCCGCTGCTGATCGCCGAGACCTACGCGCAGAGCACTGCCCAGCTCGCCCCCTGGTACGGTGGCGCGCGCCGCGATGAGCTGCAGCTGCCGATGGACACGGCCTTCGGCTTCGGCGACCGACTGGACGCGCGCGAGTTCCGGCGCCGCCTCGGGGAGGCGGCAGCGCTGCCCGGCGGTGAGCCGCTGCTCCTGTTCGACAACCACGACCACGCGCGCAGCTGGGATCGCTACGGCGACGGCGTCCACAACGCCGAGATCGCCAAGATCCTCGCCACGATGCTGCTCACCTCCCGCTCGCCGGTGCTCATCTACCAGGGCGAGGAGCTCGGCCAGCCCACCGCCACCGCCGCGCGCGTGGAGGACGTGCGCGACCCGCTCGGCATCACCGGCTGGCCGAAGGAGAAGGGACGCGACGGCGAGCGTACACCCATGCAGTGGGACGCTTCCGCCCAGGCGGGCTTCACCAGCGGGCGCCCCTGGCTGCCGGTGGCAACGGGCTTCGAGGCGGTCAACGTGCGCACCGAGCTCACCGATGCCGACTCGCTCCTCACCTGGCACAAGAAGCTGATCGCGCTGCGCCGCGGCGACCCGGCGCTGCGCAGCGGGCGGCTCGTGATGCTCGATGCGGCCAACACTCACGTGCTCAGCTATGCGCGCGTCACGAGCGAGGGCTCGGGGATCCTCGTCGCGCTCAACATGTCGGCGCAGCCACAGACGCTGACCCTCAGCGGCACGGCGGCGGGCTTCGCCGGCAACCGCTTCCGTACCCTCATGTCCAGCCCCGGAGAGTTCGCCGCCGCCGGCACGCGGCTGTCCCTGCCGCCCTACGGCGCATGGGTGGCGGCGGTCGAGTGAGGCACAGCGGTGACCCCGGCGGCTGAGGAAACCGGCGAGCCGCTCGCCCTCGCGGTGGACGGGGCGGGCCAGGTCTCGGGGCTGTACCTCGCCCCGGCGGATGCGCGCGCCTGCTACGTGCTGGCGCACGGCGCCGGCGCCGGCATGCGCCATCCCGCCCTCGCCACCACGGCGCGCGAGCTCGCCGCGCGCGGCGTCGCGACGCTGCGCTACCAGTTCCCCTACATGGAGCGCGGCGGGCGCCGCCCCGATCCCCCGGGTGTCTGTCACGCCACGGTGCGCGCCGCCGTCGCCGCCGCCGCGCGCCTCGGCCCGCAGCTGCCGCTGTTCGCGGGCGGGCGCTCCTTCGGCGGACGCATGACTTCCCAGGCGCAGGCCGCGGCGCCGCTGCCCGCCGTGCGCGGCCTCATCTTCCTCGGCTTCCCGCTGCACCCGGCCGGCAAGCCAGGCACCGAACGGGCGCGGCATCTGCAGCAGGTGCAGGTGCCGATGCTGTTCGTGCAGGGCACGCGCGATGAGCTCGCCGGGCGGGCGCTGCTGGAGCCCGTGGTCCGCGCGCTCGGCGCGCGCGCCGCGCTGCACTGGATCGAGGATGCCGATCACTCCTTCCACGTGCGCGCCCGCAGCGGTCGCGACGATGCCGCGGCCCGCGCGGAAGTCTGCGCCGCGGTGGCCGGCTGGATCGGGGCGCTCGCGTGAGCAAGCCGCCGCTCGAGCGCTACGCGGCGAAGCGCAGCTTCAGCCGCACGCCCGAGCCGCCGGCGCGCCTCGCGGCCGCGCGCGCAGGTCCGCTGCTGTTCGTGGTGCAGAAGCACGCGGCGCGTGCGCTGCACTATGACTTCCGCCTCGAGCTCGACGGCGTGCTCAAGTCCTGGGCCGTCCCCAAGGGCCCCTCGAGCGACCCCGACGACAAGCGCATGGCGGTCGAGGTCGAGGACCACCCCTTCGACTACGCCTCCTTCGAGGGCGTGATCCCGGAGCGCCAGTACGGGGCCGGCAACGTCATCGTGTGGGACTGCGGCGTGTACTCCCCGGATGAGGGCGGGCGCTACGCCTTCGATGAGCGCGGCGCGGCCGAGACGCGCACGCGCGAGCAGCTCAAGTCCGGCAAGCTCAGCTTCTTCCTGCGCGGGGAGAAGCTCAAGGGCTCGTGGACGCTGGTGCGCACCGGCAAGAGCAAGCAGTGGCTGCTCATCAAACACCGCGACCGCTTCGCGCGCGCCAACGACCTGCTCGCGCAGCATCGCTCGGTGCTCTCGGCGGCGAGCCTGGAGGAAGTGGCGCCGCTCGAGATCAGCCAGCGCCTGCCGGCAGCGCGGCTGGCCCCGGCGGGGCCGGCGGAGAAGTTCCCCGGGCAGCTGAAACCGATGCTGGCGGAAAGCGCGGCGGCCGCGTTCGATGACCCGAAGTGGGGCTACGAGCCGAAGCTCGACGGCTACCGGGTCATCGCCTGTCTCGAGCACTCGCAGGTACGGCTGCGCTCGCGCCGCGGGCTCGACCTGACCTCCCACTTTCCCGAGATCACCGCGGAGCTCGCCGCGCAGCCCGCGGCCGCCATGGTGCTCGACGGGGAGATCGTCGCGCTCGACGGCAGCGGCCGCCCCTCCTTCAACGCGCTGCAGAACCGCGCGCAGCTGAAGAGCAGCGCCGAGATCGCGGCCGCGCAGCGCGAGACACCGGTGGTGCTGGTGTGCTTCGACCTGCTGCACTTTGCGGGACTCAACCTGCGTGGAGCCGCGTACCAGGACCGACGGCGCTACCTCGCCCAGTGCCTGCTGCCTTCGGCGCATGTGCAGCTGGTGCACTTCTGCGCCCGCGCCGGCGAGCTGTACGCGGCAGCTCTCGAGCTCGGCTTCGAGGGCATCATGGCCAAGCGCCTCGACAGTGCCTACCTGCCGGGACAGCGCTCGCGCGCGTGGCTCAAGATCAAGTCGGCGCAGTCCGCAGAGTTCGTGATCGGCGGCTATACGCGCGGCAAGGGCGCGCGAGATGCGCTCGGTGCGCTGCTGCTCGGCTACTACGAGGGCAAGGCGCTGCACTATGCCGGCCACGTCGGCTCGGGGCTCGAGGATGAGAGCATCGCGGCGCTCCTCAAGCGCACCGCGAAGCTCGAGCGCGCCCGCTCGCCCTTCGCCGCAGCCCCGCCGCTGCACCGCCCGACCACCTGGCTCGAGCCGCGGCTGGTCGCCGAGGTCAGCTTCAGTGAGTGGACGCCCGCCGGGTCGCTGCGGGCGCCGGTGTTCCTGCGGCTGCGCGATGACGTCGACGCGAAAAGCGTGCGCGGCCGTGGCGGCCGTGGCGGCCGTGCCGCAGCCGCGCCGCGCCGCGGCGCGGGCGGAGGTACCACGGCGGCCGATGGCGATGAGAGCGCCGCCGTGCTCGAGCAGCTGCGCGGCGAGGTCAAGAGCCTCGAGCTCACGCTCGCCGGCGCGCGCATCAAGCTCACCAACCTCGACCGCATCTACTGGCCGGCGCAGGCGAGCCCGCGCCGCGCCGCCGTCACCAAGCGTGACTTCCTCGCCTACCTCGCGCGCGTCGGCCGCTTCATGCTGCCGCACCTCGCCGACCGCCCGCTCACCATGATCCGCATGCCCGAGGGGATCGACGGCGAGCGCTTCTTCCAGAAGCACTGGTCGCAGCCGCTGCCGCAGTTCGTCGAGTCGGTGACCGTGTTCTCGGAGACCAAGGAGGAGAGCCACCGCTACCTGCTCGCCAACAACCTGCCGACGCTCTTGTGGCTCGGGCAGGTCGGCACGCTCGAGTTCCACGTGTGGCACTCGCGCGCGAGCCTCGTGCCCGAGGCGGCCGGTGCCGGCACCGACTACGACGGCTCCCTCGCCGCTCTGGAGTCCTCGATCCTCAACTACCCCGACTACCTGGTGTTCGACATCGATCCCTACATCTACTCGGGCAAGGAGGCCAAGGGTGCCGAGCCCGAGCTCAACCGGCGAGGCTTCGCGGTCGGCAAGCGCGTCGCCTTCTGGCTGCGCGAGCTGCTGCGCGAGATGTCCCTCAGTGCCATCGTCAAGACTTCCGGCAAGACCGGGCTGCACGTGTTCGTGCCCATCGAGCGCACCGTGACCTTCGATGAGGCGCGCCACATCTGCGAGAGCGTCGGCAGGCACGTGATGCGTGCGCACCCCAAGGACATCACCATGGAATGGGCGGTGGAGAAGCGCACCGGCAAGATCTTCATCGACTACAACATGAACGTGCGCGGCAAGACCCTGAATGTCGCGTACTCGCCACGCGGGGTGCCCGGCGCCCCGGTCTCGATGCCCCTCAGCTGGGAGGAGCTCGAGGCGGCCGAGCCGATGGACTTTACAATCAAGGATGTACCGTCGCGCTTGGAAAAGCACGGCGACCAGTGGCATGATGTACTTGAGATAAAACAGAGCCTTACGAAGGCTTTCGGTGTCGATCGTGAGAAGTAGTCGCTAGGCAGGGTGCAATCATCATGGCCGCACGTTCCATCGGATCTCTGACGGTTTCCTTCGGGCTGGTCGCCATCCCGGTGAAGCTCTACACCGCCACACAGTCGGCAAACGCCATCTCCTTCAACCTGCTGCACAAGACCTGCGGCTCGCGCGTGCGCCAGCAGTACATCTGCCAGAAGGAGGGCGTGGTCGTGGACCGCGACGAGATGGTGAAGGGCTACGAGTTCGCCAAGGACCAGTACGTGCGCTTCACCCCCGAGGAGATCAAGGCGCTCGAGGAGGTCGGCACTCACTCGGTGGACATCTCCGAGTTCGTGCCGATCGAGTCGGTCGACCCGGTGTACTTCGACAAGACCTACTACCTCGCGCCCGACAAGGGCGCCGCGAAGCCCTACGCGCTGCTGGTCGAGGCGCTGCGGCAGTCCAAGCGCTGCGGCGTCGGGCACTGGGCGGCGCGCGGCAAGGGCTACCTCGTGATCCTGCGCCCGATCGGCGACGTGCTGGCGATGCAGCAGCTGCACTACGCCTCCGACGTCAAGAGCGCGAGCGAGATGGAAGTACCGAAGACCGAGGTGAAGCCCGCCGAGCTGAAGCTCGCCCAGCAGCTCATCGACCAGCAGACCGTGCCGCAGTACGACCCGCAGGCCTTCAAGGATGACGTGCGCGAGCGCATCGAGGCGGCGATCCAGAAGAAGGTCGAGGGCCAGGAGATCTCCGTGGTCGAGGCCGCGCCGCCGGGCGAGGGCAAGGTCATCGACCTCATGGAGGCGCTGCGCGCCAGCCTCGAGAAGAGCGCGAGCGCGCGCCCCCAGGTGAGCCGCCTCGGCCCGCGCAAGGCTCCCAAGCGTGTCGAGGCTCCCGCCAGGGCGACGCGCAAGGCCAAGCGCAACGCCTGACGCGCCCACCACAGCCGTTCCGGGGCGTTCGTTGCGTTCCTACAGCGTGCGGGACGTCGAGCGGCTGCTGCAGCTGTCGGCGGCCACCACGCGCAGCCTGATCCGCGCCGGCTTCGTCAATCCCGAGCGCGGCGCGCGGCGCGAGTACCGCTTCTCCTTCCAGGACCTGATCGTGCTGCGCGCCGCGCGCGGGCTGCTGCAGGCCAAGGTGCCCGCCAAGCGCATCCGCCGCGCGCTCGAGTCGCTCAGGCGCGAGCTCCCCGATGACGCGCCGCTGTCGGGACTGGCGATCAGCGCCGTCGGCGATCACGTGGTGGTGCGCGAGGGCGACGCGCGCTGGCAGCCCGAGAGCGGCCAGTACGTGCTCGGGCTCGACGTCACGGTCGAGGATGGCGTGCTGCGGGTGGTCGAGCACCCGCGCGAACCGCTCAGCGCGGCACCGGCGGCGGCGGCGCCGCCCGACTGGTTCTCGCAGGGACTCGCGCTCGAGGGAACCAACACCCCCGGCGCCCTCGAGGCTTACCGCCACGCGGTGGAGAGCGAGCCCGACAATGTCGCCGCCTGGACCAACTGGGGACGCCTGCTGCACGAGGAGGGCCGCACCCAGGAGGCCGCCGAGGTCTATCAGCGCGCGCTCGAGCGCGCCGGGCGCGACTCGCTGCTCCTCTTCAACCAGGCGGTGCTGCTCGAGGACCTCGGCGACAACGGCGCGGCACTGCAGGCCTACCAGAGCGCGCTCGAGGAGGACCCCGAGTTCGCCGACTGCCACTACAACCTCGCGCGCCTCTACGAATCGCTCGGCAAGCCCCAGTACGCCATCCGCCATCTCGGCCAGTACCGGCGCCTGGTGGGCCCCGAGAGCCGCTGAGGCAGGCGCGCCATGCAGCCGTGGGTGGGGACGTCCGGCTACAACTACCCCGAGTGGAAGGGCAGCTTCTACCCGCAGAAGCTGCCGGCCGCGAAGATGCTGCCCTTCTACGCCGAGCGCTTCCGCACGGTGGAGATCAACTACACCTTCTACCGCATGCCGAACGCGAAGATCCTCGGCGGCTGGGCCGAGGAGACCCCGGCGGGCTTTCGCCTCACCCTCAAGGCCCCCAAGCGCATCACCCACATCGCGCGCCTCAGGGACTGCGCCGATCCGCTCGGCTACTTCATGAAGACCGCCGCCACGCTCGGGGGCAAGCTCGGCGCCATCCTCTTCCAGCTGCCCCCCTACTTCAGGAAGGACCTCGCGGTGCTCGAGGCCTTCGTGCAGCTGCTGCCCGAGGGCACCTGTGGCGCATTCGAGTTCCGCCACGCCTCCTGGATGGACGCGGACGTGTTCGCCCTGCTGCGCGCGCGCAACCTCGCGCTGTGCATCGCCGACAGCGAGAAGTTCTCCACCCCGGTCGAGGTCACCGCGGCCGACTACGCCTACTTCCGGCTGCGCGACGAGGGCTATACCGCGGATGAGCTCGCCGGCTGGGCCCGCCTCATCCGCGAGAAGGCCGGGCACTGCCGCGACGTGTTCGTCTACTTCAAGCACGAGGAGGCCGGCAAGGGCCCCGAGTTCGCCCGTATCCTGCTCGAGGCGCTCTGCGCCACCGCCCCCTGAAGCCCCGCCCCCCGGGATGCATCCAAACCCCCCGGGGACTGCATCTACACCGGCATCCTGAAGCGCAACTCCCGACAAGGAACTCACCATGGAATTCGGACCTTTCGCGGTCGCCATCGCGTTCTGGGCATTCGTGGCGATCGCGACCGTCGCCGGCATCGTCTCCGAGTACAAGAAGCGGCAGCTCGCGATCGAGCCGCTGCGCGCGGCCATCGAGCGCGGCCAGCAGCTCGACCCGGGCGTGGTGGAGCGCCTGATGGCGCCGACCCGCAGCGAGGGCATCAACCCGCTCGCGCTCTGGGTGGCAGGCGTCATCACCATCTCCGCCGGCGTCGGCGTGGCCCTCCTCGCCTTCTTCCTGTACCAGATCGCGCCGCTCGCCTTCTGGCCGGTGCTGGGCGGCGGGGTCGTGGTCCTGTGCGTCGGCGTGGGACTCGTGGTCGCTGCCCGCATCGTGCAGAAGCACAAGGGGACCCGCGGAACCGAGGTGTGAGCTCCACGCAGGCCCGCAGCGCGCTCGGCGAGGCCGCCGAAGCGACCGTCGTCGCCCTCGCCATGGCGGGCGATGCGGCCGCGTTCGGTGAGCTGGTGCGCCGCCGCCAGTCGGGGCTGCGCAACCTGCTGCGGCGCCTGAGCCGCGACCCCGCCCTCGCCGATGACCTGGCACAGCAGGCGTTGTTCAAGGCCTGGCGGGCGCTCCCGCGGCTGCGCTCGGTCGCAGCCTTCGGCGCCTGGCTGCGCCGTCTCGCCGTCAACACCTGGCTCGAGCACCTGCGTGCCGAGGGCCCGGCGACCATCGCGCTCGAGGCAGCACCGCTCGCCGAGCCCGCCGCCGCCGCGGCCTGTCCGGCCGAGCAGCAGGATCTGGATGAGGCCCTCGCCACGCTCGGCCCCGAGGAGCGGCTGTGCGTGGTGCTCGCCTATCACGAGGGGATGAGCCACGGGGAGATCGCCGCGGCGACCGCCCTGCCGCTCGGCACCGTCAAGTCGCACATCCGGCGCGGCAGCGAGCGGCTGCGCGCGCGCCTCGCCGCCTACGAACCGCATCAGGAGCATGCCCATGCAGGATGATCTCGACGCGCAGCTGCTGCGCCGCTTCGCACTCGCCGCAGAGCCGCTCGGGCAGGCGGCGTTCACCGAGCAGGTGATGGCGCGCCTGGCGCGCTCGCAGGGCCTCGGCTTCAGCGCGCGCGGCCTGTACGCGCTCCTCGGCACGATCGCCTCGGGACTCGCCACCGGCATCAGCGTGCCGCTGCGCGTGCGGCACGCGTGGCTGATGCTCAGCGGCGCCGTCGCCGTGAGCGTGTGGACCCTGATCTGAGGGCCGGCTCAGACGCTCCAGATCTCGCCGAACACCCGCGCGAAGTTGCCGCCGAGGACCTTCTCGGTGACGGCGGCCGAGTGGCCGCGCCGCAGCAGCTGCTCGGCGATGATCTCCAGGCGACGCGGGGTGTTCATGCCCTCGACGTAGGTCGGCCGGTCCTCCTCGGGTGCGGACAGGCCCGCGCTGTGCCGCGCCTCGAGCTCCTGACGAAACTCCGCCATTCCGGCGGCGCTGGTGTCGAAGGGCTCGAGGCCGACGTCGCTGCCGATGCCGACATGGTCCTCGCCGGCGACCTCGAGCACGTGCTCGAGGTGGCGCATGTAGTCCTCGACTCCCGGCTGGCGGGGCGAGGCAACCAGGAACGGCAGGTCGAAGATGCCGATGACGCCGCCGCGAGCAGCGAGCGCGCGCAGCTGCGCGTCGCTCTTGGTGCGCGGGTGCGGGTGCACCGCGGCCGCGCCGGTGTGGGTCATGATGGGCGCCCGGCTCGAGAGCTCGAGCACGTCGCTCGTGGTCGCGGCGTTGGCATGGCTCAGGTCGATGGCGATGCCGAGGCGGTTCATCTCGTGCACGGCCTCGCGCCCGAGCGGCGTGAGGCCGCCGCCCTCCGGCTCCATCACTCCCGCGGCGAACGGGGACTTGCGGTTGTAGGACAGCTGCATGACCCGCACGCCGAGATCACGGAACACGGCGAAGCGCTCGAGCGAGCTGCCGAGCATGTCCGCGCTCTCGAAGGAGGCGATGATGCCGAGCAGGCCCGCGCGCTTGGCACGCGCGAGGTCGGCGGCGACGCGCACCTGCATGAAGTAGTCCGGGTGCACCTCGATGAGGCGCTGCACCTGGGCGATCTCGGCCACCGTGGCCTCGAAGTCCGCGTTGATACCCCCGAGCGACCACTTGAGGACCGTCACGCCGCTGTCGCGCACGAGGTCGAGATCCGCCTGCGGCAGCGGCAGTGAGTCAGCGCCGGGCGGCGCGGAATTGCAGTCGAGGATGAGCGCGCGGCGGTAGAGCGAGCGCGCCGCATCGCTCACGGCCGCCGCGGGCGCGCCGCGCGCGCCGCGGGTGAGCGAGGCGCCCGCGGCGAGTCCTGCCAGCGCGGTGGCGAATTGCCGCCGGTTCATGGCCGTGGCCGCCGCCGGCGGCTACAGCTGCAGCCGCGGCCGCTCGACCGCGACCCCCAGCACCTCGAAGTGCGCGCCCTGCTGCAGGCTGCTGGCGCCGACGAAGCCGCGCGCGGGGTAGCTGCGGCCGTGAAAGTAGCTGCGGTAGACGGCATCGAAGGTCTCGTTGAGGGCTGGATCGGTGGAAAATACCGTCACCGAGACCAGATCGTCCATCCTCAGGCCCGCGGCGAGCACGGTGCGGCGCACCGACTCCATCAGCAGCCGCGCCTCGGTACCGCGATCCACCGGCACCTGCCCGGTGCACGGATCGATGCCAAGATGGCCGGCGAGGTAGAGCGTGTTGCCGGTGCGCACGCCGTCGGCGACCGGCGGCCCTGCGGCGAGGACCCCGCCGTGGGCGACGTAGCGCAGCTCGGCAGCACCGCTCGCCGCCCCCTGCGCGAGCGGCAGGCCGAGGGCGAGCACGAGCAACGTCAGCAGCAGCGGACCGCTCTTCATGCCAGGACTCTCCGTGCGTTGCATGCCGGTAGAGATGCGTGCGCGGGTGCATTCGGATGCACCCCGCGCCGTCACGCCTTCGCGGGCGGCCGCAGCGCGAGGCGCACACCGGCGGCGATCACGAGTCCGAACAGGAAGATGTGCGAGGCGAGCTCGCCGACCGTGTTGTAGAGAGAGGGCAGCCGGAACGGCAGCCGCGAGAGGGGTATCACGAGAAAGTGCATCACGAGGAACACGCCGACGCCGAAGGCGGCCCCGGCGAGCTGCCAGCGCCGCAGCAGCGCGGGCCTGGCACGCACGATGCCATAGAACACGAATGCGGCGCAGGAGGAGATGAACAAGTGCATGAACGCGCCGAGCGCGACCGGGCAGCCGCCCGGGGCGAACGCCGCCTCCCGGCCGAGGAGGCCCGCCGCGATGCCGCGCAGGATGCGCTCCGGGCTCACCCCCTGGGCGCCATAGAAGATGACGGCGAACGTCAGGTCGAGTGCGCCGGCGAGGAGTCCGGCGAGCAGCACGATGAGCCACGCAGGCAGGGCACCGCGGTGCGCGGTCGCAGGCACGCTCGTCGTCATGGGCGCGGATCTCCCCTCGCTGAACTGCGGCAGCCTAACACCCGTGCGACTGAACGGGCAGCCGTGGCTGTCAGGATCCTGCCGCGTGCAGGCCACGCCCCGGCGCAGACCCGCCTGGCGGGCTGAACAGATCGTGCACGCAGGCCGCGCCCTCGAGCTGCAGCAACGCGCGCTTCACGGGGAGCCCGCCGCCGAAACCGGTCAGTGAACCGTCGGCGCCGATCACCCGATGGCACGGCACGATGATGGCGACCGGGTTCGAGCCGTTGGCGACACCCACCGCGCGCGCACCACCCGGGTGACCGAGCTCGCGGGCGAGCTCGCCGTAGGCGCGCGTGGTGCCGTAGGGAATGCGCCGCAATGCCTGCCAGACTTCGCGCTGGAACCCACTGCCGCGCAAGCTGAGCTCGAGGTCGAACTCGCGGCGCGCGCCGGCGAAGTACTCATCGAGCTGCGCGATGACGGCAGCGAAGGGGGCGCGCTCGCAGCGCCAGTGCCCGGGAGGCCGCGCCGCGCGACGGCCGCCCTGGAAGCGCAGCAGCGAGAGCGCCTCGCCGTCACCGCCGAGCAGCAGCGGCCCGACCGGGGACGGTGTCTCCCAGCAGTAGTACGGCGCCGTCATGCGGCGGCACCGCGCCCGGCGGCCGCGGCGCGCCACAGGTGCATCACGGCGTAGCCACGCCAGGGCTGCCAGCGGCGCGCGCGCTCATCGAGCTGCCGTCCG
>Ga0335076_10001956_pt1 | contig 20314 bp, 14 predicted proteins | sample Lox_Sample_25_FD_206717 | JGI IMG/M metagenome (GOLD analysis project Ga0335076, IMG submission 206717) | Soil microbial communities from Loxahatchee National Wildlife Refuge, Florida, United States - Lox_Sample_2.5 | ecosystem: Environmental > Terrestrial > Soil > Wetlands | place: USA...
ATCGTCCTTCCAGGCCGGACGTTCGCTGGGATGCAGCGGACCGCCAAAGGTCTGCTGGAAAGAACCTTCTTCGGGATAGCGGTACCAGGGAACCTTGCCGGCAAACATGTTGGCGAAGGTGTGAGCAGGCGCCAGCGAACCGCGCAGGATCCTGTACCCGAGAGCATTACTGCCGTCGGCGAGGCGATCGACGATCTCGCGTTCGATGGCGTCTTCCATGATAATCCAGCCGGTGCCGACGAGTGGGGTGATAACGAAATCGACCCAGCCGGTGTTGTTAGTGGGCGGTTTGAATTGCTTGCCGGGATGTTTGTCGCAGGGATAGAGGCCGCAACCGGGTACGTAGGTATAGCCACCTTCGTTGCCGATCGCCGCTTCGGAAAAAATCGGACCGATTTCGAAATAGGCTTCCCAGATGGTGGCCCAGCCCATGGCCTTGAGGCGGCTGTACCAGTAAGCGGAAGATCTGCCGAAGCGAGCGGCACGCCCTTTGGGGTCGTTGTTCAGGAAGATGTCGCCATAAACGGCACCTTCCATGGGATGACCGATGTAATTGACGATGAAGCTGTCGCCATCCCCCCAACGGGACATGTGGAAGTTGTCGGCCGAAGCCCAGTAGTTATGCCAGAAAGGCTTGTGAAAAAGAAGATAGCGAGCACCGTCGTCGTTCGCAAGGCGGAAGGCGTGGCCAACCACAAGGAAGCCGAAAGATTGCCAGAGAGCGGATTTCAGGTGAAGTTTTTCCGACGGATGATTGGCGGCAATGGCAGGGGTGCTATAGAGATCAGCCTTTTCGCCCCAGACGTTGAAATGAGAAGGAGGAGGGAGGAGGCATACGGGGACAAGGCCGAGATCCGCGGGAGAAGCGCAATTGTCGTCGGGCAAGACGAGCAGCGGGGTTTTGGAGCTGAGCGCGAAGTTCGGCGTAGTGATAGTAGAGGCATCGAGAGTGGCGGAGGGAATGGGAGCGAAGTCGAGCGTTACAGGAGGTAGATCGGCGGGGGCGGCAGGAAACAAGTCCCCAGAAAAACCGAGCGAACGAACCTGAGCGAACAGGTCTGGCGAAGCCAGATCGAGCGAGACGGGAACCGGGCCCGACCGCTCCTGCGCACCTGCCGGCGCGGACAGGACAATCCCAGTCAGTGTGACCGCCGAAAGGCTAAATGCGCGGAAGAGGTTCATGCAAGCTATCTAAGCGCTCCGATTTTCAAATGAGAAGCGACTCTGCATTGTGACCGAGACAAGTCGCTCGAGTCTGCCGGGGCCTTACCCAGCGGCAAACTTGCACAAGTACAAACCATGCGCCTGTGCATTTCCCGGGCAAAATCAGAGCCAGGGATTTTTGGTTACAGTACTACTCAGGTGGAGCGTGCCTGAGAGGCCAGAGACGGATTTATATCATAACGGAGGAGCATGAATACTTCCAATAAAACTAAGCAAACACAGTGGAAAACAGCGGGTGCGGCGGTGGGGCAGGAAACTCCTTGCACAAAAGGGGAATATGTTTCGGGAAGGCGCTGAAAACGCAAAGAAGTAGAGGATTAGGAGAAAGAGTGCGTACGGATGAGGTGTTGCAGCGTCAAGTGACGGCAAGAGCGAAAGATCGCCGCGATGTTACGCATCTTGGCGCTCGGGCGCAGAGGAACAGGAGACGGGTCCAAGAGTCACGGCGAACCAAAGACCCACCCTGTGAAACCAAGGATGGGGCACACCCGGCGAAGCGGTCAATGACTGGGTGCAAGGACCGCGGGAGATGACCAGTCGGGGGCGGGGCGGTAGATGTCGAGGCCGATGGCGAAAGAGCCGTCGGGGCGGAGATCGCAGTGGGCGACGCGGGCGTAGGAAGAGAAGGCGCTGCGGATCGAACGGACGAGAAGCTGTTGATTGTGGTCGAAAGGATGTTTGGAGAGGACGCGGGCACCGTGGCGGGAAATGTCCAGGGTCTGCGCTAATTCAAACGAACCGGTATCGGGGTTCGAGAGCTTCACGAACATTTTGAGCGGGACGCGGTCTTCGGCCCGGGGGACACGGACTTCCTGCGCCATAGATGCAAATCCAAAAACAGATTGTTGGGAAGTACGTCAGGCCGGGTGGTCCAACTGAGGGGATGGTAGTGCTCTACCTGGGAGAGGTCAATGGTACTTTGCGAGAAATAAGGGGCGGGTAGTTAGCCTAGCGGGTAGCAAGACGCGGGGGCGCCACCTCTTCCCGGGAGCGCTGGTCGCCTAACAGCCTCTTGGGCTTGCCCAGGGCAAGCAACGCTGCATGCCTACGGCGAAGATTGGTTATTGGTAGCGAAGGGCTGTGGTGGGGTCGAGGTGGGAGGCGCGGCGGGCGGGGATGTAAGTGGCAGTTAGGGAAACGGCGGCGAGGAGAGCGGCTACGGCGGCGAGAGTAAGCGGGTCGGTGGCGGTCACGCCGAAGAGGAGAGTGGCGAGGAGGCGCGTTGCGGCTAGGGAGAGCGCCAGGCCGATAAGGATGCCGAGGGCGGTCATTTTCGCGCCTTGCAGGAGAACGGTGCGGAGCACGTCGGTGTGGGTGGCGCCGAGGGCGACGCGGATGCCTATCTCGCGGGTGCGTTGGCTGACGATGTAGGAGATGACGCCGTAGATGCCGACGGTGGAGAGCAGAACGGCCAGGGCGGCGAAGAGTCCAAGAAGAATCATCGAAAAGCGGCGCTCGGCGAGAGAATCGGCGATGAGTTCGTCCATAGTTTGCGCGCCGTAGACGACTTGGTCGGCGCTCAGTTGATTGCTGGCGCGGCGGATGGAATCGAAGATTTGCGCGGGATGTTCGGATCGCGCGACCACTCCAATACCCGAGCCGGCGTTGGCCATGTCCTTGTCGGGTAGCTGCATGAAGGGGACGTAGAGTTGCGCGCGGAGTTCCTGGCTGGCGTCGGAATCGAGTCCCCACTGATTGATGTGGCTCACAACCCCGATGATTTCTGTGCTGTCGTCGCTTTCGTTGAGATGGAGGCGCTGGCCGATGGGACTAGCGTTGGGGAAGAACTTTTTCGCAAAGACTTCGTCGACGACGGCGACGTGCGGGGAGTGCTCGTTGTCCTGCTCGGTAAAGAAACGTCCGGATTGAAGAGGAATGGAAAGAGTTTTGAAATAGTCGGGGCCGACGACATAGTCGATGGTCCAATTCATTTCGGATTTGGAGGCGGGCTTGGGCTGGCCGTCGATCCAGAAAAGCCATTCGTCGTCGTAGCCGAGAGGGAGCGCTCCCCAGGAATAGGCGACGGATTGCACGCCCGGAGCAGATTCGAATTTCTGCTGAACGTTGCGGAGGGTGGCGCGGACGGTGGCGGCGTCGGCGTTCATGCCGGCGGGCGGGAGCGAGAGGCCGAAGGCGAGGGCGTGGGCGGTGTCGAAACCGGGACTGACGTTGTGGAGCGCGCCGAGGGTGCGAATCATCAGGCCAGCGCCGATGAGGAGAACGAGGGCGAGTGAGATTTCTGCTGCGACGAGCGCGCCCTGCAGACGATGACGCTGGCCGCTCTGGCCGCGGCCACTTTCCTGGAGAGCTTGCTGGGGATCGTGGCGGGCGATCTTGAGGGCAGGCGCCAGACCGAAAAAGATCCCAGCGGCAAGAGACAAGAGAAGAGCAAAGAGGAAGACACGGGCATCGGTGGAGATCGATTCGGCGCGAGGAAGCGTGGTGGGGAGGGCGTGAAGGACGGCCTGCGTGCCGAGAGCGGCGAGGAGTAGGCCAACGGCTCCGCCGAGGGAAGCGATCAGAACGCTTTCGACAAGAAGTTGACGGACGATGCGGGACTGCGGCGCCCCGAGGGCAGAGCGGATGGCGAATTCGTGACAACGCGTAGTGGAACGGGCGAGGAGAAGATTGGCGACATTCACGCAGGCGATGAGGAGCACGAAGGCGACAGCACCGAAAAGGACGAAGAGCGAGGACTGAACGGCACCGAGATTCCATTTACGGAACGGGATGAGAGCAGCGCCGATGTTCTTGTCGGTATCAGGATAAGCGAGAGCGAGATTTTGCGTGACGCGCTTCATGTCGGCACGAGCTTGCTCGATGGTGACGCCGGGCTGGAAGCGGCCGATGCCACTGATGCCGAGTCCGGCGGAGCGGGTCATGAGAATGGGATTCCCCCACTGGCCAATGGGGATGTAGAGATCGGTGTTACGGAAGCGCCCGAGAAGATCGAAATCGGAAGGAATGACACCGATAACGGAGTAGGCCTTGCCGTCGAGAGTGAGAGTTTTGCCGAGGATGGCGGGATCGGAAGCGAATTTACGTTTCCAGAAACGCCCGGCGAGGAGCACGGTGGGAGCGGAGCCGACTTTTTCTTCGTCCTGGGTGAAGGTGCGGCCGATGACGGGATGGACGCCGAGTTGTTCGAAAAAACCGGAGGTGAGGAGGACGGCGTTGAGCTGCTCGGCGTCGCCGAGGCCGGTGAGAACCAGGGAGCGGCCACCGCGCATGGCGGCCATGGAAGCGAAGGTGCGATTGTCTTTCTGCCAATCGAGGAAATGCGGGAGGGAGATGGAGCCGGTGGCGAAGTTGGGCTTGCTTTCGCGGAGGGTGACAAGCTGCTCGGGTTGCGGGTATGGAAGGGGGCGAAGGAGAACGGCGTTAACGATGGAGAAGAGAGCGGTGTTGGCGCCGATGCCGAGCGCGAGAACGATGACGGCGGCAGCGGTGAAGCCGGGGTTGTGGCGCAGCATGCGGAACGCGTAGCGGAGATCCTGGAGGAAAGTTTCCAAGAAGGGGAGCGAGCGTTGATCGCGGATGGATTCTTTGGTTTGTTCGAGGCCGCCGAGTCGGAGGAGGGCTTGGCGGCGAGCTTCGTCGGGAGAGAGGCCGCGGCGGAGGTTGTCGTCGATGTGGTACTGGAGGTGAGAATCGAGTTCGGCGTGCAGTTCCCTTTCGGATTGTGCGCGGCCACGGAAGACATTGAGAAAGCGGGTTAGGAGATGACGGAAAGTTTTCATGACTGGTCCTCGGGGGAAAGAGATGGAGTGACGGTGGAAATTGAAGAGAGATTTCTCATTTCGCGGACTCCGTTCGAATTGACGGGTTTGGGGGTTGGAAGTTTGGATTGTGCCATGGATTCGCGTTGGACGTTTGGTGTAGCCATGGTCCCTCCGCTGCGCGCCGGCCCCTCGCGCGCGCTCGCGGTAAACAAACAGCGCGGACGCGGACCGGGCCGGGTGTAACAACAGAGGTGGCATAAAGGCCGGCGCCACAGGAAAGAACTAAGAGAGGGGGAATGGACACGTCATTCGTACCTCAGAGCGATCATGGGATCGACCCGCATGGCGCGGCGCGTCGGAATATAGCAGGCGAGGAAGGTGACAAAGGTCATGAGCAAGGCGGCGCCGAGGAAGGTGTAGGGATCGGCGGGAGAGACGCCGTAGAGTTCGCTGGAGAGGAGGCGGGTGATGACAAAGGCAGAGGCAAGGCCGAGAGTGATACCCGCGAACGCGAATCTGGCCGCGTCTTTGAAGATGAGCAGAAAAACATCGCGGGGGAGAGCGCCAAGCGACATGCGGATGCCAAATTCACGCGTGCGCGTGGCGACCAGGAAAGAGAGAACGCCGTAGATGCCGATGGCACCGAGAAAAACGGCAAGAGCGGCGAAAGTCAGAAACAGGATTGTGGTAGAAGCGGGGGTAGAAACGGATTCAGAGACGACGGCTTGCATGGGCTTGAGTTCGGTCACGGGAATATCCGCGCCGAGCGAGGAAATGGTGCGGCGCAGAGTGGATTGGAGCTGGGCTTCGTCGAGAGCGGTTTGTACGACCAGGCTCATCTCGGAAGGAACGCGGCCACCTTCGAGAGTGGCGGATTCGTTGAAGGGGAGGTAGAGAGTGCCATTCATCCAATCGGGAATGGGGCGCTGGAGGTCATAGGCGCGGACATCACGGACAACGCCGACGATAGTGCGCCACTGTTCCTTGTCGCCGGTGAAACGGAGATGCGTGCCGACAACATTTTGATTGCGCCAGAAACGGCGCGCGGTGGCGGCGCTGACGAGGACGACGTTGGACTGACTGGCGAGGTCGGAGGGAGTGAAGGAGCGGCCGGCGGTGACGGGAATGTGCATCAGGTTGAAGTATTCGGGAGTGACCACATCCATCCAGAAGAGGGGGCCGCTATCGCCAGGGGCAACGGTCTGGTTTTCGATTTCGATGGCGCGTTTGGCGACGCGTCCGCCGAGGGGGAGAGTGTTAACGAGCGCGGCGGAAGTGACGCCGGGGAGGGCGCGAATGCGGGTGAGGAGATCGTCGTAGAAGGAGATGCAGCGCGCGGGATCAGCGCAGAAAGATTGGTTGGGAGTGATGCGGGCGGTGAGAACACGCGTAATGCGAAAACCAGGATCAACGTGAGAGAGGGACCAGAAGCTGCGGAGGAGCAATCCAGCGGAAATGACGAGGAGAACGGCAAAGGCGATTTCCGCGATGGCGAGAGCGCTGCGGAGACGATGGGAAATGGAGGCAAAAGCGCCGCGGGTGACAGAGTTGAGAGTGGCGGCGAGATCTTCACGGGAAGATTGCAGCGCCGGAGCGAGGCCGAAGAGCAGGCCGGTGAGAACCGCGAGCACGCCGGTAAACGCCAGGACGCGGAGATCGATGTGAGCGTCGGCAAGACGGGGCGTGTCAGCTGGGAGAGTGATTTTGAGGAGATGAAGGCCTTGCGTGGCAAGCAGGAAGCCGAAGAAACCGCCCAGAAGAGCGAGAACGACACTCTCGGAAAGGAGTTGACGGATGACGCGGCGGCGATCCGCGCCCATGGCGAATCGAAGAGCAATTTCTTTTTCGCGCGTGGAGGAGCGAGAGAGCGTGAGATTGGCAATGTTGACGCAAGCGATGAGGAGAATCAGGGCGACGGCGCCGAGAAGAAGGACGAGGCGGGAGCGGATGTCGGAGATCATACCGTGCTTTAGCTCGACGACACTGATATCGGCATTCCAGGAAGTGGGCATGGGCCAGGGGAAAAGTTTGCCGACGCCGGATTGGAATAGGCGGACCTCCGAGCGGGCTTGCGGAATGGATGTGCTGGGGCAGAGTCTACCGATGATGGGCATGAAATCGCCGGCCCAGTATGCGATGGTGTCGCGGGGATCATTGTCGAGAGGAATCCAGACTTGAGTTTTGGCCGAGGGGAAATGGAAATCGGCGGGCATCACGCCGAGGACCTGACGGCTTACGCCTTCGAGTTCAATAGAACGGCCGATGATGGACGGATCGGAGGCGAACTGCTGTTGCCAAAGAGAGTGACTGAGGATGACGAAGCTGTTCTGGCCGGGCCGGTCGTCGCCGGGATTGAAGGACGCGCCGAGAAAGGGGCGCACGCCGAGAACCTTGAAAAATTCGGCGGAAACGACGGTGCCGGAGAGGCGCAGTGGTTCGCCTCGGCGATTGAGGTTGAATTCGTGGCCTTCGTAGTAGGCGGCGACGTCGAGGGATTTGATTTGATCGCGTAGGGCGACGAAAGCACCTCTGGGATAGGTGCCGGTGAGGCTGACGAGATTTTGCGGCTGTGGGAATGGTAATGGGCGAAGAAGGATGTTGTCCACGAGACTGAAGATGGCGGTATTGGCGCCGATGCCGAGGGCGAGAGTGAGCGCGGAGACCAGAGCGAAGGTGGGGGATTTGCGGAGGAGGCGGAAAGCGTAACGGAGGTCCTGAAAGAAAGTTTCGAGGAAGGGGAGGGAGCGCTGATTGCGGACAAGTTCCTTGGTTTGTTCGAGGCCGCCAAGTCGGAGGAGTGCCTGGCGGCGAGCTTCGTCGCGAGAGAGACCGCGGCGGAGGCTGTCGTCGATGTGGTGCTGGAGGTGAGAATCGAGTTCGGCGTGCAGTTCCCTTTCGGATTGTGCGCGGCTGCGGAAGACATTGAGAAAGCGGGTGGCGACCGCGCGAAGAGTTTTCATGAGCCAGCCTCAGGGAAATGTAGTGAGTCGGGATAGGGACAACTCGAAGAGAGATTCCTCACTTAGTGGACTCCGTTCGGAATGACGGGGTTTTTCGTGGAAGGAGGGACGAACGGGTCTCTTGCTTCGTCAAAGCAAGATGACCCGCGACGCCTGACCCAAGATGGACGGGCCAATTGTCCGCTACAGGATTGGCAAGCAAGAACCGGCATAGAAGCCAGCGCTACGGGGAAAAATGAGGAGAGGGAGGCGCGCCCAGACCGGCCCGTGGCTTTCGCTTGCGAAAGTATTTGGGCGATTGGCGGGCAGTTCCGGGACATGCGGCACTCCTATGGGATAGCAAGAGGAGGATAGAGCAGGTCGTATGGGAAAGCAATAGGAAAAAACAGGACGAGATGAGAGCAAATTCACGCGGCCCGTTTGTAACGACGAACAAGGAAACAAAACCGTGAAAAGATGAAGCGTGCAAAGTATAAGGTTCAGGGTCGTTTTGTCTATCGATTGTGTTCGCAAAGCGGCGATGAATCGCCGCACTCCAAGGTTATCCGGCGCCGGCGGTGGCGGATTCGGGACGGTTGGCGATAGCGGCGCCGAGGTAATCGCGGTTCATGCGGGCGATGACTTCGAGCTTGATGTCTTTGGGGCAGACGGCTTCGCACTCGCCGATATTGGTGCAGTTGGCGAAGTTTTCGATCTTCATCTGCTGGACCATGGCGAGGGAGCGGCGGTCGCGTTCGGGTTGACCCTGCGGGAGATGACCGAGGTGGGAAATTTTGGCGCCGACGAAGAGCGCAGCGGCGGCGTTGGGACAGGCGGCGACGCACGCTCCACAGCCGATGCAGGCGGCGGCATCCATGGCGAGGTCGGCGTCCTGTTTCTTCACCAGGATGGCGTTGCCATCGGGGGCGCTGCCGGTGGGAATGGAAATAAATCCACCGGACGCAATGATGCGATCGAAGGAGCCGCGATTGACGGCGAGGTCTTTGACGACGGGGAAAGCGGCGGCGCGCCAGGGTTCAAGGTAGAGTTCGTCGCCATCCTTAAAGTGGCGCATGTGGATCTGGCAGACGGTGGTGCGCTTGAAGCCGCCGTGAGCTTTGCCATTGATCATAAAGCCGCACATGCCGCAGATGCCTTCGCGGCAATCGTGATCGAAGGCGATGGGGTCTTCACCCTTGGCGATCAGGGATTCGTTGAGGACGTCGAGCATTTCGAGGAAAGACATGTGCTCGTTGACGTCGGGGGCGTCGTAGCGAACCATGCGGCCCTTGTCGGTGGAGTTTTTCTGGCGCCAGACGTGGAGGATGAGTTTCATGTTAGGAATGGCTCCGATTGTGGTGCGGCGGACGGCCGCAGACGGCCGTCCCTACAGGGATCCGGAAGAGGGAGAAAAATGGGTAAGGGCGAAAAGGTACAAGGGTGCAAGAGTCAAACCCAAGATGCTGGCCAGAAGGCATGGAGCTACAAAACAGAAGTCCAGCCTGTGTGGTCATTTGTAACTCCGTTGGGAAGGGTGGACGTGGTCGAAGGAGAGAGGCTCCTTATTGAGTGCGGGAGACTGGCCCGGACCTTTGTATTCCCAGGCGGCGACGTAGGAGTAGTTGGCGTCGTCGCGGAGGGCTTCGCCTTCGGGAGTTTGATACTCCTCACGGAAATGGCCGCCGCAGGACTCGTTGCGGTGGAGTGCGTCGATGCACATGAGTTCACCGAGTTCCAGAAAATCGGCGACGCGACCGGCTTTTTCGAGGGACTGGTTGAATTCCTCGTTGGCACCGAGGACGCGGACTTCTTTCCAGAACTGTTCGCGAAGCACGGAAAGCAGGCTGAGAGCTTTCTTGAGGCCGGCTTCGTTGCGAGCCATGCCGCAGTAGTCCCAGATAATTTTGCCGAGTTCCTTGTGGAAGGAATCGACGGTGCGAGTGCCCTTGCCGTTGAGGAGCTTGTGGGTGATGTTGGTAGCGTTGGCGAGGGCTTCCTTGGCGGCAGGAACGTCGGCAGAGAGTTTGGCCGGCTTCGCGGTGGCCAGATAGTTCCCGATCGTGTAGGGAATGATGAAGTAGCCGTCGGCGAGTCCCTGCATGAGCGCGCTGGCGCCGAGACGATTGGCGCCGTGATCGGAGAAGTTGGCTTCACCGAGGACGAAGAGGCCGGGGATCGTGGACATTAAGTTGTAATCAACCCACAGGCCGCCCATGGTGTAGTGCGTGGCGGGATAGATACGCATAGGGACCTTGTAGGGATCTTCGCCGGTGATGCGCTCGTACATTTCGAAGAGGTTGCCGTAGCGTTCGGCGATTTTGGCGACGCCGAGTCGCTTGATGCAATCGGAGAAATCGAGATAGACGCCGAGGCCACCCGGGCCGACACCGCGGCCTTCGTCGCATTCGCGTTTGGCTGCACGGGAAGCGATATCGCGAGGAACGAGATTGCCGAAGCTGGGGTAGCGGCGTTCGAGGTAATAATCGCGCTCGGATTCGGGGATCTGATCGGGGGAACGCTTGTCGCCGGGAGTCTTGGGAACCCAAATGCGGCCGTCGTTGCGGAGAGACTCGGACATGAGGGTGAGCTTGGATTGATATTCACCGGCAACGGGGATGCAGGTGGGATGGATTTGCGTGTAGCAGGGGTTGGCGAAAAGTGCGCCACGCTTGTGAGCGCGCCAGATGGCGGTGACGTTGCAACCTTTGGCGTTGGTGGACAGGTAGAAGACGTTGCCGTAACCACCGGTGGCCAGAATGACGGCGTCGGCGAAGTGGACGTCGATCTTGCCGTCGTAGAGAGAGCGGGTGACGATGCCGCGAGCCTGACCATCGACGACGACGAGGTCGAGCATGTCCATGCGGGAATACATCTTGACGGTGCCGAGACCGATCTGGCGTTCGAGGGCCTGGTAGGCGCCCAGGAGTAGTTGCTGGCCGGTCTGGCCGCGGGCGTAGAAAGTGCGGGAGACCTGCGCTCCGCCGAAGGAACGATTATCGAGATTGCCGCCGTATTCGCGGGCGAAGGGGACGCCCTGAGCGACGCACTGGTCGATGATATTGACGCTTACTTGCGCGAGGCGGTAGACGTTGCCCTCGCGGGCGCGGAAGTCACCGCCCTTCACGGTGTCGTAGAAGAGGCGGAAAACGGAATCGCCATCGTTGTGATAATTTTTCGCGGCGTTGATGCCGCCCTGGGCGGCGATGGAGTGCGCTCGGCGCGGAGAATCCTGATAGCAGAAGCATTGAACGTTGTAGCCGAGTTCGCCGAGAGAAGCGGCTGCGGCGCCGCCGGCGAGGCCGGAGCCAACAACGATGATGTTGTACTTGCGCTTATTGGCAGGATTGACGAGCTTGAGTTCGAATTTATGGCGGTCCCAGGCGGATTCAATCGGACCTGTGGGGACGTTGGAGATCAGTTCCATGGGGTGAGGCTCCCTGAAAGAAAAAGCAGATCCCTCGCTGCGCTCAGGATGATAGTAGTCAGGAATGGCTGTGCCACGAGTGAAAACCCAAGATGCCGGCCTGCATGCCCGTTGCTACGTGAAGGAGAAGCAGGCGGGGTGAAGCCGCACCTACATGACGAATTGGGATTTAGGCGCATGGCTAGACCGGTTTGATGCAGCCGGCGAGAACGGCTACGGGAATCGAGATGTTGCCGATGGCGATCAGGATGGCAAAGACCTTGGCGAAGAGCTTGATCCACGGCGTGTAGACGGGATGGCTGAAGCCGAGGGATTGAAACATGCTCCACAGGCCGTGATAGAGGTGATAGCAAAGCATGATCATGGCGATGATGTAGAAGAGGGAGACGGGCCAGACTCGAAATCCGTAGACAACGTTGTTGTAGACGTTGTGCGAGTCGAAAGGGCCACCGGGATGGATGGTGCCGAAGGTAAAATGGAGAAGATGGAAAATCAGGAAGGCAAGGATGATGGGGCCGCTCCACATCATGGTGCGGGAGGCGTAGGTAGAAGCGATGTTGGCTTTCTTAACGTAAGCGACGGGACGAGCTTCCTTCTGGAGGAGCCAAAGCTGGAAGGAGGACCAAATGTGGAGGATGACGGCGAGCAGAAGCGTGAGCCGAGCGCCCCATAGCGGGCCAGGGTGGGCCTTCAGGAATTCCGAGTAGTGATTAATCTTGCCGGGGGACTGGTAGATCTGAAGATTGCCGAGCAAGTGGCCAACGATGAAGCCGAAGAGAATGACACCGGTCACGGCCATGACGGCTTTCTTGCCGACGGTGGTTTGCCAAAAACGAAGCGTGCCAGGCGGAAGTGGAACCGCAGAAGCGCTCATGGGATAAACCAATCCTTGCTGTTGCTGAGAATCATGCGTAGAGAAAAGAGCCGAACACGAAAATCAGGCTGGCTTGTCGCTGAAGACATGCCCTCTCCGCCGCAAAGAACCCGAAGGAATTGAAGGAACAAACCGCAGGAGCGTGGGTGCGGCAAAATCAGTATAGGGAGTTAGAAGAATGGTTGCAAGAGTGGGACAGTGCAGGAAGGTCACAGAGTGGGGACAATTTGGTTGCCGTGGAGGAAAGAAGAACTCAACATTAACATAGAGAAAACGGAGGGTCTCCAGGCAGGCCCCGTGCCTTCCCCCTGCGAGCAGTGGAGACAGACGAACCCATGAGTACAAGTCTGGTTACGGAGTTGGATCGGCTAGCGAACGCCCTGGAGAAGGATGAGGCGAGTCTGAAGGACGTGTCGCTGGAGATGCTGGCCGAGAAGATCGCGAAGGAATTGCACGTGAAGAGCGATGAGGTGGCGATCCTGGGCGTGTCGAACCGCTGGAGACACCTGCATTTCCTGGTGCCGGCGGCGCTGAAGAACGTGGGATTCATACCGTTGACGAGCAATTCGGCCCTGGCGGCGAAGACCGTGAGGGAAAGCCGTCCGGAGACTAACAACGAGTTTGCGAAAATGCGGCACGCGACGGTGTTTGAAGGAGTGAAGGCGGTTTCGACAACGGGAGAATCGATCCAGAAGATCATTAGCGCGCCGATTTTGAGCGAGGGGAAAGTGGTAGGTGTGATGCAGGTGAGCCGCAAGGGAGAAAACCTGGAGTTGGCGGGGCCAGATTTCGGTCCGGACGATCTCCGGAAAGTGCTGGCGTTGTGCCGGCCGTTGGGGAAACTGGTTAGGCATCTGGCGGGGGAATAGGAAAGAAAAGTGTAGAGTTGTAAGACGGAAAAAGTGTAAGAGTAAAGGCCTGCCTTCGGATCGTTTCGTACACTCCGGAAATTTCGCGAAATCAAACGCGCCCTCTTAAAACGCCTGCGACAAGAAGAGATTCCGTGAAGCGGGAAAATTGTAAAGGGAAACGATCACAACTGCCGGTTGAAATGGCGGTCCCCCAGAAAAATGGCGACCACTTCCCTGCCCCGGGTAAGAAATTTGCGAATAGGTTTGACGCCGAAGATCGCCTGGCGACGATGACAGGCGCGTAAGTCGAAGGAAAGTGACGGATTGCACATTGACAGTGGGGAGTAACCTTGTTACTTTTCCAAAAGCGGACAAATTTTCCAGCGATAAAATTTTGACGTGGATGGTGACCCAGCAAAATGGCGTTTGTAGCGAAGAAGATTTTCCTGACCAAAGGCGTGGGGAAACATCGAGAGAGGCTATCCAGCTTCGAATTGGCGCTACGAAACGCGGGGATCGCGGCGTGCAACATCGTGCGCGTAAGCTCGATCTTTCCGCCAAATTGCAAGCTGATTTCGCGGAGCGAAGGATTGAAACTGATCAAGCCGGGACAGGTTGCGTTCACGGTGATCAGCGAAAACTCGACGAGAGAGCCGCACCGCCTGATCGCGGCGAGCATCGGACTGGCACTGCCGAGCGAGCGGCCGATGTACGGTTACCTGAGCGAACACCACTCGTTCGGAGAAACGGAAGAAGTGGCGGGCGAGTACGCCGAAGAACTGGCGGCGGAAATGCTGGCAACGACGTTGAATGTGGAATTTGACCCGGATTTGTCGTGGGACGAAAAAAAAGAGGTGTACCGGATCTCCAACAAGATTGTTCGGACGATGAACATCACGCAGTCGGCGGTGGGGGACAAGCGGGGGTTGTGGTCGACGGTGCTGACGGCGGCGGTGTTGATCGGGGACGACGACTGAAAAGGGATTAAGTTGTGCGGAATTGGAACGGGCGCCCCGAGAAAATCGAGGTGCCCGTTTTGTTTTTTGGTGCGCGATGGAGATCGGTGCGACCGAGGCAAGAGCAGCCAAAGGTCGAGATCCTTCGTTGCGCTCGCTGGACTCCATTCGGAATGACAAGTTTTTTGATTGAGGAATGACGGGTCATTTGTAGCCCCGATGGACTGGCATGAAAGCCAGCGCCACATGGAAGAGCTGAAGAGACAGGGCGAGACGCTCGGGCGAAAGAGATTCGTCGCTTCGTGGACTCCGTTCGGAATGACGGATTTGCTGGTGTGTTGCACGGTCAATGGGAATGGGGCGCGACGGCGAGCGCGATCGCGCGCGGGCCGCCCCGGAAGGCGGCCCCTGCAATGGCGGATCGGGATTGGCGCTACTTTTTGAGGTAGCCGATGCGCTGGAGGACGGCACCTACAACCAGGGGAAGCGCGACGGTGGCGTCTTCTAGGACTTCGGCGAACTGGCCGCCTTCTTCGGGCGGAACAAATTTGCCCCAGCTGACCGCTTCTGTATAAGTGCTGCCGCTAAGACCGCCCCAGTGGACGGGTTCGGGGCAAATGCGCACGCCGTAGGAGTAGCGCTTGAGCGGAAGATTCTCGTAGCCGCGGCGGGCCATGAGCTCGGCGTAGACGCCGAATTGCTGGGACCAGTTGCGCGGAACACCCCCGCCGATGGTGAAGATGCCCATTTTCTTGGTGGCCATCATGGTGTGGGCGAAGGTTTCAAAGTCTTCGAAGGGATCGAAGCGCAGCGTTGGGCGCTTCGTTTTCTTGCGCGCGTACTGATTAAGGGCGAAGTCGAGGCCGAGCTCGGAATCGGAAAAAGCGGGAACAAAGACGGGAACATTGTGCTGATAAGCGGATTTGAGGATGCCGCGGCCCTCGGTGTTCTTGACGAGGAATTCGCCGACGCGCTTGTGCAGCTTCCAGCTGCAGACCACTTCGTCGGGATCCCATTTATCGAAGATACCGTCGACGACTTCTTCGACGTGATCGAGATTAGTTTCCGGTTCGAGAGAGTCGTAAACGCGGTTATAGCCGGCCTTGAAGAGTTCGTTGTCGTCCATTTTGGAGGGATCGTAACGAAAGTGGGAGCGGCCGGTGGCTTCCACGAGGCCGTGAGCCATAAGCGCGCCCGTGGAGACAATGGCTTTGACGATGCCGGATTCGATGAGATCGCAGAACACGAGACCCATTTTGCCGACGGTGAGAGCGCCGGCGAGGGTCATGACGACGAAACAGTTTTTGTCGCGGGCCATGTTTTCCAGGACATCGGCGGCATCGCCGATCTGGCGTGCTGTGTAGGCGGTGTCGCCCATGGCGCGGACGAGGTCGTCGATGGTTTTAATTTTCGAAAGGTCGAGCGGATAGATAGGCCGAAGCTTGTCTTTGACGGGATCGTGGAGAACGCGTCCGGTGACAGTTTTGCTGGAATGCTTGGCCATCGCGGCTCCTCAGAAAAGAAATAAACGAGCTGTAATAATGCGGCCCCGAGAAATTCGGAAATGGGCGAAAGAAATTGTAAGGCCAAGAGAATTGATAGTACAAATGGAGATGGAAGGAAAGGCAAATCTAAGTGAAGCGGGAAAGCAAGAAGAAAATCTGGTGGACTGGAGGCGTGGCGCTCGCGGGATTCATTGTGTCGCTGAAAGGAACCTACGGCGAGTGGGAGGATGTGAGGCAGATCGTGCCGGTCACGATAGCTGGAGCGGTGATTGGGTTTCTGTTTGGTTGCATCGTAATTCAGCCGAGGACACGGCGAGATAAGGTCCGCAAACTCATCTACTGGCTGGCGATCGGAGCGATTTTAGGTTGCGCCATCGCACTCGGCGGCGATCTTGATTGGACGCGTCAGTGGAAAGTGATTTTGTCGTTCCTAGGAGTTTTTTTGTTCTTTGGGTGGCTGCAGTTTTGGCTACAGAAATACCGGGCAGCTGGCGGAGAGGCCGCGATAAAGAGACCGTTTTCCTGAATTCTGCGGCCGCCGATGGGCGGGAACATACTCATGCTAATATCCAGCCATGGCTAACAAATTTACGATAGGGCTCGTGCAGATGCGGTGCACGACGAATAAGGAAGAAAATTTGACGCGGGCGGCGGAGAAGGTCCGCGAGGCGGCGGCCCGCGGGGCGCAGGTTGTCTGCCTGCACGAATTGTTCACGGGAGAATATTTTTGCCGGACGGAGGATGCAGCGCTGTTTGACCTGGCAGAAGCGGTGCCGGGGCCGACGACGGAACGCCTGGGCGCGGTAGCGAAGGAGAAGAGGGTGGCTCTGGTGGTGTCGGTATTCGAACGGCGGGCGGCCGGCGTCTATCACAACACCTGCGCAGTGCTGGATGCGGACGGATCGTACCTCGGTAAATACCGGAAGATGCACATTCCGGACGATCCGCTGTACTACGAGAAATTCTATTTCACGCCGGGAGACTTGGGCTTTTTGAATTTCGATACGAAATACGCGCGCGTTGGCGTGCAGATCTGCTGGGACCAGTGGTATCCGGAGGGTTCGCGGATTACGGCGATGCAGGGCGCGCAGGTGATTTTCTATCCGACGAGCATCGGCTGGCACCCGCGCGAGAAGGCACAGGTCGGGGCGGCGCAACTGGATTCGTGGAAAACGATTCAGCGGGCGCACGCGGTGGCCAATGGAATTTACGTGGCGGTGGTGAACCGCGTGGGATTCGAAGGCAAACCGGAGAAAGGCGATACAGGGCTGGAGTTCTGGGGAAATTCGTTTGTGGCGGACCCGTCGGGACAGGTGCTCAAAGAGGCGTCAAACGATAAGGAAGAGATATTGGTGGTGGAATGCGATCCGGCAAAGAGCGAGGAGCAGCGAAGGAATTGGCCGTTCTTCCGGGACCGGCGGATCGATGCGTTTGGAGGGTTGACGCAGAGGTGGTTGGGGGAGAAGTGAGAGGCGAGTGGAAGGGTTGAACAGTAGAAGAGTGGAACAGTAAGGGCGTGTAAGGTGTAAGGTTTAAAGTGGAATGGACCGGATCGATTCTACGCAATGATCCATCAGTTGAGATCCCTAGCTGCGCCTGCTTGCCGCAGGCAGCCTCAGCATGACATTTTTTCAAATTCTCGGCAACGGGATGGCAACTTTCAACTTGGTGCCTCGGGATGACAACAAACAAAGACAGTGATGCAGCGGGTGTAGTGTGGAGGATGCCGGCGGAGTGGGAGAAGCATGAGGCGACGTGGCTGGGATGGCCGCATGAGTTGACGGACTGGCCGGGAAAATTTGCGCCAGTCCCGTGGGCATTTGCGGAGATGGTCAGACTGCTCGCGGAAGTGGAGCGGGTTTTCCTGATTGTGCGCGGCGGAACGGCAGAAAAACGTGCGCGGGGCATTTTGAAGAAGGCCGGGGCAAAGCTGGCGTCGGTGGAATTCTTCCGGGCGAAAACAGATCGCGGATGGATGCGAGACTCCGGGCCAATTTGCGTGAAGAACGCGGCGGGAGAAGTGGCGTACAACAATTTTGTATTCAACGGATGGGCGAAGTACGGCAACCATAAGAAGGACGCGGCGGTGGTGCAGAAGGTGAATGGGAAGTTGAAGCGGCCGCTGTTTTTGCCGGTGCACAAAGGACGGCGAGTGGTGCTGGAGGGCGGGTCGATCGACGTGAACGGATTGGGAACGCTGCTAACGACGGAAGAGTGCTTGCAGAGTATGGTGCAGGAGCGGAATCCGGGGTTCGCGAAGGCTGACTACGAAGAAATGTTTCGAAAGTATCTGGGCGTATCGAACGTATTATGGCTGGGCAACGGAATTGCCGGCGATGACACGCATGGCCACGTGGACGACTTAACGCGATTCGTAAATGAGACGACGCTGGTAACGATTGTGGAGGAGAATCGCAGCGAAGCGAATTACGCAGCGCTGGCGGAGAATCTGGAACGACTGCGCGGGATGAAGGATCAGGACGGAAATGCGTTCACGGTGGAAACGCTGCCGATGCCAAAGCCGGTTTATTTTGACGGGCAGCGACTGCCGGCGAGTTATGCGAACTTCTATATCGCGAATGGGCTGGTGATCGTGCCAACGTTTAATGACGCGAATGATCGTGTGGCGTTGAATACGTTGGCGAAGTGTTTTCCGGGTCGCGAAGTGGTGGGGATTCATTGCCGGGACCTGGTGCTGGGATTGGGGACGTTGCATTGCATGACGCAGCAGGAACCGGCGGCGGGGTGAGGAACGAAGGCGAAAATAGAAATTGGAAAATAGGAACAGCGGTTGGGAAACAGACGCAGTGGTTGAGGTCCTTCGCGCGCAAAAAAACGCGCGCTCCGGATCACAGTGTTTCTGACGTTGGGGAGGAGGGGAGATGGCGGGACTGATGGCGGTGCTGATGTGGCAGGAGAAAGTGGTGATTGTGGAGTGGCAGCGCGGGTTGCTGGGATGGCTGTTGATCGGGCTGCTTGCCGGATGGCTGGCGGGCAAACTGTCGCGTGGGCAAGGGTTCGGGTGCATCGGGGACATTGTGTTGGGATTGATCGGGTCGGTGATCGGCGGATGGATCTTCTCGCAACTGGGGATTGTGCACGCGAATACCTTCTTGTTTTCGCTGGCAGCGGCGACGGTGGGGGCGGTGGTTCTGGTGTCCATTGCGCATTTGTTTTTTGGAGGACCGAAGAGGGGGTGAGTGGTTCCCGGCCTCACGGATTTGCGCAGCGCTGAGATCGAGGCGCGGTCCGTCCGCTGCGAGCCGGCAAACGGCGCTGGCGGTTCCGGGGAACCAAGATGGCGCTGTAGAGGCGCCGCTACAAGTGAACTTTGGTTGAGAGCAAGACGCTGGCAAGCGGGATGACAGCGTGGTGGAGCACAAGACACGGCACTCCAAACGGTGTGATACGATTCCGAGGAATAGAAAAGAGAGTGGAGTGAGCAAGCCTACGCAGACGTTGACGGCTATACCGCTGGGGGGGCTCGGCGAATTTGGAATGAACATGATGGTGTTCCGGTTTGGGGAGGACATCATCGTGGTGGATGCCGGGATGATGTTCCCGGAGTCGGAGTTGCTGGGCGTGGACCTGGTGATTCCGGACATTGCCTACCTGAAGCAGCACCGTGAGCACGTCAGGGCGATTGTTCTGACACACGGGCACGAAGACCATATCGGCGCACTGCCATATATCCTGCGCGACCTGAACGTGCCGATTTACGGGACGCGATTCACCCTGGCGCTGGTCAAGAAGCGCCTGGAAGAAGCGGGCCTGCTGGAGGCGGCGAAGCTGTTTGAAGTGACGCCGGGACGGCTGGTGGAAATCGGGCCGTACGAAATTGAATTCATCCCGGTAACGCACAGCACGATTGATTGCGTGGCGCTGGCGATCCGCACGCCGCTGGGCGTGATCATTCACACGGGCGATTTCAAGATCGATCAGACGCCGATCGATAATGCACCCTTCGATCTGCACGCGTTTGCGCGGTATGGGGCCGAAGGAGTGCTGGCGCTGTTCAGCGATTCGACCAACGTGGAGCGGCCAGGATTTACGCCGTCGGAGCGCGTGGTGGGACCGCGGATCGAGGAACTGACGCGGTCGGCGCCAAAGCGGGTGGTGCTGTCGTGCTTCGCGTCGTCCATTCACCGGATTCAGCAGGTGATCGACATTGCGGAGCGCGTGGGGCGCAAAGTGGCATTTGTCGGGCGCAGCATGGTGGACAACGTAGAGATTGCGCACGACCTGAACTATCTGCGGATTCCCGATGGAATGGTGGTGCGGCCGGCGGATATTCGCGGATTCGATCCGAGGAAGTTGCTGCTGCTGGTGAGCGGGTCGCAGGCGGAGCCGATGTCGTCGATGTCGCGGATTGCGGTGGACAATCACCGACTGGTGACGATCGACGAGGGCGATACGATTATCTTGTCGGCAAGAATTATTCCCGGGAACGAGAAGGCGATTTTCCGGATGCTGGATCACATGTTCCGGAGGCGCGCGCTGGTGTACTACGACAACTCGGGGGGACCGATTCACGTATCGGGGCACGCCAGCCAGGAAGAACAGAAGATGGTTCTGCGTCTCGTGAAGCCAAAGTATTTTATTCCGGTGCATGGCGAGTACCGGCATTTATTCCGGCATGCGGCCCTGGCGCATCAACTGGGATGCGTGAGCGGGGAGATTCTGCTGCTGGAAAATGGGAGGGTGATCGAGTTTACCGAAGATGGCGCGTACCGGCGGGATCCCGTGGCCGCCGGGCGCGTGCTGGTGGATTCGGGCTCGCTGGAAGAGATTGAAGAGATGGTGGTGCGCGACCGCAAAC
>Ga0335076_10001958_pt1 | contig 20306 bp, 17 predicted proteins | sample Lox_Sample_25_FD_206717 | JGI IMG/M metagenome (GOLD analysis project Ga0335076, IMG submission 206717) | Soil microbial communities from Loxahatchee National Wildlife Refuge, Florida, United States - Lox_Sample_2.5 | ecosystem: Environmental > Terrestrial > Soil > Wetlands | place: USA...
GGATCGCGCGACGGATTCTCTGCGAGCGCTTCGCTTCAGCACCGAAGCTCAACTCAGCCAATGTGATCGAACTGATGCAAAAGTCCGAGGGATGATGTTGAAGCAGGCGAGCCGCGACCCGACCCTGGCCGCGGAGCGCGTAGCTCACGGTGTCCGCGTCCAGCATGTACCGGGCCATTAGCCGAGGACGTTACGAAGCCGAGTGACGGGAAGCTGCTTGGGACGCGGGATGTCATCGGATACGGACCCTAGACAAGCTCGGAACTCAGCGGACCATTCGTCGGCTGGCTCGAGAATGACTCGACGGCCCTCGCGGCGCACCAGGACTTCCCGTTGGGCAGTAAAGCGACAAGCCTTGGGCAAGCGCACCGCCTGACTACCGCCGTTCTGAAAGAGCTTGGCGCGAGTAGCCTTCATGCGCCTAGTCTATACGGTGTCTATACGAAGGATCAAGGCAGCAGCCTCCTGCGAAGGCCTTCTGGTGGCCCTGCATGACGCGGTGAGCGAGCTGGAGGGCAACCCCTCGGACCTGCGCTGAACGTGGGCCGTGGCAAGATCGCCGCGGTGGAGCTCGAGTCGCCAGTCCAGTTCGTGAAGGGTGTTGGGCCGCAGCGGGCGGAGGCGCTCGCGAAGGTCGGGGTGCGGACGGCCGAGGATCTGCTGCTGCACTTGCCGATGCGGTACGAGGACCGGCGGCAGTTCGTGCGGGTGAACGAGCTGCGGCCGGGGATGCGGGTGGCCGTCTCGGGCGAGGTCACCGTCGCCGGGCTCCGGCGGGCGCGGCGGCTCACGATCTACGAGCTGCGCCTGGACGATGGCAGCGGCCGGCTGCTGAAAGCCATCTTCTTCAACCAACCCTTCCTGAAGGACGTCCTGAAGGCGGGCACGCGAGTGGTGCTGTTCGGGCTCGCGGAGCGGGACGCCATGGCCTCGCGCACGCTGGTGATGCGCTCGCCGCAGTACGAGATCGTCGAGCAGGACGAGCATGGCGGGATCCACACCGGCCGGCTCGTCCCCGTCTACGAGAAGCTCGGGCCGCTCACCGTGAAGCCGCTGCGGCGGGTGCTCGCGCAGCTCGCGGAGCAGGTTCCGGCCGACCTCGCCGACCCGCTGCCCGAGGACCTGCGCGAGCGGCTCTCGGTGATCGGGCGGGCCGAGGCGCTGCGCCGCGTGCACCGGCCGGGCGACGGCGATTCGCTCGACGCGCTCAACCGCTTCCGCTCGCCGGGCCACGTGAGGCTGATCCTGGAGGAGCTGCTGCTGTTCCAGCTCGGCCTCGCGCGGCGCCGGAGCGGCGTGCGGGCCGAGCGCAAGCGGGCCGCGTTTCAAGTGACCGACGCGGCCCGCGAGGCGGTGAAGCGCATCCTGCCGTTCGCGCTCACCGGCGCGCAGCGGCGCGTGCTGCGGGAGATCGCGGAGGACCTCGGCTCGGCGCATCCCATGAACCGGCTGGTGCAGGGCGACGTCGGCTCGGGCAAGACGATGGTGGCGCTGCTCGCGATGGTGGTGGTGGTCGAGAACGGCCACCAGGCCGCGTTCATGGCGCCGACCGAGATCCTGGCCGAGCAGCACTTCCTGACGCTGCGCCGTCTCGTCGCACGCTGCCCGTATCGCGTCGAGCTGCTGAGCGCCGCCGTCAAAGGCAAGGAGCGCAAGGCGGCGCTCGCGCGGATCGCCTCGGGCGAGTCGCAGATCGTGGTGGGCACGCACGCGCTCATCCAGGAGGGCGTCTCGTTCCACCGCCTCGGGCTGGCGGTGGCCGACGAGCAGCACCGCTTCGGCGTGCTGCAGCGCGACGAGCTGCGGAAGAAGGGCTACGACGCCGACGTGCTGGTGATGACGGCGACGCCGATCCCGCGCACGCTCGCGCTCACCGCGTACGGAGACCTCGACGTGTCGGTCGTCGACGAGAAGCCGCCGGGGAGGATGCCGATCCGCACGGAGCTGCGGCAGGCCTCCGAGCGGCGCGCCGTGCTCGAGCTCGTCCGGCACGAGGCGGCCGAGGGCCGCCAAGCCTACGTCGTCTACCCGCTCGTCGAGGAGTCGGAGAAGCTCGAGGACGTGAAGGCGGCGACCGAGGCGCGCGAAGAATGGGCGGCCGCGCTGCCGGGCGTGCGCGTCGGCCTGCTGCACGGCCGCATGAAGAGCGCGGAGAAAGAAGAAGTGATGGGCGCCTTCGCGCGCGGCGAGATCCAGGTGCTGGTGGCGACGACCGTGATCGAGGTGGGCGTCGACGTGCGCAACGCGGCGATGATGGTGGTCGAGCACGCCGAGCGCTTCGGCCTGGCGCAGCTCCACCAGCTTCGGGGCCGCGTGGGCCGCGGAGCCCAGGCCTCGAGCTGCGTGCTGCTCGCCTACGGCCGGCTCAGCGAGGTGGCGCGCGCGCGGCTCGACGTGATGGTGGAGACCGAGGACGGCTTCAAGATCGCCGAGCGCGACCTGGAGCTGCGCGGCCCGGGCGACTTCTTCGGCACGCGGCAGTGGGGCCTGCCGAGCTTCCGAGTCGCCCACCTGCTGCGCGACCGTGACCTGATGGAGCGCGCCCGCGCCGAGGCCTTCCGCCTGTGCGAGGCGGAAAGCCTCCCGCCCTCGCTCGCTCGTTTCCTGGAAGCGGGCGGCTGGGAGCGGCGCTTCGGCCTCGCGCGCGTCGGTTGACGCACGCGAAGCTCAGCCGTTGAACGTGACGGTGTGCGTGTGGCTGCCGCCCGTCGAGTCCTTCGTCACCTTCGCGCCGAGGCGGATGTTCGTGACCTCGTCGCCCGTCAACGAGAGCGTGTGGGTGTGGCTCGCCGTGCCCCGCATGTCGAGGTCGAGCCCGCCGCCCGCCGCTTCCTGCGCCGCGGTCACGACGGCCGTATGGCCGTGGTTGTTCGAGATGGCTCCGCGATTGTCTTCGAGCGGAACCGTGCTCGCCGCGGTGCTCGAGCTGCTGCTGCCGCCGCCGCAAGCGCTGATCGTGATCGTCGCTCCGCCGAGGAGCAACATTGCCGCTTCCACAGTGAACTGGCGTCGATTCATGTCTGCCTCCCAGGGCCACACGAAGGCGCCATCGGTGCAATCGGTGAGCCATGCGAGCGTCGTCACCTCATCTAGCGTGGAATCAGGCAGATGCATGTTGTTGTCACACGGTAGCCGCACCGCAGAAGCGACCCCGGCCGTCCGCCAACCGGACACTGCGATATCGTCGGGGCATGTCGCGGATCATCGGCGGCGCCGGAAAGGGGAGGCGCCTCAAGACCGCCGCGGGCGAGACGACACGGCCAACCGGCGCGCGCGTGCGGCAGACGCTCTTCGACATCCTCGCGCCGCGTCTCGCCGGCTGCCGCTTCCTCGACGCCTTCGCCGGCAGCGGCGGCGTCGGGCTCGAGGCGCTGTCGCGCGGAGCGGCGCGCGTCGTGCTCGTCGACCGCGACGCCGGGGCCGTCGCGGCGGCGCGCGACAACGCGCGCGCGCTCGCCGCGGCCGGCGGCGAGGTGCAGGTCTTCAGGCAGGACGCGGAGACGGCGATGCAGGCGCTCGCCGACGAGGGCCGCCGCTTCGATCTCGTCTACCTCGACCCGCCCTACGCGAGCGCGCTCTACGAGCCGCTCGTGGCGCTCGCCGGCGCGCGGCTCATCGAGGAAGACGGCGTGGTCGTGGCCGAGCACTTCCACAAGCGGGCGCTTCCGGAGAGAATAGGCCCCCTCGCGCGCACGCGGCAGAAGCGGATCGGCGACCACTGCCTGAGCTTCTACGCACGGGCGCAGGACGCCGCCGCGGAGGGAAACCGGACCGCGGAAGGCTCGGGCGAGCGAGCCCCGGAGAAGGACGGGAGGGACGCCGGATGACGACGAAGCGTGGCGGCCTCGCCGTCTTCCCGGGCTCGTTCGATCCCCTGACCAACGGCCACCTCGACATCGTGAAGCGCGGTCTCGCGGTCTTCGACCGCGTGCGGCTCGCGATCCTGGTGAACTCCGAGAAGAAGCCGCTCTTCTCGGTCGAGGAGCGGCTCGCGATCCTGCGCGAGGCGTTCCGGGGCAAACCCCGCCTGGAGGTCGACACCTTCTCGGGCCTGCTCGTGGACTACGCGCGAAAGGTCGGCGCGGGCGTGATCATCCGCGGGCTCCGCGCGATCTCGGACTTCGAGTACGAGTTCCAGATGGCGCTCATGAACCGGAGGCTCGACCCTCGGATCGAGACGGTGTTCATGATGCCGGCCGAGAGCTACTCGTACGTCTCCTCGCGGCTCGTGAAGGAGGTGTTCGGGCTCGGCGGGCGCGTGAGCGACCTGGTGCCGCCCGTCGTGGAGCGGCGCCTGCGGGAGAAGTACGGTCGGACCGGGGGGCGCGCGAGCGCGCCGCGGAAGGCAAGGAGGAGGAGAGGGTGAAGACGGCAGCGAAGGGGCCGACGCTCGCGGCGCGCGCGCGGGCGCTCGAGGTGTCGCCCACCGTGGCGATGGCGGCGAAGGCGCGGGCGCTCAAGGCGAAGGGCGTGAAGGTCTACGACTTCACGGTCGGCGAGCCGGACCAGCCGACGCCGCGGCACGTGGCCGAGGCGGGCAAGGCCGCGATCGACTCCGGCCAGACCAAGTACGCCCCTGCCGCCGGCATCCCCGAGCTGCGCGCGGCGATCGCCGAGCGCTACCGCGCCGACTTCAGCGTCTCGTTCCCGGTCGAGGAGGTCGTGGTCGGCGTCGGCGGCAAGCAGGCGCTCGCGCTGCTCTATCAGGCGATCCTCGACCGCGGCAGCGAGGTCGTGATCCCGATCCCGGCCTGGCCGACCTTCGCCGAGGCCGCCCGCGTCGCAGGCGGAGTCCCGGTGTTCGTGACGCTCCACGTCAAGGACGGCTACCGCGTGACCGCGAGCGCCGTCGCGCGCAAGCTCGGGCCGAAGACGCGCGCGGTGCTGGTCAACAGCCCGTCGAACCCGACGGGCGCGGTGATCCCGCCGGCCGAGCTGCTGAAGCTCGCGCGGCTCGCGAAGCAGCGCGGCTTCTGGCTCGTGTACGACGACACCTACGCGCACCTCTCCTTCGGCAACGACGGCCAGCCGCAGGCGCTCCAGGAGGTGAAGGACGCGGCCGGCGGGCATCTCGTCGTGGTCGGGACCGCGTCGAAGAGCTACTGCATGACCGGCTGGCGCATCGGCTGGATCCTGGGACCGAAGGCGCTGGCCGACGCCGCCACCGCGCTCAACTCGCACTCGGTCCAGGGGCCCGCGACCTTCGCCCAGGTCGCGGCCGCCCAGGCACTCAAGGGGCCACAGGACGAGGTGCGGCGGATGCTGGCGGAGTACCGGCGCCGGCTGGACTTCATCCACCCGCGGCTTTCCGCAATCCCCGGCGTCGTCTGCCCCAGGCCGGAGGGTGCCTTCTACCTCTTCCCCGACGTCTCGGCCTGCCTGTCGAAGGCGCTGCCCGACACGCTCGCGCTCGGCGCGAAGCTGCTCGAGGAGAAGGCGGTGGCGGTCGTTCCCGGCGAAGGCTTCCAGGCGCCGGGCACGTTCCGCATGTCGTTCGCGGCAGCGTTCGAGGACCTGCAGGAAGGAATCGCGCGGATCGAGGCCTTCTTCGCCGAGCACGCGCGTCCGCGGACCGGGCGGCGGTGAGCGCGGGCCCGTTCGAGCCCGGGACGCCGGTCCTCGTCTACCTCCACACCCCGCGCGAGCGGATCTTCGGCGTGCTCGAGGCGCTGCTGCCGGCCGGCGTCTCGGTGCGCGGCATCGAGCTCACGGCCTTCGAGGACTACCTGCGCCAGGAAGCGCGGCGCGAGACGGGCCTCGGCCTCGTCTCGCTCTTCTACCCGATGAGCCGCGTCGAGCGCGTCGAGCGCGACGAAACGGTCGGCGACATCGAAGGCGTCGCCGACCGCTTCTTGCGCGAGACCGGCCGCTCCATCCAGGCAGCGGCCGGTCTTGGTGGCCGACGCGTCGCAACCCGGAGCGTCAGTACCCGAAGAAAGCCCCGCTGATCGGGCCGACCGGGGCCAGGAACGGGACGGCCAGGAACAGGTCGCCGTTCTCGCCGATCGAGCGGCGGTACGGGCGCAGCGGCGCCGGCCGGGCCGCCGAATAGCCGTTCGTCCAGAAGGCCGCCCAGCCGTAGGCCTGATGCGATCGGTAGAAGTCGGCGATGTGGTAGGCCGGATCGTTCGGCAGTCCGGCCCACGGACCGAGCGGCGACTCGCCCGAGCGGTAGAAGGACGCGAGATCGTAGGGGTTCTTGAGCACCCGGATCGCCGGGCGCGGCGCCTGCTCCTTCGTCTCCTGCGTGTCCTTCGTCTCCGTCGCCTCCTGCGCCATCGCACCCGCCGCCGCCAGACTCAGAATGCACGCGATCGCGATTCGCATCGTTCGTCCTCCCCTTCGTGAATGTAGTACGCCTCGTGGAAATCCATTCCCGTGACGAGGATTACACCCAACGCGGCCCAAAATCCCGACAACGCAAATCACGTGCCCCGAGTCACGCTGCTGTCACAAAGTGCAAACCGGATCAACTCCTTCATTCTATAGAGATTCAGGGGGGGTGGCGAGCGGGTTTCCACAGGGTTTTCCACAGATTGTGTGGAACACAAAAGACCCTTGCAGGATCGAACGGGCCGATGAGTCGACGAGGGGATGTCCGTCGGCGACAAAGAAGCGATAATCGCCGTTCGGTTTTCACCCTGAACCCGCTACTGAGGGAAAGGAAACACCCGTTGAGCTTGCGCATACTCGTCCTCGAGGGCATCACCGAGCGTGGAGCCGAGATTCTCCGCTCCGAAGGCTGGACGCTGGACATGGAAAAGGCCCTGCCGCCGGCCGAGCTGAAGCAGAAGGTCGCCCCGTACCACGCGATCCTCGTCCGCAGCGGCAGCCAGATGAACGCCGAGGTGATCGACGCCGCGAAGAACCTACGGGTGATCGGCCGGGCGGGCGTCGGGGTCGACAACGTGGACCTCAAGGCGGCGACGCGCCGAGGCGTCCTGGTGATGAACTCGCCCGGCGGCAACTCGATCTCGACGGCCGAGCTGGCGGTTGCGCTGATGCTCGGGCTGTCGCGCAACCTCGCGCCGGCTGACGCCTCGATGAAGACGGGCGCCTGGGACCGCAAGGCCTTCGCGGGCGTCGAGCTCTTCGGCAAGCGGCTCGGAGTGATCGGGCTCGGCCGCGTGGGCCGCGAAGTGGCCGCGCGCTGCCGCGCGTTCGGGATGGAGGTCCAGGCCTTCGATCCCTTCGTCGCGCCGGCGCTCGCCGAGAAGGCGAACGTGGCGCTCCGCGGGCTCGACGAGCTGCTCGCGACGTCGGACTACCTGTCGCTCCACACGACGCTCACGCCGGAGACGAAGCACCTGATCGGCAGGGAAGCGCTCGAGCGCGTCAAGAAGGGCGTGCGGATCGTGAACGCCGCGCGCGGCGAGCTGATCGACGACGAGGCGCTGCTGGCGGCGCTCGACAGCGGCAAGGTCGCCGGCGCCGGCCTGGACGTGCACGCCCAGGAGCCGCCGAAGGACTGGCGGCTCGCCAAGCACCCGAAGGTGCTGGCGCTGCCGCACCTCGGCGCCTCGACCAAGGAGGCGCAGGAGAAGGTCGGCACCGACATCGCGCAGCAGGTGCGCGACTACCTGAAGGGCGGCGTGATCCAGTCGGCGGTCAACTTCTACTCGCTCGCCGGCGACCTCTACGACAAGGTGCACCCGGCGATGGACCTGGCCGAGCGGCTCGGGCTGTTCGTGGCGCAGGCCTGCCGCGGCTCGCTGCAGCGGCTCGAGCTCGGGGTCTACGGCGACCTGCGCGAGCTCGACGCCAAGCCGATCCTGGCCGCGGCCGTCACGGGCCTGCTGCGCCCGCAGACGGCCGAGGGGCTCACGCTCGTGAACGCGCTCGAGATCGCGCGTGAGCGCAAGATCGAGGTGCTCGAGTCGACCTCCAGCGCGTCGCTCAACTTCGCCAACCTGGTGGTGCTGCGGCTCAAGACCGCCGAGTCGGAGCTGCAGGTCGCCGGCACGGTGTTCGGCGGCGGCCACCTGCGCCTCGTGGACGTGGACGGCGTCGAGGTGGACACGATCCCCCAGGGCAACGTGCTGCTGGTGAGGAACGACGACACGCCCGGCACCGTCGGGCGCGTGGGCTCGCTCCTGGGCGGAAAGGGGATCAACATCGCCCGCATGGGCCTCGGCCGCAAGTCCGGCAGCGGCGCGATCATGCTGATCGAGGTCGACAGCGACGTGCCGGCCGGCCTCACCGGCGAGCTCGAGCGTCTGCCCGGCATCCGCGAGGCCCGGTTCCTGCGCCTCGGCTGACCGCGTCCGCTCGTCGGCGTTCCCGGTTATCCTGAGCCGTCCCGCTCCGCCATGAAGCTGCTGCTGTCGTACCTCCGCCCGCACTGGAAGCTCGTGCTGCTCGCGCTCGCGCTGGCCACGGTCAACCAGGTCTTCTCGCTGCTCGATCCCGTGATCTTCCGGCACGTGATCGACGACTACGCGACGCGCTTCGACCATTACACGACCGCGGAGTTCTTCCACGGCGTAGGCCTGCTGCTGTTGGCCGCGGTCGGCGTCGCCTTCGTCTCGCGCGTGGCCAAGAACTTCCAGGACTACTTCGTGAACGTGATCACGCAGCGGCTCGGCGCGAAGCTCTACGCCGACGGCATCCGGCACGCGCTCGAGCTGCCGTACCAGCTCTTCGAGGACCAGAGGAGCGGCGAGACGCTCGGCAAGCTGCAGAAGGTGAGGACCGACGTCGAGAAGCTGATCTCGTCCGCGATCAACGTCGTGTTCCTGACGCTGGTGGGCGTCGTGTTCGTGGTGGTCTACGCCTTCAGGGTTCACTGGCTGATCGCGCCGATCTACCTCCTGACGGTGCCTCTGCTCGGCTGGCTCTCCTCGGTGCTCTCGCGCCGGATCAAGACCGTCCAGAAGCGGATCGTCGCCGAGACCACGGCGCTCGCGGGCTCGACCACCGAGTCGCTCCGCAACATCGAGCTCGTGAAGAGCATGGGCCTCGGCGCGCAGGAGATCGAGCGGCTGAACGCCACCACCGTCCGGATCCTCGGCCTCGAGCTCGAGAAGGTGCGCTACCTGCGGAGCCTGAGCTTCGTGCAGGGCACGGCGGTGAACGCGCTCCGCACCTCGATCCTGTTCCTGATGCTGTACCTGATCTTCGCGCGCCAGATCACGGTCGGGCAGTTCTTCGCGCTCTGGATCTATTCCTTCTTCATCTTCGGGCCGCTCCAGGAGCTCGGCAGCGTGATCGGCGTCTACCGCGAGACCGAGGCCTCGCTCGCGAACTTCCAGTCGCTGCTCGACGCGCCGCGCGAGCCGAAGCCGGACGACCCGGTGCCGGTGGGGGAGCTGACCCGCCTCGCGTTCGAGAACGTCTCCTTCACGCACCAGTCGGCCTCGACGCCGGCCGTCCAGGACGTGAGCTTCGAGCTGCGGCGCGGCGAGACGGTCGCCTTCGTCGGGCCGTCCGGCTCGGGCAAGACGACGCTCGTGAAGCTGCTGGTAGGGCTCTACCGGCCGAACCAGGGGCGCATCCTCTACGACGGCACGCCCCACGACCGGGCCGAGCTCGAGGCGCTGCGCGAGCGGATCGGCTTCGTGACCCAGGACACGCAGCTCTTCTCGGGCTCGATCCGCGAGAACCTGCTGTTCGTCCGGCCCGATGCCACCGACGCCCAGTGCCTGGACGTGCTCCAGCGCGCGGCCTGCCAGCCGCTGCTGGCGCGGGCCGAGCGCGGGCTCGACACGCTCATCGGCGAGGGCGGCGTCAAGGTCTCGGGCGGCGAGAAGCAGCGCCTCTCGATCGCGCGCGCGCTCCTGCGCCGTCCGCACCTGCTCGTCTTCGACGAGGCCACCTCGGCGCTCGACTCGCTCACGGAGCAGGACGTGAGCCGCACGATCCGCGAGGTCGCGACCGGCAGGTACGTGATGACGGTGCTGATCGCCCACCGGCTCTCGACCGTGCTCCACGCCGACCGCATCTACGTGCTCGAGCGCGGCCACGTCGTGGAGCAGGGCCGGCACGAGGAGCTGCTCGAGGCCAAGGGCCTCTACTACGCGATGTGGCGGCAGCAGGTCGGCGAGCGCCGGCTCGAGCCGGTGCACGCCTGAAGGAGAGGTCGGCATGACCGTCAACGTGACCGAGCTGTCGCGCGGCGACATCCTGGAGATCGACGGCGACCCCTGGCAAGCGACCGAGGTCCAGTCGCAGACGCCGTCGGCGCGCGGCGCGAGCCTGCTGGTCAAGGCCAAGATCAAGAACCTGCGCACGGGGCAGACGCTCGCCAAGACCTGGCGCGGCGGCGAAACGGTGACCACCGCCGAGGTCGACTATCGCCCGGCGCAGTTCCTCTACCGTCAAGCCGACGACTTCGTGTTCATGGACCTCGTGAGCTTCGAGCAGACGGCACTCGACGCGGGGCAGGTGGGCGACGCCGCCGGCTACCTGCTCGAGAACGTCGAGGTGAAGACGGTGCTGTTCCAGGAGCGGGTGATCGCGCTCAACCTGCCGATGACGGTGGACCTCGTCGTCAAGGAGACGACGCCGTCGCTGAAGGGCGCGACCGCGCAGGCACAGCTCAAGCCGGCCACGGTCGAGACCGGGATCTCGGTGCTGGTGCCGTCCTACATCGAGGAAGGCGAGAGGATCCGCGTCGACACCCGCGACGGCCGCTTCGTCGAGCGCGCGAAGTAGCGCTCAGCGCGCAGACGCCTCGGGCGTGACCGTGAGGTTTCGGAATTGGGCGATCGTGCCCGGGCCCAGCCACAGCGCCACGCCGCCCCGAGCCGCCCGCCTTGCGTCGTGGCGCGTTTGGTGACTACATTGGCGCGTTCTGCCAATGACCCCGCGCCGCCGTGAACACAGACTGCCTCCCATGCCCGGGCAGTTCCGCGTCGCCTCCACGCTGCCGCGCCGGCTCGAAGAGCTGGGCGTGCGTCCCGCGGACGCGCTGCGCCAGGCGGGGCTGCCGATCTCGCTCTTCGACCAGGAGCGGATCCTGGTGACGACCGAGCAGCTCTTCGCTCTCTACCGAGGCATCGGACAGGCCAGCGGCGATCCGGCGGTCGGGCTCCAGCTCGGCGCCGAGCCGCGCGTCGAGCGCTACAACCCGACGTCGCTCGCGGCCCTGTCGGCGCGCTCGTTCCGCGACGCCCTGCAGCGCATGGGGCGCTACAAGCAGCTGACCTGCCCCGAGGAGCTGCGCGTCGTGGAGCGCGGGGACGAGGCCCGCGTGCAGTTCCGCTGGCTGCTCGCGCAGGAGACGGAGCCGCCGCTGCTCGTGGACGCGTGCTTCGCGCGCGTCGTGGACATCGCGCGCCGGGGAACGGGCGGGCTCGTGACCCCGAGGCGGCTCGAGCTGCGCTCCGAGCCGCGCCACCGCGACCTGTACGAGGCGCACTTCGGCTGCCCGGTGCGGTTCGGGGCGCGCGAGAACACGATCGTGTTCTCGCGGTCGGAGCTCGACCGATCGTTCCTCACGCACAACCCCGACCTGTTCGTGACGGTCGCGCCGCAGCTCGAGGCCGAGCTCCAGCAGGCGTTCGCCTCGGCCGCGATCGACGAGCGCGTGAAGGGCGTGCTGAAGCCGCTTCTGGCCGGCGGCCGGCCCGGGATCGGGGACGTCGCGCGCGAGCTCGGCACCAGCTCGCGCACGCTGCAGCGGCGGCTGGCGGCCGCGGGCACGAACTTCCAGCAGCTCGTGCAGGATGCGCGGCGCGAGCTGGCCCGGCACTACCTGCTGCACTCGGCGCTGGAGCTGAACGAGACCGCCTTCCTGCTGGGGTTCGAGGACGCGCACTCGTTCTTCCGCGCCTTCCAGCAGTGGGAAGGCCGCTCGCCCGGCGACTGGCGCGCGCGCCACGCGCGTTCGCCGCGCGCGGCGCTCGCCGCGCCGGCGGTCTGAGGGGCCCGTGATCGGGATCGTCCGTCTCGCGCTGTCGCGGCCGCTCACGTTCGTCGTGATGGCGATCGCGATACTGATCCTGGGCGTGCTGGCCACGGCCCGCATGCCGGTGGACATCTTCCCCAACATCCGCGTGCCCGTGATCGCGGTCGCCTGGTCGTACAGCGGGCTCTCCTCCGAGGAGATGTCCGGCCGGATCATCACGCTCTACGAGCGGGTGCTGACGACCGTCGTGAACGACATCGAGCACCTCGAGAGCCAGTCGCTCCAGAACATCGGCATCGTCAGGATCTTCTTCCAGCCCGGGGCCGACATCCGTACCGCGACCGCGCAGGTGACGTCGGTCTCGCAGAGCGTGCTGCGGCAGCTGCCGCCCGGCGTCAACCCGCCGCTCGTCCTCAACTACGACGCGTCGACCGTGCCGATCCTGCAGCTCGCGCTCGCCGGCCAGGGGATCTCGGAAGGCCGGCTCTACGACTTCGCGTTCAACCAGGTGCGGGCCGGCCTGGTGACGGTGCCGGGTGTCACGATCCCGCTCCCGGCCGGCGGCAGCCAGCGCCAGATCCAGGTCGACCTCGACCCGCTGGCGCTGCAGTCGAAGGGCCTCTCGGCGCAGGACGTGGGCGCGGCGATCGCCGCGCAGACGCAGATCACGCCGGCCGGCTACGCCAAGATCGGCGGCTATCAGTACTTCGTGCGCCTGAACAACGCGCCGGGCGGAGTGGAGGAGCTGAACGACCTCCCCGTCAAGGTGGTGAACGGCGCCACGATCTACATGCGCGAGGTGGCGCACGTCCGGGACGGCGCCGCGCCCCAGACCAACGTCGTCCACGTCGACGGCGGCCGCTCCGTGCTGATGACGATCCTGAAGAACGGCGCGACCTCGACGCTGTCGATCGTCCGGGACGTGAAGGAGGCCTTGCCGAAGCTCCTGGAGGGCCTGCCCCCCGAGCTCAAGATCGTGCCGATCGGCGACCAGTCGCTGTTCGTGCGGGCCGCCGTTCGCGGCGTCGTCTTCGAAGGCGCCGTCGCGGCGGCGCTCACGTCGCTGATGATCCTGCTGTTCCTGGGCTCCTGGCGCTCGACGATCGTGATCGTGATCTCGATCCCGCTCGCGGTGCTCTCGGCGCTGATCGCGCTGTCGGCGACCGGCAACACGCTCAACATCATGACGCTCGGCGGCCTGAGCCTCGCCGTCGGCATCCTGGTGGACGACGCGACGGTCACGATCGAGAACATCAACCGGCACCTCGAGCTGGGGCAGCCGGTGGGGCTCGCGATCCTCGACGGCGCCCAGCAGATCGTGACGCCGGCGTTCGTGTCGCTGCTCTGCATCTGCATCGCCTTCGTGCCGATGTTCTTCCTGCCCGGCGTCGCGGGCTTCCTGTTCGTGCCGCTCGCGCTCGCGGTCGTGTTCGCGATGATCGCGTCGTTCGTGCTGTCGTACACGCTCGTCCCCACGATGGCGATGTACCTGCTGCGGCCGCACGCGTCCTCGCTCGAAGGCGGCGCCGCAAGCGTCTCGCGCAACCCGCTCGTGCGCTTCCAGCGCGGCTTCGAGCGGCGCTTCGAGGCCGTGCGCGAGCGCCATGCCGGCCTGCTCGCGCGCGCGCTCGCCACGCCGCGTCCGTTCGTGCTGGGCTTCTTCGGCGTGGCCGGGCTGACGTTCCTGCTCGTGCCGTTCCTGGGCCGGAACTTCTTCCCGGCGGTCGACGCCGGCTCGATCGCGCTGCACGTGAGGGCCCCGATCGGCTCGCGGCTCGAGGAGACCTCGGCGCAGTTCGACCGGATCGAGCGCCGCATCCGCCTGCTGATCCCGCCGGGCGAGCTCGTCTCGCTCGTCGACAACATCGGGCTGCCGCTGAGCTCGATCAACACCATCTACAACAACTCCGGGACCGTCGGGCCGCAGGACGGCGACATCCTGATCCAGCTCTCGCCGGAGCACGCGCCGACCGCGGGCTACGTGCGCGCGCTGCGCGAGGAGCTGCCGGGCGCCTTTCCCGGAATGCAGTTCGCGTTCCTGCCGGCCGAGATCACCAGCCAGATCCTGAACTTCGGCGCCCCCGCGCCCATCGACGTGCAGGTACTGGGCCGCGACGTGGCGGCCAACGAAGCCTTCGCGCGGCGCATCCTGCGCCGGATCTCCGTCATCCCCGGCGTGGCCGACGCGCGCATCCAGCAGTCGTCGCGCTACCCGCAGCTCGACGTCAACGTCGACCGCAGCCGGATGAGCCAGCTCGGCCTCACCACGCGGGACGTGACGACGAGCATCGCGAGCTCGCTCGCGGGCACCGTGCAGACCGCTCCCGTCTTCTACCTGAATCCCGAGAACGGCGTGAGCTACTCGGTGGTGGCGCAGGTCCCCGAGCACCGTGTCGAGTCGCTCGGAGACCTCGCCAACCTGCCGCTGACCGGCGCGGGGACCACGAGCTCGCAGGTTCTTGGCGGCGTCGCGAGCATCGTCCGCACCCAAGCGGCGGCAGGAGTCTCGCACTACAACATCGCGCCGATGATCAACGTGTTCGCGGGCCTGAACGGGCGTGACCTGGGCGGGGTCGCCGGCGACGTCGACCGGGTCCTGGACGAGCTTCGACCCCAGGCCCCGAAGGGGACCACGGTCGTGCTGCGCGGCCAGTACGCGACGATGACGCGGGCCTTCACCTGGCTCGGCTTCGGGCTGCTGGCGGCGATCGTACTGATCTACCTGCTGATCGTCGTGAACTTCCAGAGCTGGCTCGACCCGTTCGTGATCATCACGGCGCTTCCGTGCGCGCTCGCCGGGATCGTCTTCACCCTCTTCGTCACCGGCACGACCGTGTCGGTGCCGGCGCTGATCGGGGCGATCATGTGCATGGGCGTCGCGACCGCGAACTCGGTGCTGGTGGTGAGCTTCGCGCGCGAGCAGCTCGCCGAGCACGGCGACGCCGCCAAGGCGGCGCTCGAAGCCGGGCGCGTGCGCTTCCGGCCCGTGCTGATGACAGCGCTCGCGATGATCATCGGCATGGGCCCGATGGCCGTCGGGCTGGGCGAGGGCGGCGAGCAGAACGCGCCGCTCGGGCGCGCGGTGATCGGCGGCCTGAGCGTCGCCACCGTGGCGACGCTGGTGCTGGTTCCCGTCATCTTCAACCTGGTCCACGGGCGCAGGGCGCGCGCCGCCGCCACGGCCGGAGCGATCTGAGGAGGGGCATGTCTTCACGGCCGGGGTGGACCTCTACGATCGCGGCGCTCGCGGTGCTGTGCGTGGTGGGGCTCGGGATCGCGGGCCGGGTGCGGAGCGAGCGGCGGCTCGCCGCCTGGACGGCCGAGCAGGCGGTGCCCACGGTGGCGACGCTGCATCCGGCGGCGGGCGCGGGCGCGGGCAACCTCACCCTGCCCGCCAGCCTGCAGGCATGGAACAGCGCCCCGATCCACGCCCGCACCAGCGGCTACGTCGCGCGCTGGCTGGTCGACATCGGCGACAGGGTGCGCCGCGGCCAGCTGCTCGTCGTGCTGGACGCGCCCGAGCTGGAGCAGCAGCTCGCCGCCGCGCGCGCCGACCTCCAGACCGCGCTCGCCAACCAGCAGCTCGCGAGCTCCACCGCCGCGCGCTGGAGCGAGATGCTGGCGGCGGACGCGGTCTCGAAGCAGGACACCGACGAGAAGTCCGGCGACCTCGCGGCGAAGAAGGCGCTCACCGACGCCGCGCGCGCGAACGTCGCTCGTCTGGAGTCGCTCACGGGTTTCACGAAGCTGGTGGCGCCCTTCGACGGGGTCGTGACCACGCGCTCGGCCGAGGTCGGCGCGCTCGTCGCGGTGGGCGACGCCTCCGCCGCGCCGCTCTTCACGATCGCCGACGTGAGCCGGATCCGGGCGTACGTGCGGGTGCCGCAGGTCTACTCGACGCAGCTCGCCGTCGGGATGGAGGTGGGCCTGTCGCTGCCCGAGCACGCGGGGCGCAGCTTCGCCTCGAGGCTCACGCGCACCGCTTCGGCCATCGACCCGAGCTCGGGCACGCTGCTCGTCGAGCTCGAGGCGGCCAATGGCGAGGGCGCGCTCAAGCCCGGGGCTTACGCACGAGCGAGCTTTGCGCTCGAGAGCCCCGGCAACGTCGTGACGGTGCCGCCGAGCGCGCTCATCTTCGGGGAGCGCGGCCCGCAGGTCGCGCTGCTCGGGCCGGGCCGCACGGTGGAGCTGCGCAGCGTGACGCTCGGACGCGATCTCGGGACGGCCGTCGAGGTTGTCGCGGGGCTGAAGGCGGAGGACTCGGTGATCGACAACCCGCCGGGAGCGCTCGAGAACGGCGACCGCGTGCGCCTCGCGGGCGGCACCGAAGGGAAGGCCGATGCTCCGCGCTAGACCTGCGTGGTGCGTGCTGGCCCTGGCGTGTGCCGGGTGTGCAACCGCGCCGAAGTACGAGCGTCCGACGGTCGTGACGAGCGAGGCGTACAAGGAGCTCGGACCGTGGCAGGCGGCCGGGGTCGCGGTTCCGCCCGCGGGGAAGTGGTGGGAGCTGTTCGGGGATCCCGTGCTGAGCGGCCTCGCCGAGCGGATCGAAGCCGGCAACCCGACGCTCGCGGCCTCCGCGGCGCGCTATGCGCAGGCGGCCGGGGCGGCCGCACGCGCCCGTGGCGAGCTCGCGCCGGAGGTCGACGCCTCTGCCGCGGCGGGCGGGGCCCGCGTGTCCGCCGGCCGGCCGCTCAGCTCTGGCAGCGCGGTCACGTACGGGAACTACGTGGTGGGCGCCTCGCTCAGCTACGAGCTCGACCTCTTCGGGCGCGTCCGCAACTCGGTCCGCGCCAGCGAGGCGAAGTCGCAAGCCGCGCTCTTCGACACCGCTGCGGTCAGGCTCGGGCTGCAGGCCCGGCTCGCGGACGTGTACTTCGACCTGCGCGGCCTCGACGCGCGCATCGCGCTTCTGCGCGAGACCGTCGAGGCCTACGAGCGCGCATACGAGCTCACCGACGTCCGCCACCGGGGCGGCATCGCGTCGGGCATCGACGTCAGCCAGGCGCAGACCCAGCTCTCGAGCGCCCGCGCGGAGCTCGAGGCGGCCATTGGCGAGCGCGCGACGGGCGAGCACGCGCTCGCGGTGCTGGTCGGCGAGACGCCTTCCGGGTTCGCGCTCGCTCCCGCCGACCTCGGGCTCGCGCCGCCGCGCGTCCCGCCGGGGGTCCCTTCGCTGCTGCTCGAGCGCCGGCCCGACGTGGCGGCGGCGGAGCGGCGGGTCGCGGCGGCGAACGCCGAGATCGGCGTCGCGCGGGCCGCTCTCTTTCCGAGCCTCACGCTCGGCGCCGCCGCGGGCTTCCAGACCACGAGCGGCGGGCTCTTGAGCGTCGCGAACGGCTTCTGGGCGCTCGGGCCGCTGAGCGCGGTGCTGTCGATCTTCGACAACGGCGCGCGCCGCGCGAACGTGCGCATCACGCGCGCACAGTACGACGAGGCCGTGGCGCAGTATCGCGAAACCGTGCTCCAGGCGTTCCGCGAGGTGGAGGACAACCTCGCGACGGCACGCCAGCTCGAGAGCCAGGAGCGCCACCAGCACGAGGCCGCGGCCGCCGCGGAGCGCACGCGCGATCTCGCCATGACGCGCTATCGGCACGGCGCGTCGGACTATCTCGAGGTCGTCGCCGCCCAGGCGGTCGCGCTCAACACGAGGCGCTCCCTGATCGACGTCCAGAGCCGCCAGCTCAGGGTCGCCACGGACCTGGTGCGGAGCCTGGGCGGGCTCTACGAGACGCCTCGACCCTGACCGGACGGGCCGCGGCGGCCGCGGCTACATCGCCGCGATCACCGCGTCGCCGAACTGGCTGCACTTCACCTGCTTCGCCCCCTCCATCAGGCGGGCGAAGTCGTAGGTGACGGTGCGGGCCGAGATGGCGCCGTCCATGCCCTTGATGACGAGGTCGGCAGCCTCGGTCCAGCCCATGTAGCGCAGCATCATCTCGCCCGAGAGCACGACCGAGCCCGGGTTGACCTTGTCGAGGTTCGCGTACTTCGGGGCCGTGCCGTGCGTGGCCTCGAACACCGCGTGGCCGGTCAGGTAGTTGATGTTGCCGCCGGGGGCGATCCCGATCCCGCCGACCTGGGCGGCGAGCGCGTCCGAAAGATAGTCGCCGTTCAGGTTGAGCGTGGCGATCACGTCGAACTCGTCGGGCCGCGTGAGCACCTGCTGCAGCGTGATGTCGGCGATCGCGTCCTTGACCAGCAGCTTGCCGCTCGCGAGCGCCGCCTTCTGCTCGGCGTTGGCCGCGTCCTCGCCCTTGTCCTTCTTGGTCCTTTCCCACTGCTCCCAGGTGTAGACGCTCTTGCCGAACTCGCGCTCGGCGAGCGCGTAGCCCCAGATCCGGAAGGCTCCCTCGGTGAACTTCATGATGTTGCCCTTGTGCACGAGCGTCAGGCTCTTGCGCTTCTCGGCGAGCGCGTACTCGATCGCGGCCCGGATCAGGCGCTCGCTGCCTTCGGTCGAGACCGGCTTCAAGCCCATCGCCGTGGTCTCGGGGAAGCGGACCTTGCCGTACGACTTCGGGAAGGTTTCCTTGAGGAAGGCGAGCACCTTCTTCACGTCGTCGCTCCCGCTCTCGAACTCGATCCCGGCGTAGATGTCCTCGGTGTTCTCACGGAAGATCACCATGTCGACCTTCTCGGGGTGCCGGACGGGCGAGGGCACGCCCTTGAACCAGCGCACGGGCCGCAGGCACACGTAGAGGTCGAGCAGCTGGCGCAGCGCCACGTTCAGCGAGCGGATCCCGCCGCCGATCGGCGTCGTGAGCGGTCCCTTGATGCCGACCAGGAACTCGCGGAAGGCCTCGACGGTCTCGTCCGGCAGCCAGCTGTTCTCCTGCTTCCAGGCCTTCTCGCCGGCGAAGACCTCCATCCAGGCGATCTTGCGCTTGCCGCCGTAGGCCTTCGCGACCGCGGCGTCGAGCACGCGCACGCTCGCGCGCCAGATGTCGGGGCCGGTGCCGTCGCCCTCGATGAACGGGATGATCGGCCGATCGGGCACCTGGAGCTTGCCGCTCTTGATGCTGACCTTGGCGCCCTCGGCGGGCACCTTGACGTTCTTGTAGGGCATCGAATCAGGCCTCCTCCGCGACCGGTCATTCTACCAGCGGGCCGGGGCGGAGCCGCCCGGGGCCATGTAGGTCAAAAGGCCCAGCGGCGACTCGGCCGGGAGGCGGGCGAGGCTTGCCGAAAACACGAACGCGCGCCCGCGAAGCTGGCTCGCGGACGCGCGCTCGTCGGTGCGATTGCGGAGTCTACGCGCGGCGGCGACGGGTGGCGCGCAGACCCACGAGGCCCGAGCCCAGCAGCAGCAGGCTGGCGGGCTCCGGCACGGCAGGCGTCTCGAGAGTCGACGTCTCGATCTCGTTGACCCAGTTAGACGGGTCCACGTGCACCTCGACGGTGTTGACGCCGAGAATGGTGAGGCCGGTCACGTCGAAGACCGACGTCGTCTCAGCCGTGACGGGGGTGCCGTCCGGGAGCGTCAGGGCGCCGGGGCCCGGGTGGAGGTTGAAGAGCGGCGAATAGAAGCCTTGGTTCGTCAGGTACCCGAGCAGATTCCCGTTGAAGAAGACGGCATCGTTTTCGCCGGTGTCCACGCCCTCGGCCTGGATCGAAAGCGTGGATGCTCCGAGCGCGTCGACGTTGAAGGTCCACGAGATGACCGGGATCCCGGGGATCGGGTTCCCGAAGTCGTCCAGCGCGGTCCCAGACGGCGTGGTTGCGCCGACCTGGTAGATATTGTCGGTGATCACCGTCGCGTGCCCCAGCGCCGGCATCGCCAGCGCGACGATTGCACAAGCCGCCACGAACAGCACCTTCTTCATCATTGATCTTCTCCTGCCTCCGTTGCGAGCTTGCCTGCAACACGCATACCGCCGCCGTCCGAGCGGGCTCAGGTCATTGACGATGTGGGCCTTGCGCCAGTGCCCGGCTCACCACGCCACCCCGGGATCGCGTAAGGGAACCCGACGAACTGCTCGAGGCTTGACACGATCGAGCGCGAAAAGGCGCGTCGGGCGGCCAGTCTCCTTTTCTAGCCGTCTGCTTCTTGGCTAGAATCCCTCGGTTTCGGGTGCGGCTTCATCCCGTGGAGACTTCATGAACAGAAAAGTGACGGTGGTGGGCGGCGGCAACGTCGGCGCTACGCTCGCGCAGCGGATCGCCGACCGCGAGCTCGCCGACGTGACGCTCATCGACATCGTCGAGGGAATGCCCCAGGGCAAGGGCCTCGACATGATGCAGGCGGGGCCGGTCGAGGGATCCGACGCCCGCGTCGTCGGGACGAACGACTACAAGGACACCGCCGGCTCGGACGTGGTCGTGATCACGGCCGGCATCGCGCGCAAGCCGGGCATGAGCCGGGACGACCTTCTCAACACCAACTCCAAGATCGTCAAGGAGTGCACGGAGAACGTCGTCAAGCACTCCCCGAACTGCGTGCTGATGGTGGTCTCGA
>Ga0335076_10001959_pt1 | contig 20306 bp, 16 predicted proteins | sample Lox_Sample_25_FD_206717 | JGI IMG/M metagenome (GOLD analysis project Ga0335076, IMG submission 206717) | Soil microbial communities from Loxahatchee National Wildlife Refuge, Florida, United States - Lox_Sample_2.5 | ecosystem: Environmental > Terrestrial > Soil > Wetlands | place: USA...
CTCCTGCGCGCTCAGCGCGCATCATGGAAACGAACGCCTCGAAGAGGTAGTGGCTGTCGTGCGGGCCCGGGCTCGCCTCGGGGTGGTACTGCACCGAGATCACGGGCCGGTCCTTCATCCGGAAGCCCTCGACCGTGCCGTCGTTCAGGTTCTTGTGCGTGAGCACGAAGCCGGGCCGCTCGAAGAGCTCCGGGTCCACGCAGAACCCGTGGTTCTGCGAGGTGATCTCGACGTGCCCGGTCTCGAGGTTCTTGACCGGGTGGTTGGCGCCGCGATGGCCGAACTTGAGCTTGTAGGTCTTGCCGCCGCAGGCGAGGCCGAGGATCTGGTGGCCGAGGCAGATGCCGAAGACGGGCAGCGTGTCGACGAAGGCCTTGGCCGCCTCGATCGCGTAGCTGCAGGGCTCCGGGTCGCCCGGCCCGTTCGAGAGGAAGATGCCGTCGGGCGAGAGCGCGAGCGATTCCTTCGCCGAGGTCGTGGCGGGCACGACCGTGACCTGGCAGCCCGCGGCCGCGAGGTTGCGCAGAATGTTGCTCTTCATCCCGAAGTCGTAGGCCACGACGCGGAAGGGCGCTTCTCCCGCGGCGGAGCGCGGCGGGCCCTTCAGCACCGGAACCAGGTGCCCTGCCGCACCGGCTGCCTCGCCGGCGGGGTCGTAGGTCCACGCCTTCTCGCAGGTCACTTCGCGCGCCAGATCGAGCCCGATCATCGAACGCGAGCCGCGCGCCTTCGCGACCAGCGAGTCGCGGTCGCCGTCCACGGCCGACACGACGCCGCGCTTGGCGCCGTGCGTGCGCAGGTGACGCGTCAGCGCACGCGTGTCGATCTCGCTGATACCGACGATCCCGTTCGCGTCGAGGTAGCTCCCGAGCGAGCCCGAGGCGCGCCAGGAGGAGACCACGTGCGAGGCCTCACGGACGATGAAGCCCGCCACCTGCGGGCGCGTCGACTCGACGTCCTCCCGGTTCACCCCGTAGTTGCCGATGTGGGGGTAGGTCATCGTGACGATCTGCCCCGCGTAGGAGGGATCGGTCAAGACCTCCTGATAGCCGCAGAGCGCGGTGTTGAACACCACCTCGCCCGTCACCTCGCCCCGGCGTCCGAAGCTCAGCCCTTCGAAGAGCGTTCCGTCTTCGAGCGCGAGCACGGCGCGCGAGCGCACACCTGTCTCTGCGAGCTGCGACCCGGCTTTTGTCATGTCGAGACTCAGAGCTTATCCGAGAGGGCCCCGCCCGGCGAGCCCGTCACGGGAGCGTCGTCAGTGGATCGGTCCCATCCGCGCGAGCGGCCAGAAGCGGAAGACGGCGCGGCCGTAGATGTACTTCTCGGGCACCTCGCCCCAGCTGCGCGAGTCGTTGCTGCTGCGCCGGTGGTCGCCGAGCACGAAGTAGAAGCCCTTCTTGACCTCGGTCGGAGGCAGGTCGTCGTTGTCGCGGTAGCTCGAGGGCAGATAGGGCTCCGGCGCCAGGATGCCGTTCACCATCAGCTCGCCGCTTCGGATCTGGACCACGTCCCCCGGCAACGCCACCACGCGCTTCACGAAGGAGACGGAGGGCTCGCGCGGGTACCAGAACACGACCACGTCGCCGCGTTCGATCGGACGGAAGCGATAGACGAACTTGTTCACGACGATGCGCTCGCCGTCCTGCAGCAGCGGCTCCATGCTCGTGCCCTGCACGCGGAACGCCTGCGCCACGAAGGCGATCAGGAAGAAGCAGAACAGCACGGCCACCGACAGGTCGTGCAGGAACTCCCAGCCCGCGCGCAGGAAGCGCTGCCTCATCGCCGGCAGCGCCGCGGGCTCGGCCGGCAGCGCCAGCTCGGCGCCCGCCTCCCCCGGCGTGAGCTCTTGGTCGTCCAGGCTCAACGCCGCGACTCCTTCACCACGCGCGTCCCGGCCACGCGGTCGTGCAGTCCGCGGCCGCCGAACGCCACCATCAGGAAGCCGACGCCGAGGCTGGCGGCCGACAGCAGGTAGCCGAGCGCGCGCCGCAGCGCGCTCCCGAGCGGGATCGGCGAGCTGCCGTCCTCAGCGACCACGCGCAGGTCGAGCAGCTCCTTACCGGGGGTCGCGCCCTTCACGCTCCAGAAGTAGACGTGGTAGAGCACGCCCAGGAGCAGAGCGAGCGGCAGCAGCGTGACGGAGGCGAACACCGGCAGCAGCGTCACGTCCGCGGGCGTGCGCGGGGCCTCGCGCGCCCACCAGTACCAGCCGACCGGGGCGAGCAGGACCGCCTGGCCGGAGACCACGAACACCGTGTCCACCACGAAGGCCGCGAGCCGGCTGCCGGGGTCGGCGAGCTCGGGCCCGGTGCGCGCGGCGACCGCGCCTCGCCGTTCGACGGGCGCGGGCGGCTTCGCGCTCGGCTCGGGGTCGGTGGGGCGCGGGACGAACGCGGCCGCCGGAGCGATCGCGAAGGCGCCGCTGCCGCGCGAGGCCTGCGGCTCGGGAGCGACGACGGGCACGGGCTGGGTGTCGCGCGCCTTCATGGCCTCGCCCTCGGCCGGCGCGTCGAGGATCCGCTGCCCGTCGGGCGCCAGCGTCCCGCCGCAGCTGTTGCAGAAGCGCGCGGGAAGCGGCACCGACGCCCCGCACGCCGTGCAGGTCGCCTTCGGCGGTCCGCTCGGCTGCGCGACCTGCGCGCCGCACTCGCGGCAGAAGAGGTCGCCGCGCCGGTAGACCGCGTTGCAGCTCGGGCACGCGAGCGGGGCCGACGAGGGGTGCGCCAGCACCTTGCCGCCGGCGCCCGCCTCGAGCGACTCCTCGCGGAACAGCAGCCGCATCGTCCCGATCGCCACCAGGTCGCCGTCCTTGAGCGCGCGCTCGGTCACGCGGTCCCCGTTCACCACCGAGCCGTTCGCCGAGCTGCAGTCCCGCAGGAAGAACTGGCGGCCGCGGTGCTCGACCACCGCATGGCGCCTCGACACCATGGCGTCGGGCAGCACCAGGTCGTTCGAGGGGTCGCGCCCGATCGTGAGGATCGTCGTGCGCGTGAGCAGGATCTCGCGCCGGTTCGAGGCCGTCGGGTTGACGATCAGCTTCGCCACGCGATCAGGCCCCGAGGAACGTCTGGCGGAAATTCACCTCCGCCTTGACCTTGACACCGCGCTTCGTGGCCGGCTCGTACTTCCAGCCCTTGACCGCGGAGACCACGACGTCGTCCAGGATCTTGCCCGCCGACTCGACCACGGTGATCTCGCCGACCTCGCCCGACTCCGTGACCACGAAGCGCAGCGTGACCGAGACGCGCTGCCCCGAGCGAAGCCGCGGCGCGCGCCCCGAAGGATAGCTGGGCGACGTGCCCGAGAGCCGGCGCGCGAGCGTATCCACCTGGCCAGGCTCGTTCGGGTAGACGCGCGCGGTGTCCACGGGCTCGGGCGTCGGCGCGGCCGTCTCCTTCAGCTTGACGTCGACGCGGCCGCTCTCGCCGGCGACCACGTCGAGCGTGCTGGACCAGGTCTCGTGCCCGGCGAGCGCGAGCTCGAGCTTGCGTTTGCCCGGCTGGAGCTTCACGCCGCGGAGCGGCGTTTCTCCGACGGGCTTGCCGTCCACGCTGACCGACGCGCCGGGCGGCGTCGACAGCACGTCGGCGAGGCCCGTCGTCGCGAGCTTCGGCTTGGGAGCAGGCGCGGGCGTCGGCGCGGCGCTCTTCTGCGGCGCCGGCTCGGGGGTGGTCTCGGCTTGGGGTGGTGGCGCGGTCTTCGCGGGCTCCACCGTCGCCGGCGGAACGGCGGGTGCGACCTCCGGAGCCTTGGGCTTCGGCCGCAGAGCCCAGACGCCGAGCCCGAGGAGCACGAGGACGACGGCTCCGGCCCCGCCGAACACCAGCGGCAGCGGGAGGCCGGCTCGCGGCGGCCGCGGCGGCACAGGCACCGAGCCGGGCGCGATCGGGTCGCGCACCGTGGGGGAAGGCGGCTGGGTCTGCGAGGCCTGCGGCGGCAGGATCGCCGTGACCTCCGCGGACGAGAGGATCGTCGGCGGCGGCTCCTCCGGCTCGGGCGCGGCGAGAGCGCGCTCGAGGACGAGCGTCGAGGCCGGCGGCTGGACGAGCGTCTCGACGTCGGCCGGCGCGAGCACGACCGTCTCCTCCTCGCGGGCGAGCGCCGCGATCGACGCGCTCCTCGCGACCGCGGCCGGCGGTGCCGGCGCCGGCGTGACGGGGGAAGGGGGGGGAGGCGGCGGGGGTGGAGGAGGAGGGATCGCCGGCATGCGCGGGATCGACACCGTCGCCACGTCGGCGAGCTCGGCTTCCGCGCCGGCCTTGCTCCCGATCGGCGCGATCGTGAGCGTCTCCTCGCTGCCGAGACCCGTGAACCACGAGCCCAGGCAGTACTCCAGGTCCTGCACGAAGGCGCTCGCCGTCTGGTAGCGGTTCTCCGGCTTCTTGGCGAGGACTTTCTGGAAGACCTCGCGCCATTTCTGCGGCACGAGGCCCAGGAGCTCGAGATCGGGCGGCTCGACCGGCTCGGTGTGCACGAGCTTGTAGAGGATCGAGGTGACGTTCGGCCCCGGGAACGGCTGCTGCCCCGAGAGCATCTCGAAGGCCACGACGCCGAGCGAGAAGATGTCGCTGCGGCCGTCGAGCTTCTCCCCCATCGCCTGCTCCGGGGACATGTAGGACGGCGTCCCGAGCAGCGCCCCCGAGTGCGTGATGTCCGTCTCGGCCAGCTTGGCGATGCCGAAGTCGGTGACCTTGACCTTGTCCTGGTCGTACAGGATCAGGTTGGCGGGCTTGATGTCGCGGTGGACGACGTCGCGCTTGTGCGCGTAGTCGAGCGCCGAGGCGATCTGGCTCACGAGCCCGATCACCTTCTCGGGCTTGAAGCGCGTGCCCTCGGCCAGCACCTCGGCGATCGTACGGCCGTCCACGAACTCCATCGCGAAGAAGGGATTGCCGCCCTCCTCGCCGAAGTCGAAGAGCGTGACGATCCCTGGGTGGCTGAAGCTCCCGGAGATCCGCGCCTCATTCTGGAAGCGCTCGATGAAAGCGTGGTACTGGGGGCTGGTACGCGGGATGTCGAGGCGCACGGTCTTGATCGCGAGCTGACGCTTGATGAGCGGATCGAACGCCTTGTAGACCGCTCCCATCGCCCCGTAGCCGAGGCTCCCGCTGATCTGGTAGCGCCCGATCGTGGCGGGAACCTGATCCGAAGCGTTTTTCTTGCCGTCGTCGCTCATCGAGCCCGCCGGTGTTGCACGATCGGTGCCGACACTCTCCCGTGAGAACTCTAGCATCCGCCCTCGGAGGCGTCAACGCGAGACACCCACAAGTCACGTCCTCAGAAGGGCTTGCGGCTATGTTATCCTGCCGGGGCTCCCGTCTCGTAGATCCCTCAAGGTGCCCATGAGCCGAGCGGTCGACGTCATCCCCTACGAGACGCTGCAGCAGCCCCTGAGCCCCCTCTTCCTGGACTACCTCGCCGGGCGGGAGCGGGCGTCGGCGTTCCTTCCGCCGGGTGGGTTCGAGCTCGACGCGATCGCGGACGCGGCGGGCGCGACTGCGGAGGCTTCTCGACCGATGGCTTCCGTGGCGGACGCGCTCGCTCAGCAGCAGCTCGGCCGCGGCGCGACGCAAGCAGCCGACTCCGCGCGCAAGCTGGCCGCGCCCGGGGCCGCGGCGATCGTCACGGGCCAGCAAGCCGGCCTCTTCGGCGGACCGTTGTTCGTGCTCTGGAAGGCGCTCGCGACGGTGGCCGTCGCGCGGCAGCTGGAAGCGGAGCGCGGCAAGCCCGTGGTCCCCGTGTTCTGGGTGGCCTCGGACGACCACGACTTCGCGGAGGTGCGATCGACCACGGTCGTCGACGCCGCGGGCGGACTGCGGACGCTCCGCTACGATCCGCGCGAGGAGCCGATCGGGCGCCCGGCCTGGGGCATCACGCTCGACGAGACCGCCTCGGGCCTCGTCGAGGAGCTCGCGCGCTCGCTGCCTGCGGCGCTCGGGCGCGACGAGACGGTGGCCCTCGTCTCCCGGTGCTACAAGGAAGGCGAGACGCTGAGCTCGGCCTTCGCGCGGCTCGTGTCGTCGCTCTTGCCGGAGCTGGTGGTGCTCGACCCCGCGGACACGCTGCTCAAGCGGCTCTCGGTCCCGGTGCTGAACCGCGAGCTCGCCGAGGGCTCGCCGAGCTCGCGGCTCGCGCTCGAGGCCGGCCGGGCGCTGCTCGCAGCCGGCTACCACCAGCAGGTGCCGGTGCGGCCGGGGTTCCTGAACCTGTTCGCGATCGTGGGCGGCCAGCGCCGTGCGCTCGCGATCGCGGGCGACACCATCGAAGTGCGCGGCACGCGCGAGCGCTGGCCGCTCTCCGAGGCGCAGTGGCGGCTCGCGAGCGAGCCACGAGCCTGGAGCCCCGGCGCGCTGCTGCGGCCGCTGGTGCAGGACGCTCTCCTGCCCACAGCGGCCTACGTCGCGGGTCCGGCCGAGATCGCGTACCACGCCCAGATCGGCGCCGCCTACGCGCACTTCGGCGTGCCGCGGCCGGTGCTGCTGCCGCGCCCCAGCCTGACGCTCGTCGAGGCGCCGCAGGCGCGCGCGCTCGAAGCCGAAGGGCTCACGCTCGGCGACCTCGCGGGCGATCCCGAGCGGCTGGTCGCGCGCTGGGCCCGCGAGGACTACCCGGACGTCGAGGCGGCCTTCGCCGCGGCGCGCGCGGCGATCGAACGCGAGCTCGGCGAGGTCGAGGCGGTCCTGGGCGCGCACGACGAGACGCTGCGCTCGGCGGCGGCCGCCACGCGCGGGCGGGCGCTCCACCCGGTGGCGGGGCTCCACGAGAAGGCGCTGCGCGCGCTCAAGAAGCGCGACCAGGGCCGCGCCGAGCGGCTGCGCCGCACGCGCGACGCGCTCCTGCCCGGCGGTTCACTGCAGGAGCGCGGGCTGGGGCTCGTCGGCTTCGTCGCCCGGCACGGGCTCGCGGTCGTGCCCGGGCTCGCCGAGCGCCTGCTGCCGTTCGCGCGCGGGCACCAGGTGGTGTGGCTGTGAGGCTCGGCATCGTCTCCTACCCGACCGTCGGCGGCTCGGGGGCGGTGGCGGGCGAGCTCGCGAAGCAGCTCGCCCGGCGCGGCCACGAGATCCACGTGATCTCGTACCGGCTGCCGTTCCGGCTCGGCGGCTTCCAGCAGAACATCTGCTTCCACGAGGTCGAGGTCTCGAGCTACCCGCTCTTCGAGTACCCGCCGCACGAGCTCGCGCTCGCCGTCAAGATGGCCGAGGCCGCGCGCGACCACGCGCTCGAGCTGTTCCACGTCCACTACGCGATCCCGCACGCGATCGCCGGCTTCCTGGCGCAGCAGATGCTCGGCAGCGGCGCGCCGCGCATGGTGACGACGCTCCACGGCACCGACATCACGATCGTGGGCCAGGACCGCTCGTTCTTCGAGATCACGCGCTTCGGGATCGAGCGCTCGGACGCGGTGACCGCGGTCTCGGAGTTCCTGCAGCGCATGACCGCGGTCGAGTTCCAGATCAAGCAGCCGATCGACGTGATCCCGAACTTCGTGGACCTCGATCAGTACCGCCTCGAGCGCGAGGACCGCCGCGGCTTCGCGGCGCCCGGCCAGAAGGTGCTGCTGCACGTGTCGAACTTCCGCCCGGTGAAGCGCGTGCTCGACGTGGTGCGGATCTTCGAGCGCGTCGCGCGCGAGGTGGACTCGGTGCTGCTGATGGTCGGCGAGGGGCCGGAGCGCTCGTCGGCGCAGGCGCTCGGACGAAGGCTCGGGCTCACCGACCGCATGCGCTTCCTGGGCCAGCAGCAGGCGATCGAGGAGATCGTCGGGCTCGCCGACGTCTTCCTGCTGCCGTCCGAGCTCGAGTCGTTCGGGCTCTCCGCGCTCGAGGCGATGGCGCGCGGCGTGCCGGTGATCGGCTCCGACGCCGGGGGGCTGCCCGAGGTGGTGCGCCACGCGGAGAGCGGCTACCTCCTGCCCGTGGGCGACGTCGACGGCATGGCCACGCGAGCGATCGAGATCCTGAAAGACGACGAGCGGCGCCGCGAGATGGGCCAGGCGGCGCGCCACCGCGTCGAGTCGCTGTTCGGCGCCGAGCGGGTGGTAGGCCAGTACGAGGCCGTGTACGCTCGCGTGCTGGGCCGCTAGCATGGACGCCTTCGACATCGCCGCGATCTGCGCGCACCCGGACGACGCGGAGCTCGTCATGGGCGGCACGATCGCGCGCGCCGCGGCCAAGGGGCGCCGCGTGGCGATGGTGGACCTGACGCGGGGCGAGAGCGGCAGCCGGGGCACGCCCGAGGGCCGTGCGCTCGAGGCGGCCGAGGCGGCCCGCATCCTGGGCGCCCAGCACCGCGAATCGCTGTCGCTGCCGGACGCGGGGCTCCAGGTGCTGCCCGAGCAGAAGGACGTCGTGGTCGAGGCGCTCCGGCGCCTGCGCCCGCGCGTCGTGCTGCTCCAGCACTGGCTGCAGCGCCACCCCGACCACGCGGCCGCGAGCCGGATCGTCTACGACTCCTGCTTCCTGGCCGCGCTCCGAAACTACCGTCCGGACCTGGGGGCGCCTTTCCGCCCGCTGAAGCTCGTCTACGCGGCGACCATGACGGAGGCGAACGACATCAAGCCGAGCTTCGTCGTGGACGTGACGCCCGTCTGGCCCACGAAGCTCGCGGCGATCGCGGCCTTCGCGAGCCAGTTCACGCCCGCGCCCGGCGAGACGGGCCCGCTGCCGCTCGACCGCTACAAGGAGGCGGTCGAGCTCGCGGGCCGCCGCCACGGCCAGACGATCGGCGTGCGCTACGGAGAGGGCTTCGTCACGCGGGAGCCGATCGCGATCGAGGACGTGGCCGCGCTCGCGGGGGGCGCCTCGATCTGAGCCCGCGTCCGGGGCTCGCCGCTGCGCTCGTGCTGGGGGTGACCGCGATGGGCCACGCCGACGACGGGGCGCCCCGGCCGCTCGTCGGCCGGTCGATGGTCGCGACGCGCTACGGGATCGTGGCCTCCTCGCAGCCGCTCGCCGCACGCGCGGGCACGCTGATCCTGGAGCGCGGCGGCAACGCGGTCGACGCCGCGATCGCCACGAACGCGGCCGTCTCCGTGATGGAGCCGGCGATGAACGGCATCGGCGGCGACCTGTTCGTCCTCTACTGGGACACGAAGGCCGCGAAGCTCTACGGCCTCAACGCCTCCGGCTGGGCGCCGAGCGGCCTCACGCCCGCCTTCCTCAGGGCGCAGGACGTGTCGCGCATGCCGCAGAGCGGGGTTCACGCGGTGACGGTTCCCGGAGCCGTCGCCGGCTGGCAGGCCCTGCGCGACCGCTTCGGGACGAAGCCGCTCGCGGAGCTGCTCGCGCCCGCGATCCGCTACGCCGACGAGGGCTTTCCTGTCGGCGAGGTCACGGCCGAAGCGTGGGCCGCCGCGGCCACGAAGCTCGCCTCGCCGAGCGCGGCGCGCACGTACCTCGTCGACGGCCGCCCGCCGCGCGCCGGCCAGCTGTTCCGCAACCCCGACCTCGCGCGCTCGCTCGGGCGGATCGCCGAGCAGGGGCGGGACGGCTTCTACAAGGGGCCCACGGCCGAGGCGATCGTTCGGGCGCTCGCCGCCGGGGGCGGCACGATGACGCTCGCGGACCTCGCCGAGCTGCAACCCGAGTGGGTCGAGCCGATCTCGACCTCTTACCGGGGCTGGACCGTCTACGAGATCCCGCCGAACACGCAGGGCATCGCGGCCTTGATGATGCTCGAGATCCTGCAGGCGTTCCCGCTCGGCGAATGGGGCTTCCATTCCCCGCGTGCGCTCCACGCCATGATCGAGGCGAAGAAGCTCGCCTACGCCGACATGCTGCGCTACGTGGGCGACCCGCGCTTCTCGAAGATCCCGGTCGCCGAGCTGCTCGACCCGGCCCGCGCGGCGGCGCGCGCGAAGCAGATCGACATGGCGAAGGCCGCGTGCGACGTCGCGCCCGACCGGCTCGCCGGGTTCACCGACTCGGCGGGCCGCGACACCATCTACCTGTCGGTCGTGGACAAGGACGGCAACATCGTCTCGCTGATCCAGAGCGTCTACTCCGCTTTCGGCTCGGGAATCGTTCCCGAAGGCCTGGGCTTCGTGCTCCACAACCGCGGCGGGCTCTTCACGCTCGAGGCGGGCCAGCCGAACACGCTCGCTCCGCGCAAGCGGCCGCTGCACACGATCATCCCCGGCTTCATGCAGAAGGACGGCGTGCGGATCGGTTTCGGGATCATGGGCGGCTTCAACCAGGCGCAGGCGCACGCCCAGTTCGTGGCGGGTGTCGCCGACTACGGCTTCACGCCGCAGGAGGCGATCGAGGCGGGCCGCTTCACCAAGCTCACCTTCACGGGCTGCGACGTCGAGATCGAAGCGCTCGTGCCCGAGGCGACGCGCGCCGAGCTCGCGCGGCTCGGCCATCAGCTGCAGGTCGTGCCGCCCCGCCATCCGAACTTCGGCTGGGGCCAGGCCGTGATGACACGGCCCGACGGCGTCCACTTCGGCGCCTCCGAGCCGCGCCACGACGGCGCCGCCGTCCCGGAGAGCCCTCCGGTCTTCGACCGCAATTAGACGAACAACCACCGAGCGGACGGGCTGCGGCGGGTACGGGCTGCGAGCGGAGCCCGATTCACTCGGGCGTAGCGAGCCGGGGGGGTGAGAGGGGGGACGCGGCGCAGCGTCCCCCCTACTAGGACGGCACGAGCACGATCGCGGCGGCCACCTCGCGCTCGAGCCCGATCGTGGTCTCACCGACCTCGATCACGAACGTGGGCAGGCGCTGCAGCAGGTGCAGGCTCACGCCGGGCGCCACGCCCTGGGCGTGGAGCCGCGCGAGCACGTCGGGGCTGCCCTGCAGGCGCAGCACGACGCCGCTCGAGCCGGCGGGCAGCTCGACCAGGCTGCCGGCGACGCTGGGCTTCGCGGCGCCGCGTCGGAACAGCTTGCGGATCAGCTTCGCCGCGCCGCTCTTCGACTCGTCGGGCATCGTGTAGCCGCAGCGCGGGCAGTGCTGGGTCGCGCAGCCGCCGATCGCGATCGGGCAGCCGTGGTCCTTGCAGGTGTCGCCGCCCGGCTGGTACCGCAGCCCGCACATCGGACAGGTGGAGCTCGCGGCCGCCGGCGCCGGCGCGCCCGCAACGGGCAACGTGGTCACTGCGCCACTCCGATCCCGGTCGCCTGCATGAAGACGCGCACCAGGCCGCCCACCGCGAACGCGAGCGGGAAGATGAACGCGGCCATCGCGCCGGCGACCTTCCAGCCGCGCTCCTTGGCGATCATGAAGACGTTGGCGATGCAGGGGATGAAGAGCGTGATCGTCACCATCGAGACCACGATCTGGATGGTGTCGAGGCCGCCGCTGCGCGACATGTCGAAGAGCCGCGTGGCCGCGAAGTCGCGGCGCAGGAAGCCGATCAGGAACGCGGCCGAGGCCTCCCGCGGCAGCCCGAGCACCCCGGTCACGAGCGGCTCGCCCGCGCGGATGATCACCTCGAGCAGGTGCAGCCGATCGAGCAGGAACAGCACGAAGGTGCCGACCAGGAACAGCGGCAGCGCTTCCTTCAGGTACCACTCGACGCGCGCCGCGGTCTTCGAGAGCACGTTCTCGGCCGAGGGCAGCCGCATCGGCGGCAGCTCGACCACGAAGGCGCCGCGCTCGCCGGGCAGCACGCGCGCGGCGAGCCAGCCCACGCTGATCATCACGCCCGCGAGCGCCGTGAACCAGACGAGGCCGGCCGCGAACGGCACCACGGCCAGCATCGCCAGGATCACGCCGAGCTGCGCCGAGCACGGCACGCCGAGCGCGAGCAGCAACATCGCGAGCAGGCGCTCCTTGCGGGTCGGGAGGATGCGCGTCGTGAGCGTCGCCATCGTGTCGCAGCCGAGCCCGAGCACCATCGGCAGCACGGCCTTGCCGTTCAGGCCCATCAGCCGGAACACGCGGTCGGTCATGACCGCGAGCCGCGGCAGGTAGCCCGAGTCCTCGAGCAGAGCGAAGGCCGTGAAGAACGTGACGATGATCGGCAGCACGATCGCGAGCCCGTAGGAAAGGCCCATCGTGAACAGACCGTACTCGCCGGCGATGAGATCGCGCGGCAGGCTCCAGGGCACGTAGGAGAAGGCCGCCACCACCCACGGGTTCAGGTAGCCGTGGAAGAGCTTCTTCTCCATGAGGTCGACGAGCGTGCCGGCGCCGAAGACGCCGACGAACTCGTAGAGCACGTAGAGCACCGCGGCCAGGATCGGCCAGCCCCAGACCGGGTGGACGGCGACGCGCCCGAGCTGCCGCGAGAGCTTCTTGCCTGTCGAGAGACCCTCCGTGGCGAAGCGGCCGGCGATCGTCCCGGCGTGCGCGAGCAGCGCCTCGTGGTAGCGCGCGAGGAACGCCGGCGCCTCCGTCGGCGCCGCCTCGTCGCCCGCGAGCAGCGCGTGCGCCGGGGCGGCCACGTCCTCCGGGATCGGCAGGTGGTTGCGGGGCACGCGGGCCTGCGCGAGGGCCTGCGTCACGCCCGCGAGGCCCACTCCGCGGGTCGCGACCGTCGCGCGAACCGGGACGCCGAGCGCGGCCTCGAGGCCGGCGAGGTCCAGCCGGATGCCGCGGGCCTGGGCCTCGTCGTGCATGTTCAGCACCAGGACCGTCGGCACCTCGAGCTGCGCGAGCTGGAACGTCAGCGGCAGCGCCCGGCGCAGGTTCTTCGCATCCGCCACCTGCACGACGACGGCGCCCTCGGCGCCGCGCACCGAGCGCACGAGCTCCCAGCTCACGCGCTCGTCCTCGCTCAAGGGCACGAGCGAGTTGAGACCCGGCGAGTCGACGACCTCGCCGCCGCCCTCGATCAGGCGGCCGCTGTAGACCTCGACGGTGGTCCCGGGATAGTTCGAGACGGTGGCCCGCAGCCCCGTCAGGGCGTTGAAGAGGGCGCTCTTGCCCACGTTGGGGTTGCCGAGCAGGACGACTTTTCCCGGCGCCGCCTCGCCTGCGCCGATATTGGAATCCATTTTCAACTTCCGGCGATAGTGTAGCGCATTCCCCCGTGGATGCCTAGAGCCATGTCATCCAGACGCCCATCCTGAGGAGCCGCGGCTCCGCGGCTGGCGCGACTCCGATGGATATCTGGCTATCTCGTTGGGCCGCTTCGTTTTCCGTTTCCCGTTCTTTCGCCGACCCCTCAGGGAGGATCCTCGAAGCGACCCTCTGGGTCGCCTGTTTCCGCAGTCTGGTTGGCCTGTTTCCGAAGTCGAACCTGCGTTGCCGTTGCCTGGGTCAGCGCGCGTCCGGCGCGCTCAGGCGCGTGATCGTGAGACCCACCACGAACACCGTCACTGCGCTCACGACGTTGTACCAGAGGAACGCGAGCGGAGTGAGCCAGGCCACGAGCACGACGGCCGCCATCCCCGCGAAGGCGCCATAGAACGCGCCTCGTGCGCTCGCGCGCGGCGTGAGCACGCCGAGGCCGAAGACCCCGAGGATCGAGCCGTAGAAGTACGACCCGAAGCGGTTCACGACCTCGATCGCCGAGCCGAGCTGTCCGGCCCGCAGCGCCACCACCGCGGCGAAGAGCCCCCAGAAGCCTGTGAAGAGGCGCGACACGAAGAGGTCGTGCGCGGCGCCGCCGTCGCTCCGCACGAAGCGCGTGTAGAAGTCGACCATGGTGGCGGTCGCAAGCGAGTTGAGCTCCCCCGCCAGCGCCGACATCGCCGCGGCGAAGATCACCGCGAGGATCAAGCCCGCGAGGCCGCCGCGCAGGCGCGACACCACGTAGCTCGGAAAGATGTAGTTGACGTCGTTCACGGGGCGGCCCGCGACCCGGGCCGCGAGCTGGCGCGTCGCGGCCTCTGCGGCCTCCACGCGGCGTTCGGCGCCGAGGTAAGCCTGGCCTGCCGCGGCGACGTCGCCCGCCGCCCGGCGCGCACGCGCGAAGCCCAAGGCGGCGCGGTGACGCTCGGCGTGCGCGGCTTGCGCCTCTTCTCTCACGCGGGCGAGCTCGCCCGTCGGGGCCTGGGCTTCGAGCCGGGCGAGCTCGACGCGGTTCCAGAGCAGCGGGGTCTCGTGGAAGTGGAAGAAGACGAACACCAGGACGCCGGTCAGCAGGATCAGGAACTGCATCGGCACCTTGAGGAATCCGGTGAAGAGCAGCGACAGCCGGCTCTCGGTCAGGCTGCGGCCCGAGAGGTAGCGCTGCACCTGGCTCTGGTCGCAGCCGAAGTAGGCCATCGCCAGGAACATCCCGCCGATGAGTCCGCTCCAGACGGTGTAGGCCCGCGCCGGGTCGGTCGAGGTGTCCAGCATCTCCAGCCGGCCGCTCGCCTGCGCGAGCGCGAGCGCGTCGCGCAGCGAGACGTCGGTCGGCAGCTGGCGGATCGCGACGAGGACGCAGGTGAAGATCCCGAACCAGACGAGCCCCATCTGCGCGACGTCGGTCCAGATCACGGAGCGGTTGCCGCCCCAGGCCACGTAGAGGATCGTGGCGCTCGCCATCAGCACGATCGTGAGCGGCTCGCTCCAGCCGAAGATCGTCGAGAGCACGAGCGACGGCGCGTAGAGCGTGATGCCCACCGACAGCCCGCGCGAGAGCAGGAACAGCACGCTCGTGAGCGTGCGCGTGCGCGCGTCGAAGCGCTGTTCGAGGTACTGGTAGGCAGTGAAGACGTTCGCGCGGTAGAAGAACGGCACGAGCGTCAGGCTCAGCACGATCATCGCGAACGGCAGCCCGAAGTAGAAGGCGACGAAGCTCATGCCGTGCGTGTACGCCTGGCCGGTGGTGCCGACGAAGGTGATCGCGCTGAGCTGCGTCGCCATCACCGAGAGCCCCGCCGCCCACCAGCGCATCTCGCGCCCGGCCAGGAAGAAGTCCGAGACGCTGCGCGTGCGCCTTCCCACGAAGACGCCGAGGGCCACGATCCCGGCGATGTAGAGCGCGAGCACCGCCCAGTCGGCGGGAAGCAGGCCGCCGGCCGGGTCGCTCAATACGGCCACCGCGAGAAGAGCAGGAGCAGCGCCATCACGACGAGCGCGCTCGCTGCGACCGCGACGTGAATCGCGCGCCAGCTCCCGAACACGGGCACGGCGCCTTCGTCTTCGGGTCGGTGCTCGGGCGGGCTCGCGGGCATCCTGAAGAGGCCCGGGGCGTGGCAGCGCCCGGGGCGGCCATTATGCGACAATCGCGCCGTGATCACCGGGTTCAACACCGATGTCAAACATCGGGGCCTCGTCTACCACGTGCAGACGGAAGACAAGGGCAAGGACAACCCGCTGATCGAGACGCTCATCTACAAAGGCGGCGAGATCCTCGCGTCGCGCCGCCTCCCGTATGCCGAGCTCGTCAAGGACGGCGACCCCGAAAAGGCGATCGCGGCCCTGATGGAAGAGCAGCACAAGGCGATGATCCTCGAGGTGAAGCGCGGCAAGTTCGCGCCGCCCGAGGAGCAGCGCGCGGAGGACCTCTCGCTCGACGACATCGTGCTCACCTACCTGGCGGCCCGCGCCGGGAAGGCGTAGCGGCCGCGCGCCCGTGGCGGAGGGCGAGCACCCGGCACTCGAGGCGCTGCGCGCGCGCCTCGCGGACGAGGAAAAGACCTACGCCGAAGTGTTGGCGGCCGTCGACCGCTTGTCCGCCCTCACGCTGCCGGCGGAAGCGGCTCCTGAAATGCGCGAGAAGCTCGAGACGCTCAACGCCCTCTGGTCGTCCGTGCCGCCGCCCGCCGAAGGAGGCATCACCGGCCTGGCTCACCGGCAGGCCTGGGCCGCGCTCCAGCCGGCGCTCGAGCGGCAGCAGGCGTTCAACGCGGCGCTCGTGCAGCTCTTGAACGCCTACCTCGCCCAGACGCAGGCGCTCCACGCGCGGCTCAAGGAGCTGGCTGCGGCGCTCGTGCGCTACGCGCAGCGCGTCGAGCCGGTGGTGGACGCGCGCGACCGCGTGGCGACGGCGCTCGCCACCACGCGATCCGAGCTGCTGCTCGAGGCCTTCGACCGGCGGCTCGAGACGCTGGCGCGCCGCATCGACGGCCTGCGCGAGCGCCCGTAGCGAGAGGCCGTTGCGCCTCGCGATCGTCTCGCCGCTGCCGCCCGCCGCGAGCGGCATCGCCGACTACACGGCCGATCTCGCCGCCCTCCTCGCCGCGAAGCACGAGATCGAGCTCTTCCATGGCCAGGCGGACGTGGACGCGGCCCGCTTGCCCCGAGGAATCCCGCCGCATCCGGCGGCCGAGCTCGAGCCGAGGGCGCGCGAGCGGCCGTTCGACCTCGTGGTGCACCAGCTCGGCAACAACCACGTCCACGACTTCCAGTACCCGCTGCTGTCGCGCGTGCCCGGCCTCCTGGTGCTCCACGAGCTCGTGCTGCACCACGCGCGCGCGGCACAGTTCCTCGAGTCGGATGCGGTCCGCGCCTGGCGCGCGAGCCCCGGCAGCGTCGCCGCGCGGCGCGCCGCCGAGCCCGTGCTCGACGCGTGGCGCGCGGAGCTCGAGTACGCGTACCCGGGCCGCGGCGACCTTCTCCACGCCGCGCAGCTCGGCACGATCGGCGACCTGCTGCCGTACGCCTATCCGCTCTTTCGCATCCCGGTCGAGGCCTCGCGCGCGGTCGCGGTCCACAACCGCTACATGGCCGAAGCGGTCCGCGGCGAGCTGCCGGGAAGCGTCGTGCTCCAGGCCCCGATGCCCGTGAGCCGTCTTCCGGTCGCGGCCGGTGCCGTGCGCGAGCTGCGCGCGCGGCTCGGCTTCGGCGACGGCGACGTCGTCGTCGGCGTGTTCGGCCTGCTGACGCCGGAAAAGCGGGTGGCGAGCGTGGCGGGCGCCCTCGCCCGCGCGGCGCGCCACGACGACCGGCTGCGCCTGCTCCTGGTCGGACCGGTGCTCGACCACGCACGGCTCGCCGCCGACCTCGAGCGCTCGGGCGTGGCGGGACGGACCGTCGTCACCGGCCGCGTCTCCCTCGCCGACCTGGCGGCGCACATCGAGGCGGCCGACGTCGTAGCCCACCTGCGCTACCCGAGCGCGCGCGAGACCTCCGCAGCGCTCCTGCGCGTGCTCGCGCAGGGACGTTCCACGATCGTCTCGGACCTCGAGCACCAGGCCGAGCTGCCCGCCGACGTCGTGGTGAAGATCGGCCTGGCCGACGAGGCCGCGGCGCTCCAAGCCGCGCTCGAGCGACTGGCGGGTGACGCGGCGCTGCGGGATCGGCTGGCGCGAGCCGCGGCCGAGTTCGTCGCGCGCGAGCACGCGCCGGACCGAGTCGCGTCGGCCTGGGACGAGGTCTTCGAGGAAGCGCGGCGCGCGCCGGTCCCTGCCGCGCATCCCGGCTGGCCCCCTCACTGGCCGAGGCCGCAGGCCGGGAGCGAGCGCTAGGCGCGGCCCTTGGTCCGCGGCCCGAGGCCGAGCGCGCGCTCGAGCTTCTCACGGGCGGCGGGATCGAGCGTCTCGAACTGCACGCCCACGGCCCACGCCGCGCGCCGGCCGGCTGCGCGCGGGACGCAGCCGCGCACGCGGGTGTCGAGGTCGGTGCGCTCGCCGCCCACGAGCAGGTGCAGCGCGAGCGGCGAATCCGGCGCGAGCGGCACGGGCGCTTCGAGCATCAGCCCGCCCGGACCGATGTTGACGAGTCGGGATCCGACCACGAGAACGGGCTCTGCGAGCTCGCTCGGCGTGAGGCGCGGGGCCTGCCGCCGCTCCACGAGATCGTCCCGATCGCGAGGCACGCTCAGGGCACCTCGCGCACCACGCGGAAGCCGCAGTCGGCGGCGCGGGCGTGCGGCGGACGGCTGGCGCGCGCCGCGGGCGTCACCTCGCTCGCGTGCTGGCGCCAGGATCCGCCGCGGCTCACGCGGGAGTCGCCGGCCTCCGGCCCGCGCGGATCGTACCGACGCATCAGCCGGTAGGCCTGCGCGTCGTACCAGTCGTGGCACCACTCGTGGACGACCGTGCCGACGTCGAGCAGACCCCAGTTGTTGGCGCTGCCGCGTCCCAGTCGCCAGGGGCCGGAGAGCGGCGCCTCCGGGATCTCGCCGAGCGGGATCGTCTTCCCCCAGGGCGTCGGCGCCGCCTCCAGACCGCCTCGCGCGCTGTGCTCCCACTCGGCTTCGGTGGGCAGGCGCCAGTTCCCGCCTGCCGTCTCCGCGAGCCAGTTGCAGTAGGCCGCTGCTTCGAACCACGTCACACCGACCACCGGCTGGTCCGGATCCCAGAACATCGGGTCCTTCCACCACGGCGGCTCGGGCACGCGGCCGCTCGCGAGGAACCAGGCGTACTCGAGGTTGCTGACCGGCGTCCGGCCGACGCGGAGGGGCCGGACCTCGACCTCATGGGCGGGCTGCTCGTCGATCCGCCCGTCGGACGAGCCCATCACGAACCGGCCGCCCGGGACGAACTGGGTGGCGGGGGTGACGGCCGAATGCGTCCCTGTGACTGGAGCGGCAACCGCCATGGGCTACTCCCTATGCATAAAGTGACTACTTGATTGCGGTCTCTGATAGACTCGATTCGAGGAGTCTTTCTTTAAGCAAGGTTACAGGGCATAATATGACACGTCACTTGAGATACGTCCAGGGAAAAGTGCTCGCAGGAGCGTGAGACCGTGAGGTTGATGCTGGCCGGTACCCTCGCGACGCTGACCGCCGCTTCGCTGGCGATGATCCGGCCAGCTCTGCTGACCGACGACGAGCGCACCGCCGCCCACAGCATCCACGAAGGGCGCTGGCGCTCGGACGTCCGCTTCCTCTCGAGCGACCTGCTCGAGGGGCGCGCGCCGGGCACGCGCGGCGAAGAGCTCGCACGCGAGTACGTCGCCGCACGCTTCGAGGCGATCGGGCTGGAGCCGGGAGCGCCGGGCCGCGCCTGGGAGCAGCCGGTCGAGCTCGTCGGCGTGACGTCGCATGCCCCGAGCGAGCTGCGGGTGACGCGCGGCAAGAACGCGCTCGCGCTGCGCCTCTCCGACGACTACGTCGCCTGGAGCAATCGCGCGGAGCCGCAGTCGCGGATCGACGACGCCGAGATCGTGTTCGTCGGCTACGGGATCGTGGCTCCGGAGTTCGCTTGGGACGACTTCAAGGGCGCGGACCTGCGCGGCAAGGTCCTGCTCGTCATGAACAACGACCCGGAGCGCGACCCCGCCCTGTTCGGCGGCAAGCGTCGCCTCCACTACGGCCGCTGGGACTACAAGTACGAGATGGCGGCCGCTCAGGGGGCCGCGGGCGCGATCGTGATCCACACGAACAACTCGGCCGGCTACGGCTGGAACGTCGTCCAGAGCTCCTGGGCCGGCGAGCAGCTCAGCCTCGCCGCGGCGGGCGGGCACGAGCTCGCTGCGAAGGCCTGGGCGACGGAGGAGGCCTGCCGCCGGATCGCGCGGCTCGCCGGCCGGGACCTCGACGCGCTCCGTGCGAGCGCGGAGAGCCGCGACTTCCGCCCGGTGCCGCTCGGCGTGAAGACGAGCCTGCTGCTTCGCAACGACGTCGCGCGTCGCACGAGCGCGAACGTGATCGGCCGGCTGCCGGGAAGCGACCCGTCGCTCGCGCGGGAGGCGGTGCTCTACACCGCGCACCACGACCACTACGGCACACGGCCCGGGCCCGACGGCGGGACCCAGATCTACAACGGCGCGCTCGACAACGCCGCCGGCGTCGCCACGCTGCTCGCCGTGGCCGAGGCGTTCGCCTCGCTTCCCGAGCGCCCGCGCCGCTCGATCCTGTTCGCTTCGGTGACCGCGGAGGAGCAGGGACTGCTCGGGTCGCTCTACCTGTCGCAGCACCTGCCGCTCGCGCCGGGCCTCGTCGCCGCCAACGTCGACATCGACGGTGCTTCGATCTGGGGCCGGACCCGCGACGTCTCGGTGATCGGGCTCGGCAAGTCCTCGCTCGACGACTGGGTCCGGGCGCTCGCCGAGATGCAGGGCCGGAGCGTCGTGCCCGAGGCGTACCCTGACAAGGGCGCCTACTACCGTTCGGACCACCTGAGCTTCGCGCGCATCGGCGTGCCGTCGGCGTACCTGGAGGCGGGCACCGACGTGCGCGGGCGGCCGCCGGGCTGGGGCCGCGAGCGCCGGCAAGCCTGGGAGGAGGCGCACTACCACCAGCCCTCGGACGACATGACGCCCGACTGGGACCTGTCGGGCGCCATGGAGGACGCGCAGCTCGTGTTCCTGCTGGGGCTCAAGGTCGCGAACGCGCCGCTGCCGCCGAGCTGGCGTCCCGGCGACGAGTTCGAGGGGGCGCGCAAGAAGGCGCTGGCCGAGCTCGGACGCTAGCCGCATGCGCGGCCTGTGGCTCGAGGCGCAGGCGCTGCGGCTGCGCGACGACCTCGAAGCGCCGATCCCGCCGGCCGGCGAAGCACTCGTGCGCGTCCGCCTCGCCGGCATCTGCAACACGGA
>Ga0335076_10001960_pt1 | contig 20294 bp, 14 predicted proteins | sample Lox_Sample_25_FD_206717 | JGI IMG/M metagenome (GOLD analysis project Ga0335076, IMG submission 206717) | Soil microbial communities from Loxahatchee National Wildlife Refuge, Florida, United States - Lox_Sample_2.5 | ecosystem: Environmental > Terrestrial > Soil > Wetlands | place: USA...
AGCTTGCCGCCGAGCCCGCCGTCGAGTCCGCGCCCGAGGCGGAGCTTGCCGCCGAGCCCGAGCCCGAAATCGAAGTCGAGTCTGGGCCCGAGGCGGAGCTTGCCGCCGAGCCCGAAGTCGAGTCCGCGCCCGAGGCGGAGCTTGCCGCCGAGCCCGAGCCCGAAATCGAAGTCGAGTCTGGGCCCGAGGCGGAGCTTGCCGCCGAGCCCGAAGTCGAGTCCGCGCCCGAGGCGGAGCTTGCCGCCGAGCCCGAAGTCGCGCCCGAAGTGGAGCTTGCCGCCGAGCCCGAAATCGAAGTCGAGCCTGCAGTCGAAGCTGGGGCGGAAGCCGGAGTCGAGCTACTGGTCGAATTCTCGACCGAACCCGAGCCCGAGGCTCACGACGAGAGGCTCGAGGCGTTGCCGACCCTGGGCGAAGCGCAGGCTGGCGACGCGGCCTGGGCGGAACCGGACGCGGCACCCTGGGCGCAGGCCGGCGAAGGGCTCGTGGCGGCTCCCGCGTCAGAAGTCGAACCGGCCACGTCTGCAACCGCCCTCGAGCCAGTCACCATCGAGCCCGAGCTGTCCGCGTCCCTCGAGCCGGCCGCCGCTCTCCAGCCCGAAGAGACCGCGCAGCTTGAGCCGGAGGCCGTCGGCGAGTCGCCCGAGGCGGGTCCGGCGGACGACGCCGCGCTCCAGATCAGACTGGCTCGCATCCACCTCCGGACCGGCGACTTCACCATCGCCAGGGCCGAGTTCGAAGCGCTGGCGGCGCGCAAGGAACTCGACACCGCGGCGAACCTGGACCTGGCCGAGGTCCGCTGGCGTTGTGGCGACCTGCAGGGCGCGGGCGAGGCCGCGGTCGCATACCTGGACGAGGGCGGTGACGAGGCGCTCGGCTACGTGATCGCCGCCGAAGCCGCCGCCCTGGCGGGTCACCAGGCCGAGTCTCGGCGCAACATCGAGCTGGCCCTGGAAAGCGAGATCGCCGAGCTCGAGCCTGTCTTCGCCGGGATTCGCAGGCGGGCGACGTGGAGCTCGGGGGCATGGAGCTCTCGGCCGAGAACGGTCGAACCCGGGCCGCCGATCCCGCTCGCCCGGGCCGATTCCGCCCCGGACGCGGCCCCTGCGACCACCGCTCCGGCGGTCGAACAGGCCACGAGCCAAGGGCAGGCCAACCTTGCCGAAGCGGCCGTACCGCCGGCCCCCTCCGAGGCTCGCGCCGAAGCCCCCACGGCGCCGCCCGCCCCGGCCTCCGGTTCGGCGTCAGACGCCGTTGCCGCTCCGGTCGCGGCCGCTCAACCGGTGCCTGCTCGGATCCCCGAGATCGAGCCACGCGACCTGGCCGCGGAGGCCAGAGCGGAGACGGAATCCGGACGGTCCTTCCTGGCCGCGGGCGACGCCATGATGGCGGCCCTTCACTTCGCGGTCGCCGTCCGGTTGGCCCCCGAGTCCGCCGCGGACGTTCTGGCGGCCATCGGCGATCGGGCCGACCTGCCTCTCCAGCTGGTTCGGGGCGACGTCCTCCGGATCCTGGGTCTCGAAGGCGATGCCGGCCGGGCTTACCTTTCGGTGGCAAGTGCCCTGAACGCGCCCCGGTCGCCCGACGAGGCCGCGGCCCCGAGCCCCGCAGCGCCCGACGAGGCCGCGGCCCCGAGCCCCGCGGCCCCCGACGAGGCCGCGTCCCAGGCGTCCGTCGACAGCGAGGGCTCGGCCGGTCCGGTCGGACCCGTGCCCGATGCCGAGGACCGTCGCCCAGCTCGGAGTAGGGCATCGGGGCCGCGCGGGCCACAAGCCTGAGCGTCTCGGGGCGACCCGCTAAACTCGCCATCGTTTACCGTCCGCAGGGGTACCTGTTCTGTGACCGAGCGAACTCTCGTCCTCGTCAAGCCCGACGGCGTTCAGCGTCAGCTGACTGGTCGCATCATCGCCCGCTTCGAGGAGCGCGGCCTCAAGATCGTCGGCCTCAAGCTCGTCAAGGTCGACCGCGACCTGGCCGAGCGCCACTACGCCGTTCACAAGGGCAAGCCGTTCTTCGACGGCCTGGTGGCCTTCATCACCTCGAGCCCGCTGGTGGCCATGGCTCTCGAGGGCCCCAACGCGATCGGCATGGTCCGGACGATGGTCGGGGCCACCCGGCCGACCGAGGCTGCGCCCGGGACGATTCGGGGCGACATGGCCGTCGAGATGGGCCAGAACCTCATCCACGCCTCGGACGGTCCGGACACTGCCGTGACCGAGCTGGCCATCTGGTTCCGGCCCGAGGAACTGGTCTCCTACGATCGTGAGATCGACCGCTGGGTCATCGGCCCGCAGAGCTGACCCTAGCCCGTGTCTCCCTGCGCCGGGCCGGACGTCTTGAGCGGCGTCGGCACCGGCGAGGGCGACACCGAGGCGCTTGGCGCGGGGCTACCGCTCGGGAACGGAACCAGCGACGGCATCGCCGTGGCGGCCGGAGTGGACGGGCTCGGCACGGGGGTCGGAGTCGGCGTCGCGTGCGCAGCCCGGTCGAGCGGAATCCCCGAGGTCGCCGCCTCCGGAGCGCCGAAGCCTCCGAAGGCCAGGACGACGGCGAGGAAGGTGCCGGCGATCACGACCAGGCTTACCTCGAGAGTCCTGTTGAGCTGCCAGGCGGCGGCCAGTTGCGGCCGCATGGGCGAGCGCTTCCTCGGCGGTTCCGCAGACGGCCCGTACGGGTTCGCGCCGTCGCCGGGCTGCCGACTGTCCGGCGGACTCACGGGCGCGCTCGGATCTGCGGGGGCGGCGGCATCGCCGGCTGCGGAAGCCTCGGAGGCGCCGGCCGGGACCGCGGCCGCGACCGTCGGGTTCGACGCCGCCGCGGCTTGAGAGCCACGTCGCCTCCGCCCGGTCTGGGCGGGCTCGGGTGCGCGTTGCGGATCAGGGGCCGGCACAGAGGCGATTGCTGTCGCATCCACCGCCGATTCGGACGGCGCCATCGAGCCGGGCCCCGCGAAACCCGTGCCCTCGGCGTCGATCGCCGCCGCTGCCAGTGCCACCCAGCGGGGCCGCTCGCCGTAGGTCCCCGCCACGTTGGCGGTTGGGGCTAGGACGCCGATCACCAGCAGCCGGCCGGAGTAGGCCACGGTCAGCGCCACGGCCAGGATCGGGAGGAACTGCAGGGCGCCTGGCAGGGCCAGGCTCACCAGCGTGGAGCGGGACTGGTACACGTCGCTGCCGGGCCAGCCGACGGTCGCCAGGGCGATCACGACCAGGGCTATGCCGAGGAGCGGCGTCCGGCGCAGCCAGCCTCTAAGACGGGCGAGATTCGAAGTCCCGAAGGCTCGCGCCAGGGCCGCGGCCCAGGCCACCAGGCCCGTCTTGGCGGCCACGAAGACGAGCAGCCAGAGCCTGGCCGGTTGCGCCGCGGCGTCGGTGCGGGCAGCGAGCGCCAGCAGAAGGAAGCCGGCGTCGGCCACGATCGAATAGGCCACCACCTCCTCGAGCTCGTCGTGGACCAGGGCGGCCAGTCCGCCCAGGACGATGGTCGCGACCGCGACTATCTGGACTAGCCCTACGGCCTCGTCGATCAGGTCGCCGCTCCGCCCGAAGACCGTGGCGCTCCAGCTCAGGGCCAGGAGGCCCAGGCCGGCCGGGATCCAGACGAGGAGAACCGCCGGAGCGAATGCCTGGGCGGTCTGGCCCAGGTGTGAGGCGGGTACGTGGAACGGAACGGCGCCGCTCCGAACCGCCAGGGCGCCGGCCAGGCCGAGGAAGACGATCACCAGGATCGGGCCGTCGCCGGGGTCGCTCCAGGGCGGCCGATTCACGGTCAAGCCGGCCAGCATCAACGCCACCGCCACGAGACCGATGGTCCTGATCTCGGCGAGCCGTCCGTCCGGCAGCCCCTTTGCCGGGGCGGCGCGAAGGATGACCAGCGCCCCCGCGGTGGCGGCCGCCGCACCCGCCGCCAGGGCGACGCTGGAGTCCCTGGCGGTCAGGGCGATGGCCAGGCCGGCGAACGAGGCGAGCGCGGCCGGAGCCAGCTCGTCGGGCCAGCCGGCCGCGAGGGCGACGACGCAGACGAGCAGCGCCGACCCCAGCGCGCAGGCCAGGAAGAGACCCGAATAGGAAGTGCCGACCAGCGTCACGTCGCCGAGGGTCAGGCTGGTGGCCGACCCGATCTCGAGTGACGCGGCGAAGGCGACGAGCAGGCCCGCGAACCCGGCCAGGCGGCCGAGCACCTGATTGGGCCTGACGGCCAGACTCAGCCCGGCTCCCAAACCGCAGGCGAGAAGGAAGACCAGCAGGCTCATTGGCGGCGCTCCCGGACCCCGAGTCGGCGGGCCCGGCCGACCGACGAGCTCTGCGGCTCGACCGTTGCCGGCTCGTCGACAGGCATGGCGGCCGCCGCGCGATCCGCCGGCTCGGCCGCGAGATCCGGCGGCTCGGCCGCGCGATCCGCCGGCTCGGCCGCGCGATCCGCCGGCTCGGCCGCGTGGTCCGCGACCTGATCGACGGCCGGCCGCAGCTTCGTCCCGGGCCTGACGGCGGCTCGTCGACCTGCCACCGCTCCGGGGGCAAGGGGTTCGGCGGTGAGATGCGCCGCGGCCTCGACCGCCACGCTCGGCGAGATCAGCAGGCTCGTCGCCCCGACGATGCCGACGAGCAATGCCGTCAGGACGATCTGGTCGAGCGAGGTCGCCGGGGCCGTCCAGGCTTCCATGAGGAGGCTGATGCCCAGGGCGAGCAACGCTATGGCGGCCCCAATTCGGAGGACGTTGCGGCCGGCGAGAGGTCCGAGGGCCACTACCACCAGGGCGAAGCCAGCGGCCTGGGCGGCCAGCGGTCCGGCCAGTGGCTGGACGGGCATCGCGAACCAGCCCACGCAGAACGCCGCGATGGTGGCGATGGTCTCGGCCGGGATCCCCAGCCCCGAGCCCTCGCTGTCGATCGAGCCGCTCCGCGTGGTTGCCCAGAGCAGGTAAGCGACCAGGAGGGCGCCGACGAACCTGAAGGCCAGAACCGCGGCGGTCGGCTCAGGGGACGAAACCAGCGGCGTCGCGACCATCGTCACGAACAGTCCGGCCGCGACCAGCCTGCTGTCCCGCGCCGCGATGGTCAGGATCGCTCCGGCGACGGCCACCACCGCTCCGACCATGGTCGGCTGGATCATGCGACGCTCGCCCCGGCCTTGGGCGGCCGGCAGGGCCGGGTCACGGCGCGATCGACGGCACCGGGGACCCGCTCGCGGCGGGTGACTTGCCGGCCGGCGTTATCGCTCCGAACTTGCCAAGGGGCCAGTAGCGCAGCCAGGCCCGACCGATCACGGCCGACTTGTCGATCGGACCGAAAGCCCTGGAGTCGCGCGCCGCCGAGTCCTTGCGGTCGTCGCCCATGACGAACAGCTGACCGCCGGTCAGCTTCCACGTCTTGCTGCCGCCCCCCGGCAGGTCGGTGGTCTCGGACGCGAGGACGTAGCTCTCGTTGGCCTGGTTGCCGTTGATGTACACGTGACCTCCGTGGATGTCGATCGTGTCCCCGGTGACGCCGATCACGCGATCGATCTCGGGCGCTGCGGACGGGTTCGCGGTCGAGCCGGACGGTGGGTTGAAGACGACGATGTCGCCTCTATGGAAGTCGTCGAAGTGGAGGCTGAGCTTGTCGATCAGAACGTACTGGCCGGGAGCCAGGGTGTTCTGCATGGTGTTCGACTGGACCTGGAATGGCTGGACTACGAAAAGCTGGGCGATCAGCAGGATCAGCAGGATCACCAGGAAGGCTTCCAGCAGTTCGAAGATCCAGCCGAGCGTGGAACGGTTCACAAGGTCGCGAGTATAGGGGCTGTGCTATCGTCCTGCCCCGTGGAACTACCCAAGCGACTCAGCTGGCTGGTGAGCGGCCGGTTCCTGAGGTTCGTCTCGGCGCTCATCGGGCTGGCTGTCTTGGCCGCAGTTCTGTACAACGCAGTCATGATCGACCGCGTTCCTCCGACCTTCACGCTGTCTGTCAGCAACCCCGGAAGCGGCGGCCTGGCCATGGCTTTGACCTCGATCGACGTTACCTTCAGCGAGGACGTCAAGCCCGAGACGGCCGAGCGGGCCTTCAGCATGACCGAGGCGGTTCCGGGTTCACCCGATGTCTCGGGTGCCTTCCACTGGCAGGGCCGCACGCTTATCTACACGCCCTCGGCCAAGCTGCCACTGTCGACCGAGTTCCACGTCCATGTCGGCCCCGGCGTAGAGGATCTCTCCGGCAACCGGACCTCCGGCTCCGAGGATCTCAACTTCACGACCGTGGGAGCGCCCACCGTCGCCTCCGTCAGCCCCTCGGCCAACACCAGCGCTGTGCCCGTCGACACGTCGGTCCGGATCACCTTCGACCGGCTGATGGACACGCAGAAGGTCATCGCCGCGGTAGCCGTCAGGCCGGCCATCACCTATCAGGTGTCGTGGAACGGCCCCGTGCTGACGATCGCGCCGACCGGGCCTCTGGCCTACGGCACCACCTACACGATCACGATCGGTGACCAGGCTGTCGACCAGGACGGCACGAGCCTCTCAGCCTTCGCGACGAGCTTCACCACCGTTGGGATCGGCCTGAGGGCAACCTCGCTGATTCCGGCCCCGAACACGGACGGCATCAGCGTCCACAGCTCGATCGCGGTCGTTTTCGACGGGCCCGTCGATCCCTCCTCTCTAGCCCGGGCCATCACTCTGGACCCAGCCGTGTCCGGCTCGACCTCGGTCGAATCCCTGCCGAGCAGGGCCGCCCCGTCGGGTCCGGCTACGGCCGGCCCGGCCGCGGCCGGTGCCACTCCGGTTTCGGGCGGCAATCTGCTCGTCTTCACTCCGGACGCGCCGCTGGCGCCCGATACGACCTACTCCGTGACCCTGAGCTCGACCGTAAAGCGGACCGACGGTCAGGCCGACGCCGGCCAGAGCTGGCGCTTCATCACCGGCGAGCCCGGCGCCAACGCACTCAACCAGATCGCCTTCATTTCCCACCGGAGCGGCGTCGACAACGTCTGGCTGATGAACCCGGATGGCTCGAACCAGCACGAAGTCACGTCGGAGCTGGAGCCCGTGGTCGGCTACGACATCAGCGGCGACGGAACGACGATCGCCTACGCCGCCGGTGGCGTCGTCAAGACGATGTCGATAGTGACGGGCAACGTCACCACCCTCACCCCCGGCGGCGACTTCGAATACGCGCCGACGATCACGCCCGACGGCACGGCCGTCATCGCCGGACGCCGCGACGCCTACGGCGTCGACCAGGGCTACTGGCGCTACCCGCTCCTCAGCGGCGCCGACACCAGGCAGATCGCCCCGGACGGGGCCCCGGCGACCGGCCAGATCGCCATGGCGCCGAACGGACTGACGAGCGGGCCGGGGCAGACGGCCTGGGCCTCGCGGGCCGCGCTCACGCCCGACGGCGCGACGATGCTGGTGGTTCGAGGTGCGGACGACGAGGTCGAGCTGATCGATACCTCGGGCGCGACGCCGCCGCTGACCCTAGGCCTGCAGGGCAACTCGCGGCCGATCTGGGATGAGCCCGAGGGCGTCTTCTATCTGACGGCCTCGGCTGATCAGGGCCTGACATGGGGTTGCTGGCGGGTGACCCTCCAGGGCAAGGCCAGCGCGTGTGGCACCGCCACGAGCGAGATGGCGAACGAGGGATCGGCCCTGGTCTCGGTCTTCGCCGCCGGAGACGGCTCGTACCATCTCTCGTACGCGGCGGTGGCCGGCGGCACCTCGCTCCAGCTGACCGCCGACACGACGTATCGCGACTCCTCGCCCTCGTTCTCGCCCAACGGATCCGAGATCGCCTTCGCCCGCGTGCCGGCGGATACGCCTCTCGTGTCGGCCGGGATTTGGACGATCGACGTCGACGGCACCGGGCTGACGATCCTGTCGACCGACGGCTCGTCGCCGCAGTGGGTTCCGTAGTCGAGCCGACGGTCCTCGGGCCGAATGTCCCGCGGCCGGCAGACCATATGTCCCTGAACAGTCGACTCGAATACATATTCAAGGGACGTTCCGCCGTTTGACCCTCCCTTTCGGGCGTTGATACACTCCGCCGGGCCCGTGTATGCAAGCAGCGTCGGAGCCGGGCCCCGACCCGGAGGCGCGCCGTCCCGCAGCGCTTCGACCGTGCCCTGAGATAGAAGGAGCCGCTCGTCCCCCATGGACCCGATGTATCTGCAAGCGTTCATCCCGATCGCAGGTCTGCTCGCGGTCGGGTTCGCGATCTACCTGGCCCGAGACGTCCTGTCCCGCGATACCGGGACCAAGGAGATGATGGATGTCTCCGCCACGATCAACGAGGGCGCGGTCGCCTTCATCAAGCGGCAGTACACGACGATCGGTGCTCTGGCGGTAGTGGGCTCGTTGGTCATCTTCGCGGTGATCTCGGCTCTCGAGACCTCCCAGACCGCCGACACGTCTCACACGGGCCTGGACATGGGCCTGCGGACCGGCCTCGCCTTCCTGGTCGGCGCCGCCTGCTCGATGGCCTCGGGCATCATCGGCATGCTGGTCTCGGTCAAGGCGAACGTTCGCGTAGCCTCCGCCGCGCGGCGAAGCCTTGTCGAGGCCGTTCAGGTGGCGATGCGCGGCGGCGCCGTTTCCGGGTTCCTGGTCGTCGCCCTCTCGCTGCTGGGCGTCTGGTCGGTCTTCGCCGTCAATGGCGGCATCGCCGGCGGCTCGAACGCGCACGACGCGCCGTTCCTGATCGTCGGCTATGGCTTCGGCGCCAGCTTCGTGGCCCTCTTCGCCCAGCTGGGCGGCGGGATCTACACGAAGGCCGCCGACGTTGGCTCCGACCTCGTCGGCAAGGTCGAGGCCGGCATCCCAGAAGACGACCCGCGCAACGCGGGCGTCATCGCCGACTTGGTCGGCGACAACGTGGGCGACTGCGCCGGCCGTGGCGCGGACCTCTTCGAGTCCACCGCCGCCGAGAACATCGGCGCCATGATCCTGGGCGCCAGCGTCTATCTCTTCGCCCTCAACGCCCACTGGCCCAATCCCGAGGCCTGGATCTTCTTCCCGCTCGTCGTCCGAGCCTTCGGTCTCGTCTCCACCATCGTCTCGATGTTCTTCATTCGGGGCAAGGAAACCGAGAACCCGATGAACATCCTGAACCGGGGCTACTGGGTCACCACGATCCTGAGCGCGGCCGCGCTAGCCCTCGTGACCAACGTCATGATGCAGGCCCCGGCGGGAATCACCGGCGCCAACGGCATTCCGGTTTGGGTCTGGTTCTTCGGCTGCGGCATCGTCGGCCTCGCCACCAGCATCGCCTTCGTCTACATCACCCAGTACTACACCGCCGGCACTTACCGACCCGTCAAGGAGATCGCCGAGGCCTCCAAGACCGGTCCCGCCACGAACATCATCGCCGGCGTCTCGGTCGGGTTCGAGACCACGGCAGTGACGGCCATCGTCATCGGTATCGCCCTCCTCGCCAGCAACTGGCTCGGCTCTCAGGCCAACCTGGTCGTCGACGGCAAGAACATCGGTGGCGTGTTCGGCACCGCGGTCGCGACCATGGGCATGCTCATGACCTGCGCCTACGTCCTGGCCATGGATACCTTCGGCCCGATCACCGACAACGCCGGCGGCATCGCCGAGTTCAGCCGGGCCGAGAAGGGCGCCCGTGAGATCACCGACCGCCTCGACGCAGTCGGCAACACCACCAAGGCCCTGACCAAGGGCTACGCGATCGCGTCCGCCTCCCTGGCCGCGTTCCTTCTCTTCTCGGCCTACATCGACAAGGTCAACCTGATCCTGACCAACCGCGGTGACGCCACCATGTCGGCCGTCAACCTGGCCGACATGAACGTCTTCGTGGCTGCCTTCATCGCCGCGATGCTCGTCTACTTCTTCGCCTCGCTGGCGATCCGGGCGGTAGGCACCACGGCCCAGGCGATCATCGTCGAGGTCCGGCGTCAGTTCAAAGAGATCCCCGGGATCATGGAGTACACCGGTCGCCCGGACTACGCCCGCGTCGTCGACATCACGACCCGGGCCGCCCTGCGCGAGATGATCGCCCCCGGCGTTGTCGCGGTCGGCACTCCCATCCTCGTCGGAGTCCTGCTCGGCTACCAGGCCGTGGCCGGTCTCCTGATGGTCGGCACGATAGCCGGCGTCCTGCTCGCCACCGTCCTCAACAACGGCGGCGGCGCCTGGGACAACGCCAAGAAGTACATCGAGTCGGGTCACCTGACCGACGAGAACGGCAACGTGCTCGGCAAGAAGACGCCGGCCCACGCTGCCGCTGTCGTAGGCGACACCGTCGGCGATCCCTTCAAGGACACCGCGGGTCCATCGCTCCACGTTCTGGTGAAGCTGCTGGCTACTATTACGCTGGTGATGGCGCCGCTCTTCATCCGCTAGTTCTGTCACGCAACGTCGAGCCGGCGGTCGCACGATCGCCGGCTCGACGCGTATCCGGGCCCTTTGAGCAAACCGTCACCGAGGAGACGTCGTGGACCTGTCCATCCAGGCGCTGGTAATGGGGCTCGTTCAGGGCCTCACCGAGTTCATACCCGTCTCGAGCTCGGGCCATCTGGTCCTGGTGCCGTGGCTCTTCGGCTGGACCGATCCGTTCATCAACTCGGTGGCGTTCACGGTCATCCTCCACATGGGCACGCTCGTGGCGCTGCTGGCCTTCTTCTGGCGGGACTGGGTGGAGCTGATACCGGCGGGCCTGGCCGCGATCCGCGACCGCGACCTGAAGGGCGATCCGCACCGCAGGATGGCCTTCCTCCTGGTGGTGGCGACGATTCCGGCCGTGATCGTCGGCCCGATCTTCGAGTCGAAGCTCGAGGATCTGGTCCGTGAGCCGGCCCGGATCGCCCTCATGCTCTGCGTCGGCGCCGCCATCGTCTGGCTGGCCGATCGCTGGGGGAGCAAGCGGCGCGACGAGACGACCCTGTCGTTCCGCGAGTCGTTCGCCATCGGCGTGGCCCAGGTCATCGCCCTGGTCCCGGGCATCAGCCGCTCGGGCATCAGCATCTCGGCGGGCCTGTTCCTGGGCCTCGACCGGGAGGCAGCGGCGAGGTTCAGCTTCCTGATGGCCACGCCCGTGATCGCCGGGGCCGGCGTCTGGGAGGCCCGCAAGTTCCTCACCGGCGAGGCCGGCCCGAACCCGGAGTTGAACGTAATCCTCATCGGGTTCGTGGCCGCGCTGGTCTCCGGCTTCCTGGCCATCCGCTTCATGCTCGACTTCCTGCGGCGCCAGCCCCTGACCGCCTTCGTCGTCTACCGGGTCGTCGCCGCTATCGTCGTCTTCGTCGTTCTGCTCTCGCCTCACGGCGCGTAGGCCGATCGCCCGCCGATGGAAGTCATCAAGCAACTGCGACAGCGGGAGATCCGCGAGCTGCTGGGTCAGCGGTCGATCAGGACCCAGCAGGAGCTCGCCGCGGCCTTGCGCGAGCGCGGCTTCCGGGCCACCCAGGCGACCATCAGCCGCGACGTCGCCGAGCTGGGCTTGATCAAGTCGAACCAGGACGGGATCCAGTCCTACGTCGTCCCGGCGCGGGTGACCGAGGCGGAGAGCACAGGCGAAGAGCGGCTCCGCGCCCTCATGCACGACCTGCCTGTGGAGATCCGCGAAGCCGGGCTGCTACTGGTCCTCAAGACCCTCCCCGGTTCGGCCCACGCCATCGCCGCGGCGCTCGACAGGACACGCTGGCCAGAGGTCGTGGGCAGCATCGCCGGCGACGACACGGTCTTCGTGGCGTTCTCGGACCGAACCTCGATGCAGCGGATCCGCAGCCGGCTCGTCGCGCTCTGGCGCTAGAGCGATCCCCGAAGGCGATCGAACGATCCTGCCCGGAGCGATCATTCTGGGCTGCCGGGCCCCAGACGCGGACCGGCCCCGACTTCCGGGGAGGAGGAGGGAGGATCCGGAAGACGGGGCCGGTGAAATGCTGTTGTCGATGCGCATATTGATCAGGGCGGCTTCAGGATGACAGCCCACTTTCGTCCCTCCCCGCTCGGGACCTCCGTTCTGGTTCAAACGCGGGTAACGCGGCCGTGGGAATGCATTAGCCGCCCCCAGGACCGCGCGAGGGGACCCGTTACGTACGGGCCGTACCCGGGGCCGTCCCACGGGCAGTCTTCCGGGGCCGTATCCCGGCCGTATCCTTGCCGGCCGGCCGATCTCGCTGGCGTCCGCGATCGGCCGGTCGTCGCCGGTCGGAACGTGCCCGACGGGCTGCGTCGATTGCCGCTTTGACAGGGGCAGGGGCGACGGCTAGGATACGCGCCGGTCGAACTTCAGGACGCCGCCAAAGGTGCGCCTGAAGTTCTTTTCCATATCCCCGGCCACGAGGCGCCGGAGCGCGCCGGCGAGCGCCGGACGGACGAGAACTGGAGCCCCCCGAGTTGAACAACAAGACCCAGTACATCTCCGAAGAAGGCCTGGTGAAGCTTCGGGCTGAACTCGAGGAGCTCGTCAGCGTCCGGCGGCAGGAGATCGCCCAGCGGATCCACGACGCCAAGGAGCATGGCGACCTGGCCGAGAACGCCGAATACGAAGACGCCAAGAACGAGCAGGCGTTCGTCGAGGGCCAGATCCAGCGGCTCGAGGCCCTGATCAAGAACGCCACCATCATCGAGGGCAACCACGGCACAGATCACGTCCAGATCGGGTCCACGGTCAAGGTCGAAGGTGCCGACGGCAAGGAAGTCTTCACCATCGTCGGCTCCACCGAGGCCAGTCCGGGCGAAGGCAAGATCTCGAACGAGTCCCCGGTCGGGCGGGCCCTGCTCGGCAAGCGCAAGGGGGACTCGGTGGTCGTTCACGTGCCGGCCGGCGACTTCTCCTACAAGATCCTCGACATCAGCTAGCGCGCCGCCGTGTACTGGGCCGACGAACTGGCCGGATCCGTCACCGGAGCGCAGGTCGTCAACGATTCCAAGTCCCCCTCAGGTACGGTCCACGTAGGGTCGCTGCGGGGTGTGGTCCTCCACGACGCCATCCACCGGGCCTTGAGGAACGCGGGCGTCGAGTCCACGTTCCTCTACGGCGTGGACGACATGGACGCTATGGACTCGCAGGCGAAGCTGACGCCGGACGCGGTCGATCGCTACATGGGCGCCCCGCTCTCACGGGTGCCCGCGCCCGAGGGCAGCACAGCCGCGAACTACGCCCGACATTTCGTCGGCGAGATCTTCTTCCGAACATTCGAGCCGCTCGGGGTCAAGCCCGAGTTCTACTGGGTCAGCGAGCTGTACGATGCCGGCCGGTTGGATCCCTACGTCAGGCTGGCTCTCGATCGAGCGGACCGCGTCCGGGAGATCTACCGGCGGGTCAGCCACGTCGAGCGTTCCAGCGAATGGCTGCCCATCCAGGTCATCTGCGAGAACTGCGGCAAGATCGGCACCACCTACGCGACCGGCTGGGACGGTTCGACGCTGGGCTACGAGTGCCGGCCCGATCTGGTGTCGTGGGCCCGGGGTTGCGGCCACGCCGGGCGCGTCTCGCCCTTCGGCGGCCGGGCCAAGCTGCCCTGGAATCTGGAGTGGGCCGCGAAGTGGGGCCTGCTGGGCGTCACGATCGAGGGCTGCGGCAAGGACCTGGCCACCGCCGGTGGGTCGCGCGACCGTTCGGACGCGATCAGCCGCGAGGTCTTCGAGGTCGAGCCGCCGCGGAATGTCACCTACGAGTTCCTGAACGTCGGCGGCAAGAAGATGTCGACGTCGAGGGGTCAGGGCGCCGCAGCGCACACGATTGCTGAGACGCTGCCGCCCGAGCAGCTGCGCTTCCTCTTCCTCAGGCCCCGGCCGAACCAGGTCATCGACTTCGATCCCGAGGGCGACACGATCCCGCGACTCTTCGACGAGTTCGATCGGATCGCCTCGGCCACCGCCGGCCGCGAGGTCAAGGGCGAGCTCCCGGCCGACTTCGAGCGCGTCTTCACCTACTCGCTGCCGGGGGCGGAAGTCGACGTGGCCACCGCCGCGGCCGCCTTCCGGCCCGCCTTCGCCCACCTCGCCCTGCTGCTCCAGATCCCCGGCGTCGACATCCCCGAGCGGATGGCGGCCGAGAAGGGGAGCGCCCTTACGGATCTCGAGGCCACCATGCTGGCGGAGCGGATCGCGGCCGCCCGTGCCTGGCTCGAGTCCTACGCCCCCGACCGAGCCCGGCTCGTCGTCCAGCGTGACGCCCTGCCGGCGGAGGCCGCCGGTCTCGACCCGGCCCAGCGCTCCTACCTGGCGGCGCTCGCCACCGCGGCCGAAGCCGACCGACCGACGTCCGGCGACGCCTGGCAGACGCTCATCTTCCGCGTCGCGGCCGAAACGGAGCTGGCCTCGGGTAAGGCCTTCGGGGCGCTCTACGCGGCGTTCCTCGGACGCACCAACGGGCCCCGGGCCGGCTGGCTGCTGGCGAGCCTGGAACCCGAGTTCGTGGTCGAGCGGCTGCGAGCGGCGGCGGGGCGGTAGACCCCTCGGATCGCCGCCCGCGCCGCTCCGTGCGCCGGTGCGCTGGGCTCGCGGGCCCGCTCCGCCCTATGGTCCGGCATCGGTGCAGCCGACTCCTAGATCGGGAGCCAACGCGTCCATGGCGTCTGCGCGGTCCCGGCGCGCGGTCGACGCCACAAACGGCAAGGAGATCGCACGATGGGTCTGTTTTCACGGTCGGGGAGCGACAAGACGCCGAAGCTCGCCGAAGTGGCGGGGTTCGTCTTCAGATACGCCCAGAGCGACGAGTCGGGCAGGCCCAGCCTCCTGGTCACCGGCAACGGTGGCAGCGCTCGAGTCTGGCTCGCCCCGATCGAGGTCACCGAGGCCAGGGTCTACTGCCGGCCCGAGGTGGATCGCATCGTCAAGATCACCCAGGAGCATGAAGCCGCCTGGCTGGCCGACCGCGAGAGCCGCGCCGCTTAGCGCTGGCTTGCGGGCCCGCGCCTAGCTCCGCCCGGCGAAGCCGCGCCACAACACGAGCCCACGCGCCACCCCTGGCCGGCCCGCCGGGATGGTCGTTCGGCGCTCGCCGCCGCTACACTCAACCGAGCCACGCGGCGGAGCCGCCAACTGACACCAGGGAGTAGCAGGCATGAGCATCGGGCTGGCCAGACTGCGCGAAGAGCCGGATCGGATCCGGCAGGGCGCGATCGACAAGGGCGAGGACCCGTCGGTCGTCGACGCCGCGCTGGCTCTCGACGCCCGCCGGCGCGAGCTCCTCAGCGAGTCGGACCGGCTCAAGGCGGAGCGCAACGCCGTCTCCAAGCAGGTTGGCGAGGCCATTCGCTCCGGCGGGGCGCCAGACGGAGCCGAAGTCGCCGCCCTGCGGAAGGCCTCGACCGACGCGGGCGTCCGGATCGAGGCCCTCGACAAAGAGCTCGCCGCCGCCGAGGCCGAGCTAGACGACCTGATGCTGCGGATCCCCAACCCGGCCGACCCGGACGTGCCGGTCGGCGACGAATCGGCCAACCAGGTCGTTCGCACCTGGGGAGAGGTTCTGGCCAAGGAGGTTGTCGGGAGCGCCGGCAAGTGGACCCGGCGCCCGCATTGGGAAGTGGCCGCCGACCTCAAGATGTTCGACCTCGAGCGTGGCGCCAAGATCACCGGCTCCGGTTTCCCGGTCTATACCGGCCCGGGTTCGCGCCTCCAGCGGGCCTTGATCGACTTCATGCTCGACATCCACGTCGGCGAGCACGGCATGACCGAGATCTGGCCGCCGGCGATGGTCAACGCGGCCTCGGCCCGCGGCACCGGCCAGATCCCCGACAAAGAGGATCTGATGTACGTGGCCGGCCGAGATGACCTGTACCTGGTCCCCACGGCCGAGGTGCCGGTCACGAACCTCCACCGCGACGAGATCTTCGACGCGGACCAGCTGCCGATCCGCTACGCCGCCTACTCGCCCTGCTTCCGCCGCGAGGCCGGAGCAGCCGGCAAGGACACCCGGGGTATCCTGCGCGTTCACCAGTTCGACAAGGTCGAGATGGTCTTCTTCGAGAAGCCGGAGGCCTCCGCCGAGGCCCTCGAGTGGTTGACCGCCAGGGCCGAGATGGTCCTCCAGCGGCTGGGGCTGGCCTATCGCGTGCTGCTCATGGCAACCCGGGACATGGGTTTCGTCCAGGCCAGGAAGTACGACCTGGAGGTCTGGGCGCCCGGCGTGGAGCGCTGGCTCGAGGTCAGCTCCTGCTCCAACTTCCGGGACTATCAGGCGCGCCGGATGGCCATCCGCTACCGCCCGGAGCCGGGCGCCAAGCCGGAGCTGGTCCACACGCTCAACGGTTCCGGGCTGGCCCTGCCCAGGACCGTGGCCGCGATTCTGGAAACCTACCAGCAGCCCGACGGCAGCCTGATGGTGCCCGAAGCCCTTCGGACGTACATGAAGATCGACGTCGTCTCGCGGTAGGTCCGCGTCGCACGGAGGCGTCTCCACGTCGCGGGGCGTGTTCGGTCGGGGGATTTCTGGCAGGATTGACACGATTCCAGCGGCCGGACAGGGCGCCTGGATCGGGCAAAGGGTATGGAGGAACTGATGGCGAAGGTGGCAGGCAGGCGAACTCGGGGTGTGGTGGTGGCCCTCATCGTGGCCCTGCCTCTGGTCTTGTCCGCGTGCTCGAGCACTAACCAGTCGCCCTCGGTCGTCTACACGGCGCTGCCTCCGCTCGATACGGCCGGCATCGGCCCCACGCCCACCCTCGAGACCATCGCCATCACCACCAGCGCCCCGGACAATTCATGGTCCGTGACCTTCAAGAAGCCCGTGCTGGCCGGCGTTCCGGACCCCGCCCTGGGCAAGATGAACGACGCCATAACCGAGAAGGTCAACGGCTACATTCACAACTTCACCGAGGGAACGCTGCCACAGGTCGCCAGCGGCGGGACGCCGAGCACGCTCCAGGGCGATTTCTCGATCGCCCTCCTGTCGCCCTCGATCGTCAGTCTCAGGTTCGTCGTGGTCACCAGCCTGTCAGGCTCCAACAAGCTCGACATCGAGCCGGCGAGCATCAACTTCTGGGTTCCCACGGGCGCGCCGCTCGATCTGTCCGACCTGTTCAACGACCCGAACGCCGCCGTCTCGCAGCTCGCGAGCAAAGCTCACACTGCCCTGACCGCGAACCTGGGCACCACCCTGACCTGGGACGGCAAGGCCGATTCGCTGACCTTCTTCGACGCCTGGGACATGACCGAGACGGGGCTGGAGTTCACCTGGGCGACGGGCAAGATCGCCGGCGACGCGGCCGGACCGGCGTCCGTCACCCTGGACTGGTCGGACCTCAAGACGCTCATCCGGTCCAGCGGGCCCGCCGGGCAGTTCGAGCAGTAGAGTCGGGCCGCGACCGGATCCGCTCCCGCGGCGCGGCGGCTGATCGGCCGGCTACCTCACCGGAGCTACGATTACCCACTTCCCGAGCCACTCGCTCCGGCCGACACGACCGTCGACCTTGTCTCGATAGGGCGAGTCGATCTGCTCGTATGCCGAGAACCTGACCTTTGAGCCGCCACTCTTCCACTGCTTGTAGGTGATCCACGCGTCGCGGCGGCCGTCGGAGCGGAGCGGGTCGGTTAGGTACCCTCGAGGCTACGGACGTCGACCCGGCGACGCTCAGGGGAAATGTCGCTACTCGGAAGGGGACGCAGGTACCGGCCCCGGGTGGACCGAGTTGGCGACCAGAGTGCCCCACCGGCCGCGGCCGGCGGGGCTGGGGCTTCCCCCGGGCCTCTCGGCCCTCGCATCAAGAGAGCGCTCTCTGTGAGAGCGCTCTCTTGACACCGCCTGGTACTCTCTGCACGTGCGTGAGAGCGCTCTCACGGGACACCTGATCCCGGGCAGAGCGTGTCATGCCGCCAGGGTTCGATTTCCCTTGGGGAAAGGGAGTTGGAGGCGAGGACGGGCTGACCGGCGAGGTCAGGCCGAGAGATGCAGTGCCGGTGGCACTCCGTGCGCCGGCGTCGAAGGATTGGGAGCCCCGTTCCGGGTGCCGGTGCGTCGCCGGACCGGCCGGCCCGGATCTCCGTTGACCACGCGATGGCCAATGGCCGTCGTGTCTGAGTTCGTGCGCCCTGAAAGGGCTCGTGGGAGGTCCGCTCGTGAGGAACCCAACGCTCGAAGCAGTCGCTCGAGCCGCCGGTGTCTCGCGCGCCACCGTCTCCCGCGTCGTCAACGGCTCGCCGCGCATCAGGACCGAATCCAGGGAATCGGTTGAACGGGCCATCGCCCAGCTCGGCTATGTCCCGAACCTGGCCGCCCGCACGCTGGTGACTCGCCGGAATGATTCGATCGGAGTTCTGATCGCCGAGCCGACTGGACGCATCTTCGGCGACCCCTACTTCGCCGAGGTCCTGCGCGGCATCAGCGCCGGGCTGGCCGCGCGAGAAGTGGCTCTCGTGCTCGTGATGTCGCAGTCCCCGGAGGAGGAGCGCCGAGCGGCGCGTTACCTGGTAGGTGGCCACGTCGACGGCGTGATCATGTTCTCGCTGCATGGCAACGACCCGCTTCCCGAGCGCCTCAAGACGCACGGCATCCCGGTCGTCGTGGGCGGCGAGCCGCCGCGCGGGGCGCGCGTCAGCTATGTGGACATCGACAACCACGGCGGCTCGATAACCGCCGTCAACCATCTCCTCGAGCGGGGCCGCGAGAGGATAGCCACGATCACCGGTCCGCTGGACATGCCTGCGGCAGTAACGCGCCGGCTGGGTTACCTCGAAGCGATCCGGGCCTCCGGGCGGACGCCGGACGCGAGCCTCGAGGCCTGTGGCGGGTTCACCCGCGAGGGTGGCAAGCAAGCCATGGAGATCCTGCTCCAGCGATGCCCGGACCTCGACGCGGTATTCGCCGCATCCGACCTCATGGCCGCCGGAGCGCTCTCGACGCTCTACGCGGCCGGCAGGAAGGTCCCCGAGGACGTCGCCGTCGTCGGCTTCGACGACTCGATCATCGCCCTCTCGACCCAGCCTGCCCTCACGAGCGTCCGCCAGTCAATGGAGGTGACAGGCCGCGAGCTCGCCAACGTCCTGCTCCAGACGATAGATGCGCGGGACCAGATAGTCCGCCACGTAATCCTGGAAACCGAGCTTGTCGTCAGGCAATCGACTGGAGGGCCGACGACAGGGAAGAGCTGAGCGACGTGCGCCGCCAATCCTGTGGCTGGCGCTGGAACGTTTCAGGAGCCTCGCATTGCGTTACCAAGGGGATAGGAAGGGAGACCTAATGGTCCGGAGAGGTTTCACTCGGTTTGGAGCTCTGGGGACGATAGCCGTCCTTGCGGTTACCGCCTGCTCGAGCTCGACGGCCACGGGAACGCCCGGCGCGGCGGCTGCCGCCACGATGTCGCCGGGAGCCCTCGTCACCCCCGCCTCGACCGCCGGCGGTGGCCAGATCGTCAGCGTCAACGGCGTCGACCACGTCGTCGTTCGCTGGTTCGTGGGTCTGGGCTCGGGAACCAACCCGTCGCAGATCACCATGGAGCAGCAGGTAGTCAGCGACTTCAACGCGGCCCAGGACAAGACCCCGACCGGCACTAACGGCATGCCGATCCTGCTCTCGCTCGAAATCGTCCAGAACACCACTGCCACCGACATCCTCAAGACAGAGCTGACCGCCAACAACGCGCCCGACATCGTCGGACCGGTCGGCGTCAAGGGCCGCGCCGCGTTCGCCGGCGAGTGGGCTGACATCACCCCGCTTGCCCAGGCCGCCGGCTACGACCTCACCCAGTACGACCCCAACGTCCTCAAGCTGCTCAGCACCAACGGTGTCCTGGACGGCTTCCCGTACGCCGTGTACCCGTCGATGATCTTCTTCAACAAGGATCTATTCGACGAAGCCGGCCTGCCGTACCCGCCGCAGAAGGTGGGCGACAAGTACACCCTCGACGGTCAGCAGGTCGACTGGAGCTGGGACACCGTCCGCAAGCTCGCCATGGAACTGTCCGTCGACAGCAACGGCAAGGACGCGACCCAGGCCGGTTTCGACCCGACCAAGCAGGTCCAGTTCGGCTTCGACTTCATGTGGAGCGAAGGCCGCCGCATGGGCTCCGACTTCGGCAGCGGCAGCTTCGTCGCCGAGGATGGCAAGACCGCCCAGTTCCCGGATCCGTGGAAGGCCGCCTGGGCCTGGTACTACAACGGCATCTGGACTGACCATTTCATCGCCAACACCACCGAGGAGAACTCGTCGCTCCTGGCCACCGGCAACCCGCCGTCCTCAGGCCACGTTGCCATGGCCGAGATGTTCCAGTGGTACGACTGCTGCATGTCGGCGGCCAGCCCCAGCAAGACGATCAAGAAGTGGGACGTCGCAATCCAGCCGAGCTACAACGGCACGATCACCGCGCCGATGGACATGGACGTCTTCAGCATCACCAAGGCCTCCAAGGATCCCTCG